>Ga0209460_1000005_pt1:0-322500 | contig 736406 bp, 581 predicted proteins | sample EBPBio132013_DNA_FD_185868 | JGI IMG/M metagenome (GOLD analysis project Ga0209460, IMG submission 185868) | Wastewater treatment Type I Accumulibacter community from EBPR Bioreactor in Madison, WI, USA - Reactor 2_5/13/2013_ DNA (SPAdes)... | ecosystem: Engineered > Bioreactor > EBPR...
TTCCCAAGTCGATGATTTCCTTCCCGATCGCTGGCTAGCTCTCCAATCGCACTAGCTTCTGCCAGAGTCTTTCCGCTTTCACCTTCAAATCTTCCCGCACGCGCATGGTTTACTCAATCATGCGGTTCCTGTGACGGTTTCAGTGCAACTGGCAAAGTTTACATTTGAGAGAGAAGAGTCGCTTTTGCAAGAAGGAATCAGCGCTCGTAAGAGCTATCAGGAAGCCAAGAATGCCTTCGACTCCGCGGTTGTGCGTCTGGAAACATTGACCCAGCGGTTGGCTCAAGACGTAGCGTTGCTTGAGAGGCAGCGTGCTGTCATTATTGAAACCGCCAAAGGCCAATTATCAATCATGGGCATTGATGAGGGGGCTGTTGATGATGCTCTGCGCTCGGGCAAGGTGACCTCGGATTTGGCAATCCGGTCTCCTGTCAGCGGTTATGTGGTGAAAAGAAATATAAGTTTAGGGGAAAGAATTGAGCCGAGCAGAACCGTCTATTCGATAGTCAATCTTTCACCAATTTGGGTCATGGTCGATATTTATCAGGAGCAGATTCCAAAAGTAAAGGTCGGTCAGTCGGTTGTTCTTGAGACTCCATCGAAGGATCGAATTGCTGGAAAAATTTCATCTGTTGGTTCAGTAGTTGATGAGACTACCAAGACCATGCACGTGCGGATAGTAGCCGAGAATAAGTCAGGTGTATTGCGCCCAGGCATGTTTGTTACGGCGCAGATTATGCTGGGTGATGTTTCCATTGGTGCTCAGAGCGCGGTTTTGGTGCCGGAAGCAGCAGTCGTTTGCTATAAAGATCGTTCTTATATCTATGTTTTCCACGCCCAAGAAGGTCATTTTGAGCCGCTGGCGGTTAGGTTGGGGGCAAAGGCTGCCGGGCAAGTCGAAGTACTCTCTGGTTTGCAGGAAGGTGAGTCGGTTGTAGTCAGTGGCGCTAGTCAGTTGCTTGCTCAGTCTATTCTTAAGCCAGAAGCGGGGAAGCAGCATAAAGGCGAGAAGCATGAGGCTCACCAACTGCATGAAGAATTGGAGACTCCTGCCAATAATCCTCGGGCGGAGATGGTGATAGGCTTCGCGCTAGGTTTCATCTTTGCTATTGTGGCTTTAGTTGCGTCAGTGTTTTTTAGAAAAATACAGCGTAAGGCATAGAGGAGGTTATCTATGCTGAATGCTCTCATTCGATGGTCGATAAGTAATCGCTGGGTGGTAAATTTGCTAGCCCTTGTTTGGCTTCTACTCGGTGTTTATTCTACTTTCCAGATGCCTGTTGATGTGTTTCCTGATTTTGCTCCTATTCAGGTTGTGGTCTTGACCGAGGCTCCCGGCTTCGCCCCGGAGGAAGTTGAGAGTGCGGTGACCAGACCTCTTGAAGTGGGCTTGAACGGCACCGCTAATGTGAAAGTGGTCAGATCTATTTCTACTGTAGGTTTGTCGGTCATCACTGTTATTTTTCATGACGGTAGTAATATTTTTACAGCCAGGCAGCTAGTCTCAGAGAAACTGCAGGGCGCCCGGGCAAAACTACCTGCCGGGGTGAAAGATCCAGTTTTGGCACCTATCACAACCGCTGCCGGTGATATTTTGAAGATTGGGCTCTATAGCACCGGTCAAACTTCGCCGATGGAACTTCGAACTTTGGCTGATTGGACGATACGCATGCGCTTACTTTCTGTCGGCGGCGTCTCTAATGTGGTAGTTATTGGCGGTGAAGTAAAGCAATATCAGGTTCTTGTCGATCCCAATAGACTCAGGCAATACGATGTCACCCTGGAGCAGGTTCTCGCGGCTGCCGGCGGCAGCAGTATTAATGCGGCGGGTGGCATATTAAGGACTAATGAGAAGGAACAGCTGATTAGGGGGCTGGGTAGAGTTTCGGCGCCTTCTGAGATTGCTGAAAGTGTGATCACTAGTCGCAATGGCTCACCTGTCTTACTTAAGAACGTTGCCACAGTTAAGGTCGGTCCTGAGTTTCAGATTGGCGATGCTATCGTGGATGGGCAGCCTGGAGTGGTTCTGACTGTCTTTAAGCAACCTTGGTCTAACACACTCGATTTGACTCATAACCTTGAGCAGGCTCTGACTGAGATGAAAGGAAGTTTCCCCGCCGATGTGCGAACAGTGATCACCTTTAGGCAAGCGGATTTCATTGAGTTGGCGATTAGAAATGTCTGCGAGGCTGTCATCTTGGGTGGGGCTTTGGTGATGCTAATTCTTTTTGTGTTTTTGCAGAATTGGCGTACAGCCTTTATTTCTCTCACCGCAATTCCTCTCTCCTTGTTGTCCGCAATTATTATTCTAAAGTTCCAGGGCTATACCATTAATACAATGACGCTAGGAGGATTGGCTATTGCCATCGGTGAAGTGGTCGATGATGCCATTGTTGATGTGGAGAATATTTATCGAAGACTGCGTGAGAATCAACTCTCCAGTCCAGCACAGAATGCCTTCAAGGTGGTTTATCAGGCCTCGCTTGAAGTGAGAGGCTCAGTAGTCTACGCCACTTTCATCGTCGCCCTTGTCTTTTTACCGGTTCTTTCTTTGGGCGGTCTCGAGGGGAAAATCTTTAGTCCGCTAGCCTATTCTTATTTAGTTAGTCTTTTCTCTTCACTGGCGGTGGCTCTGACTGTCACCCCATCCCTGTGTTATATGCTGTTGCGTTTGCCGAAGAATCTTGCTAAGGGTGAGACGAAAACGGTTGAGTACCTCAAGAAGTTGTATCTGCCTTTGATTAGGTTTAGTTTGTCTCGTCCCAAAACTGTTATTTCGAGCGCAGTCTGTCTTTTCTTTGTCTCTTTGGTACCGCTGACTGTTATGGGCAGTGAGTTTCTACCTGAATTCGATGAAAACAATTTGATAGTTGTGACCAATTCCATGCCTGGCACAAGTTTGCATACGACTACGGCCATAGGAAGAGAGCTAATCAGCCACTTTGTCAAGCAACACGATATTGTTGCCGCTAGTCAACGTGCGGGCAGAGCTGAGGGGGGTGAGGATTTCGGGGCGGGAAACTTTAGTGAATTTGATATTCGCTTGAAGCCGGAAAGCAAGAACAGAAGAGACATCTTGTACCATGTGCGTCATGAGTTCGCGCATGTTCCTGGTCTCATTGCCGACTCGGGGTCTTATTTACAGCATCGTATGGAGCACGCTCTGTCTGGTGTGAATGCGGCTATTGCCATCAAGATTTTTGGTGCCGATCTTGATATTTTGCACGAAAAGGCTAAGGAGGTTGAGGGCGTCATGAAGACCATAGGCGGTGCCGTCGATGTTCATGTCGAGCCGATTATTCCGGTGCCGCAAATTTCCATCAAGATCAACCGCGGCGTTGCCGCCAGATATGGGGTGACAGTCAAGCAACTCTCGGCATCAATCGAAGCCGCCTTTAAGGGGGTTGCAGTAGCGCAGGTTCTGGAAGGGCAGAAGACTTTTGACATATATGTATGGTTGCAGCCTGAATTCAGAGACAACCTTGCTCTCATTCAATCGGTTCTTATCGATACACCTTCCGGAGCAAAGATACCATTGGGCTCCTTGGCTGAAGTAAAGGAAGGAGAGAGTCCCAATACGATTAGTCATGAGAATATTTCGCGACGGGTATACGTGCAAGCTAATGTATCTGGGCGAGATTTGGGTGGTGTCATTGACGAAGCCCGTTCTAAGATTGCTAGTAAGGTGAAACTACCAAGCGGTTATTACATCATTTATGGGGGGCAGTTTGAAGCACAAGAAGCTGCCGCAAAGCAGTTGTCTATTTTGTCGGCGACAGCAGTGATGGGCATGTTGCTGCTTCTCAGCTTAGCATTCAAATCAGTTAGAGCGGCAGCCTTGATCATGGCTAATCTGCCGCTTGCTCTTGTAGGCGGGGTTTGGGCTGTGCTCTTCGGTGGCGCTGTCATTAGCGTGGGCTCACTGGTTGGCTTCATTACATTGTTTGGCATTTCTACACGTAACGGCATTATGTTGGTCACGCACTTTAATCACTTGTTGAGTACTTCTCAAAGCGACTTCGAAGAAGTAATTGTGCAAAGCGCCCTGGAGAGATTAAGCCCTGTGCTCATGACGGCTTTGACCGCAGCCTTAGGAGTGTTGCCTATTGCCATACTGGGCGGCGCCGGCAGAGAGTTGGAGAAGCCGCTAGCAATAGTTATTCTTGGCGGCATGATAACCTCTACCGCTCTCACTCTTATTGTCATACCGGCTTTGCTAAAGGTCTTCGGCGCCGACCTGGCACCTATAAAAAGAGCCGGGGGATAGTAGGCAAAGAACTACTCAACTCTCCAAAGAGACCCTTCTGGTCAGTTTGATTAGAAAGTCGATACTTTCTGATGTGTCGCCTTTGATGAAGCGCACAGTGTTGGTTGTGCCGTCTTCGTATTCGACGGTAAGGCTGTTGAGCGCCATGTCGCGCACCATTTTTGTGACCGGGCTATCGAGCATGTCATGAAAGCTTTGGTCATTGAGTATTTCATCAACCCTCAGCCGTTCTATTTCGGGTAGCATTTCGCGGCTTACCGGTCCGAATCTTTCATAGGTCGGCGCTAGCCCAGGTCCGCTCGCCAGGGTCGACCAAAGTTTGGTAAAGCGCATGCACACCTCAAGTCTTCAATGACTTTGCCGCTAACATGCCGTCAATGATACTCCATGGATGCGGCGGGCAACCGGGGATGTAAATATCTACCGGTAAAATCTTATCGACGCCCTCGGAATGGCTGTAGCCGCCGCCGTGCAGTCCCCCCGATATAGCGCAGGTGCCGAGTGCCACCACCAGCCTGGGGCTGCTCATTGCTTCATAACAGCTAAGCAATGCCGCCCTCATTCCCAATGGTACGGGTCCTGTGACCACCAGCGCATCCGCATAACGAGGTGAGGCAACCACGGTCACACCAAATCTTTCCATGTCAAAGATAGGATTGAGACTGGCTCCTATTTCCATATCGCAGGCGCTGCATCCGGTGGAAACAACTCTCACTGCTAGTGAACGCTGGAAAAGACCAGGTTTAGACGGTTTCGTCTCTTTTGTCGCTGCTGTTTTAGCCGGGTTCTCTCTGGTTGAGATCAGTGCTTCGCGACTGGCTCTCGCCGTTCTGGTCCGTCTATCGTTGACCAAGGTGCCTGAGGGGCAGGCATCGGTGCAAAGTCCGCAAGCGATGCATTTACCTAAGTCTAATTTGGGACTGTTTGCTTCGCTCAGGTCTATGGCCTGGGTGGGACAGAGGTCTGCGCAAAGATTGCAGGCTTCGGCACAGTCTTTGTCTGTGACTATAGGCAAGCCCCGCACATGTTCGGGTAAGTCGGGAAAATTGTCTCGACTGGTAGCGACGCCTTGTTTAAGAAGATAACCTAGAAGTTCCAGCATGTTAGTTTCCTATAGGTCGTTGCCGCTGTAAGAGAGAGAGAAACTTTTATTGCAGAGAGGAAAGTCGGCAATTAGATTGTTTCTGATGGCGATGGCAAGGGCCGTCCAATTATTGAAACTAGGATGCTTGACGGCATAGCGCGCCACTTTCCCCTCTTTATCGGTGGCCACCAAGTGCAGCAACTCGCCTCTAAAAGCTTCGACAATGCCAACAGCAAATGAGTCCGGTTTGAGCCTTACTTTGCTGAAATCGGCGCCAGTGGTTTCGCCCTCGGGCAGATTGTCGAGGAGGCGGTCGATGGTATCGAGAGTTGACCAGATTTCCTTTATTCGTACCATTTCACGAGCCAGTATGTCTCCGTCCCGAGCAGTCACCGTTGGTGGTGCCATGTGGGGGTAGGCGGCATGCGAGAACACCCGTCTTACATCATAGTCTTGTCCGCTTGCTCGCCCGGCTGGTCCGACCATGCCGAATTCTTTAGCTAACGAGGCTTTTAGAACACCGACTTCGCGCATGCGCTCGAGGGCCATCTGATTATCTAAGAACATGGCGATTGGTTCTTTTAGCTCGTGTCTCAGCCTAGCCACTTGACCTTTCAGCTTGGTTAAGCCGTTATTGACCGGTAGTCTTACACCGCCCGGCACAATAAAGCCACGCAAAAAACGAGAGCCGGTCAATAAATCGCCCATGCCTAAAGCCGTGCCTCTCAGTCTGCCCATGGCCGAGGCTATGCCTAGTAGACCAATGTCGGTGGACATGCCGCCGACATCGACTATGTGCATCGCCAGTCTTTCTATCTCAAGGGCGATAGAACGCAGATATTTGCTGCGTTCGCTCACCTCTATTTCTGCCAGCGATTCTATCGCTTCGGCGTGCGCCAAGGCATTTGCCGTAGATGTGTCGCTCGCTACTGCTTCGGCGAGAAAATGCATGTGCTTGAGCGGCACTTCGGTTAGTCGTTTTTCGACGCCGCGATGCAAATAACCAAGCTGAATTTCAAGGTTGATTATTGTCTCACCCAGGCAGCTAAAGCGGAAATGTCCCGGTTCAATCACCCCGGCATGAATGGGCCCCACGGGCAGTTCATAGATGCCTTCGCCTTTTACCTCGAGAAAATGAAAGCGGCGGTCGATGGGCGAATTGAAGTTCTCGGGCAAGGGAACCCTTCTGAGTGGAAAGAAATTACGCTCGTAAGGTTCATGCAGATAGAGATGCTTCAAGCGAGGATGCCCGCTAGGTATGATGCCGAACATGTCAAAGAGGGCTCTTTCGAACCAGTGCAACTGCGGATGTTTGATTGTCAGGCTGGGATATGAATTGATGCCGTTTTCCAGTGCGATTTCGTACAGCTTGACGCCTTTGTCTCCCTGACTTGGATCTAACAAAAGGGCGAGCAACTGCCCCCCGTCTAGAGAAGTGAAATGACCGATGCGGTGGGTTTCTTTACCCAGGATTTCCTTTAAGTCAGCCAGGCTGATGCTTTCTTTATCTACTTTCATAATTGACAAGCAATCCTATGGCTAGGGTGGAGGCGACAAGTAACATCGGCACAAGCGCCGCTCTTCTTTCGCTGAAGACTTTGAAATCGGGCTTGCCGGCGCCGAAAATGACTTTGCCGGTATGGGCTAGTATGCCCAGGAAGCTGACAGCCAGTGCCACATTGATTAAGGCGGCAAGAATGTAGTATTTATGACCAAGACTAAGAGTAAGCAGCGACATTTCGGTCATGAAGGAACCGAAGGGCGGCGCTCCTGCCACCGCTAGTGATGCCAAGGCTAGGGCGCCTGCCCAGAAAGGCGAATTTTCTAAGAGTCCATGCAGCTTTGATAATTTCTTGGTGCCGGCTGCTTGCACTATGTTACCCGAGATCAAGAAGAGACTGACCTTGGCTAAGCTGTGGTTGAGGGCCTGTAGGAAAAAGAGCGGACCCGAGCCCAGCCCGATGGCAAAGACCATGAGCCCGACATTCTCAATGCTCGAATAAGCCCAGAGTCGCTTGAGGTTGTGTTGGCGAATAATAAAGATGCTCGCCGCCACAACGGTGAGTGCACCCATGACTGCCACCAAATGAAAGGCAGGGGCTTCCGGTTTGGCTGCGGTGATCACCGTCGAAGCCTTCCAGATGCCGAAAAGGGCGCAGTTGAGCAGTGAGCCGGAGAGCATGGCTGAGGCTGGTGCCGGGGCTTCGGAATGGGCGTCTGGCAACCAGCTGTGTAAAGGAAAGATACCGGCTTTGGTGCCATAACCTAAGAGGCAGAAGATGAAGCCCAGGCGCAAGAGTGGGAAACTCAGGGTTTTGGCCGATACTATCAGTTCGGAGACGTTCAAGGTGCCTGAGCCGAGATCTGAACGTTGGCTGGCGGCAAAGATAAAGACTGTTCCCAAGAGAGCGAAGGCGATGCCCACCGAGCAGACGATAAGATATTTCCAGGTGGCTTCCAGGGCATGCTTGTTGCGTTCGAAGTAGACCAGTGGTGCTGATGACAGAGTGGTGGCTTCTATGGCGATCCATAAATAGCCGAGGCTATCGCAAAGAAATACCGAGGTCATGGCCATGAGAAATATATTGACCACAGCATAGAATAGTTTTAGGCGTGAGTCTTTATAAGGTTCTCCAATAACGGCCTGGGCTTGAAAGAAGTAGTCGGCATGGGTGAGGGCGCAAGCTACAACAAAGGTAGTGAGCAAAATAAAATAAGAGCCTAGCTTGTCGACAATGAGGCCGGGGGCAAAGCTGATGCTGGTACTGTGTCCGGTGAGAATAGGCAAGAGAACCGAGATTACTAGAGCCAGTTGCAGCCAAGCGGCGAGGGCGCAGAGCTTGCCTGTGATCGCCGTCTTTTTGATGAAAAGACTAAGCAGCGCTGTCAGCGACGGAATTGTAAATAGTAGTCCGAGTTCGTTCATTATTGGTTCTAGTCTTTCAGATCGGTCAATTGTGATACGTCGATATGTTCAAAGCTTTTCTTGATGTTGAAGAGCAGTAAGCCTGAAATCATTACACCGACGAGTACTTCCAGCAAAAGTCCCATTTCCACCAGCATGGGCATGCCATGGGTCTGGGTGACGGCAAAGAGATAGATGCCGTTTTCAATTACCAAAAATCCTAGTATCTGACTGAGCGCCGCCCTTCTTGTCAGCATCAAGAGAACCCCGGTGAAGAGTATAGACATGGCTGCCGTCGAGCCCAGGTGCGAGCCCTCTTGGTGCACGCCCTCAAGACCGGGTATACGCGAACTCAACAGATAGGAAATGCCAAGCATGATGGCGCCTAGATGCATTGACAGCGGCGCCGCGATAAAGGCTTGTTTATCGCTGCCTACTTCAGCCTTTTTCATCACCCAACCTAGAAAAGAGGGAATGAAAAGTACTTTGACAAGCAGAACTGCCGCCGCCACTATGTAAAGGTGTGCCTCTTTGGTGATGTGACCAATCCAGACTGTGAGCGCCACAATGGCTAAAGTGTGAAAGCGATAAAAGCTAAGATTGGTGCGCAGTAAGGTTGTGCCCAAGATTAGAATACCTAGTACTGCCGAGAGCATTGCCAGCGCTTCAAATGTACTTAGTTGCATAGTTTCACCTAAATTAGACTGACAGGGCGATTAAGTAAGAGAATATTGCCATGGCTACTGCGTAGGCAATAAACTCGGGTAGTTTGGTCCATCTGAGCTTGACTGCCAGGCTTTCGATCAAGGCAATAAAAAGAGCCAAGGATATAATACCGCCGGTGGAGGCAATGGCACGGGCGGTCCAGTCGCTCAACAAATGGCTCGGCAAGCAGTGCATGAAGCATTGCCAGGATAGACCAAGCAGCAGAGCCACTTTGATATAGTGTCCGATTTCGGCCAGGGCGAGGTTGGCGGCGGAATTTTCTAAGATCATGGCTTCATGCACCATGGTTAATTCTAAGTGTGTGGTCGGGTCATCGGCCGGCATGCGCGATAGTTCCACCAGGCTTGATAGAAATAGTCCACAACCGGCTAAGAACCAGAGTCCATATTGTCCAGTGAGACGGGTTGCTTCGTATGAGAATACCTGGCTGAGGTCGCTGGTTCCCGCTCTCACGCCCAAGCAAGCCAAGCAGAGCATAACCGCCGGCTCAACCAATAGAGCCAGGGTGACCTCTCGACTGGCGCCGAAGCCGCCAAAGGCCGAGCCTGTGTCGAGGGCGGCTAAGACTGTGAAAAATCTTGCTAGACCAAGCAGATAGATAATCAGAAAAAGATCGGCTGAGATTATGCCGTGGGGAATAGCCGTGAGACTTGTCCATGGAATGAGCAAGCTTAGCAAAAGCATGACTGTGAGATTGATGCAAGGGGCAATACGAAAGAGCCAGCTGGCATGTTCGCTGACAGTCTCATTTTTTTGTAAGAGTTTGGCCAGATCGAAGAATGGTTGCAGCAAGGGAGCGCCGATACGATTTTGAAAGCGGGCTTTGGTCTTGCGCAAAATACCTATGGTGAGCGGCGGCAAGATTATCAGGCTGGCGAGGAAAGTGCCGCTGTTCTTTAATATTTCGCCTGTATTTGTCTCGATGCTCATAGTACGGTGCCCAAATAAACCAAGACGATCATGGTCAAAAAGAGATAAAGCAAATGCACGTGGATACTGCCTGTTTGCAGTCTCGTCAGGGTGAGCGAAGAAAAGTTGACCATTTCGATGAAACGCTTATAGACAGTCGTTTCAATAAAGGGTGTCATGCGGGTTTCTACTTTGATGCCCTCTGGAAAATGTCGGCGGTCTCTGCCGGTAATATTGGTTTCAACTTTCAATTGCAAAACTTGCGAGAAGATGCGCCCAATTGGATGAGAGAAGCTGGAGCCGGTTTCTTCAGCACGAGCTGAAAGCGGACCATAGCCGCAATCCCAGGTGATGTACGTTTTCATGCCGGGTGAACGGGGGCCGAGAATGCAAAGGTAAATGATACTGGCGGTGATTAGTCCGAACAGGCTCAACTGGGCAACAGCCACAGGGAAGAGATTGGCAGCGTCTAACCCGGAGCCGGTTAGCTCAGCCAATGCCGGTGTAATTGCTCTCAGGCAGATACCAGCAGAGGTGCCTAAGAAAACACAGATGGCTGAGAGAATGACGAGCGCCATGGCGGAGCCGCTCAAGCCGGTTTCGGGTGTGAACTGCGCCTGTTTAGAGCGTGGGCGTCCCAGAAAGGCAATGCCTATTGCCTTTGTATAGCAAGCTAGACTAAGCGCGCCCACAAAAGAGAGGATGCCGAGCATGGCTAAAGAAATAGCCCGGTCGTGCAAGGGGACAGATTCAATTGCCATGCGGAAAAAGGCTTGATAAATGAGCCATTTGCTGGCAAAACCATTTGATGGAGGCAGGGCGCAGATGGCCACTGAGCCGATAAAGAAGGCGAGCATGGTCCAGGGCAGACGTTTGGCTAGACCACCCAATTGTGCCAAGTCGCGAGTATGCGCCTTTTTGTCTATTGTCGAGGCGGCAAGCATGAGCAGCGATTTGAAGACGCCGTGGTTGAAGGCATGAAAGAGTGTGCCGGTTATTGCTATGGCGGCAATGACAGGCAGACCTTCTTTGCGTGCCAGCATAGAAAGAGAGATGGCGATGATAATGAGCCCCATGTTCTCGACCGAACTAAAAGCTAGGAGGCGCTTCAAATCTCGCTCGACCAGAGCAAAGAGAATGCCCCAAATGCATGATATGGTGCCAAGGGCCAAGGCGATGTAGATTACCCAGCTGTGTTGACAATTGCCCAGCACCAATAGACGCAAGAGCAAATAGATGGCCGTTTTGCCGATCACGCCCGATATGAGAGCGGCGGCGGGCCCCGGTGCTTCGGCATAACTCTGGGGCAGATAGCCATGGGCGGGCCATATGCCGGCTTTTATGCAGACTGCCAGCAAAATTAAGAGTGCGGCAGGAAAGGTGGAATTGCTTTGAAATTGCCAGCTGGCGAAGTCGAAGGTGCCGCTTTGATGATACATCCAGAGAAAGGCACCGGTTAAAAGCGCCGTTGCTAGTCGGCTGGCGGTGATATAAGCAAGAGCGGCTCTCTGGGCGCGGTGTCTCACATGCTCGCTGGTAATCAGGCTGGCTGCCGCCACGCTCATCACTTCCCAGAAAACCAAAAAAGTTATGGCATTAGCGCTGAGCAGAACAAGCAAGGTGCCTAAGAGCAAGAGCAGTATCAGTCGATAGTAATGATTACTTTGAAAGCGATGCCCCTCTTTATTGTGGGTGCTGTCGATTAAGTCTCTTGTTGACAAGGTCGATGCCAATGCCACAAGAGTTAGCAAGAGAATAAAGGGAATGGCAAGATTGTCGCCGGTGAAGCTGAGAGTGGTAAGACCGAAGTGCTTGAGGGCTGTGAAATTGACCGGTATGCCCGCTTGATAGTTGCCTATTGCGCCTATACCAGCTGCCAGCGCACCACCGGCAGTGAGCGTCAATGCTAACCGATTGGAAAGTTTTGTTTTGAGTAAGTCGGCTATAATTGTGAAGGCTACGCCGATTGTCCAGGCAAGGCAGGCAAGTCCGTAGAAAAGAATGCAATTTGGTGGGGCCATTAAATCGAATAACATCTAGGTAGGTTTACAGGGTGCTTTGGTGCAATTGTATTGCACGGACCGTCCTTTTGGAGCTTAACAGCCGAATGTGATCAGGTTGTGATCGACGTCGATCACAACTTGATCACTTTTGCTTGCTAACGTTTAAACAGCTTTGCTCTTTACTAAGTCGGTAGCATTAATGACTGCGCGAGAAACCTGGGAATTTATTCAAGCCAGCGTCACAGGTCAATTTAAGGCTATCACCATTCCTGATGCGCCAGAACGGGCTGTTCCAAGCGACGGTTTTCTGGGGCTGATCCAAAATTTTAGATACGATATAGTGTCGGGCTTCATTGTCTTTCTGATCGCACTGCCTCTGTCTCTTGGCATTGCTATGGCTTCCGGGCTGCCTCCTGTTGCCGGTTTGGTTAGTGCCGCTATCGGTGGTGTCGTGGTCAGCCAGTTGAGTGGTTCTTTTGTCACCATCAATGGGCCGGCTGCCGGCTTGATTGTTGTAGTAATTTCAGCCTGTGAAGCGCTTGGCGGCGGCAGTCGAGGCTATCACGCCACGCTTTCGGCCATAGTCGTTTCAGGCTTTATTCTATTTTTGCTTGGACGTATGCGTTCGGCTGAAATCGGCAAGTACTTTCCAGCTACTGTGGTGCATGCCATGTTGGCTTCCATCGGCATCGTCATTATCATCAAACAGCTACCGACCTTTCTTGGCTCTCAAATCAAGATAAGAGAACCGCTTGAGATATTTCATCAGTTGCCGCATCTATTAGCCGATCTCAATCCATTTATATTGCTTGTCAGTTTGGTTAGTTTGATAATTTTGATTATCCATCCGCATATTCGATTTGCGCCTCTTAAGGCGATACCGGCACCGCTTTGGGTGGTTTTGACTGCTAGTTTGATGACTGCTTTTCTGACTGATACTAAAACCTATGAGCTCTTGGGGCATACATTTAGGCTTGTGCCCGACAAATTACTGGTGCGTGTGCCGTCAGATCTCAGTCATTGTTTTGCCTTTCCAGACTTTTCGGCAATCAGAATGCCGCGCTTTTGGCTTTGTGTGCTCAGTATCAGCTTTGTGCAGTCGGTTGAAACTGTACTTTCTTGTGCGGCTGTTGATAAGCTCGATCCGTTCAAAAGAAAAGCCAATCTCAGTAAAGATCTCTGTGCCGTTGGTCTTGGCTCGATGGTATCAGCCGGGCTGGGCGGCTTACCTATTATTGCCGAGATTGTTAGAAGTACGGCTAATATCGCCAGTGGTGCGCGTACACGCTTTTCTAATTTCTATCATGGTCTTTTTCTTTGCTTGTTTGTGGCTCTAGCCTCTGCCCTGCTCAACAAGATTCCGTTGGCTGCTCTTGCCGCTTTGCTTATATTTACCGGTTTTAGATTGGCATCTCCTAAAGTTTTTAAAGAGACCCATTCGATTGGTTACGAGCAGACGGTGATTTTTGTCAGCACAATCTTTGTCACTCTCGCCACAGACCTTCTCATCGGCGTCTTCAGCGGCATCGCTCTCAAGCTATTGTTGCATCTCTTCCGCGGCGTTAAGCCTTCCGAGCTTTTCAAGGCTACTGCCTATTTAGAAGATGGCGCTGAAGGTGATCACTATCTGCATATGGATGGTGCTATTGTCTTTTCAAATTATTTTTGCATCAAGAATCTTCTCGATCAGATAAAGACCGGTGGTCAGGTCTTTATTGATTTTAGTGCCACTACATTTATTGATCATACGGTCATGGAGCACTTGGCTGAGTTTAGGCAAGATTATGAGCATGAAGGCGGCAAAGTTTGCTTCGTCGCTTTGGAGAAATTGAGTTCGGTCTCGGACCATCCCCAGGGTAGCAGGCGTTTGGAGCGCAAGCGCTAGAGTTCAAAACAGACAAAAGGCAAAAGCTAAGGAAGAGAGACCCTTTGCCCTGTCGGTAAGAATTGGCGACTAATCGGTTAGAATAGAGACGAGCCATGGCAAAGATACTCATAGTCGAAGACGAAGTTGACCTCGCTGACCTTGTAAAGGGTTGGCTGGTTAAAGACCATCATTTGGTGGAGATTGCAGCGGACGGCATCGATGCTCTAATCAAGATGGAAACCAGCAAGTATGACGTGGTATTGCTCGATTTGATGTTGCCCAGCATGGATGGTCTGGAGATTCTTAAGAAGTATCGCAAAGGCGGCGGCTCGGCAGGGGTGATTATGATCACGGCCCGCTCTCATGTCGATGACAAAGAAGTAGGGCTTGATGCCGGCGCTGACGACTATCTCACCAAGCCTTTCCAGCTAAAAGAACTGGCTGCCAGAGTGAGAGCTGTTTTGCGCCGCAATCATTCGCCGGTTTCTGATGTCTTGAAGTTTAGAGATTTGACTATAGATCCGCATGAATTCCGGGTTCTTAAAGGTGACGAGGAAGTGCATCTTTTGCCTAAAGAGTTTAGACTTTTAGAGTTTTTAGTGCGTCATCCCAATCAGGTTTTTTCAGCCGAGGAGTTATTAGCCTCTGTCTGGGAATCGGATACTGATGCTCTTTTGGATACAGTGCGTGGTCATGTAACTCGTCTGCGCAAAAAGCTTGATAGCGAAGGCATGAGCTCGATTATCGCCACTGTATATGGTGTGGGCTATAAGCTTGGTCCAGATAATGCCTAGTACAGAACTAAAGCTGCGCAAAAGACTAACGGCGCAGTTCGTTTTGCTCTTTGTTGCCTTATATTTTCTAGGTGGCAGTGTCGCCATCTTTATGTTCGCCAATAAACTTGATGCCTCTTTAGATGAAGAGCTGCACGATGTGGCCAACGGGGCCTTGCCTGCTGTAGAAATTAGCGCCGGCAAACCATCTCTCGTGAACTGGTCAAGGCGGGTGGCTCTCCGGCATGATCAGCTTTTGTCTACCATTCAAGTTTTTGATAAAGAAAAGAACTTGCTTGAAGAGTTTGGTCCTGCCGGAGTGAAGCGTCTGGTTTTTGGCAATGTGCAAGAGAAAGTAACTTTGTCCGGCAATGATGCCAAGTCTGCGCCTTTGCTCTTGCGGTCTTTCTATACCGATCTTTATGAAGGCAATAAGTCAATCGGCTACCTACAAGTGCAGGTCTCAGTCAAACAGCGGGACGAGGCTCTCAAGCAGATAGTGCTGACCATGTTGGCTCTTACGCCCTTTCTGGCTTTATCTGTAGCCATGTGCGGTTCATGGTTTGCCGGCAATGCTGTCAAGCCGGTGGAAGCGGCTATGAGCTTGATGCGGCAGTTTGTCATGGACGCAGCCCATGAGATCAATACGCCTGTTTCGGTTATTGAAGCAAGCTTGCAGACCATCTCGGCTGAGTTGGAAGAGTCTTCCGCTGATAAGAAAGTGGCGGAGCAACAAAGTCGCCAAATTGCCGAGATCTCGCGCTTGCTCAAGATTATTGAACGTTCCACCAATCGTATGAAAAATCTTGGTCAGAGCCTGATTGTACTCAGTCGATTGGAATCACCACAGTATACTTATCTAGAAGAAGAGCTCAGTATCAGTCAGGTGATTGATTCGATTTGCGATGCCACCAGGCAGTTGGCTCTTAGTCGCGGTATCAGCTTTAACGTAGAGTGTGAAGTGGAGTATCTGGCTCTGAAAATGCGCGGCAATCTCGATGCTCTGCAAGGTATGTTGCTCAATTTGCTTTCCAATGCAGTCAATTATTCGCGACCAGCTGGGCATGTCACGCTAAAGATTGCCTATGATGAGGGGCGCTCAGTGGTTAAGCTGATAGTTTCCGACGATGGTCCCGGTATTGCAGTCGAGAGTCAGGCGCGCGTCTTTGAACGGTTTTATCGGGTTGATAGTTCGCGTTCTCGCAACTTGGGCGGTTGCGGTCTCGGTCTTAGTATCGTCAAGGCAACGGTGGAGCGTCACGGCGGTAATATCAGCCTCACTTCGGTGCCAGGCGCCGGTGCCACTTTTACTGTAGAGTTGGCTGTGGCAAAGAGTTAAGCTCTTTATTCGCGGTTGAAGCTTTTGATGATTTCTGTGTCAGTGGCATTGATTTGTTTTGAAAGAGCGATACCCTTGTCTCGCCACTCTTTTGCCTTAGCCATATCGGCTTTAATGCCTTGATCACCATTGGCATAGAGATTTGCCAAAAGCTTGCAAGCATTGGGATTGGTGCGCGCTGCCATTTTTAGCAATGCTTCCGCCTTGACCGGATCTTTACGACCGGCTATGCCGGACAGAAGATAATTGCCGGCGCGGTAGGCATTGCGGCAATCACCTTGGGCTGCCGCCATTAGTCTGTACTTGAGGGCAATAGCCATACGTTCTCGATCTTTCTTGTCGTTTGAATAGATCGTGCCCATGCGGCATTGGGCTTCAAGATAACCTCGGTCTGCGGCCGATTTCAACCAATATAGGGCTTCGGGGGGAATTTCTCTGCCATTATGGCCGCTTCTTGGTTGGTTGCGGCTGTTGTAGCCGATCAGACCGGATAGTCGGCAGGCCGCCTCGGCATCGCTGGGCGCGGCCATGCGGTAGTACTTTTCAGCAGCTTGGAAGTCTGAGGTGCCGGTCAGCCCTTCTTCCAGCAAGGCTCCCAGGCGCGTGGCACTCTTTAGATCGCCTTTGGCCAGGGCTTGCCGATAGCATTTTTCGGCCAGGGCATAATCTTTTGCTTTTTGGGACTTAGCAGCCTGTTTGGTTAGTTCTTCAATTTGGGTTTGGCTTTGCTGTTTGGCGGGTGGCTTGGCAAAGCCGGTCAAGCCAGGGCTATCGAGACCTAAATAGACCAGACCCGCACAGGCGAATGAAAATAGATATGCGTAGAATTTTCTCAACGTTGTTACCTTTATGCTGTCTATTTTAGACTTTATGGCACAATAACGACATGTCATTAGATAGTATGTGGTCAGATAACAAGGTACAACGATGAAAGATAAAACCATCAGTGAGAACACAAGCATCGAGCTAATGGAGCGCATTGCTTCGGCGCTTGAGATGATTTGCGAAAAGCTCACCGGTATTGAAGGCAAGATTGAAGATTTGACTTATGAAATTCAATCTCACGGCAGCGCCATGAATGAGTGTTTGGAAGTGGTTGCCCAAGCTTATGAACAAGATGGCTTTGGCTGCGGAGAATCGGGACAAGATTTGCCCTTCTCGGTGGAAGGACAGACAGAAGGCGGCTGCGGCGGCGGCGGTTGCGGAAGTGGTGGTTGCCATAACTAAGTCGTCTTTGCTCTTGCTTGGCGCACTGTGGCTGGCCGTGCCCGTCCAGGCAGTGCAAGCGCAAGAGTCGGCGCCGGCGAGTCAGAAGATTGTTCTGCCTCGCACCCGCACCAATGCCCTCTTAGAGGTGGGCATAAAGTGCTTGAAAGAGTCTAAGTACGAAAAGGCGCTTGAATGCTTTCAAGCCTCGCTAAAGCATGATCCCGGCAACGCCTATGCCTATTATTTTAGTGCCATTTGCTATAGAGAGCTGGGTGACAAGGAGAGAGCACTTTCCTACCTGCGCTTGACGGCAAGCCGCTTCCCCTCAGAGGAAGTGGGCAAGCTTGCCCGCACCACTTTGAGTGAAGTTTCCAGGCTGACTGCCGCCAACCAGGCAGCCATTGTCTGGCCAGGCACCGGCAGTCTGCCTCGGGAAACTTGGGTGCCCTTTCGCCGTCAGGGCAGCGGCATGTATGTAGAAGGCAGTGTAGATGGTCATGCCTGCTCGCTTTTGGTAGATACCGGTGCCGAGCTTTGTTTCTTGCCGCTCAGGATTCTCAAGCGACTTGGGCTGTCCGCTCCAACCGGTAAACCTAATTCGCTTTTGTATGGAGTCGGCGGCGCCGACGCCCTACCGGCTTGGGTCTTTAAAGGGCGCTTGAAGGTCGGCAGCATTGAAAAGAGCAATTTCCCAATCATGGTGGCTGATGTCGGTGTCAATACAGCCATACTGGGGCAGCAGTTCTTTGAAGGTTACGTCTATAGAATTGATACCGCCGGTAATGCTATTGTCTTAGCTCGAAAAGAACAGCCCGCAAATTCTGCCGCTTCTAAAGCTCCGGTCGCGGCCGCGAGTATGGTTGTAGATAAGAGCGGTCGCTATGTCTATCAAGTGCCCTTCAAGAGAAGTGGCCGTTCCTTTATTGTAGCCGTGCAGGTGAATGGCCGCACTCTCGACTTTGTTTTTGATACTGGGGCGGAAGTATCACTTATCAATGCCACGATGGCCAAGCAACTGGGTTTATCGGTGCAGCAGGTTTCAGGTGCCGTCATGAGCGGCGTGGTCGGCAGTACACCTGTGGGCGTCAGCCAGGTAGATTTGAAACTTGGACCGATTGAAAGAAGCGCTATGCCAGTGGCTATAACCGATGCCGTCCAGAGCGGCACATGCTTGCTTGGGCGTGATTTTTTAGGCGATTGGCATTTTGAAATTGATGAGAGTCAGGGGCTCATCAAATTTACTCGTTATTGAAGCGATTGCCTTTAGGAAATGCGAAAGACCGGACCCCGAGCCTTGAAGGGTAGATATCGTCCTTGCGGCAAAAGATAGGCATGTTCGCGTTTGACAATTAGGTTGTCGCAGAAACCGTCGGTGATTATTAGAATCGGGCCCTTCTTTGGGAAGTCTTCCAACCTTTCAATTAGGTCTATGCCCGGCTGCAATATGGTACCGCCACGTCCCCGCACCCTGAGACGCTGGGCAATGGACTCTGCTGCTACATAACCCTCATCATAGGTGGTGGCATCGCAGAAAATCAATCGCACCCTTGGTACATCTCTAGACATGCTATAGCTGGCGATTGCACCTAGAGCTTTGGCAAGAACCTTGCGATCCATTGAGCCGGAAGTATCGAGCAAGACGGCAAAGGTTCTGCCTTCTAGAAGGGTTTCTTCTGGTACATGGCGTGGTCTTGGAATATCGGGGCAGCTGGCCTGGCGCCTACTAGGCCTGGCAAAGGTGCGTCTTTTCTGCAGCGGGGCGAAGAACAGGTCGAACCATTGTGCCAGTTCTACGTCCCAGGGAATTGGTGGCTGACTCAAAGCTTCAATTTCTTCGATAAGTCCGGCAGGCAAAAGTCCTCTAGCCATTTGTCGATGATAACTGAGACCTTGGGCTAAACATCTTCGATAGAATTCGTCTAGTTCGGTGCCCCTTGAAGAATAAGAGTAGTCGCCGCAATCGCGGCGTATCATATCGCAGCTGTCTATGCCCCGCAGAGTAGCCAGTTTGCGATATTGCCGCAAGTTCTTGCAGATAAGCAGATAGACCGATTCGGCTGATTGCCCTTTCAGTGAACTGTCATGAAGACCGCCTAGCGCTGGAAATTCGCCTATTCCCATTTCTACCAACCAACCGTTGATCACATAGTCGCACGCTACATTCCAAAGATAAGGATCTCGCCCTTGCAGACGAGACTCGTGTTGCAGTCCCACATGCAAGAGTTCATGGGCGATAACGAAACGAGCTTGGGCTTCATTTAGTTTGGCCTGAGGATTGAAATAAATTTCTTTGGCTTCGGAATCGACTGCCGCTACTGAGATATTGAGGCGCTGACAAATGGCAGCATCTTCAATAATATTGAAGGCGGCGGCCATGGCTCCTAAGAGTGGATAGGAGCTAATAAACCATGAGCGTGCTTGCTGCGCGGCAGTGTGCAATTTTTCTGAGGCGCCTAGATAGGGTTCCAGGCCACCGGCGACGTTGACGGCGCTGGTTACAGCGTCCATTAGTCCCTCGCCCAGCAATTCTTCATAGGTTTTGCTGCTGTACTGTCCGCAGTATCCAAGCGGCGCCGAAGCTATGCCTTGAAAGTCGCAGTGGTTGCCACCGGCCGTGCCGAGCCCGCTCAGGTCTGCAGTTATTCCTTGTTCGCAAAAAATTCGGTAAAGTGCTTCTTCGTTTGTGGCTGGAAGTTCAAATTGTCCGCAGGCATATTCGGGCGGTTGTCCCAGCTTTAAGTCTTTGAGAAAACGGGTGACAAAGGCGCAGCAAGCGGCATTCCATTCTCTTTCGTGTGAAACTGCCTTTAAATGTCCAAAACCTAGATGCAAGAGGGCATGGGCCAGCACATAGGTCCAGGTTTGAGTCTCGGCTCGCCTCGTCGGATGGCAGTAAAGTGTACCGCCGGCGGTGGCGACAACATAGCCGTTCGGCGGACAAATGTTATTGTTACCTTTGCTGTTGCACAGATAAACCGAGGCAGCGAGCGGTGCAAACAGTGGATGCTTCTTCAACCTCTGCCAGCCCTCTAAAAGTGCAGCTTCCGCCGGATTAGGAAGATTCTTAGGTTTTGCTTTGGGCGCCATCTTTCCTCTCCACTAGGCGAGGGAGGTCTCTCACCACTTCGACGAGAAACCAAGGTGGCAAGGTCTTGCCGGTTTCGTCTTCGGCTACAACCATCTGGGCTATTTCCAGACTAATTACCGAAAGATCTTTCAGGAGAGCTTTGGCGGTATGGGCGAATTCCCTGTGTCTTCCGGTAATTGCTTCCTTTTCGGTAGGCAGTTCTCGTAGAAGTTGAGTGCGAAAAGATTGGGCTAGAAAGTAGAGTAGGTCTCGGTCTTCGGCTTCAGCCGGCCACTTTATATCTCCCGACAAGATTGCGCTTAGTTTGAAGCGATTCTTCACTTGTTTGTTGAATGCCTTAAACTGGGTGGCGTGTTGCGGCGACAGGCAGCCATAGGCAAGTAATTCGATGACCTTATCGTCTAATTTGTCCCCGTATTCATGCAGGGCGTCGCTGAGCATATGCCAGGAGCGCGGCGTAGAAAATGGTTCTTCATGTTTAGGTGGTTGGGTCCAAAGCTGGTCTGGGCGCATCTGAATATATTCCACCACCAGCGAGTGTATACTGCTCTTTAGGGCCCAGTCGAGCCAGTCACGGTGTGCCACTCGTAAATGTACATGCACCAATCGATTCATCAGAGCTGAAGACATTGGTTTGACAATGGCGCTGTCTTGAGAGCGATTGCCGGCGCCGATGACAATCGAACCTTCCGGCAGTTGGTATTAGTTCTGCACTTCATGAGAGCAGGCATTAAGTTCATCGAGAAAGAGACAATAAGGATCGCTTCTGGCTATCATCGATGGCGGACAGAAACGGCTGACAGAGTCTATTATCTGCGGTACGCCGATTATGTCTTCGGGGGCGAGCTGGCTGCCCAAGAGCGAAACGCAAGGCAAACCCACAGATTGGGCAAACTGCTGAACGATGGAAGACTTGCCTATGCCAGGCGGTCCCCAGATGAAAACGGGGCGACAAACAGCTACGTTGAGCAGAAAGTCGAATAGTTCGGTCTGGCTGACAGTGACGACTGGGTTCAAGTCGGGCTCCACTTAAGACAAAAGCTGAGTCTTATATACCCAAGCTGTTGGACCGAAAAAGCGGTGGGAGAGAAATTTTACTGATGTTCTTTGCGACCCGCTGCCAGTTTCTCTTCCATTTGTTCTAATGTGACACCTTTAGTTTCAGGGAAGACAAAGAAGACCACCAGGAACTGAACAAGCATCATTGCCGAAAAGAAGTAGAAGGGCAGAGAGCCTGAGGCTTCCGCCACCATGGGAAAGGTGCCTGAGATGAGGGCGTTCATGATCCAGTGTGTGGAGCATCCCAGGCTTTGACCGCGGGAGCGAACCATGGTCGGGAAAACTTCGCTAATATAGACCCAGATTACAGCCCCTTGCGAGAAAGCAAAGAAACCGATATAGGCAATCAAATACCAGACCAAAGATTGCATAAGAGCTTTGTTCTGCATTGTTATCGCCACGCCTAGCAGGCATAGGCACATGCCCACCGAACCAATTAGCAAAAGCTGTTTGCGCCCTAGTTTGTCTATGACCGCCATGGCCAAAAGGGTGAAGACTAAGTTGGTGGCGCCGATGACCACCGCTTGCATGCCGCCGCTGAGCTTGTTATAGCCTGCAAGTGCAAAAATATCGTTGAGATAATAGAGAATGGCATTGATGCCTGTCAGTTGATTGAAAGCACCGGTGGCGATGGCAAGAAAGATGGGAAAGCGATGTCTTTTAGTGAAAAGGCGCTCCTCTTTGTTGGCTTTCTCTTGCGAGACATCGGCCACTATCGCTTGCAATTCCGCCTCGGCATCACCCATGCTGGTCTTCTGCAAGACTTGGCGGGCTTCTTCTATATGCTCTTTGGCCACCAGCCAGCGGGGGCTTCTGGGAATACCCCAGAGCATGACTAGGAACAAAAGGGCGGGAATACCTGAAACGCCTAGTTGCCAGCGCCATTCATTTAAGCCTAAGGGCAAAAGACCAATCATATAATTGCTGAAATAGGCAAGCAAAATGCCGATGACAATATTGATTTGAAAGAGTCCGACCAGTCGCCCGCGCCAATTTGCCGGGGCTAGTTCGGCTATATAGACCGGACCTAGTACCGAAGAGCCGCCGATACCCAGTCCGCCTAGAAAGCGAAAGAATATCAAGGAAGGTAGATCCCAGGCAAAGGCGCAGCCTAAAGCAGAAGCGACATAGAGAAAGGCCGTAATGCGTAAGGTCTCTCGGGCACCAAGCTTTTCGCCAATCATACCGGCGAAAATGGCGCTCAGAACTGTACCCCATAGAGCACTGGCTACGGTCGTGCCCAGCCAGAAAGAGCTTAATTTGAAAGTCTCGGTGAGAGAGTGGGTGGCACCTGAAATAACCGCCGTATCGAAGCCGAACAGCAGCCCGCCGAGGGCGCCCACCACCGAGCATTTTAGTAAGTAGCCATTGAAACTGCTATTGGTCATATTTACCGCATAAAAACATAAGATATGTAGGAAAAATTATAAGGCCGCAAAAGAGAGCCGGCGCAATCAGTTTGAAACAATTGCCCCCTAAGCTGCAAGAGATGATTTTCTTTCAAGTGCCGGTGAACTTTATGCCTCAAGATGGTAGAGACAACCCTAAGAACGACAGCAAAGACAAAATTGAGCCGGTACAAGATCGAGCCGCTCAGCCATTTTCAGAGTCTGTACTTACTTATTTGCGCGAGACTCCGCCGGTTAAGCCGACTAGTCAGTCTGATTTGCCGCCGGGTTTGGCTAAAGCAACCGACTTACTACCAAAAGAATTACTAAGCAATCCGATTGGCGAATTAAATAGAGGCATAGCCAAGTTAGATAACATTGAATCGATAAAGGTCAGTCGTAACCCTGATGGCAGCAGGCATGTGTCCATTGATTTGGAACACGGACTGTCTGCCCCGGCGCCCAATGTCATGGTCGGCAGGCAAAGACCATTGCGCACACGCATCGACGAGAAAGTCAGTTTTGATGTAAAGAACGACGGTGTTAATTTGAGTTTGTATAACATCAATGGTCTTAGTACCGATGTACAGGGTCCGCTTGGGCGGGTACGCAATAGCCGCACACAGTCGATGACCATCCGTCCTGGTGAGAACGGCTATGTCGATTCGACCGGCTCAGCTAGAGTCTTGGGCAGAGAGATAACCAAGTCGGTGCGCATGGGCAAAGACGTTTTTGCTCCCGATGACTTTATGCATAAGGTTTTAGATGGTGATTTTAAAGATCTGACCGGGGCTTTGCGTCTCTATCAAGACCGTGGTGAAAATCTTGGTTTGAGTATAGACAGAAAAGGCAAAGATAGATTAGATATAACCACTGATGGTGGCAAGCCGGGGCAGAAAAGACAGTTGCAGTTGAACACCGAACTGAAACATTTAGGAGTAACGGTTAGTGGCCTGGAACTGGATAATATCGTTTCTGCCAGTCTGAAAAGCGGCAACAGTGTCGGTCTTGAGAATATCAGCGGCATCAAGGCCCAGGTGGAGAAGTCTATTTTTGGTCTGAAGACGGCAATGTCGATTACCCCTGAGCGCATGACTGTAGAAAATGTAAATGGTGAACCAGCACTGCGCTTTGACCTGAAGATTGGCAAAGAGCCTGCTTCCTTTACTGTGCCTGTGCGGAAACTGAGAGAGGAGGCAGCAAAGAAAGTCGCCAGTTAAAGACCAAGTAAATGGAAGAATAAGCTAAGAGCAGACTAGACTAGGAAATTTTGACTAATCAGTCTTCTAATACAAATTCGCGGCGACCTTTGACTATGGTGCTTTGAAAAAACTGCATGGCATGTTTGAATTCTTCATCGTTGCCAAAGATATGACCGCCGCCTTTTACTTTGATCAAGCGGCAGGGCACGCCTTTCTCTTTTAGTTTGTCGTAGAGTTCCTGGCTCTGGGCGAAGGGAACGACATCATCGATATCGCCATGTACGATTAGAAAGGGTGGGTCGTCGGAGGTGATGAAATTGACTGGACTGGCTGCTTTGGCTAAGTCAGGTTTCTCGGTTTCGCGACCGCCTAGAAACTTAGCCAGCGGACCGTTTTTGTCGTCCCAGTCTATTTTTGTGCGTGAACCGGACTGTTCCGAAACAGTCATCAAATCGCTCAGTCCGCACCAATTAAGGACTGCCTCCACCGAAGATTCTTTGTTTTCAGCGCTATTGGTCGTGCCCAGAAGTGAAGCCAGATGTCCGCCGGCAGAAATTCCCCAAACACCGATGCGGTTGGTGTCGATGCCCCATTTGCTGCCGTTTTTGCGCAGATAGGCGATAGCTTTTCGACAGTCTTCTATTTGGGCTGGGAAAATTGCTTCGGTGGAAAGTCTGTAATTGATGCTGGCCAGGGCGAAGCCGTGCTGGGCCATCAAAATTCCGGGGCTGTCTTGTTTGTCTCCTTGAATCCAGGCGCCGCCATGGATGAAGACAATCAGGGGCAAAAGCTTATTTGGTTTGGTTTCGGTCGGCAAGTAAAGATCGAGACTTTGGGCGGGGTTTGTACCACCTTCGTAATTGATGTCTTTGACGATACGCACTGAAGCCGGTCCTGTATCTTCGTGACCTTTGGTGACAAAAGGAATAGCAGCAATCAAGCAGACTGTAAAGATAATGAGAATGGTGCGAGTTTTCATCAGTCTTTGTAGTTTTCCAACTCAATAAAGAGTTCTTTCATCGATTGGTGGCGGTCTTGCGGATGTTTTTTCAGTGCCTTGAAAATAGTTCTTTCGAGTTTAAAAGGAATGGGTATGTTGGGACAAATTTCTTGGAATTCTTTGGGTTTATCTGATATGTGGCGGCTCATTGTATCGGCCGAAGTTGTCCCCAGTATGGGTAGGCGTCCGGACACCGAATGGTACATCAACACTCCCATACAATAAACATCGGAACGGGGGTCGAGACGGTCGCCCATTACTTGTTCCGGGCTCATATAGGCCGGGGTGCCAAGAACTTGTCCGTCCATGGTCAGTTTCTTAGAATTATTTCGGGGCTCGTTCACATATTTGGCAATGCCGAAATCCACCAGTTTGACAAATTCCGGATTCCAGCTGGTGCGAAGCAGGACAACGTTTTCCGGCTTGATATCGCGGTGCAGAATGCCCTTACTGTGAGCGTGTTCTAGGGCGCTGCACATTTGCAGAAAGATTTGTACGGCTCTTTCTACCGGCAGACGTTGGTGGCGGCTCAAGACTTCTTTCAGGTTGACGCCTTCGATGTAGTCCATAACCAGGTAGGGTGTTTTTTGCTTGGAAAAACCGAAGTCATAGACGGTGACTATGTTGGGGTGGCTCATCGAACTGGCCGCCTGGGCCTCTCTTTGAAACCTGAGGAAATTGGTTTCATCTTTATCGACGTCTACTTCGCCGAAAAGAATCTTGACTGCCACAGTTTTTTCCATGACCAAATGCCGGGCTTTATAGACAACGCCCAAGGCTCCTCTGCCCACTTCGGCGAGGATTTCATATCGATCGTCCAGGACCGTCCCGATTAATGTGTCCTTTGGCAAACTTCCAATCCAAACCAATCCAGACTAGTTTAATCCAAACTAAATGCCAGGCACAAAGGCACTAGTCTGCTAAAGTGCCGCCAGCTTAGATTTTACCCCGTTTGGTCCAGTCTATGTCTGTCAATTGGAAATTCCTAAATTTGCCACAATCCAGGTTGTCGGATATGGTTAACAAAGACAGCTTAAAGGAGCTTAGTAATCATGGTTCAGCCGGATGAAAAACCCAGATTGAACAAAGAGATAAATAATTCGGATATCGAGCCTCCGGTGATGTCCCCAAGTAGAACCATCATTTTCGATAAGCCTATCGCTACTAATCTGGCCTTGGCAATTTGTTATGCACCCTTGCCTCTTGTCGGCATCGCCGCCAGTGTGCTGGTCTATATGTCGCCGTCTGATAATGCTCGGCTTGCCAAGTTTCATGCTGTTCAGTCTTTAGCGCTGACGGTCGGCTTCACCATAATTTCAATGGTGGTGGGCGGCATCGGTTCTACTCTATTGTCTATTCCCATCATTGGTGGGGTTTTGGGCACGTTGATTTTGTTGGTCAATATGTTGGCTTCGCTCGGCTATCTGGCTTTGAGCGTGGCTCTTGCTTATAAGGCTTATCAAGGTAAAGATGTTCGGCTGCCCTACCTAAGCCAATATGTAGAAGCGTTCGTAAAATAGAGACAGTTTCTTGCCTGTTGCTTAGTTGAAATATCGTTTTGTTTGTTGTTGTGATACCGCCGGTGGTGAGCACCCGTCTAGAGAGAGCTGAGAGAAATGGATAGTCTGACCAAAATTTTCGATACAAAAAAGGTGAAAGTACTAGCCGGCGATATTCCTCCCGGTGACTGGGAATATAACGGCGGTGTGCTCTGGGGTGGTTTTGACCAGATAAACATCACGAGCGATTTGACCAAAATCGAAGTAAAGACCGAAGAGTCGGCCAAGCATCTCGCCCAGACCTTGGGCTGGGCGATTGCCGGCAGTTTAGTCATGGGGCCCCTGGGCTTACTGGCCGGTGCCACAATGGGCGGCAATCGCAAAAATGTTTGTGCTATGTGCGAGCTTTCTGATGGACGCAAGTTCTTGGCCATAATGGACTCCAAGATATTTCAGCAGATGCTTGCCGCGACAATGAGCAAGTGACAAGCAAGCAATTAGTCGAGGCGATTATGAATCGGCGCTTAGAATAGGCTTGCAAAGTAAACCTTTATAGCTTTGTGAGATGCATTTATAAATCGAGGGCAAACTGGCTGAGGCTGTATCGGCCGGTCTTGCTTCTTGCCGGTTCTATGCTTATGCGCTTCTTACTATTTACCTGATGGAAAATCGCTAAATTCAAATAGAATAAAGCGATACTGCATCAAACTGGAGTCCTTTTGAATACTTCAAGCACTGAGTCAAAAATGACTATGACTGCACCCTTTCCCGCTCTTGCGTACCGCGGTAAGCCAGCCCTCGTCAAGATAAGCGCAGTTGGTACGGCCGTGCCTTCGCGTCGTCTTACTAATTTTGACCTGGAAAAAATGGTGGAAACATCAGACCAGTGGATCACCGAACGTACAGGTATCAAAAATCGCTATATCGTTTCGGAAGGCGAGACCTGCTCGGATCTTGGTGCCAAGGCTGCCCTTGAAGCTTGTAAGAAAGCGGGTGTAGACCCTAAAGATATCGAGCTTATTGTCTTCGCCACCATCACCCCAGACATGATGCTGCCTGCCACCGCCTGTCTAGTGCAGCATAAGATCGGTGCTCCCCATGCCTGGGGGTTTGATCTTTCCATCGCCTGTTCGGGCTTTCTTTATGCTTTGCAGGTCGGCGCCCAATTTATTATGAGCGGTTGCCACAAGAATGTTCTGGTCATTGGTATGGATGTCATGTCCAGTATCGTCGACTATACAGATCGCCAAACTTGCATTATTTTTGGCGACGGCGGTGGTGCTGTACTATTGCAGCCTTCAGAAAGTGAAGAAGACGGCTGTTTTATCGATTATTTGCATGAAGTAGACGGTTCGGGCGGGGATTTCCTTTGTGTGCCGGGCGGCGGTAGCAAACATCCTTCCAGCCACAAAACAGTAGAGAATCATGATCACTTCGTCAAACAAGATGGTCCCGTCGTTTTTAAGTTTGCCACTAAACGCATGCCCGATCTCTGTGTGCGTCTGCTTGAGCGCAACAGCCTTACCGGTCAAGACGTAGATGTTTTTGTGCCCCACCAGGCCAATTTGCGCATAATTAAGTCTGCAGTTGAGCGTCTTGGCATGCCGATGGAAAAAGTTGTGATCAATATTGAGGAGTATGGTAATACCACTGCTGGTACCATACCGCTGGCTCTGGCTACCGCCCTTGACTCTGGTCGGCTCAAGAAAGGCGATCTGGTTCTATTTGCGGCCATGGGGGCCGGACTTTCCACCGGTGCTTCTCTGATTCGCTGGGCCTATTAGGCTAGTGCAGTCGTCCACCGCGATAGAGTCTGGCTGCCAGTATCTTAAGCAGTGACTCGCCGTCGAAAGGCTTGCGCACATAGTCAATTAGATGTGGATTGTTGATCGAGTGTCCGGGATTTTCTGCCCCGGACAGCACCACCACCGGTGTAGCCAGGTCTGATTGTCTCGCGTGCAGCCAGTTGATGAAGTCGATACCATTGCCGTCTGGCAGGTGGATGTCGGCGAAGATTAGGTCGAAATGCTCGCTTGTGGCATAGTCTTTTGCCTGCGCCACTGAGGCTGCTCTTTTGGTTTGGAAGCCTTTCCTGCCCAGAAAAGCTTTTAGTAGCATGGCTATCGAGTCGCTGTCTTCCAAAATAAGCAACCGTGCAGGCTCGCAGGGTAAGGTATTGGTAAGCGTTATTGACTGTTCTTTGACCAAATCGGGCAGGTTTTTCGTCATCGAGCCGGGGCGTGGAATCGTGAACCAGAAATGGGCGCCCTCTCCAGTCTTGCTTTCCACTCCGATCTCACCTTGCATTTCTTCCACCAAGGCTTTTGATATGGCCAAACCTAGACCAGAGCCGGTATTCTCTTCATTTTCCAGTCGCGATAGTTGCTGAAAGAGTCCGAATAGTTCGCCTTTCTCGTTTTCCTTAATGCCCGGTCCCTGGTCTTTGACCGAGAATTTCACCTTTTGCATGTCGTTGTTTTCGTCTTGCAGTAAGATGACCCCTACTAAGACTTGGCTGCCTTGGGGGGTAAATTTGATGGCGTTTGAGATGAGATTGGTCAAAATCTGAATGAGACGATCTCTGTCGGCGAGACAGTCGACTGGCTCTGCCTTTTCCAATAGAACTTTGACACTTCTTTGTTCACTATAGGCTTTCAGTGATTCAATAGTATGCAGCACGATGTCGACTGCATTCACCACCGAAGTTTTCAGTTCCAGCTTTTTGGCTTCCAGTTTGCGAATATCCAAGATGTCGTTGATTAGCCTGATCAGGCGGTCGCAGTTTTCTCTGGCCACTGTGGTGTAATCGATGGTTTCTTGATTGTTGCCGCCTTCCAAGCCGCCTTCTATTAAGCCGAGTGCGGCGCGAATAGCCGTCAGTGGTGTGCGCAGTTCATGCGAAACAGTGGCGTAAAACTCACCTACTCGTCTTTCTACTTCCTTCTTTTCGGTGATATCGTGGGCGATACCGCACAATCTAATTGTTTTGCCGCTTTCGCTCTTTACCGGAAAGACCCTCGACCAGAGCCAGCGTTGGCTCTCAAGACCGATTTCGGGCAAGGCGCGCTCGGGCGGACGTCCCTTTATGCGAAATTCTATATCTTTACCTGTGTCGGCAATATTGGGGTCTTGCAGGGTGGCTTGCACTCGGTCTAGATCTTCTGGATGAACTTCACTGTAGAATGTCTCCGGGTCTCTGTAAAGGTCCTGACAGGTGCCTTTGAAGAACTCTTCGTAGGCGGGGGAGGCATAGAGAAAGCTGCGGCTCTCTAGGTCGAAGATCCAAAAGACCTCTCTGATATTTTCTGCCAATTGTCTAAACATGGCTTCGCTGGCTTGAATTTTTCTTTCGTAGGCCAGTCTTTCTTGTTCGGCTGCCTTTATCTGATCGATGTCGCGGTGTGAACCAGCCATGCGCACTGGTCTGCCCATACTATTCCAGATTGCTTGACCGCGGGCTGATATCCATTTGTATTGCCCGGCTTTTGTCATCATGCGAAATTCGACGTCGTAGGGTGTCTTTCTTTCAATATGATTTTGCACCTCGTCCATGACCCGCGGGTAGTCTTCCGGATGGCAAAGAGAGCGAAAAGCGTCGAAGTTATCTTCCAATTCAGTTTCTTCAAAGCCCAGTTGTTCTTTGTATCTCGATGAATAAAAGACTTCGTTAGAGAGCAGATCCCAGTCCCAAATGCCGTCGTTGGAGCCGGTGATGGCCACATAATATCTCTCCTGGGCTTTGAGATAGGCTTCATTGGCTTCTATGCGGTCAACGAATTGGCCAATTTGCAAGCCAATAGAATTGAGAACTGAGATTACGTCTTCGTTTTGTTTAATTAGCTCGGCGCTGAAGAAGGCCATCAAGCCCCAACTTTTTTTGCCGATGTTTATAGGAAAAACCAGGGCGCTTTTATAATTGCGTGCCAGTCGCGAGTCGGTTTCATTGAATATTGTGCTGTTGCGGCTTAGACTGAGATTTTCACATTTGCCTGAAAACCAACTGGTGGCAGGAAAGCCGGCGCCAATAATCATTGGTATAGAAACCGAACGAGCAAGCAGATATTCATGCTCTTCACGCTCATCGGCGACGAAAACGACTCTGTCCAGGCGATTGCTCTTTTCGTCGGCTTTCCAAACCAAGCCGCAGTCATAGTCGAGCAGCAATTTGATTCTTTCGGTCAGCTGGCTTAGGGCTTGTGAAATACTGCCGGCACCAACTAAAAGCATGGTGGTTTCGTATTGCAAATCTCTCAGCAGGGCGCTGCGTCTTTCTTCGGTGACATCGGCTGCAAAGATTACAAAGCGGCCCTGTTGCTGCTTGCAGATGCGCAGAAGAATTGACCTCTTGCTTCCTATCTTGTCATTGGCATGAAAAACTTGATTGACTTCGGCTATTGATTCCCTTTCCATAGTCTCCAGCGTTTCGCTGGCCGCTTCGCCGTAATGGTCTGATAGTTTTGAGCCGATATAAGAGTCTTCCGACAGCCCTAGAATTGCTTGGTCAGCTCTGTTGGCAAAGATTATCCGACCTTCTTGGTCGACCACGGCAAGCGGCATCGGTGCTGTTTCGCAGAAAGTCTTAAAATCCAGCACCGGTACTTCGCCAGATTCTTTGAAAGATTCTTTGAAAGATCTTTCAGAAGTCTCTTCAAAAGATCTGTCAAAAGTCCCGGGCTGGAGCTTTTTCTTCTGGTCGGTGCTGTCTTCCATGCTGGACCATGATTGGAGTCTAGCTTTGTTGTGCCCAATTACATAAAAATCTATGTTTCCCACCAGCTTTTATGGGCACATTTATCTTGTCTCTTGTCTCTATTTTGAACTTTGGGTTTTGATAATAACGAGTGCTCTATGCCGGAATTTGTTGCTCTTGCCCTCGACACCACTGGTATACGCAAGAAAGGTGACCAGATAGTTGAAATCGCCCTATTGGTCTTTGACGACAAGGGTGCAGAAATTGAGCGGTTGGATAGTTTACTTCGTCCCCTTGGTGATTTGAGTTTGGGACCAGAGTATGAGCACGCACCACCTTTCAATGTGGTTGCCCCCCTGCTTGCTGCGACCATAGACGGGCGTATTCTGGTTTGCCACAATCCCACCTTTCAGTTGGGTTTCTTGTCTGCGGCCTTGGCTGAAAGCAATATCAAAATCGACAATCTTGCTTGTCTCGGTCTGATTGATTTGGCTTATCGCTTTGGTCCAAGTGACAGGCGCTTGGTTTTCTGTCTGAAGCATTTCGGACTTTGGCAGCCTGAGATGGAAGAAGATCTAGAGCGCCAGGCGCCGATTTCTAGAGCTCAAGCAATTGAGAAACTGACCCCTCGCTATTTGCAGTTGGCCGAATATGAAGGTCTAAGCCTTGCCGATCTTGGCGTATCCGGGGTTTGCCGTTTATCTGGTTTCTCCTCTTTAGGCGGCGGTGACCAGAAAGCGGTTCTCAGTCGCAGCGGCGCCCACCGTATTGTCTCTGGCGGGCTGCAAGTTCTCACCAGTAACTTGCCTCCGGCTGCCAGCGCCAGCATCGCCAGCTATTACCAAAAGCTCGATGAAGTTTTGGCCGATGGTGTCATAACCCTAGATGAAGCCGACGCTCTGATGTCGATTGCTCTGTCCTCGGGGTTGAGCCGTTTGCAAATCGAATCTTTGCATCAAAAATATCTGCGCGACATGATTCGTCTTTGTTTTTCCGGGGGCGTCAATGTCGCCCCTGACAGTCCCCGCATTGCCGAAGTTGCCAAATGCCTGGGGATTGCCGACCGGGAGCTGAAAGAAATAATCAGTCAAGCCCATGATTCTCCTCGCTCTGCCTGGTCAATTTATGATGTTGAGGCGAGTAAACTGGCCGGTAAGACCATCAAGTTTGCTTCTGCACCCGAGGCCAGTATGCAAGGGCGTCGTCTCAGTCTGGAAGAAGCCTTTGCCTCGGCGCAGAAGACCGGTCTGGCGCCGGTGCGCGATCTGCGCAAGTCTTTAGATTTTTTGGTCTGCAACCAATCTGCCTTCAATGGACCGGAAGCCGAGGCCGCTAGAAAACAGGGTACTCAGGTCTTAATCGAGCCGGTATTTTGGAAAATGGTCGGAGTTAAGGTTGACTAGAGGTACCTAATGGTGATTTCACCATTGTTTTCTTTGTCTGCCATAACTAGTATCGATGGATAGTTTGCTTTAAGTAAGGCACTATCTGGAGCGGAGGCGGTACGCTTGGATAAGTTTGTCGGCGACGAGCGCCCCTCGCCTGAGCGGGCTTCGCAAGAGTCTGATCTTGCGCCTGCTAGTAAAGTAAACCTGCTAGATTTGAAATTGCAGGCCGGTCGTTTGGCGACTGCTTCGGGGGTCGCCGAGCTTGTATCTAGAGAGCAGGTGTCCGAGAGTGCGACCAAGCCCTTGACCTTAAAGGGTCAGGAGCTACCTCGCCGGCCCGAATCACTGCTTGGTCATGCTCGAGATGTCTTTGCCTATAACTTGGTGCAGGCGCCGCTCACCGGTGCGGCCCAGTTGAGCGATAAGATATTGGGCACAAGTTTTGAAAACAAATCGCAGATCTTCAATGCCCCAGCTGTAGCTGAGAGAGGCAGTGCCGCTTGGACAGTGGAAGTAGCTGCGGCAGTAACAGCGGGAGCCGTTCCCATGCTGCTTTTCCACCGGGCAGTCGGACCCGGGGCTGTCACCAAAATGGAACTGATGGGTAATTATGGTCTTAAAACTGCGTTGCCTACTGTGGGCAAGGCCTCCGCAGCCGGTGCTCTCTGGGGCGGAGTGCTTACTCCCACTTATGGTGAACAGAGCGGCGGTCAGTCTTTTTGGCATGAGCGGGCTGCCAACGCTGCCTCCACTGCTCTTGCTTTTGGTATGCTCACCGCCGGCACAATGGGCATGAAGCGCAGCGGTAACGCTCTTTTGCGAAATGATTTGGTAAGTGCCACCACTAGCGGTGCGACAGCGGGAGTGCTGGCGGCTGATTCACGCTCTCTTTTGCTCAAGGGCGATTTTGCCGGTAGCGATGAGAGGGCTCATGCCGCCAGCACCTTTGCTCTTGGCGGCTTGATGCTGGGCGGCGCCACCCGTGCTTATGAAGCAATTAGACCGACAAGCGGCATCAGAGGTGTACGCACGCCGGAAGATATGAAGCACCTTGCCGATACAACTATTAAGGCTGGACATCCTGAGCGTTATGCCTTTGAGCCTGACCAGAGAATTCCTGCTAAGGCAGAGGTTTTGGCGGCTGAAAATAAAGTGCATCCAGAATGGCACAACCGGGCCTCGGTGACTGTGCGCAATGAGATTGACGCCAGTGCGATGCCGGTAGACGCTAAGAAGCTTGTTGTCTCTGGCTTTCAAGAATTGTCTTATGGTCTGGAAGCTTTGCACACTAGACCGGCACAGAAACCGATAGTCGTGGTTTATGGTTCGGCGCGCTTCAAAGAAGGCGATTTTAGATATGAGCGAGCTCGCTATATTGGCGGTCGTGCCGCCCAGGAAGGCTATGACGTTATGACCGGGGGAGGACCCGGTACTATGGAAGCGGCCAATCGCGGTGCATATGAAGCCGGGGGCAATTCGATCGGTGTGGTCTTGAAGTTGCCTCATGAGAAGCGCGGCAATGGCTATCAAACCATGACTCTCAAGCACCGTAATTTTTTCACCCGCATGGAGGTCTTGAAGCAGGGCGATGTTTTTGTGGTGGAGGATGGCGGCATCGGAACAGCCGCCGAAGCCCTCGATACACTAACCCATATTCAGACCGGTAAGTTGAAAGAGGCGCCTGTCTATTTTGTAGGCAGACAGAATTATAGACATCTTGAGAATTGGCTGGCAGAGATGGAGAAGAATGGCACTATATCGCCGCAAGATAGGCATCTCTATCGAATGGTCGATAATCCTGATGATATCTTTGCCGATCTGGCCAGGCGCAGGCAGACAGGACAGTAGCGCCCAGTCAATCTATAATAACAATGCATGTATATAGTTTCGATTGTTCAAGGCTTTAGGCGGCTTTTTCAAAGGCGCAGCTTTAGCTTGGCTTATCGCCAAAGTCTAGTTTGTTGTCAGAGCTTGGCGGTCGTTCCGGCTTGTGCTCTCTCTCTTTTGCTCACTCTCTGCCCCCTTTTGTTTTGCCCAGCTCAGGGCAAAGGTCAAGATCAGACAGTCCAACTCAATAAGTTGGCCGTCCATGCTAGGCAGTCCACTGTCAAGGCGAAAGTGCTAGGCAATAAAATGACGCCCCAGCAAGCCAACGATTTTTTTGATGAAGCAGATGAGCTTATCGATAGGGGTTTGGAGGGCGAAGCGCGAGAACTGCTTTTGGCCGTATGTGCCACTAAATTGGTTACGGCTCGGCATTATCGCTTACTGAGCCGGACATATAAGTCTGAAATGGGTGATACCGAAAAGGGCCGCCCGGCTAGCTTCTACCTAGACAAAGCCGTGGCTCTCGACCCTAACTATAGTGAGGGGTGGATGGAGAAAGCTAAATTGGCTTTGATCGATGGTGATATCGACAATGGCTTGAAGCTGATAAACCGAGCCTTAGCTTGCAAACCTGCTTATTCAGGCTGTGCCCATGTGAAGGCTAATCTTCTTGCAACCAAGAAGCAATTCAAGGAGGCTTTGCCCTGGATAGAACAGGCCGCCCAATTCGACCCCGATTCGGCTTCGGTCTTTAGAGATAAAGGGACAATCTTAGAGAACCTCAATCGCTATGATGAGGCCATTGCCGCTTACAAAAAGGCTTATCAGATAAAGCGCCAAGACTGGACGATTTTTCAGATTGTAAGGTGTCTGGAAACTCAGAAGAAATATGCTCAGGGAATTGAGACTTTGAGCGTGCTTATCAAAGATAATCCAAGTGATGGCGAGGCTTTTCGCACGCGGGCTCGACTGAAGGCAAAGAACAAAGATTTGCAGGGCGCCCTGAGGGATATCAGTCAGACCATCGAGTTAGAGCCGACATCTACTAGTTATTTGGAAAGAGCCAAGATTTATAAGCAGATGGGAGATCAAGCCCATGCTGAGGCCGACCTTAAGAAGGCAAAGAATATCTCTGATTCGCCTTTCTAGACCAGCCCTCTTTGCTTGGGTGTTTTTGGCGTGGTATTGAACGTGAAGGATTCACATTAGCTTTGGAGTCCTAAAGTTCGGCGGCAAGGTCCTTAAGGTTTGTACGCTATAATGCGGTCTCAATTCAGGCAACACCTCGCCGTGGAGACGCTCTTCGATGGAGAACTCACTGCAAAGGTATTTGCTCAACTTTAGGGAGGGCTTATGGGCTATGAGATCCAGGCTGTAATTGCAAAGATAAGCACTCTTGCTTTGCTGTCGCCTTCAAGTCAGTACGTTAGGACCGTATCCTTAGAGCAGGGCTATGGACTGGTGCCTCTCATCGACGAATTGTTTGAGGAGTTGCATTCTATTGGTCCAGATTGCATAGCCCAGCCTGATCTATTGGATGGATTCTGTAAATTGTCGAAACCGGTTGCTGCGCAACTAGAGAAGTTGTCAAATTCAGGTGCGATCGCGTATGTCGAAGCTGAATTCTTTGGAGGCACGGGTGGACAGTCGTCGATAGCATGGATAAACGGTAGCGTCAGTTTCGGACCGGAACACGCCGAAGATGCTATCAATAAGGTTTTGCTCCACTTGGGTGTGCATGCAAAAAGAAAGCATGACGAGTTTGACAGCCTAGGGCTTGGCCGATATCGGCATACTAAATCATGGTTCAAAACAGAGCAAAGAAAACCATAGTTTTTGATTGTAGGAAGCTGAACTATAATTTGCCGCGCTCTCATGTGCTGGGGCTGCCTATACAGGTGGCACTACCGATGGTGCTATATGGCTTCTTGGCAGCTGCAATGTTTTTGAGGCGCCATTACAACAAGCCATAGATGCTGTTCATAACTATATATACGTTTGGCTCGGTTGCTGAGCCTTGACTGGTTCAGGCTACTGGCAAGTCTTGTCTATGCGAAAGATGGCTTTCTTGGTTGTGTTTGGGGTGTTTGAAAATATCCAAAAAAATATTCTTTGGGGTAGTTCACTTTTGTCTCGCATTCGGTAGAATTAATAGCACGAACGGTGAGCGTTGACTCGATGAGTTCAATGCTTTGAGCCGAGGGGCAAATCGGAAACAGCAGGTCTGCGCAGACCGGAAACTGTAGATTGTGGTCCGCTTACTGCAAATGCTGACTATTTGCAGAAGAAATATTGAGTCCGAGCGAAGCGTAAGTTTCGAAAGACTGTCAGACAATAGCTAAAACACCACCGCAGTTTGTTCTGGGTGGTGTTTTGGTTTTTCAGAGAGTAAGCATTTTATGTTTATCTTGGCTGGTCGCCAGGCTTACTAGTCGCTAATTTCTTTATTCGGCAGTCGGCCTGGCCAAATCAAAGGTGTCTCTGGTTGTGCAATATTTATTGCCGCCCATGCGACCAACCAGATCGAGAGCCTGCATATCGATACGGTTGCCCTGCATTAGCTCGTCATCGATATGCATACAGAGTATTTCGCCTAAAACCAGGTTGCCGGCACCTGGCAGTCTCGCTAATTCTATATGCTCATATAGAGTGCACTCAAAGCTGACCGGGCTTTCCTTTACTCTTGGCGGTAGTACCAAATGTGATGGCGTCGCCGTAAGATCTGCTTTCTCAAATTCACTTACTTGTGGTGCGAAGTCTCCGCTGGTCAGATTCATTTTCTCGGCCAATGAACGGTTTACTAAATTGATGACGAATTGTCCGTTTGCCTTAATGTTGGCCAGGGTGTCCTTATCGACCAAGACTGACTCTCCGGCTTCTTCGATTACCTTAAAGCCGGGCGAAAAAATGAGAATAGGCGGCTCGTTTGAAAAAACATTGAAAAAAGAAAATGGCGCCAGGTTGTAAATGCCTTGGGGCGAAACAGTGGAGACCCAGGCTATCGGCCTAGGAAAAACTGTGGCGGTAAGCAAGCGGTAACGCTTATCAATACTAGTTTGGGCAAAATCAAAAAGCATTGAGACAGTATACTAGACAGGTTCAATCGATGAATAAAAGCGCCGTCTTCTCAAGCGGCGATTCTTGACTATTAAGACAGATGAGAAAGCCAGTAATCATGCCTATTTTGATCGCCCTATTTCTTTCCTTATCTTTTCTAGCTGCTCCTGCTTTAGCTATTGATAAGGCTTTTGCCGGCCGGGTCAATAGAGTGGTGCAAAAGGCGATCAAAGAAGACCAAACCATCGTGGGCTGCGTTGTTATCGTGGCTGAGGGAGGCAAGCCCGTTTATCGCAAAGCCTGGGGCTATCTTGATCGTGAAGCCGGGCAGAAAATGCCCGTGCACGCCATCTTTCGTCTGGCTTCGATGACCAAGCCGATAGTGGCTGCGGCTGCCTTGCGCCTTTGTGAGGAAGGTAAGTTATCGCTTGACGATGAGGTGAGCAAGTGGCTTGATTTTCAGCCCAAGTTGGCAGACGGCAGTCTTGCTTCAATCAAGATTCGGCACCTGATGAATCATACAGCCGGGCTCGATTACTGCTTTCTGGAAAAATCAGATGGTCCCTATATCAAAGCCGGTGTCAGCGATGGTCTTGATTTTCCTGGACGCTCGATGCAGGAAAATTTGGCAAGAATAGCTTCTGTGCCTCTTTTATTTCAGCCTGGCAGCGATTGGCGCTATAGTGTCTCTTCCGACGTGCTTGGGGCAGTGCTTGAGAAGGTGACAGGTGAAAGCCTGCCGAACGTCATCCAAAAGTATGTTACTGCTCCCTTGAAAATGCAGAGCACTGATTTTTCTATTTCACCGGCTCTTGGCGGCGATGCGCTTGATCGTCTGGTTGTTCCTTATCGTGACGGCAAGCCTCCTCGGCGCATGGGCACTGCTTGCGATGTGCCCTTTCCCGGCGGCGGTAACTTGCACTTCGTTCCTGCTCGACTATTCGATAATAACTCTTTCTATTCCGGCGGTGGCGGGTTGATCGGCACAGGCGACGACTATCTGAAATTTCTATCTAGTATTGCCGGTAGTGGCAAGCCTTTGCTTTCTGCTGCCTCTGCTGCCGCAATGGTCTCTTCTCAGACAGGTGATATTAAGCTGAAAGGGCAACCGGACGGTTGGGGCTTTGGTTATGGCTTTGCCGTCTTGAAAGACCGCGATGCCGCCAAAAGCCCCCATGAAAACGGCACATTAAAATGGGGTGGCGCCTATGGGCATTCTTACATGGTTGATCGTAAGAAAAACCTCATAATCATCATCCTCACCAATACTGCCATAGAGGGCACTCTCGGCAAGTTTCCCCGTGATATTAGGGATGCTGTATATGGTGTGGCAAAGTCTGAACCCGGCACTTAACTATTTTTAGCTTTATCCTAAAGATGAACCGATATCGGTGGGAAAATAAGGGCGTCAGAAGTTATATGGCAGTAGCAAAAGAATCGAGCGGATGAAAAGACTAAAGGGTTTGTTTTTGAGTATCGCGGTTTTTGTCGGCGGTGAAGGGTTTATTCTTTCGCCGCCAGTGAGGGCGCAAAGTCCTTTAGAGAAAAGCGAGCAGGATGCTGCTGCTCTAAATCGTCCCATTCGGGATAAATGGGCTCTGGTGGTCGGCATTAGTGAATTTGCCAATCCTAGTCTAAATCTCAAATATTCAGCTAAAGACGCCCAAGATTTTGCCGATTATCTAGTCAAAGAAGCCGGCTTTGCTCCCGATCATGTGCGACTTTTGCTCAATAAAGAAGCCACTGAAAGACGCATTCTTTCCGAATTGGGGGATAAGTTTTTGCCGCGAACGGCGCATCCGGATGATTTGGTTGTGCTCTATATCTCAACCCATGGCAGTGGTGCCGATCTCGATGTGGGCGGGCAGAACTACTTAATTGCTTACGATACCGATGTGGATGATTTGTATACCACAGGCATTCCCATGCAAAAATTGGCTTCAGACATAAAGGAAAGAGTGCACTGCGATCGTGTTGTCATTTTTCTCGATGCCTGCCATAGCGGTGCTACTCGTACCGAGTCAAAAGGGCTTAGTCGGACCGGCATCGATGCCGGCGAACTGGCTGTGGGCTCGGGGCAGATGGTCATAGCCTCTTCTTCTGAAGACCAAGTTTCTTGGGAAAGCAAGAACGGTAGCAACGGGGTATTTACCGCCAATCTTTTGGAAGCTTTGCGCAAGAAAGGCAAAGAGACCACCATTGGCGAAATGTTTAGTGAACTGAAAGAGCGAGTGCAGGAGCAGGTATTGCGAGAGCGCGGGCGCATGCAAACACCGGTGCTGGAAAGTAAATGGAAAGGTAATGACCTGTGTATAGCAGCGCAACCGGTCAATAGGCGCCCCGGCTTGCCGGAGGTGAAATCTTCTTCTACCAAGGTCGGCTCCTCTATAGCTTTATCACAGCCGCCAGTTTCGCAGCAGCCAGTTCAGGAGAAGCCGATACAGGAGAAGCCGATACAGGCGGCGTCAGTTTCGCCGCTGCCAATCTCGCAGAGACCTGCTGAGAAAGTCGAGAAACCTGCAGCGGCTTATGTTAAGCCTGGCATCTTGATCGTGCCGGGGACATCGGTGGGTAGAAGTCGGCTTGGCATGAGTCGTGAAGACGTAGAGAACATATTGGGACGACCGACCAGCGAGGGCGCCGGTTCAATCACTTATCGCACCGCTGATCGGCGTTATTTCCTTTCTTTGCGCTTCAGCGAAGGCAAAGTGAGTGAAATAGCCTTTTCTTCCCCAGCCTTTCAAACGGCTTCTGGTCTTGGCCTTGCTAATGTTTCTGCCTTGTCCGCTGATAAAGATAGCGGTGTGAAAGTAGTCGTTAAGCACGGACCTTTCACTGTGGCTGAGCCGACCAGTGGTGGCTTGCGCTTAGCTTGGCGGGAGTCCGGCAACTCTTTCGGCGTAGTTTATAAGGGAGCGCCCACCGACATGTTGCGTTGGTGGTCCGATCTCATGCCGGGTTTGGAGAATGCTGCTGCACTAAATATGGTGCCTCGTCCGCTTGCCCAGGCAAAAGAGCCGGCTAAAGTGCAGGCTGGCTCTGAGTCTCAGTCTCAGTCATCTAGTACGACGCAGGCTAATTTGATAGTTCCCGGTAAATCGATAGCCAAGATAAAGCTTGGTATGAGCCGTTCCGAGATTGTTTCGCTCTTGGGTAAACCGGGCGATCAGGCTGGTTCGGTCTTTTCGTACTGGACCCCTGACCGCAAGTATATTTTGGCAGTGCGTTTTGTCGATGATAAAGCCAGCGAGGTATTGTTTAACTCTAAAGCTTTCTCTACCAGCTTTGGTCTGAATGTGGCTAATTTTACCGGACCAGAGTTCAGATCATATTTCGCGCCGGTACACCAAGCTGGGGCGCGCCCTGCTCCTATCTTTACTCTTAAAGAAGGTGGTCTCTCCTTTATTCAACCGGTGGCTGTTTCTTATCCGATGGGTTGGCTGCATAGCCTTTCCAATCGTGCCGATGATATGGAATGGATGACCGAGATTGTTTCAGATCTTCAAAAGGGCAGAAACGGTATGCCCTTGGGTGGTCCGCGTGGTCGGCGGCGCATGCAGTCTATGCTGCATTTTGATCTTGGTCAATATTGAAGAATTGCATTTTCAGATTGCATTCATAGATTGCTTTTAGGAAGCAAGTTAGGGCTTTATCCGAGCCTTATCGTCGTTCTTTTTCTTTCGGGCTTGATTCTTTCTGGTCTGGGAGCTCGCAGAGTGCTCCGTGCGATTCCATCCAGCCGACTACGCCCGAAGTAATATCGTCTTTGAAGACTGGTGCTTCAAAAATCAAATGCTCGGCGCCGCCGATGATAACAAGGGTCTTGCTCTTGGTCCCTAGTGCTTCGAAGAGATCATAAGTACCTGACTTCTTGACCAGGCGATCTTCGTCTCCCTGAAAGAGCAGTACCGGTGTATGGTTGATTTTCTTGGCATAGCTAGAGTTTTCGTTCATGAATTTCTGAAACTCAAGAAGTTCTTTTGGGGTCAGTTCAAGCCTCGAAGAAGGGTCGTTTTTCCAACGCTCTCTATCTTGCTCTTTCGAGGTCGATTGTTCCACCACTTTATTGCCGATGGCAAAGGGACGGTTCGGTTCGGTGACATAGTGCAGTGCTACAGTCAAGGCAGTTGTGCCGGCTTTGTAGCGCTTGCCGGCAGGGACTGAGCATATGATACCGTCAACGGTGCCAGGGGAGAGGGCGGCAAAGCGCAGCGCTATAGCGCCGCCCATAGACTCGCCCAGCATAAACAGAGGCTTGTCGCGATAATCATCTCTGATTTCATCTACTACATGTTTGAGGTCCGAGACACAGTTTTTTAAGTCGAGCTTTTCTTGTCCTTGGCTAGATAGGTAAGAACCAAAGCCGCGCACGTCAAAGGCGATTACCACGATACCTTGCTTTACCATCTCTTTGGCGAAAGAATCGAAGTTGCGGTGATGTAAACCAAGACCGTGCACACAAACTAATATGGCGGCGGCGTCACGACGTGGATTGACCCAGACATAACCAGGGGCTTCTTTGTGTACATTTATGCTTTCCGGCAGCCCATACTCGCCATCACAAAAGCGCACCACCGGATCGACAACATTCTCCGCCAGGACTTCCGGCATTGCTTTTTCATTGGTGGTACCAAAAACCAGACGCCAGATACGTTTTCTTTTTTCTTCCTTTTCTACATCGCTTTCGGCTTTGTAGGCGTCTTTGATGCCTTCCTCTTGCATTATGCGATCCATATTGCATTTTCTAAATAGATAAATGGCATGCCTAAAAGCTTCTTCGCTTTCTTTGATTTTGCCGAGACGACTTAGATTCTCTGAACGGTGCATCAAGCTCCAGCCGTAGTTGACATTTCCGCCACCAAAGATTTCTTTGGTTAGTGTCATGGCTTCATCTGAGTAATAAGCAGCGGTGTCCGGATCATTGAGTCGATGTGAGGTGGCAAGCAATCCTCTAAGACAAGCCAATCGCAAAGCTTTTTCTTTGGGTTCGAGCTTATCGTTGGGTATTTGTTCTAAAGATAGGATGTATTCTTTGCGAGCCTCGGTATAACGGCTTTGTAAGTAATAGCAGTCGGCTAACCAGTACTGCAAAATAGAGAGAGCTCGCTTAGATGGCGCTTCTTTCTTCTTTTCAGTTTCGATTAGACTTTTAATTTGGCTTGCCGCTTCATTATATTTCTTGGCGCAGAGACTAGTGCCGGCTTCATTCAGCTCTTTCTGATAGGCAGAGAAGAAGCTGTCTGCTTCGCGACTGCGAAGTGAGCAACTTTGCTCTCCTAGTGATCTGATCTCTTTGTTTTCTTGGGCTGCTTCAAGGTTTGAGCAAGCAATAGCGAAATTGAAAAATAAGGCTAGAACTGAGAAAAATACTGGTTTTGATAAAGATGCTGGCATGTCGTTCTCGCAAATAATTGAATAAAAAGCCCACGCGATGAACGTGGGCTTTTTATAACTCCTGGCACCGGGCTATCTTCCCAGGCAGTCTCCCGCCAAGTATTGTCGCTGCTGACCGTCTTTACCTTCGTGTTCGGGATGGGAACGGGTGTGTTCCGGTCGCTTGGGCACCAAGAAGCTTTTAGGGCGTAATTGGTGATGTATCACCAATACCCTGAAGTCTGCATATTGAGGTTTTTATGTATTTCACTAATTAGTTGGTTAAGCCCTCGACCGATTAGTAACGCTCAGCTACGTGCTTGCCTTGCGGGGCACTTCTACCTGCGTCCTATCAACCCGGTGGTCTTCCGGGGGTCTTACTAGCTTACGCTATGGGATTTCTCATCTTGAGGTGGGCTTCGTACTTATATGCTTTCAGCACTTATCCGCTCCGAGCACAGCTACGCTGCGTTTACCGCTGGCGCGATAACAGCCATACTGGCGGCTCGTTCGTCCTGGTCCTCTCGTACTAGGGACGACTCCTCTCAAAAATCCTACGGGCATGCCGGATATGGACCGAACTGTCTCACGACGTTCTGAACCCAGCTCACGTACCGCTTTAATGGGCGAACAGCCCAACCCTTGGAACGTACTACCGCTCCAGGATGCGATGAGCCGACATCGAGGTGCCAAACCTCGCCGTCGATGTGGACTCTTGGGCGAGATCAGCCTGTTATCCCTATGGTAACTTTTGTCCGATGAGCAACGACCCTTCCATGCGGAGTCGTGGGATCACTAAGCCCGACTTTCGTCCCTGATCGTGATGTCTCACTCTCAGTCAAGCTCCCTTCTACCTTTACGCTCGATGGCTGATTTCCGACCAGCCTGAGGGAACCATTGGGCGCCTCCGTTACTGTTTAGGAGGCGACCGCCCCAGTCAAACTGCCCAACTGAAACTGTTCCCGACCCGGATAACGGAATCAGGTTAGTATGCTAGCTACATCAGAGTGGTATCTCAACGTTGACTCCATCAGAACCAAAATTCTGACTTCAAAGTCTCCCACCTATCCTGCGCAGATATAGCCCGCAGACAATTTCAGCCTACAGTAAAGCTCAATAGGGTCTTTCTGTCCTGGCACGCCTAGTCCGTATCTTCACAGACAATCCTATTTCGCCGAGCCTCTCTCCGAGACAGCGCTCAAATCGTTACTCCATTCGTGCGGGTCGGAACTTACCCGACAAGGAATTTCGCTACCTTAGGACCGTTATAGTTACGGCCGCCGTTCACCGGGGCTTTGTTTCTCAGCTTCGCTTGCGCTAACCGATCCACTTAACCTTCCGGCACTGGGCAGGAGTCAGCCCCTATACATCACCTTACGGTTTAGCAGAGACCTGTGTTTTTGATAAACAGTCGCTTGAGCCTCGTCGCTGCGACCATCTCAGGCTTCAGACGCGGAGTCTTACACCCTAGCATGGCACCTCTTCTTCCGAAGTTACGAGGTTATTTTGCCGAGTTCCTTAGAGAGAGTTATCTCGCGCACCTTGGTATTCTCTACCTGACTACCTGTGTCGGTTTAGGGTACGAGTACCATGTAACCTGGCTTTCGCCGCTTTTCTCGGCAGCGTGGCATCTACACAATTTGCTCCGTAGAGCATTTCCTACTCGGCCTTACGTTAAAACGCCCGGGCGGATTTGCCTACCCGGACTAGCTACGCCTTTGGAGGGACAAAACCAAACTGTCCCCTGTGTATAGCCTCCTGCGTCCCGACTTAGCTCCTAGCGGTTACAAGGTAGCACGGGAATATTAACCCGTTGTGCATCGACTACGCCTCTCGGCCTCATCTTAGCTCCCGGCTAACCCCACGTGGACGAACCTTGCGTGGGAACCCTTAGTCTTTCGGTGCATTGGATTCTCACCAATGTTTTCGCTACTTAAGCCGACAGTCTCACTTCTGCTTCGTCCATGCGTCCTAACGGTCGCACTTCGTCCTACAACAGAACGCTCCCCTACCGATCAGATTACTCTGATCCTACGATTTCGGTATCATGCTTAGCCCCGTATGTTTTCGGCGCAGAGTCGCTTGACTAGTGAGCTATTACGCTTTCTTTGAATGGTGGCTGCTTCTAAGCCAACATCCTAGTTGTCTATGCAACTCCACCTCCTTAATCACTTAGCATGAATTTTGGGACCTTAGTCGGTAGTCTGGGCTGTTTCCCTCTTGAGTACGGAACTTATCTCTCGCACTCTCACTGCCAGATAATGACGCTACAGGTATTCGGAGTTTAACTCGATTTGGTACGGATTTTCTCCGCCCGCACCGAACTAGTGCTCTACCCCCTGTAGGATAAATCTGACGCGGTGCCTCAACGCCTTTCGGGGAGAACCAGCTAGCTCCTGATTCGATTGGCATTTCACCCCTAAACACAGCTCATCCACCGATTTTTCAACATCGGTTGGTTCGGACCTCTACGCAATGTTACTTGCGCTTCATCCTGGCCATGCCTAGATCATCAGGGTTCGGGTCTACCGCATGTAATTATCGACGCCCTTATCAGACTCGGTTTCCCTGTGGCTTCGCATATTAACTGCTTAACCAACTACATACGGTAACTCGCCGGCTCATTCTTCAACAGGCACACTGTCACCCTATAAATAGGGCTCCAATTGCTTGTAAGCACACGGTTTCATGTTCTATTTCACTCCCTCTCACGGGTTCTTTTCACCTTTCCTTCGCAGTACTTGTTCACTATCGGTCGTCAGTCAGTATTTAGCCTTACCAGATGGTCCTGGCAGATTCGTACAGGGTTTCGCGTGTCCCGTACTACTTGGGATACTCCCGGGGTTCAAAGGTTTTCGTTTACCGGACTGTCACCGTCTATGGTGGCTCTTTCCAGAGCTCTTCGACTAACCTTATCCCATCCCTTGCGGAGTCCCGCGACCCCACTAGGACTTTCGTCCTAATGGTTTAGGCTCCTCCCCGTTCACTCGCCGCTACTGAGGGAATCACTGTTTTGTTTTCTTTTCTTCCCGGTACTAAGATGTTTCAGTTCCCGGACTTACCTCGCTATACCCTATGTATTCAGATATGCGTCGCTGAGCTTCACTCAGCGGGGTTGCCCCATTCGGAGACCTACGGATCGTAGCCCATAACGGCTCCCCGTAGCATTTCGCAGTTTATTGCGTCCTTCATCGGCTGCTGACGCCAAGGTATCCACCGTGCGCTCTTAGTAGCTTAACCAACGTTTAGAAGAACTTGTGATATCGGCTGATATCTCATTGTTTTTGGCGTGCGTCTTCTAAACTGTGCCGTGAATGCTTGCGCATTCACAACTACTTGGTGGAATACGGACCTCAATATGCAGATTTCAGGGTACTGAACCGGTTTAGAGAGCCTCGCGGTTGGCTCATGGGCTTATGCCCAAGTCCTTTTAGCAAGTAGGCAGCTTTAGTCGCTCGCCTGTCTTGCTTTCGGAGTAATCTAATTTACCACACGCTGATGATATTGGAAGAGGGTTTTTCTTATTTGTAATTCACTCTTTTTCTATATCTTCTGGAGAACCGCCCCTGGTGCGTCTCTATTTTCTTTCTTGATCGACTCAATTCTATTTTGATCTTGAATTGATCAGGAATCGCTTTCTGGGCGCTCCTCTTTGCATGCGTTTTTAAAATGACGCGCAAGAATTTTCTTTGTTCCCAAGAGTTTCTAGAAAAAAGGAATTAAAGAAAAAACTGAAAAAGAATAAAAAGCCCACGTGATTAGCGTGGGCTTTTTATAACTCCTGGCACCGGGCTATCTTCCCAGGCAGTCTCCCGCCAAGTATTGTCGCTGCTGACCGTCTTTACCTTCGTGTTCGGGATGGGAACGGGTGTGTTCCGGTCGCTTGGGCACCAAGAAGCTTTTAGGGCGTAATTGGTGATGTATCACCAATACCCTGAAGTCTGCATATTGAGGTTTTTATGTATTTCACTAATTAGTTGGTTAAGCCCTCGACCGATTAGTAACGCTCAGCTACGTGCTTGCCTTGCGGGGCACTTCTACCTGCGTCCTATCAACCCGGTGGTCTTCCGGGGGTCTTACTAGCTTACGCTATGGGATTTCTCATCTTGAGGTGGGCTTCGTACTTATATGCTTTCAGCACTTATCCGCTCCGAGCACAGCTACGCTGCGTTTACCGCTGGCGCGATAACAGCCATACTGGCGGCTCGTTCGTCCTGGTCCTCTCGTACTAGGGACGACTCCTCTCAAAAATCCTACGGGCATGCCGGATATGGACCGAACTGTCTCACGACGTTCTGAACCCAGCTCACGTACCGCTTTAATGGGCGAACAGCCCAACCCTTGGAACGTACTACCGCTCCAGGATGCGATGAGCCGACATCGAGGTGCCAAACCTCGCCGTCGATGTGGACTCTTGGGCGAGATCAGCCTGTTATCCCTATGGTAACTTTTGTCCGATGAGCAACGACCCTTCCATGCGGAGTCGTGGGATCACTAAGCCCGACTTTCGTCCCTGATCGTGATGTCTCACTCTCAGTCAAGCTCCCTTCTACCTTTACGCTCGATGGCTGATTTCCGACCAGCCTGAGGGAACCATTGGGCGCCTCCGTTACTGTTTAGGAGGCGACCGCCCCAGTCAAACTGCCCAACTGAAACTGTTCCCGACCCGGATAACGGAATCAGGTTAGTATGCTAGCTACATCAGAGTGGTATCTCAACGTTGACTCCATCAGAACCAAAATTCTGACTTCAAAGTCTCCCACCTATCCTGCGCAGATATAGCCCGCAGACAATTTCAGCCTACAGTAAAGCTCAATAGGGTCTTTCTGTCCTGGCACGCCTAGTCCGTATCTTCACAGACAATCCTATTTCGCCGAGCCTCTCTCCGAGACAGCGCTCAAATCGTTACTCCATTCGTGCGGGTCGGAACTTACCCGACAAGGAATTTCGCTACCTTAGGACCGTTATAGTTACGGCCGCCGTTCACCGGGGCTTTGTTTCTCAGCTTCGCTTGCGCTAACCGATCCACTTAACCTTCCGGCACTGGGCAGGAGTCAGCCCCTATACATCACCTTACGGTTTAGCAGAGACCTGTGTTTTTGATAAACAGTCGCTTGAGCCTCGTCGCTGCGACCATCTCAGGCTTCAGACGCGGAGTCTTACACCCTAGCATGGCACCTCTTCTTCCGAAGTTACGAGGTTATTTTGCCGAGTTCCTTAGAGAGAGTTATCTCGCGCACCTTGGTATTCTCTACCTGACTACCTGTGTCGGTTTAGGGTACGAGTACCATGTAACCTGGCTTTCGCCGCTTTTCTCGGCAGCGTGGCATCTACACAATTTGCTCCGTAGAGCATTTCCTACTCGGCCTTACGTTAAAACGCCCGGGCGGATTTGCCTACCCGGACTAGCTACGCCTTTGGAGGGACAAAACCAAACTGTCCCCTGTGTATAGCCTCCTGCGTCCCGACTTAGCTCCTAGCGGTTACAAGGTAGCACGGGAATATTAACCCGTTGTGCATCGACTACGCCTCTCGGCCTCATCTTAGCTCCCGGCTAACCCCACGTGGACGAACCTTGCGTGGGAACCCTTAGTCTTTCGGTGCATTGGATTCTCACCAATGTTTTCGCTACTTAAGCCGACAGTCTCACTTCTGCTTCGTCCATGCGTCCTAACGGTCGCACTTCGTCCTACAACAGAACGCTCCCCTACCGATCAGATTACTCTGATCCTACGATTTCGGTATCATGCTTAGCCCCGTATGTTTTCGGCGCAGAGTCGCTTGACTAGTGAGCTATTACGCTTTCTTTGAATGGTGGCTGCTTCTAAGCCAACATCCTAGTTGTCTATGCAACTCCACCTCCTTAATCACTTAGCATGAATTTTGGGACCTTAGTCGGTAGTCTGGGCTGTTTCCCTCTTGAGTACGGAACTTATCTCTCGCACTCTCACTGCCAGATAATGACGCTACAGGTATTCGGAGTTTAACTCGATTTGGTACGGATTTTCTCCGCCCGCACCGAACTAGTGCTCTACCCCCTGTAGGATAAATCTGACGCGGTGCCTCAACGCCTTTCGGGGAGAACCAGCTAGCTCCTGATTCGATTGGCATTTCACCCCTAAACACAGCTCATCCACCGATTTTTCAACATCGGTTGGTTCGGACCTCTACGCAATGTTACTTGCGCTTCATCCTGGCCATGCCTAGATCATCAGGGTTCGGGTCTACCGCATGTAATTATCGACGCCCTTATCAGACTCGGTTTCCCTGTGGCTTCGCATATTAACTGCTTAACCAACTACATACGGTAACTCGCCGGCTCATTCTTCAACAGGCACACTGTCACCCTATAAATAGGGCTCCAATTGCTTGTAAGCACACGGTTTCATGTTCTATTTCACTCCCTCTCACGGGTTCTTTTCACCTTTCCTTCGCAGTACTTGTTCACTATCGGTCGTCAGTCAGTATTTAGCCTTACCAGATGGTCCTGGCAGATTCGTACAGGGTTTCGCGTGTCCCGTACTACTTGGGATACTCCCGGGGTTCAAAGGTTTTCGTTTACCGGACTGTCACCGTCTATGGTGGCTCTTTCCAGAGCTCTTCGACTAACCTTATCCCATCCCTTGCGGAGTCCCGCGACCCCACTAGGACTTTCGTCCTAATGGTTTAGGCTCCTCCCCGTTCACTCGCCGCTACTGAGGGAATCACTGTTTTGTTTTCTTTTCTTCCCGGTACTAAGATGTTTCAGTTCCCGGACTTACCTCGCTATACCCTATGTATTCAGATATGCGTCGCTGAGCTTCACTCAGCGGGGTTGCCCCATTCGGAGACCTACGGATCGTAGCCCATAACGGCTCCCCGTAGCATTTCGCAGTTTATTGCGTCCTTCATCGGCTGCTGACGCCAAGGTATCCACCGTGCGCTCTTAGTAGCTTAACCAACGTTTAGAAGAACTTGTGATATCGGCTGATATCTCATTGTTTTTGGCGTGCGTCTTCTAAACTGTGCCGTGAATGCTTGCGCATCCACAACTACTTGGTGGAATACGGACCTCAATATGCAGATTTCAGGGTACTGAACCGGTTTAGAGAGCCTCGCGGTTGGCTCGTGGGCTTATGCCCAGACCTTTCTCGAATTGATAGTATCGGATTGATATTATCGAATTGATTTCGGTTATTTTTGTGATTAGGTGCTTCGCTCACCCTGACTACCAAAGCTTATTTGCTTTAATTGTCAGACCGGTGTCTTCGCCCTCGTTTAGATTTTGGAGGCTAGCGGATTCGAACCGCTGACCTTCTCGGTGCAAACGAGACGCTCTACCAACTGAGCCAAGCCCCCGGGCTTTGCGATTCAGTCGAATATTTTGACTTTCGTCATTATAACTCGACTGAATTTCGCGGGCAATCTTCCTGCCGCGCTCACTTCATCCATATTATCAGGTATTGGATTTGGTGTTTGCTTTGTTGCAGAAAGGTTTACGATCTGGGCCATCCTGGACTCGAACCAGGGACCTCACCCTTATCAGGGGTGCGCTCTAGCCACCTGAGCTAATAGCCCTCAGCCAAAATATCGTACCACTGAGCGCAGAATGGTAAACAGCAGAAGTCGGCGAGTTTTAAGGTTCTTCACAAAAAGCCTTGAAATAAGCCATTTTGCGCAGATTCTTTTATATTGCCGCCTAATCATTATATAGATACCTAGATATAGATACCTGGTTTTGGCTTTTGCTGCAAAACATAGTCAGGGCAGATTTCGGGAATTAAGAGAGTGGTTGGCATGTCTATGTTTCAAAAAAATGGGGCAACCGATTGGCAGACCTATATAGAAGGGGGGATCTAGTCGGGGGTGACTATAAGCTCGGCCGTCCAATCGGTCGAGGCGGGATGGGGGCGGTGTTTTTAGCAGAACACAAGCTCATACCTGGCACTCAATACGCCCTCAAGCTGCTTTACCCGCATCTTGTCAACCGGGAGGCTTGGCACCGCTTTCAAGTCGAGGCGCGTGTTCTAGCTCGGCTCGATCATCCCGGCATAGTAAAGGTCTACAACTTTGGCATCGATAAAAGTAAGGCTGATGCCGAATGCCCGTTCTATGTAATGGAGTATTTGGACGGCGAATCCCTGGCGTCTTGCATCAAACATAGCGAGATGCGAAGGCTTGAGGTAAGCCGATCCCTAGCTCTTACTATTGCAGTGGCGCAAGCTTTAGATTTTTCCCACCGGCATGGTGTCATTCACCGCGATGTGAAGCCATCCAACATCATTGTTCTCGAAAACGGCGCTATGACAGCAGTCAAGCTTGTTGATTTCGGAATCGCTAAGGAAGTAAAGAAAGAAGGTTTGTTTCAGGCTTCGCCTTCGGCTCAGCAGTATGCCACTGCTGCTGGTGCTATATTCGGTACGCCTTACTATCTCAGTCCAGAGCAGGCTAGTGGCGGCGAGCTAGGCGAGGTCGATAAGCGGAGCGATATTTATTCATTGGGCTGCACTCTCTTTGAGTGCTTGACCGGACGTCCTCCCTTTGTCGGTGAAAGTGCTTTCGAGACTGTTAGCATGCATGTCTCTAGCCCTGTGCCACGGCTTTCCGACATAGATAAGAGCAATCAGTTCGAGGAGGACCTCGAGCGAATTGTGTCGCTTGCCCTAGCAAAGTCTCCCCAGATGCGTTATCAGAGTATGGCTCAATTTGCTCTCGACCTAGAGCGTTATTTGCAAGGCTTGTCGGTTTATGCTGCCGGCATTAAGTCTACTGGTTTTTCTGGACCGGTATTGAGAGCCGTGCAAGAAACTGAAGAAGAGCGGCGGCGCAAGTTGAAGCGTTCGCTTGTGCTATCGGCTTTGCCTCTTTGTCTGGCTCTTCTTGCTTGTCTTTATGTGCCGAGACTTTTGGCTGTAAAAACAATACCCGTCTTTACCGATAATGATAGGCGCAACAGTAATTTGAATAGATCTTCCCATGAGATGATAAGAAAAATTGGCAATGAGGCTTGGAGAAATGAGAATCTAGTAAGTAATACCAAGTCTCTCTCGGCAGGGTCCGGTTCGACTGAGTCGGCTGTAGCCAAGATAGCTTCGCCAGAGGCGCAATCTTTGCCTATCGCGCCAATAAGGTTATCAGAAGAGCGAAAACGATTTTTCTTGACTCAGTTAGACTGTATCGCCGATGTTTATGTCACCAAATATGGTACCGCTGACTATGCTCTCTTCGAGAAAGAGTTACTCTCTCAGCTCAAGCCCTACCAGGTGAAAGACCCGGCAAATCGCTGGCATTTTCGTTTTCCGTCTGAGTACTGTTTGGGGCGTCTCAATCTTGACGGCAAAGACTATCCTGCCCGCGGTGAGCTTGTATTGCCTCAGTCAAAGAGTGGCGAAAAGCCGACATTCTACCTAAGAGAGGGCTTCTCGCCTCTCTTCTTGAAGGGTTTCGAGCCTAATGCAGTCAAGCTCTATTTCACTATCGGTGAAGATGAACAGACAAAGGAAGCAGCGCAAGCCCTTATGGGTTGGGGACAGATTGATCATTTGAGGCTTGCCCACTATAAGATAAGCAAGGCGTCTTGGCGCTTGCTTAAATTGATACCGTCGCCGGTGATCATTCAGCTTTCTGATTGTCGCTTTGAACTGCCTGATGTCGATAAGAGTGTCGGCTTTGCCAAGCTTGAGTATATGTCTCTAAACTGTCCTCATACAAAGTGCTCTGAGATTTTGGCTCTTTTGCAATGGGCAGCATCGCTGCCAAAGTTGGGGCGCTATGAGCTGGACCGGCTCTCTGTCGATGACGACGTTATCGCCGCCCTAGCTAAGCTAAAGGCGTATAGAGGGCTTAGCCTCAGCCGCACCGTGGTCACGCCTGAACAGCTGAAAGTCCTCTGCCAAGCAAAGACAATTAGCGGACTTATTGTTACAGACTGGGATTTCGCAGCGCCTGATGTGCTTGCTTGCCTGCCTCTGGCTGCTCATATGAAAACAGTTGTACTCATGGATCCAGCTTATACAGAAAAGCAAAAGTCTGAAATTAAGGACGCTGAACAGGTTGCGGTGCGAAACATAGTCTGGAGCGAAGCTGAACGTGCCCGGATTGCCGGCTGTGCCAAGAACTTGCAACTGATACCCCGGCGCTATTATTTCGACACTAAAAGCGGGAGGTTCTATCAGTTTGATGACTAATTTACAGGAGGAATAGTCACGGATTTTTCATTGCTATTTAGATAGAATGTGTCTTCTCCCTGATTGACCTAAAGTTTTTTCTTTATGAGCGAAGGTTCCGACAATCGAGCGATGCCGCCTGCATCCTTTCGGGTGGGAGATTTTGTCGGGAATGACTATGAGCTATTGAAGGTGCTGGGGCGTGGCGGCATGGGTGTCGTATTTGAGGCTCGACATCGCTTTATCGATCAGCTTGTCGCTTTGAAGGTTTTGTACCCCCATCTGCTTACAGAAGAAAATTGGCAGCGCTTTGTGCGTGAGGCCAGGGCTCTCGGGCGGCTGGATCACCCTGGTGTAGTGAAGATCTTTAACTGCGGCATTGATGCCGGGCGGGCGGCGCCTTTCTATGTGATGGAACTGATCAAGGGGGACAGTCTTGCCGATCTTATCTCTCAGCGCGGTGCCTTAGAGGAAGAGTTAGCCATTAGGGCTGCGATCGAAGCGGCCAGGGCACTGCATTTCGCCCATGGTATGGGGGTGGTGCACAGAGACGTGAAGCCATCTAATTTGGTTCTTCCCCGCAGCGCTAAGGGTAGCAATTTAAATCTGAAAGTACTCGATTTTGGTATCGCTGCCTTGAGTAGCGATCGTCTATCTTCTAACGAAAGGCAGAGATTGACTGCCACCGGACAGATTTTTGGTACCCCTTACTATATGAGCCCCGAAGTTGTGACAGGGCAAGAGGCTAGCCCCCTCAGCGATGTTTATAGTTTGGGTTGTACTTTGTTTGAAATGCTTACTGGATATGTGCCGTATAAAGGTGAATCAATGTTTGAGACCTTGGGCATGCATCTGTCGGCGCCCTTGCCTTCTTTGTCTGAGACATGCGGGGCGCAGTTCTCGACAGAGCTTGAGCTTTTGGTGGCACGTGCCATGGCGAAAAATCCGCGAGAGCGCTATTCATCTATGCAGATGTTTGCTGTTGATCTGGAGCGATATTTAAACAATCGTCCCGTCTATGGTACTGGTGTTAAGTCAGAAGGCTTCCCGGCTCTTGAGCAAACGTTGGAAGGTAATGATCCCGATGCAGAGCTTAGGGCACGACTTAAGAGTGGACTTCTGATTCTACTGACTTTGGTTTGCTTGACCCTTCTGGGGCTGGTTGCCTACCATTTTGTCAAACCGGCTCCACCCAAGGCAGCGCCGCCGGTGGACGTTACTTTTGAGGCTAAGACAGGCGAAACTAGCACGGTTTCTCTACTGTCCCAGAAGATTGAGGTGAATGGGGAAGGTTTCAGTGGGGGCAGAAAGGTTTCAGAAGAGGATAGTGCATTGATCTCTAGAGGTTACGAAATATCGCGCACCAAGAAGTCCATCAAATTTCAGTTTCCAAATTCTCGCATCGGAGAAATCTGGATACCGGGCGGCGCTCGTGAAGCTAAAGGGGCTCTTACTATACCTCTCAAAAGTGACGACAAGTATGAATTCATCATTTTCGGAGATACCCCTAGAGAGTACATTGCCGGCTTGAAACCAAATTCCTTTGATTTACAACTGCGCTTTTCTAAGGCATCCGACTTTCATCTTGCCGAACGTTATGTAAAGGGGTGGTCTGCGCTAAAGCAGATACGCGTAGAGCAAATGGTCTTAGATAAAGACCTTTTGTTGTTAGATGCATTGCCCCCTTCAAGGGAATTCTCGGTGGGGCACTGCGATATCAAATATCCTTTGCTTAAGTGTCGGCAGATTCACAAGGCTCGCATAATTTATATCAATTCAGCGCACGGAAAGGAGTTTAAAGCGTTCTTGGCTGAATTGCCGCAATTAGATAGGTTGGAAGAATTGTGTTTATCTACTTTAGAGCTTGCTGATGATGACATAGATAATCTCGCCCGCGCCAAGCAACTAAGGTGTCTCAATATAGAAAAAACTGAAATTAGTCCCGCCCAGTTGACTAAGTTGATGAGTCTTCCACAACTCAAGGGATTGAAAGTGCACGACTGCCTCTTTCGTCCAAAAGAAATTTTGCAAGCCTTGGAAAGTTGTCCAAATCGGCGCAACTTGGTTTTGAACATAACTATTCCTACTCTCTCAACAAAGAATATCGAAAAGCTGAAAGCTTTAGGACACATGCTTGACGAGCCGACTTTTAACTGGACCAAGACTGATATGGCGACAATTAGAAGAAAGGTTTTGGAACTCGAGCTTTATGAGCGTGAGTCTCTGAAACTAGATGGTGGCAGAGGCTATGTCAACTTTTCTGAGTTATGAATTGAGCTTGTAACCGACACCATAAATATTCGAGATAATCGATTCGCCGTCCGGCTTATCTAATTTTTTGCGCAGCCTATTTATATGCCCTCTGACAGTGTCATTCATGGCGTCGATATCGGACTCCCAAATTCTTCTCAATATTTCTTCGGCTGAAAAAATATGATGCGGGTGCTTGAGAAATAGCTCAAGTAGTGAGTATTCTTTCGGTGAGAGATGGACGATTTGTCCGTTTTTCTTTACTTGTCTAAGGGCTGTATCCAGCTCTATGTCGCCTATGTGAAATGACTTTGTATCGGGCAGATGACCACGCCTAAGCAAACCTTCAGTGCGCAGTTTCAGTTCTTTTAGATGAAAGGGTTTGCCGATGTAGTCATCGGCACCGAGTGTGAAGGCTTTTTCCATCATGTCTAGAGAATCTTGAGCCGTTATCACCATGATTGGTGCCAGACCACCCTCTTGTCTATAGAGTTTGCAGAGATCAAGCCCCGACTTGCCTGGCACTCTTACGTCCAAGATAAGTAGATCGTAGATGTTTTTATATTGTCGCAGCTCGAGCAGGGCGTCATCGCCGTTGTTGAAAGTTTCGGTGTCGTGTCCGTGTCGAGCAAGCCAAGAACTAATTAGCTCGGCTAGGTCGACCTCATCTTCCACAATCAGAATCTTTGCCATGGACCCAAAGTTTTGAATAAATAGAGTTGTAAATATGCTCTATCTATTTTTAGCAACAGATTGTGTTTAGCTTGTGATCGGTTTGGAAAAATTCTGGAGATAAGGGGATTCGAACCCCTGGCCTCACGGGTGCGATCCGTGCGCTCTACCAACTGAGCTATATCCCCATGATCGGTAATTTGGGCAAGAAACTATTTCGAAGAAGACCGAGAAAAATTATAGTCTCTTGGCAGCGTCTTTGTGGATGCTCTTGCCAAGACCAATTGGCGTCCAAAACATAATGATATTTGACCGTTTTAATTGTCTCAATTAGTATATATGTCCCTTCTGAACAGAGGCATTTACTATGAACGTTGCATCTAAAGTCACGCAGAAACTAGCCGTTCTTTTGGTGATCACCGGTGCTGTTGTAGCCAACGAATTTGCCGATGGCGGCTTTGTTCGGGCTCAGTCAGGCAGTGTGCCCGAGCTAAGTGCCGGTGCTCTTGCGCCCGATTTCAGCTTGCCTGATGCCAAAGGCAAGCAAGTCAAGCTCTCTGATTACAAAGGCAAGCTGGTTGTTTTGGAATGGTTCAATATGGGCTGTCCCTTTGTGCAGAAGCACTACGACAGCGGCAATATGCAGGGGCTGCAGAAAACTTATACCGAAAAGGGCGTTGTTTGGCTTTCAATCTGTTCTTCCGCCAAGGGCAAGCAAGGCTACTTTGAGGGTGCGGAGCATCTCAAGGCTATGGCTGATAAAGGCGGCAAGCCGAGCGATATACTCATTGATGCCGATGGTAAAGTGGGACGCATGTTTGGTGCTAAGACCACGCCTCATATGTTTATCGTCGATAAAACCGGTAAGCTGGCTTATGCTGGTGCCATAGACGATAAACGCAGTACAGACGCCGAAGACGTGAAGACCTCAAAGAACTATGTAAAAGCCGCTCTCGATGATTTGCTCAAGGGTAAGACTCCAGAAGTAGCAAGCACCCAGGCTTATGGTTGCTCGGTCAAGTATCAATAGCCTGCTCCTCCGAGTATTCCTGAAACTGCTGCCGGTCACACCCCTCTTTATTCAGGTGCTCTATTGGGGCTGGCTATTGTCGCTCTTTGCTTTAGCCGATCCAGACTCTAGCTTTCTTACCGGCAGCGGGCGCCAGATTATTCTTGAGCCTCTACAGGCTCTCTATCGCGACCAATTTTCGTGGACTTTGTCGATTTACGGCAGCGGTCCTTTTGTCAAATATCAATGGCTGTCCGAGGTGATTTTCGCCTCTGTCCATGCCTGGGGCGGCCCACTTTTGCAGGTGATCTTGGTTGGTGTTCTAGCCTTGCTTGCCTTTCTATTTCTGCCTTTTCAGTATGTCTGTGAAAGCAACCGCACATATCTCAAGCTTGTCTCGCTTTTTATCGGCGCTCTAGCGCTAAATGGCAGTTTTTTCCATATTTATCTTAGACCAGAACTGTTTACCCTGGTCTTATTGTCTTTCCTATTTTCTTTTGATTTGGCAAGCTTGAAGCGTCAACGGTTGGCTTATCTACTAGCTTTCTTGCTTTTTGTTTTGTCTGCCAATCTGCATGCCGGGTTTGTTCTGGGTTTGCTCTATCTCTTGCTTTTGACCTTGCATGCTCTTTTCTTTGAGCGCCAAAAGCTGAAGACACGCGCAGTCTTACTGCTTTGCTCGACCCTTGGTTGCTTGGTTAATCCATATGGCTTCAGTCTCTTTGCTTATTTGCCTAAGCTCTTTTTTGCCAAGGTAAACCAGTACATCGTCGAGTTATTGCCGCTGACCATGCGCGATTTATTTACCAGCGAGTATTTGCCTTTCTTTTGGCTTACTGTTCTGACAGCACTTATTATCGTGGTCTCTTTGTTCTTGTCTCAGCCTAGGCAGCGGCTTTGGCAAAATCTGCCGCTCTTGATTTTTGCCTCGGCTTTGACTTTTGGCGCCTTTCTGCACCGGCGCATGGTTGTCTTTGCCTGCCTCGCTCTGCTCTATGCCGCCCTGGCTGCCTTAAACTCGCCTATCTTAAACTCGCCTTACTCAGGTCGGCAGAGCAAATTAGAGAGAGTACTTTTGCTTGCTGGTTGTTTGTTTTGTCTGGTCTTTGGTGCCAGTTTTTCGGCTGCCACTTTTAAGCTGGTCTTGCCAATGGCTACTATTGGGTTTCAGCCGCCCTTTCAAGCCCTTGAATTAATCGCAAAAGAGAGACCAGCGGGTAACTTACTCAACGACCCGCAGTATGGTGATGTGATGATAGAAAAACTGGGCACAAAGGCCCAGGTCTTTATCGACACCAGATTTGATGCTTACCCCTATGGCTTAATTCGTGATTTTCACACGATGGCGGCAGGAAAAGAGGGCTGGGCAAGTCTCATCGATAAGTATAAAATTGACTGGGTGTTTTTGAATGAAGACTATCCCCTGGTAAAGCTCATCAAGACTCGCGGCTTTATCGAGATATATCACGGGCAAGGCGCTTGTATACTAGTGCGAAAATAGCGCGATAAAGAAAAGGTAGTGGCGGTTGACCGAGATAGAGGCAAAGCTTGGCGAAACAGCTGCGGCGTCTGCTTTAGTATCTAGGGAGCAAACCGCATCTGCACCTAGGCTAGGCAAGGAGTTAAGCATTGGGCTGGCTGCCTTGGTGTATCTGCTCTATTTGTCGGTAATTTTTCAGCCATTGCTTAGCGATAACCTGCTTCTTGCCTACGAAGACGGCAGAGTACAGAACTATCCCGCCTTTGCCTCAATAGAACAGCAGTGGACTGCCAATCTGCTTTGTGGCTTCCCGGTGCTGGCTGATCCCCAGGTTTCCACTTTCTATCCGCTCATGCAGATTTGTCGCCATCTCTTTTGGGGCTTCAATCTCTATCAGCTTTCACCGCTTTTGCTTGCTATGTTGGGCACTTTTATCTTCCTCAGGCGGCTGACCGGTTCTACTTTTGGTGCATTGCTTGCCGGTATCTGCTTTGGTGGCAGTGGTTTCTTCATTTCTGAGCTAAACCATGTGCAAATTCTACATGCCGGTATGCATTTGCCTTTTCTTCTCTATTTTGTCCTCAGGCTAAATCGCGATAAAGAGCCGCGTATTCGCCTTCTTTCCGCCCTGGCTTTAGCCTTACTGACTGCCACTTGTGTTTTTGCCGGACATCCGCAAACTGCAGTCTATGTTTTGCTTTTAACCGCTGCATTCGCATCTTTTTGCAGCCCCTGGGAAAGTTCTTTGGCTAGATTTTTGGCGCCTTTCTACTTCTTGTTTTGCGGCGCTCTTCTGGCGCTTCCTCAAATATTGCCCAGTTTCGAATTAAACAGCTTTTCCGGCCGTCCTTTCTTTCGCCTAGAAGACTTCCAGGTTGGGCAAGGTAGTCTGACCGATTTTGTCGGCTTTGTCTTTCCTTATTTGATGGGTGGGCGCTATGGTACTCTCGGCAGTTTGACCGAAGTGGGTCAGGGACCTGCGCCCGGCTATATTTATTTTGGAATCGCACCCTTGCTTTTGTCCTTGACCGTTGCCATTAAGCGCATACGGCAGCCGCTCATTTATTTCTTTCTTTCAGTCGCTTGTCTTACTTTCGGCATGGCAGTTTTGGCGGCATCGCCCTTTTCTTCCCTGGTTTATCATCTGCCTCTGGTTGGTCATTTTCGCGGGCAGTTCCGCCTCTTGCTCTTGACTGTATTTGCTTTGGCCGTGCTTGTTGCCTGCGCCACTTCTAGGGTAGAACAGCTTTCCAGGCGCCCGGGCAGAGACGGTCGTCCTTTTGATTTGTTTGCTTTCTGGCGGGGAAAAGGCCTAGTCAAGCATCTTAAGGTCATGCTCTATCTTGTGGCCGGCGGTCTTTCCGCCAATTTTCTCCTTTCCACAATGGCGCTCTTTTATTATTTAAGGAGTCCTCTTAGGCTCAGCAACAGGCTTGTCCTTTTCTTAGCCGTGGCTCTGTCCATAATGGTTTACGGGGTTACGGCAGAGTGGCGTCAGTATTCGGCCCCTCTTTCTACTTTTCTGGCTCCTGCCGGTACCGAAGAATTGAGAGAAGAGCTTAAGGAATGGGGCTATAGAGTATTTCCTCTTAAAGGACTGGAGGGCGAGAATCGAGAATATCCGCCTAACTTGAGTCGTCTTTGGCAAGTGCCAAGCGCGTCTGGCTATGAGCCCTTAATGCCCTGGACCTATGCCCGTCTGATGGGGATTGCCGAAGGGGGCTTTATGAAGCCGCCATGGTATCTCAAGCCGGAGAACCGAGCTTTTGACGTGGCTTCAGTGAAGTATGTCACCGTGCCCAAGGTTGAGGTGCCACCGCAGATAGTATCGGGTAATACGCATTGGCAACTGAAGAGAGAAGATGGAGGCATTCTCTATTTTGAAAATAAGAGAGTCTTGCCTCGGGCCCGTTTGGTCCCCAATGCTATTGTTCTCGATACCAACGATTGCCTTAAATCAATTAGAACCTCTATCTTGCCCGACGGCAGCATCTATCGCCCCTTGCGGCATGTACTCTTTAGTGAAGTGACACTGGAGCAGGCGGTCGAAATCAAGCGTCTGAACGAATTGGGTAGCTCGTCCTTAGACTTGGGCGGCATCAAGCAATTGCAAGATCGAGAAACCGCGCTGCTCTTTCAGATTGAGGCGAAGCGCCCGGCTTTCTTTGTCTTGTCTGACCAATACTATCCAGGCTGGAAGGCTTATCTGGATGGCAGTCCAATTGAGATAATCAGGGCTAATGCAGCTTTTCGTGCCGTGATTGTACCGGAAGGCAGTCATCGACTAGAGATGAAGTTTGAATCGGACTCTCTCAAGAAAGGACTTGCTTTAGCCTGCTTGGGGCTCTTGCTTTTGCTTTTCGGACTTCTAAGAATAACCGCCCGTGGTTCTGATTCGAAATGATCTTTAGAGACAGTAGATTCCATCTTCCTGCCGTAGTACTGGTCTTTATGCTTTGTGCAACCGGCTTGATTGCCCTCTTTAGTGTTTTGGCCCGAACTTTCCATTTTATCGACGAAGTCGGTCAAGCCGGCACCGGCAAAAGTGCCAATGAAGATTTGAAGTTGGATTGGCATGACGATGCCAGGCAAAATATTGAGTCGGATAAGCTCAATCATGAATTGACTGTGATGCTGCCTCTTCGACCGACTATAGATTCCACCGAGAATGTAATTTATCGCGAGCAGTGTCGCCTCGTTACAGAAGCCCTTCTGGCCGAGCCTATTGCGGGGGTAGATTTGCCTGACAACAATGCCCTGGTTATTAAGCGGGCGATTTCTTTTGGGCTTTTACAGGAATTGTCGCGCCGAAGCCGGCGGTCAGTGGGCGATGGGTTGGAATATAGTTCGGCTAAGGCTTTTCGCTGCTATGTCGAGTCAATCAAAACCGAACGCCTTGCTTCCGGTCTGGTTGCGGCCGTGGTCAGCGGCCGCTTCGTTCGTTTGCGAGGGCTGCCGGCTGAGCCATTTCGCATCGTCTATCTTCTTGCCGATAGCTTTGAAGACAGGCCGGTCATAATTGATATGCGTTATTCCGATAACATTTGGCTTCTACTCAAGAAAAATCCTGATTTGCTGCGGGCTCTTCAACTAAAAGATAGACCCGGTATGAATAAGCTGTCGCCGGGCGACGAGAAGATGGCGCGAGAGCTGGCTAAGGAAGCGGCTTTTGCTCTTGCTCTCTCGTCCAATCGGGGACCTGGCTTTGCCAGGTTGGAAAAGCTCAAGAACAGTCTCTCTCCCAGTCTATATGAAGTCTTTTCTTCTTTTCGTTTTGGTCGCAATCGGGCACGTGATATGAGCGGTGATTTCGCCGAATGTACTGAGAAAGACATCAGTGAAATGCACATCTCTATTTTGCCTGGTGATCAAGAACAGCCCGATCTATTGGTTGCTGAGGTGCGTTCTACCGTCACGGGCAAAAGTCGCATCAGGCCGCTCGCTCTATATTTTGTCATGGCACGACGCACCGATGCCGAGGGCTTGGTCTTGGTTGGTTTCCATAGGTTGCGCAAGACTACTCAAGTTGACGATGACGGCGACTGATGTTCGTTTTTATGTCCGTTCTTATGCCCTTTATTGAGCATGGCATAAATAGTCGGCAAGAGAATAAGGGTGAGCAGTGTGGCTGAGATGAGACCACCTAGGACCACAGTGGCCAGAGGTCTTTGTACTTCTGCGCCGGTACCGCTTGAAGCGATTTTGGGTATAAGTGCCACCACCGCCACCAGTGCCGTCATCAGTACTGGCCTTAGTCTGACATGGGCGCCGTGCCAGGCTGCTTCTTTGGCCGACAGCCCTTTGTCTTGCATTTGCATTATATAGCTGACCATAATTACGCCGTTCTGCACGGCTACGCCAAACAAGGCAATGAAGCCAATGATGGCCGGGACTGAAAGGGTCTGATGGCTCAAGAACAAAGCCAGGATGCCGCCGATCATGGCAAAGGGCACATTGAGCATGATCAGTCCGGCGTTTCTGACCGAGTTGAAGGAACCAAAAAGCAGAATGAAAATAAGAACCAGCACCACCGGTACTACTATGGCCAGTCTTGCCATGGCTCTTTGTTGATTTTCAAACTGTCCTGCCCATACTACTTTATAGCCCTTTGGAATAACGACATTCTTCTCTACTCTTGCTTGGGCTTCTGCCACAAAGGAGCCGAGATCGCGCCCTCTGACATTAGCCAAAACAGCTGTCCGCCTTCTGCCGTCTTCTCTCATGACACAGACAAAGCCTCGCGTGCTCTCTAGCTCTGCTAGTTGCCTCATAGGAATGGCGGCGCCGGTGGGGGTGTCTACTAGAATCGATTCGATTTGTTGAGGTGTATCGCGATAGTCTTTGTGGAACCGCACCAATAGTCCAAAGCGCTTCGCCCCTTCAATTACTTCAGAGGCTGTCTTGCCGGCTAGAGCAGTAGTGATGATATCTTGCACGTCTTCTACGTTTAGACCATAGCGGGCAATAACATCTCTTTTGATATTGATGTTGAACTGCGGCAGACCCAGCATCTGCTCTCTCTGCATGTCGGCAGCACCCGGCACTGCCGAAACTTCGTTTTGTATTTTTTCAGCCAGACTAGCCAAAGTGTTCAAGTCTTCGCCGTATATTTTGATGCCCAGGTCGGCTCTGATACCGGCAATTAAGTCGTCAATCATGTCGGCAATGGGCTGCGAAAATGAATACATCAGCCCCGGCATCGATTTCACTTTAGCGGCAATGGCATTGATCAAGTCTTCTTTGCTCTTGTGTTTCCATTCATGTCGAGGTTTGAGGCCTATATAAAAGTCGGTTGACTCGACGCCATCAAGGGCTGGACCAGTATTGGAGCGACCGGTCCTGGCCACTACAGTTTCCACCTCATCGAATTCCATGATCAGTTTTTCGAGAGTGACCGCCATTTTTTCAGACTCGCTGTGGGCAATACTGGCAGGCATTTTGGTGCGCAAAAGTATCGGACCTTCGTCAAGGCTGGGAATAAACTCAGAGCCTAGAAAAGGCACTATAAGAAGGGAAAGGCATAAGGTGGCAACCGCTATGACTATCGTCTTGACCGGGTTTTCCATGGCAAAACGCAGGGTTGGGCTGTAGAGTTCGGTGATTTTCTTCAGTACCGGGTTTTCTTTCTCTTCCACCTTACCTTTCATAAACCAATAGCAAAAGAGCGGTATGACGGTCAAAGAGACTAGAAGCGAACCAAGTAGAGCGTAGACAAAGGTGAGGGCTAAAGGATGGAACATCTTGCCCTCGACGCCTTCCAGGGTAAAGAGCGGTATGTAGACCGAAATAATGATGGCGATGGCAAAAACTATGGGCTTGCCCACCTCTTGGGCGCCGCGGCGCACTATCTCTAAGGTCTCTTTGGCGTCTTTCGGTTTCTCTTCCGCCAGATGTCGGAAGATGTTTTCCACCATGACCACCCCGGCATCCACCACGATGCCGAAGTCGACTGCGCCCAGAGTCATTAGGTTGGCCGATAGACCGCTGTATTTCATCATGATGAAGCTGAATAGCAGAGATAGTGGAATGATCACTGCCACAATCAAAGCTGAAGGTATATGCAAAAGCACCGCGGTCAGTATCACTATCACCAGCCCACCGCTGAAAAGCAAGATTTCCTTGACCGTTTCGATAGTTTTGTCGACCAGTTCGGTCTGGTCATAATAAGGCACAATCTTTACATCGCCCGGCAGGTCGCGCTCGATTTCTTTGATTGTTTCTTTGACGTGTTCCACCGTGGTCTTGGTATTGGCGCCCTTGCGGGTCAAGACTATACCGGTCACCACTTCGCCTTTACCGTCAAAAGACGATGAACCACGTCTGAAGGCTTTACCTACCTCGACATCGCCGATTTGGCTTATTTTGACCGGGGTGCCGTTCACTGTTTTTAAAACAATATTGCCGATGTCATGTACGCTTTTGACTCGGCCTATTCCTCTAATCACCACTTCTTCCCCGGCTTCTTCGATAAAGTTGCCGCCGGCATTGCTATTGTTCTCGGCCAGAGCCTTGACCACGTCATTTATGTGCAAATTGTATGAGCGCAGATCATAGGGATTGACCAAGACCTGATATTGCTTGACGAAGCCGCCATAGGTAGCCACACCGGCTACACCGGGCACTGAGCGCAAACGTCTTGATATTTCCCAGTCTTGCAGAGTTCGCAGTTCGGTGTCGTCATATTGTTTGCTTTGCAGATAATACATATAGACCTGGCTAAAGCTCGATATGACTGGGCCGAGTACCGGTGTTGGGCAGTCCACCGGTAGGTTGGAACGTGTTTGCAATAGTCTCTGCTGTACTAGGTTGCGGGCGAAGTAGACATCGGTATCTTCTTCGAAAATAGCCGTCACCACCGAAAGACCGAAAGCTGAAAGCGAGCGGATTTTCTGAATCTTGGGCAGTCCGTTTAAGGCAGTTTCAATCGGATAAGTGATCAGAGTCTCCACCTCTTCGGTGGCCATACTTTCCGGTTCGGTGATTATCTGCACCTGCACATTGCTTACATCGGGAAAGGAATCTACCGATATGGTCAGCATGGAAAAGACGCCCATGGCACAAAGGGCAACGGCTGCTGTGGCGGTAAGCAACCTTTGCCTGAGGGCAAAGTTGATCAGTTTTTCTATCATTAGTTGGTTCTGCCTGCTCTGACATAAGCCCAAAGATTTGAGCCTTGAGTAATCCGCTGCTTGCAGAATGTTTAGTTGAGCAGGTGCCTAAGTCTGAGCCAGGTGGGTAAGTTTCCCGGCGGGCTGAGGGTGGTGAGTTTGGCTGAGCCAAATTTGCTCTTCAAGCTTTGCCCCAAATGCACTGCCAGGCTTAAGCTAAGGGTGAAGAGCAAGGACAGAAAAGTCACTGCTGAGATAAGTTTGCCCAGGCTCTCGGTAGTTGAATTGAAAGCGTTCTGGCTGGGCAAAAAGGGGTCTAAAGTGACTATGTCTTCGGGATCTGTGTCGGAAATGTCTTCAAGCTTTCCTGAAACTTTCACTTGCATCTGCATCGACTTGAGGGCTTCTGCGGCACTGGATGCCAGTTCGATACCGCTCACCAAGGAATAGCCCTGAGCGTAGAGGGTGATGAAAGTGAAAAATACTAATAGGAGGCGACGAATCGACATAGTATTCAAAGAATAGAGGTAATTAGCTATTTGGTCACGAATTTTTTTTATCATCTTCGACTTTTTTAGTCGAATCGAGCAGTTCTTCTTTGGCAAATTCGTCAATAACACTAGTGTCACTGCCGATTGCTTTAGATTGGGCGCGCATTATTTCAATTTGTTCGACTAGATCTTTCTTTTCTTGCGAAGCATCGGGGTCAAACTTGATTGCTTTCAGTTCTTGGGTGATGCCGCCGTTGTAACGGGGCTTGTTCTTGTCTTTCGGCTTACCCTGTAAATTAGGGTCCGACCCGTCTTGTTTGTCTTGGCTCTTCTCAGTCATAACTGCACCTCACTGGGCAACGACTTTTACAAATTTACGTCTGCCCACCTGCACCACAGATGTATCAGCGCCTTGCAAAGAAACGACAAGATTGGGATCTTTTACTGTTTCACCATTTAGTTTAACTCCGCCTTCTTGAATCAACCGTTTAGCTTCGGCATTCGACGAAACCAGACCGGCGAGAGCCAGAACTCTAAAGAGGGCTTGCTCTTCTTCAATTTTGAAAATTGGCATTTCATCGGGCAATTGACCCTGCGAGTGCACCTGCTGCCATTCTTTCAGGGCCTGTTCGGCAGCCTCGGCGCCGTGATATTGGAAGACCACTTGCTTGGCCAGCTTTAGTTTGGCATCTTTCGGATTGCCGCCCTCTTTCAAGTGTTCAGCCTCAATTTTGTCTACTTCGTGACCAGCCAAGGTGGTGGTCAGTTCGAAGTATTTCAAAATTAGCTCGTCTGGAATGCGCATGCATTTGCCGAACATTTCTTGCGGGTCTTCTTTTAGACCAACATAGTTGTTGTAACTCTTGGACATTTTCTTGACGCCGTCGGTGCCTTCCAGAAGGGGAAGGAGCATTGCCATTTGCGGTTCTTGTCCATATTTAGGCTGCAGTTCGCGCCCTTGCAAAATATTGAAGCGTTGATCGGTGCCCCCTAGCTCGATGTCGGCTTGAATGGCCACCGAATCATAGGCTTGCAAAAGCGGATAAAAAAGCTCGTGGAAGGCGACCGGTTGCTGTTTGTCGAGTCTTTCACCGAAGGCTTCTTTGGCCAAAAGCTGATTGGCTGTCACTGAAGCAGCAAGCTTGATGACTTCTTTCATGGTCAACGGTGCCAACCAGTCGTTATTGTTGACCACCTTGGTTTTGTTCAAGTCGAGTATCAGTCCCATTTGATTGAGATAGGTCTGGGCATTGGCTTGTACTTGCTTTTCGTCTAAGGGCGGTCTTGTGGCATTGCGACCGGTGGGGTCGCCTATCTGGGCGGTGAAACCACCGATTATCAAGATGACCTGGTGACCGAAATCTTGAAAACGTCTGAGCTTGCGAAAAACTACAGCATGACCGAGATGCAAATCTGTGGAAGTGGGGTCGACGCCAAGCTTGGCCACGAGGGGGCGACCGGCTTGCTTGGCTTGCATGATTTTGCGGGCCAAGCCTTTGGCGCCGTCAGGCAAGACTTCAGCGCCTCGGCAAAGCTCGACGGCTTCAGCCATAACTTCTTCGGGAATCTCGATGTTCTTATCGACTTCTTTAACTTCCATGGCTGGTTTTCCTTGCATGCATTTCTAAATTAATGTTACGCGGGTGAGGCGCTGATAAGGATTGATTAGTCGGTACAACCGGCTTAACTATTTGAAGGTTTTGTTGAGGATTTTGCATATTAACACGACGGGCTTGACCCTTGCGCCGCTGTGACATTTTAAGAAGATCCAAGTAAGATCGCCTGGCGTGTTTTCAAGGAAACCGTAGAGCCAGATGAGAGGTCCAAGGGAGAGGTCGCAGTGATGGAAAGCCAGTACAGTCCTAAAGAATTCGATGAGAAATGGCAGGCGTACTGGGATGGGCTTGGCATCTACAAAGCCATAGACGACGACAAAAAACCTAAATTTTACTCTCTGGTTATGTTTCCATATCCCTCCGGCGACCTGCACATGGGTCATATGAGGGTCTATACCATTTCGGACGTGATCAGCCGGCACAGGCGCATGCTCGGCTATAACGTGCTCAATCCCATGGGCTGGGATGCTTTTGGTCTGCCGGCAGAGAACGCCGCCATCAAAAGAAAACTGCATCCTGAAAAATGGACCAAGGAAAATATTCGCTTCATGCGCGACGAACAGCTCAAAAAGCTGGGCACCAGTTATGACTGGCAAAGAGAAGTGACCACATGCGATAGCGATTACTACCGCTGGACGCAATGGCTCTTTCTTAAGTTCTACGAGAAAGGCCTGGCTGTTAGAAAAGAAGCACCGGTGAATTGGTGCCCCGAATGTCACACTGTTTTGGCTAATGAGCAGGTGGAAAACGGTGCCTGCTGGCGCCATCCTGAGACTCCGGTCGAACAGAAGATGATGAGCCAGTGGTTTCTCAAAATCACCCATTATGCCGAAGAACTGCTCGCCGATCTCGATACTCTCAAGGGTTGGCCGGAGCGGGTTCGAGTTATGCAGCAGAACTGGATCGGTAAGTCGACCGGGGCGGAGCTGCACTTTACAGTGGAAAGCAAGCCTAATGTTCAAATCAAGGTTTTCACCACGCGACCTGATACCGTATATGGTGTGAGTTATTTGGTTCTCGCTCCAGAAAATCCGCTTGTGCAAGAGCTGGTAAGCGATGAATGTCGCCAGGCTGTGCAAAAGTACGTGGAAGAGAGTAAGCGCAAAACCGAGCTCGACCGCATGACCACCGATAAGTCAAAGACCGGCGTGCCTTTGGGGGCGAGCGTCATCAACCCATTCAATGGTGATGTGGTGCCGGTTTACGTTTCTGATTATGTTTTGATGAGCTATGGCACCGGCGCTGTCATGGGCGTTCCAGCTCATGACGAGAGAGATTTTGCCTTTGCCAGCGCCTATAATTTGCCGATCAAGGAAGTAATCGCCAAAGATGGTAAAGCGAGCGGCAGCCTCACTGAAGCTTATCTTGACGAAGGTCTTTTGATCAATTCAGGCAAGTTCTCGGGGCTTTCAAACAACAAGGCAAAAGAAGCAATCACCGCCTGGGCGGAAGAGAATCAAGCTGGTAAGAAGCGAGTACAGTTCCGTCTGCGTGACTGGTTGATCAGCCGCCAGCGCTACTGGGGCTGTCCTATACCTCTGGTGCACTGCGCCTCTTGTGGCATCCAGCCGGTGCCGGAGTCGACACTGCCGGTGATATTGCCTGTGGAAGGTGTGGAGTTTACCGGAGAAGGCGGTTCGCCTCTCGGTCGCATGCCTGAATGGCTCAATGTCAAATGTCCTTCTTGCGGCGGCGATGCCCGCCGAGAGACCGATACCATGGACACATTTATCGATTCGTCTTGGTATTTCTTGCGTTATGCCGATGCCACCAACCATGAAGAAGCTTTCAGTAAGGCGCGAGTCGATTATTGGATGCCGGTCGACCAATATGTCGGCGGAGTAGAGCACGCTATTTTGCACCTGCTCTATTCTCGTTTCTTTACCCGCGCCCTCAAAGACATGGGCTTGGTCAAATGTGTCGAGCCTTTCACTAATCTACTTTCGCAGGGCATGGTCACTATGTATTCGCCTGTTTCCGGGCGTATAGAAAAAATGAGTAAGTCTCGCGGTAATGTGGTTGGTACCCTCGATTTCTTCAAACGCTATGGTGCTGACGCCGCTCGTCTATTTACACTCTTTGCCGCACCGCCCGAGCAAGAGCTTGAGTGGTCGGAAGACGGCGCGGTTGGGCAACACCGTTTCTTGACTAGGATCTGGCGCTTACTGACCGACCTGAAAGAGAAAGGTGTTATTGACGCATCGCTCTGCCGTGCTTCTCTTGATATTAACCAGCTGCCTCCCGCCGAGCAGCAGCTTTTGCGCTTGGTGCACAAAACCATCAAGGCTGTGTCGAACGACCTCAGCCAAGAACGCTATGTTTTCAACACTGCTATCGCCCGCTGCATGGAATTGGTCAACGGTCTCTACAAATATGTCGCCGAATTGGAGCGAGAGCCCGAAAAGCTCTCTCAAAAGTCTGCCGTGCTCAGTTTTGCCGCCTACAACCTATTGCTTATCTTGGCGCCGATGGCTCCACATATAACTGAAGAGCTCTATCACCGCCTTGATTTGCCCTCCAGTTCGCCTGATTATCCGTCTGATAAAGACTCGATTCACCTCAACAAGTGGCCTGCTTATGACCAGGCTTTGACCGTTGATAATGAACTGGAATTGGTCTTGCAGGTTAACGGAAAAATTGTCTCGAAAGTGTCTGCCAGCCGCGGAATCGACCGTTCGGTTGCCGAAAGTCTTGCCCTGGAAGATGACAAGATTAAGAGCAAAATTTCTGGTCAACCGGTCAAAAAGGTAATTGTTGTGCCAGATAAGCTTGTCAACGTGGTAATTTGATAAAAGACCGGTAAGCGCTTTTTAAGATTGCTATCGGTTCAGCCGTGAACCTTGCAGAGGAGCGCCATGACCAACTCAATAAAGCCTAAGATCCAGTTTGAGCCGCAGCAGATTTTGCCCATAGGGTCTTACATGCTGGTCTTTATTTGCGCTTTTATGTTCTGGCAGTCGGCTACCGCCGGCAATGACAGTTGGATTATGCGCAACTGTTTTGTCGTAAAAGATATGAGCGAGCTTTTCCAGGGTCTACAGGCTCTTTTGACTGCGACCTTTTCGGGCCGAGCCGGGGCTTCAGAACTCTTCTTGTCTAATTTGGGCAAGTTTATGGCAGTGGCTTTCAACTCTACCTTTGCTTCCCTTGACAGGGTGCAGGTTTTCGGTAACGTTTACTTCCTCTACGTTTTCGGTGCCGGTCTTGAACAGCGTATAGGCAATGGCCGCTTTATTTTATTGGTCTTGTTATCGCTCTTTGTACCCTGGCCCTTCGTACTTTTTGAGTCGGGCAAACTAGGCTTGAATGCTTGCTATTTCGGTCCTTTCTTCTTGCTTTGTACCTTGCTTGGTGCCACTTTTGTTTTCCCGCCCGAACGCAAAATCAACACCGAATGGTTTAAGAGCAGCCGAGGCAATATCTTTGCTACCGAGCCCCGCGCCGACATGACTGCCAAATATCAGTTCAAACCGACTTTCTTTATGGGGCTCTTTATTTGTTATGAAGGCTTCATGGTTTGGCTTTTGTCCCATTCCCATCCTGAGCTGAAAGTAGTGGGTATCATTCCCGGCGTGGCAGCCCTACTGACTGGCTATATCATTGTTTCAGTCTTGGTCTGGAGCGCCACAGGCTCTCTCAAAGATGGTCCATTGCGTCTCATGGCCGTAAAGATGTACAACGACATCCTCAAGCTCGATGTCGGGCATGAAATGGCTATCAAGGGCACAAGCATGGCGCTGGGCTTGCCCCCTGAGCGCATTAGAGAGTGGATAACTGCCCAGAGAGGCAAAATGTCCATTTCCTGAGGACGGCTTAATCATAAGCTCTGTTGCGATATCGCCCCGAGAGCGCCTTCCTGAACTGCCCCTAAGCCACAGTCCTCATGACTAGTGGTAAGATAGCGCGGTTCCTGAAGCTAAGGTTCAGATTGATGGCGCAAGAGCCGGAGATAAATCAGTTCAAGTTTCCCTGGTTGCGGCTTTTGCAAGTCGTGCTCGATGCCGCTCTGGCTACTTTAGCTCTGTTGGGTGCCTATTTCATCAGATTTGAAGGTCATCTGAACGAGACCTATCTCAAGCAGTTCCTCATTGTTGCACCGGTGGTGGTGGCGCTGCGTTTGCTCTCTTCCTATTTGTGCGGTGTCTATCGCCGTCTTTGGCGCTATACCGGTCTCACCGAAGTAACTGAGATAGGCGTAGCCGTGCTCTCGGTTTCGGCTTTGATTCTCAGTCTGCGCGCTCTGGCATTGCCAATTGTGCGAGTGGAAGGACACTTGCTGTCCTACAGCATCATCGTTACCGACATGGGTATCTGTTTCTTCCTCATGGCTGCCAGTCGGGTTTTGCGCCGGCTCCAGACCGAACACAGTCAAAGAAGACACTGGCGTCAACCGGTGCGGCGTCGCGCCCTCGTGGTCGGTGCCGGCGACGCCGGGCTTATGGTCTTGAAGGAACTCAATCAGCGCAGTGATTTAGGCGTCGACGTGGTCGGCATGGTCGATGATGATCCAAGCAAGTTTAAGAAGCGCATTGGTCACATCACCGTTTTCGGTTCCACTAAAGAGTTGCCCCGTCTAGTGGAGCTGCTCTGTGTCGACCAGGTGATTATTGCCATACCTTCGGCTCCGCCTTCTGAGATTCGCCGCATTGTCGATATGTGCCGCGATGCTGAAGTCGAGACCCGCATCTTGCCTGGTTTGTTTGAGCTTATCAATGGCAGAGTCAGTATCAATCAACTAAGAGAAGTCTCGCTGGAAGATTTGCTCGGGCGCTCGCCGGTCGAGCTGGATTCGGCTTCCATCGCTTCATATATCGAAGGGCGGACTGTCTTGGTGACCGGTGCCGGTGGCTCTATTGGTTCGGAGCTTTGTCGCCAGATTTATAATTTTCAGCCGCGCAAGCTGATTATCTTGGGTAAAGGCGAGAATTCCATATTCTCGATTCAGCAGGAATTAGCCAGGCGAGTAGAACCGGTAGAGGTAGTGCCGGTTATAGCTGATATCAGGGACCGCAGCCGCATGGAGCAGGTCTTCAAGGTTCACAAGCCCCACCTTGTCTTTCATGCTGCCGCCCACAAGCATGTGCCGCTCATGGAAGCTAATGTCTACGAAGCGGTCAATAATAATGTTTTCGGCACTAGAGTAACGGCTGAGCTTTCAGATCAGTATGGCGCCGAGAAGTTTGTTCTTGTTTCCAGCGATAAGGCGGTCAATCCTACCTCTGTGATGGGCGCTACAAAGCGTATGGCTGAATTGGTTATTCAAGATTTAGCCCTGCGATCTAAAACCAAATATGTAGCTGTGCGCTTTGGTAATGTCTTAGCCAGTCGTGGTTCGGTTATACCTTTGTGGAAACAGCAGATTGCCGCCGGTGGTCCACTCACAGTCACTGATCCGGAAGTGACCCGCTATTTTATGTTGATACCGGAGGCGGTGCAGTTGATCTTGCAGGCCGGTGCCTTCGGATCTGGTGGCGAGATCTTTGTGCTTGATATGGGCAAGCCCGTCAAGATACTAGATTTGGCTAACGACCTCATCAAGTTTTCTGGTCTTAGACCGGGGCAAGATATCAAAATCGAATTCACTGGTTTGAGACCGGGTGAGAAGCTATACGAAGAGCTGCTCACCAAGGACGAAGGGCTCTCTCGTACAGTCAATGAAAAGATCTTTGTTGGTCGTCCCAAGCCTTTGGCGCCTGAAGAATTAATTGCCGCCCTGCGTCGTTTTCAGACTTTTGTCGAGGCGCTTGATGAAGAGGCGATTCGAGAAGAGCTCGATAGGCTGGCGGCTGGTTCATTGAGGAGCGGTCTCAAGGATATTGAGAGCGGCAAGACGGCCGACCATGACATTCGCTGATATCGCTGCTAAAGAAGCGCATCTGAGAGCCGCCCTGCGCAAGCTCGGACCTACTCTGGTTGCCTATTCCGGCGGTGTCGATAGTTCTCTCTTGGCCTTTATCGCCAAGCAGGAATTGCCGCAGTCGCGTGTGGTCATTGCCGTATCACCCTCTCTAGCCGAGTATGAACGCCAAGCCGCTTTTGAGCAGGCCGAACTGCTCAATTTCGATTTGCATGTGCTCTACACCAAAGAGGTCGACAGTGAAGACTATCGGCGCAATACCGGCAACCGTTGTTTCTTTTGCAAGTCCACACTCTTTGAAGAAATGAGGCGGCTAAAAGAAGAGTGGCACTTTGATGCCATTGTCTATGGTGCTAATCAAGATGACTTGAAGGATGTCAGACCAGGGCATTTAGCCGCTAAGAAATACGGTGTCTTGGCGCCTCTGCTTGATGCCTCTTTAGGGAAGGAAGAAATCAGACAGTTGGCCAAGCAGTACCAACTGCCTTCATGGAATCGTCCGCAGACTGCTTGCCTTTCCTCGCGTTTTCCTGACTTTACCTATGTCGACCAAGAGGCTCTGCATAAGGTGGAGGCGGCTGAGCAGGTGGTGCGGGCTGCCGGTTTTAAGCAGATTAGAGTGAGATATTTGGCTGGTTCTAGTCTGACCGCTCGTGTTGAGGTGGGCGCCGAAGAAGTCTATAGGCTTACCGAAGATGTGTTGGCACCGATTGAGAAAAGTCTCTTGACCATAGGCTTTGCTAAGGTGGAATTTGACCGGGAAGGTTATCGTCAAGGCAAAGCCAATATGGCTAAATCAGATCCGGTTAAATCAGATATAGGTAAATCAAATCTAGAGAACAGGGCTAGTCTACATGGAAAGTGAGTTTTCGCTTGAATCGTATGCCAAACCCGATCTGACAAGGGCAAGCCGCCAGGGCTTTCCGGAAGCTATCTATGGTCCTGGTAAAACCGCACCGCAGATAGTGGCAATTGCCAAGGCGCTCTTGGGCAGCAATCAATGTGTTCTAGCCACCAAGGTGGAAAACGCCTCTCTGGTGCTTAAGTTAAGTGCCGATGCCGATATACCGGCTCAGTATATAGAAAAGGCTGCACTAGTGGTTTTTGGTGAACTGCCGCAACCTGTAAGTGAAGAAGCTGGTGCCGCTTTGATCAAGCCGGTGGCGGTTGTTGCTGCCGGTACGGTCGACTTGCCTGTTGCGGAAGAAGCTTTCTGGACCCTGGCCTCGGTGGGTATTTCGGCGAGACGATTTTATGATGTCGGTGTCGCCGGTTTGCATCGTTTGCTCGATTGTCTTCCTGAAATTAAGAACTGTTCTGCCGCCATCGTGGTGGCTGGTATGGACGGCGCCTTGCCCAGCGTCGTCTGCGGGCTGGTCTCGATGCCGGTGGTAGCCGTACCGACGGCTGTCGGCTATGGCACCGGCCTTGGTGGCTTGACCGCCCTTGCTAATATGCTCAACAGCTGCAGTCCAGGGCTTGTAGCAGTCAATATCGACAACGGTTTCGGCGCCGCCGTGGCTATTGCCAGAATCTTTGGTTATCGCAAGGCGACCAGTCAGCTTTAGATATTTAGCTTGTAACCGAAGTCTTGTTTACCTGCCAATGGATAGAGAGTAAGCAGCGCTCAAATGGCGGCAGATATTTCTCGAATACTTTGAGATCTTTTGACTCTAAATAGATTTCTTCCAGCTGTGCTTTGGGCGCATGAGGCGTGCCGTCGAAGAAACAGCCCTTGAAGTAGTTTGTCGGCACTCCTGCAAAATTGTGGAAGTAGCCTGTGGCGACGAGCATTTTCCTGGCTCCGTAGATAGCTATATCTAAAGAATGCAGGTGAAAGCCGGCACCGCTAAGTCCAGTTTGGAAGCGAGTATATTGATTGTCGCCGAGATTGCCGAGAATATTGATCAAGCGGGCAATCAAGTCGGTTACTTCAGGCGAGCCGGCGTTATAGGTGCTCAACAGATTACGCGATTCACCATCCATTAGTTCTCTAAATAATGCCGTGTCGCTAGTCGAGGCTACCCTACCTCGATAATAGAAGGCTAGTCGGGTAGTCTCTTTCTCAGCCGGGTCTTCCGGATGATACTCTATGCTCCAGCTGTCACCTCTTTCGGCGAACTCTTTTCCCCCCTCGACGAAGCCCGGGGGCAGCAAGATCTTATCGATCAGTCCTATGTCTTTAATCAGCATTGGCTCTTTCTGGCTGCAGTCTTATTTAGATTTTTTGTTGTATTCGTCTAAGTCGGGCACATAGGTGTCTGGCTCGAAACTGCCGTCGGCTGCCAGTCTGCCTTTGCGGCGGTTGTATCTGTCGCGCTCTTCCTTCTCTCTTGCCTGGGCGTCTTTTGTGAGATCTTTAAGGGGATCTTTGAGAGGATCTTTATTTGGATCCGTTTCGGGTCTATTTGCCGAGCGTCCGGCATCTCCGCCGCCTGATGAGGGCGCCGATGTTCTCGGTTCGGCATTTCCGGCATCGCTCTCGCGCGGTTGAGTTCTAGGCTTGTCGCCTTGCTGTCCGCCTGGTTGTCCGTCGCCGTGGGGCAAGACTCCTCTGCCGGCCACCACTCGACTGCCGCCGAGATCCCAGTTATTGGCGTCGGTGGCGATGGTCAGTCGACGGTCATCTAAAACGCGGTCGAAGTTTTTGCCGTTCTGGTTATCGAGCACAAGACCTTTGTCGGTCATGGTGGCGGTGAGAGCATGCAGAACACGCCCTTTCATAACAGAATTGCCGGTGAGGTGATCTGAATGCACGAGCAGCTGCGCCGAATGTCCGGTTTCATTTTGAATCTGCGCTACTTTTTCTTTTAGTTCGTCATTTGTCTTATATGTATTAGGTTTGAGATTTAGATGGGCTGGATAAGGTTTGTCTGGATCGACAGCGAATTGCGGACCTCTATCTGCCGACTCGTGCACCAAGACAGAGCCGGGTTTGCCGCCAAAGGTCTGGTTAAGCCATTCGCGATCATAGGTTGTGATTGCCGGGCTGGAGCTGAGGAACTTGATCTCGCCTTTGTCTCTGACAAGGAAGGCTTCACCGGTATTGCTGCGACTGCCATCTATGTTGAAAGGAGGATTATTGGCGCCGGCAGTTGTATAAATGCTGCCGGCTTTGTCAAAGCCGTCTGCCGAGGTGGGCAGCCCGCGCCGGATGCTGTAGTTGTCTGCGTGCGCTTGTCCGTACAAAGCATCGAGCACCTGACCGCCCATGCCTCTGAGACCGCCGTCGGTGCCATGTTTTGATGTACTGAAGGGTTGACCGGATTCTTTATCAGGTTGCAAGCTCTCTCTCATGACGTGCACGCGCATGGGCGAGCCGTCTTGATTGGTTCCGGGCAAGTCGGCATAGCCTTTATTGACTACAGACTCTGCCATTTCTACTGTTTTGGCTGGGTCGCCGGCTTCCATATGTTGTTTTTGCAAGGCTTGCAAGGCACAAGTATTTTTGCCGCCTTGGTTGACAAAGTCGCTGGGCGACATAATGCGGTGGGCCAAATCTTTGACGATATTTTGGCGGGCTTGCTGGTCGAGTCCAGAGAAATTTTCTTTAGGATTGAGAATGTTTTCATAGCCTTTGGCCATGCGCTCAAGCTGTTCTGCCGGTGTGCCTTTCAGACGTGATTCTGCCTTGTCGGCGGCGCCGCCGTCCTTGACTGCACCAAGGCGGTCAAGAGTTTGCCTGGCAACGGCCTCAGCCGCTGCTGGGCTCATGCCTGTCTGTTCAAGCACTCTTGCATAGTGTTCTCGGGCCTTTTCTGGAGTTACTTCAGGCTTCTCGCTGGCTTCCTTGACGCGGTCGCCCTTTTCTGCAGCGCGGTCGGTTTTGCTTGCGGGGCTGTCACCGCCGTTTACTACTTTGGCTTCGCCGCTTTCTAGTCCGCGGCCGGCACCATTTGCCCCAATTCGACTGATTTGCTCGGGGCTATTGCCCATATATGAAGCAATCATGCCGTCTTGAGGCTTGAAGTCTAACCGCTGCACGCCTTTATTGTCTGTGACCAGAGGCTGACCGCTTTGATCTGTGCCCAATCCGGCTTGTTTTATTGCCTGTTTGTCGTTGAGCAGATCGGCAACTTGGTTGGTTACCGCTTCTGGTCTTTCGATGGGACGATCGGCCGAAGAGCGGTTGGTATTGTCGTTTGCAACATTGTTGTTATTGGTTGCCACTGTCGAACCTCACCGTGCAGAAAAATTGACCTGACCTCAGGAGCCAGTTTTTCAAGATATAACTGCGTCTTTAAGACTTGCCTCTAACCATAACATTATTCCCTGGGAAGGCAAGGAAAATCTTGAATTGCTGTCGCGCAACCGACAGTTTCTGCCGCTTTTGCTTAAATTGTTGCAGGCGCAGTGAAAGTTTGCAAATCGATTACAACTGAACTGTATTATTCGGCTAGATTTGGATTTGCCCGATTGGCGGAATCCTCCAGGTTCTCACTGGCATTAGGTGAGCCGAGCTTGGTGCAAAACAGTGACGCCCTTGTTTTGGAAGCCTAGGCACTCGCTTGGCGAGGCATCAGTGACAATGTAGCTGATTTTTTCGGTAGGCAGGACCATATGGGAAGCCTCATAACCAAGCTTTTCCTGTCCGGCAATAACTACCGTTTCGGCGCTGCGCTCGACAAAAGCCCGCTTCAAAAGCGCGTCTTCCCAGCTCTCCACTGTTGCACCAGCCGGTACCGAAAGTCCGTGGGCGCTGATGATACTGAGGTCGGGTCGAAACTGTTCGGCTTGCTTTATAGAATCTAGCCCGGCTGTGATCAGTAAGTCTTTGATTAGCTTGCCGCCGAGCAGAATTATCTCGGCAAAGCCAAGCTCGCTTAGGCGCTGTGCCATGACCGGGCTGTGGGTGACGAAGGTGATCTTGTTCAGGGGCAAATCTTCCAGGGCGGCCGGTAATTCCAGGGTGGTGGTGGCGCCGTCCACAAAGATAAGCATATTGCTTTGCACCAGCTCCGCCGCTATGTTCGCTAATTTACGTTTGGCTTCTCGATTGAGGCTTAGCCGTTCTCGGTGCGAATAGGGCACACTCGAGAGCAGAACTGCCCCGCCGTGGACTTTCTTGAGCAGCCCGCTCTGGGCTAGGTCCTTTAGATCTCTTCTGATCGTGTCTTCTGAGACGGTCAATTCTCGTACTAAGTCTTGCACCAGAACCTGTCCGCGCGACTGCAGTCTCGTCAAAATCTGTTTTTGTCTCTCTTGGGGCAGCACTTTCTATTGTTACTCTTAGTATTGAACGGTCTTGAATTGCGGGTTCTTTCGGTATTATACTGGATCGTGCTGGAATTTGCGGGATTTGGGGGCTGCGGGATTTAGAATCCAAGGGTTCTCGAACCTAGTTAACTTAAGGGGAATCATGGCTAGAATTGCGGTTGATATGGATGAAGTGATTGCCGATGCTCTGGGCGAACATCTCAGTCGCTACAACGCGAAATTCGGTGCAGAGCTGGCTAAATCCGACTTGCTTGGCTTGCATATATTTGACTTGATTCCAGATGAGCATGTCGGTGCGGCCATCGATATTGTGCACACCGAAGATTTCTTTGCTGATTTGCCAGTGATGCCTCATGCGCGCGAAGTTTTAGAAGAACTAAGCAAGAGCCATGAAATCTTTATTGCTACCGCTGCTATGGAAGTGCCTCGTTCTTTTCGTGCTAAGTACGAATGGCTTCTGCGGCACTTTCCCTTTATCTCACCGATGAACTTTGTTTTCTGCGGCGACAAAAGCATTGTCGATGCCGATTATTTGATTGATGATAATGCCCGGCATTTTCTGCGTTTCAAGGGCAAGGGATTGCTCTTTGATGCCCCCCATAATCGCAATGTTCAGGGCTACACCCGTGTCAATGATTGGTTGGCGGTGAAAGAGTTTTTCGCACATCATGTGCTGCCGGTCTAACTGACCGTCAGAGATAAAGACAATTCGGTCCAGTTCTTTCCTAGGGGCTGGCGCTGAGTCAAGCGTCTTGGGTCTAGTGTATTGAGTCAAGTGTATTGAGTCTAGTGTATTGAGTTTAACGTCTTGAGTTTTGGCCGGCGCCCTGCTTTTCTTGCAGTCTCTGTGGTTGGCTGGGTGCATTATTTGGATTGAGATTTGGACTGAGATTGGGGCTTGTGTTGGGGCTGAGATTGCGCATCTCGACATAGTCTGGATAAGCGCCGATGATCACTTCGGTTGTCTTTATGGCTCCTTCTCTGAGCAGCAGGAAGGCGAGTTTGTCTTTCACTTTATGTGCTCTAACCATAGTCTGCACATCTCTAGGGGTGAGAACGCTCTTGCCGTCAATCTTTTGAATGATATCTCCCGGCTGTATATCAGCTTCTTCTGAGGGGCTGCCTTTGAAGACTTTTTCCACCAGTACACCACGGGTGGTTGCAGGTATGCCAAGGCTCTTGATCTGCGACTCTTTAAGTTCTGACATACCGATCCCCAGCCAGGGTCTTTCGATGGTGCGATTATTGATTAGATCGTCGGCAACTGTTTTGGCTACGTCCACCGGAATGGAAAAACCAATGTTCTGAGCATTGTCTTTGATTGCCGTGTTCACACCCACCACTTCTCCTTGCATGTTGAGAAGCGGACCTCCTGAGTTGCCGGGGTTGATGGCGGCGTCTGTTTGTATGAAATTGATATTGCCGTTGATATCGTCGACGGTGCGTCCTACCGCCGAAATGATGCCAAGGGTAACTGTATGATCGTAGCCGAAGGGGCTGCCTATGGCGATGGCAAACTCACCTGGTCTGAGATCGAGCGAAGTGCCCATCTTCAAAACCGGCAGGCCGTTGGCTTCAATCTTGAGCAGGGCCAAGTCTGAATAATTGTCCGATCCGACAATCTTGGCAGTGAAGCTGCGCTTGTCGTTCAAAGTAACTCTAATGTCTTGGGCATTTTTGACGACATGGGCATTGGTCATGACATAGCCGTCTTCCCTTACAACAAAGCCTGTGCCGGTTTGCACGGCGCGCTTCTTGATCGACTTGGGTATAAGCTTGCTCATGTCGGGGCTATCTGGGACGATGCGCCTGCCGTTGTAATAAAAGAAATCATGCACATCGCCAAAGGGGAAGGCATCGAAGAGCGGAAGGGCTGAGCCTGACGATTCCTCGGTTTTCTTTACTTCAATATTCACCACTGATGGTGCGGCTATCTCGGCAATGTCGGCGATGGTTTCTGAGCTTAGGGGCACGGCGCTTCTTTTCTTTACGGCTGACTCTGAGCTTATCGCTAAAATTCTTGCTATGGAAGACTTGCCGCCCTCAGAAGGCGGATCTCCCTCAAAAGAAACCTTACTGAATTGAGGAAGCCGACTGCCCTGCGCTTGCTTTTCGTCCCTCGATGGTGGCGCCGCTGGTCTCAGCATCGCCTCTGCGACCAAATAAATGCTCAAAGCGCTCGATGCTAATGAGGTGATCAGTACCAGTCTAGAGGCGTTTTTCATCTCGATCCCTTGGTTTGCTTGGCAGATTTCGGCTCTTTTAAACTATTTCTTGAGAAAGTTTCTGGAGGGAGAGTTTCTGGAGAGAAAGTTTTTGGGGGCAGTTTCGGGCGCGGCTATTTGCGTCCCATGCCCAGCTGTTGGGCATTTTGATAGACTTTTCCTTCAGTAAGTATGGAGGGGGCGATAATTACTTCTCTCTCTTGCATTTCTTTCAGGTTCTCGGCTCCTAAGGTCGCCATGCTGGTTTTCAGCGCACCGGTTAGATTTTGGGTGCCGTCGTCCACGGTGGCTGGTCCATTCATGATTTGAGCTAGAGACACAGTTGTTCCCACTTTGATTCGCGTCCCTCTGGGCAGAACCGGGCTGGGAGTGGCCATGCCCCAGTGGTAGCCTTGTCCTGGAGCTTCTTTGGCTCTGGCCAAGGGCGAACCGATCATGGTGGCGTCTGCACCACAGGCGATGGCTTTACAAATATCTCCGCCTACTCCCATACCGCCATCGGCGATGATTGCCGGTCTAGTGGCACCTGGGTGTTTCTTGACGAAATCTTCTCTGGCTTGAGCGCAGTCGGCAATGGCTGTGGCCATCGGTACGCCTATTCCAAGCACCGACCTTGATGTGCAGGCAGCGCCGGGTCCGACTCCGACCAGGATGCCTGCTACTCCGGTTTCCAAAAGCTCTAGAGCTGTTTGGTAAATGACGCAATTGCCCACCACTACTGGGATACCAATGCTCTTAGTAAACTTGCTCAGGTCCAGGCTGCCTCCCGAACCGGTAGCGCTCTTGTGCTCAATTCCGGTTACTGTTGATTGCACGACCAAGAGATCGCAACCGGCTGCCTTGGCAAGCGGTCCGTACTTCTCGGCAAAATTAGGGGTAACCGAAACGGCAGCGATTCCTCCTTCTTTTTTGATTTGGGCGATGCGCTTTTCAATTAATTCTTCTTTGACCGGTTGTTTGTATAACGACTGCATTACTTCGACGAAGCTGTCTTTGTCGCAGCTGGCTATTTTGGCATAGACTTCTTCGAGCTCTTCGTAGCGGGTTTGAACCCCTTGCAGATTGAGTACGGCTAAACCGCCCAGTTTGTGCATCTCAACTGCAACCTTGACGTCTACCACAGAGTCCATTGCCGACGCAATGATGGGACTGGCAAGCTTGAGTGAACCAATATGGGTAGTGATATCGCAGAGTTCCATGTCAACAGTCTTGGAGCCCGGCACTAGGGCTATTTCGTCAAAGCCGTAAGCACGTCTTGTTTGTTTCCCGAGCCCTATCTGCATACTTGCCTCCGATCTGTGTCTTGCTAAAACTAAAAGTCGACGCTTCCGACTTGTCTTGAAAGACCTACTTTTCGCTATATTTTAACAGCAGCTAGGCTTTGATCACGGTTGTCATGACGGTCCGGCTTTCACTCCTTTCCCTCCTTTGTGCCTGTTCATACTCTCAACGCCCCGGTGCCGCTCGACCGAGAGCCTCTGCGAGGTATCCATAGAAAGATCGAAAAGTCGTTCACATTTAGTCAATTGTGCGTACAATTGAAGTTTGTTTAAGAGAGGCATATTGCGTGACATCTGGCAAAGTTCTCAAGTCTTTGAATGTTCTTGGATTGAATAGCGGCACTTCAATGGACGGCATTGACGCTGCCCTTTTCAAGATTACGCCCGGGCGGGCGCTCGACGGTGAAAAATCTTATCGGCAGGCTGCTGGTAAAGAAGCTAATGCACAGGCTTGCGGCGTTTCTCTCGAAGTTATGCCCGGTCTGGGCTCTGGTGTTATTGGCGGTGTCATAAGCGGGACCATAAATAGTCCTGAGGGACCGAGTATCCCCCTTTCTTTTGAGCTTTTGCACAGCGAGCTGGTACCTTTTGAGACAGCCTTCAAAAGGAAGTTGGAGGAATTCGTCAGCGGTGGCCGCCTTGATCTCAAGTCGGTTTGCTTGGCCCATAGCGCCCTGGGCTCGGTCTTCGGTCGAGCTGCTCAGCATGTACAGCGAGCTGTTCGCCGTCTCGGTCATGAAGTCGACCTAATTGGTTCGCATGGACAGACTGTCTGGCATGAACCTCGTTCCTCTTCGTTCTGGGGCATGGATACTACTGGAACACTTCAGTTGGGAGACCCTGCCTATGTCGCTGCCTTGACCGGTGTCACCACGGTTGGTGACTTCCGCACCTTCGACTTGGCTTGCGGCGGTCAAGGTGCACCACTTCTCTCCTTTGCCGATGAAGTTTTGTTTGGCAAGCGCGGTGAACCATGCGCGGTGCTCAATCTGGGCGGCATCGCCAACCTCACTGTCATCTCAGAAGATGGGCAGGCTGTAATGGCTTTTGATACCGGGCCGGCCAATGTGCTCATCGATGAGGCAATGCGCAAACTATATGGTCAAGACTTCGACCAAGATGGTAAGGTGGCACTTTCAGGCACTGTCGACCAGATTCGTCTAAAATCTTTGCTTGAGCAAGAGTCTTATTTCAAGATGCCTCCGCCCAAGACAACAGGTAGAGAATTGTTTAGTAAGGCTCGCGCTCTCGCTCTTGTGGAAGAGTGGACAAACGCCGACCTCGCTCCTGCCGATATTGTCGCTACTCTTACTGCTTTTACCGCCCATTCGCTAGTGCAAAATTATGTCATGCACATCAAGCCTCATTATCGTCTGAGAAAGCTTATTTTGGGCGGCGGCGGCGCCTATAACCCGGTCTTGCTCGATATGATCAAGACAAATTGGGGCGAACCTGTCGACTTGCTTATGCATGAAGACTTTGGCGTGTCGGCAAAATTTAAAGAAGCGCTGCTTTTTGCCTTGCTTGCTTACACCACCTATTTTGGCGTGCCCAATAATGTGCCGGTTTGTACCGGCGCAAAGAGACGGGTGTGTCTCGGCAAGCTAGTGCGATCGAATTGAGGAGCTAACCGTAATCATGGCTGACAGAGAACCGAATTTGCCAGATACTAATTTGTCTGAGCCCGGCTTGGGCGAATCTCAGCCTCTGCATATTCCCGAGGGGATCAATTATGAATGCACCGGTTGCGGTAGATGCTGCAGTGGCTGGGCTGTGCCGATGACCGCTGCCGATTACGAAAGAATCTCGGCTGTCGACTGGGGTTCACTTCATAAGAAACTAAACGGTGCCGATCTTTTTCGCGAGCTGAAAGACCACGAGAAGGAAGGCAGTCCTTACACCCATGCTATCAAGCCTGATGAAGAAGGGCTCTGCCCCTTCTTGGTCAATAATCTCTGCTTCATCCACTCGAGCTTCGAGAGCAAGACCAAGCCTTCCATCTGTCAGCTCTTCCCCTATAACTTCAATGAGACTCCATCCGGCTTTTACTCGACGGTCAGTTTTGTCAGTGTGGGCGCGGTTCTCAATGCCGGTAAACCTTTGACCGAGCAGAGAGACTATTTGAACCAGAAATTTGCCGAGTTCAAGAAGATGTATCCTGACCATCATCCCAATTGGTCAAAAGTTGAGCTGTGCAAAGAGGTGCCCCTGACCTGGGAGCGCTACTTAGAGATAGAGGCAGAGCTATTGCGCATCTTGCAGAACGATTCTGAGAGCCTAGAGATGCGGTTGGCTCACATGTCGCTTTTCGTAGTTGGTGAGTATCTAAAGGGGCGCGGCTCGAATATTCCTGAAGCGCAGCTCAAGATTGAATTAGGTCCCAAGCATCAGCTCAAGCCTATCGAGCATGTATTGCTCAAGGAACTTTATCGACTCTACTTCCCCGAGAAGACCCTGAACCGGGCCGAATCTAACTTTTCTGCTTCTAAGTTTATGCAAAGTTCAATGGCTGCCAAAATGGGCATCGCGCCGCAGCTAAAGCTGCGTGCCGGCGACAAAAGCTTCAATCTCGCCGATGTGAAGGCGGTTACCTTGCCCGACGTGCCAGAGTTGAAAGATATCTTCTATAGGTTTATATATCAGCGAATCTTTGGGAAGTTGTATTTCGGCGCCGGCTTTGGACAGCTCAGTCTGATGGTGGGTCTGCACCATCTCATCACCGCGTATTCCTTATGGGTGCTGCAGTGCAAAGCTGCAGCGCTGGGGCGCGGCGTCTTCATTGTCGCGCCGGAAGACTTAGTGAACACCGGGCGCATGTTGGAGAAGCGTCTGGGCGATATGACTTTCGACGGCTATGCCGCCGGAGCCCTGGAGATGGAGCTTCAAAGTCACGGACGCGTGCTTAGGTTCTTATCGATGTGCTTATAAGAATTCGTCAAAGACATAAGGTCATAAACTCGTCTCGACCATTTTCCGAATCTGGCCCAAAATATTTGGGGAATGTTAGCTGGCTAACAAATTTGCTGTTGACTTCGGGGTCGGCTTTGATTACATTGAGTGCACGTTTCCAAGCGGAAGTCCGCTAAGCGAAGTTACTAGATTAAAGACCGAATAAGTCCGCAGTGCAGCGTCTCTGGGACATCGTCTCGCATTACCTCAGGAGGTAATTTCAATGCGTAAACTCTCCAAACTTACTATGTCTTTCTCCGCTTTGACCGTTGTAGGAGCCCTTTCTCTATCAGCTCCTGCTTTCGCCCAAGATGCATTCGGATCCGGCCCCGGGGGCGGTTCCTCGAGCGCTGACGAATCCGGCGGTCACATGGGCACCCAAGCTTATCAAACCCAGACCACTGGTTCGCAGACCCAACAGTTGAACCTCGGTCAGTCGCCCACTCTGCAAGGCGCCACCAACGGTACAATCGCGCCGCAGGGTGTAGAAGCCACAGTAGTACAGGGTGTAAACACCGCTGGTACTGTAAGGGTCAACAACTTGGCTAACTTAGAAGCTTTGCTGAACATCATCGCCAACGGTATGGAAATCCTGGGTATAGCCTGGGGCGGACCGACCATGATCATGGGCTTCATGCACATGGCAGCTGGCTCGCATGATGCCATGAAGAAAGTGCTCTTCGGAGCAGCCGGTGTGACCGGCGGATTGGCAACACCCGGTTGTATCAACTGGCTCGTTGCATCTGCCCGCGACGCCGCTCTCTTCAACTAATCTCAAGTTCGAAGCGCGCCACACACGCGAAGACTTAAAGGGAGGCTATAAGCCTCCCTTTTGTTTTATGCAGATCTTACAGATGGTTCTTGAACGCTGCTCTTGAATGATGCTCTCGAATGCTGCTCTTGAATGATGCTCTCGAATGCTGCTCTTGAATGCTGCTTTTGCAGGCATTTCTTAAAATTAGCTGTTTAAGGTAGTTCTTGCCTATAGTCGATACAAGCAGGTCCAGCAAGATCTACTAGTTATAGCTGCAAGAGGCTAAAATCAAGACTATCGATTCTAAGGAGATTGTCTTGATAAAAACTAGGATCCGGCTTTTCGATTCTATGCTGCTCATTTTGGCAGTTTTGAGCGCATTTTCAGCATTGTCAGGTTGTGGCGGCGGTGGCAACTCTATTAAAACCGATGAGCTTCATTCAGCCCAGTTGGAATTGCCGAAAGATTTGCCGTTTTCTCCTTTGCTGAATAAAAGCGCTCCGGGATTAAGACATGACGCCTTTTACTTGGTCAAGAAACTCGATTCAAAGGGCGTTCCTGAGGAATCTTCGGCTAATCCAAAAGTTATCGGACCACAAGAACGATTTATTACTAATGGACGTGGCTTCGTGGCTTTCAGTGAGGATCCAGGCTCGTTCAGCAAGTACTACCTATTCAATTTTTCGGGGCATACTTCTCTGCTAATTGATACCCAGGAGCACACCTTGAAAGCGGTAACCGAAACTCCCGCTGATTCGATTTTGCAGGCCTACCAGGACGAGAGGTCGCGCAGTGCGGTACCGAAGGATAGAGTTCTCGGTTCAAAGAAGATCGGGGATTATGACTGCGAAGGATTCCTATATAAGGTTAAGGGCAGCGATGGAATTGAGCTGACCAGAGAGGATTGGTTCGCCAAAGATAAAGTACTACTTGTTCAGCAGCGGATTTATGGCGCAAGTGGTGGTAAAGAAATCACGCTTCGACGCTTCAATCCTTATTGTGAGACGACTCTTTTGCGTCTGCCCGAGGGATTTACTTTGCTGAAGTAAGCGACGGGTAGTCAACGGGAAAAATAAAGGATGAATTAATAAAAGAAGTGCTTGACTTGGAAATATGTCTGGGTTATTCTGTACTCCTCGGACTTTTCCCGAGATTTTGTCCATAACCTTACTAACACTTATATTTTTGCGCATGGCGCGGAGGTTCTCTATGAAAACCCTCTCTAAACTTACTATGTCTTTCTCTGCTCTGACCGTTGTAGGAGCCCTTTCTCTGGCTGCTCCTGCTTTCGCTCAAGATGCATTCGGCTCCGGCCCCGGGGGCGGTTCCTCCAGCGCTGACGAGTCCGGCGGTCACATGGGCACCCAAGCTTTTCAAACCCAGACCACTGGTTCGCAGACCCAACAGTTGAACCTCGGTCAGTCGCCCACTCTGCAAGGCGCCACCAACGGTACAATCGCGCCGCAGGGTGTAGAAGCCACAGTAGTACAGGGTGTAAACACCGCTGGTACTGTAAGGGTCAACAACTTGGCTAACTTAGAAGCTTTGCTGAACATCATCGCCAACGGTATGGAAATCCTGGGTATAGCCTGGGGCGGACCGACCATGATCATGGGCTTCATGCACATGGCAGCTGGCTCGCATGATGCCATGAAGAAAGTGCTCTTCGGAGCAGCCGGTGTGACCGGCGGATTGGCAACACCCGGTTGTATCAACTGGCTCGTTGCATCTGCCCGCGACGCCGCTCTCTTCAACTAAAATTCGCTCTCAAGCCCAATTTGTGCAGGGGGGAAGCTTCGGCTTCCCCTTTTGCTTTGCTCCTATAGATATCTTCGATGATTTCGGACTGCTTTATATATCAAGCAAACCGCGCCTTTGGCTCGGGGGAAGCTAGGTGGGGGGGAAGGTGTACTAGGTGCTGTAGTGAGATTTCTAATTTTGAGAATTGAACTTTTTCGCTTCAAATTACGTCTCTATTAATAGGTTGGTTGAAAAAAAGAAATTCAAGGGAATTTCTTTTTTTTATTGAGGAAATTTTCTATGAAGAGTCAAAAAAACAGAAAAGAAAAGAGATCCTATGTCCGTGACAGGTTGGCTTATGTTCGGCGTCTTATAAGTCAGTTTCCTTTTGGCCTAATGTTCACAACTAGAGAACTACTTCCACTGGTCGAGAAAAGAGGACCTCTAGATTGCTACCTGAGCGCGCAGGTCAAGTCTGGAAATTTGGAGCGCCTCGCGCGGGGCGTCTTTCGTAAGCGCCATCGTTTCAACCGTTCTGTTTCTGAGGAGGCTATAGTCGCCTTAAAAAGAAGCGCATTCGCCGGTCGAGGACTTTCCACTCGTGTTTCTCGAGAAACTTTAGCTATAGAGAAGCAAGCCTTTCGTGATGAGTTGTCTTTAGCGTCCGCAAGAGAGCCAGGCTTTGTTAGTTTAGCTAGTCGTTGTTCATTTGCTATTGAGCAGCTGGTAACAGCCAATCGCGCTCGTCCCTATAGCGTCCGCATTGTTAGAGCTGAAATGCCGGCTGTTGGTAATCGCAAGGCAATACTAGGAGAGACTCAGGCCGGCAGGCTGTTTAGGGATATTTGGCTAGGGGGAGAGGCTGACGATAGCCCAGCGAAGATTGAAGCAGCCTTTTATTCTCTGCCACTCAAGGAAAGGAAAGTTCTGCAGAGCTTACGGCAGTATCTACCTCAGTGGATAACCGACGAATTGCCCTCGGTTGGCAATGAAGTTCTTGGTGTTATAGTCAAGAAAATAACACTGAAGAAACGCGGTGAAATGGATAAGTACAAACTGCCTGGTCATCGTTACTTTATTTAGTTTCAATTGTCGAGAGAACAACCCAAGGCTACTTCTCCTCAGAGCCAAAGCTGTGCTTGTGGGCGCAATTGTTTGCGTGGACCTTCGCTCGGTCAGATTTTCAGCTTCCTTAGAGACTGCCAAAAAAAGTTCGAATCTGGCTAAACTAGCTGGTTTCTAAATGCGCTTTGGAAATTTTCCTGGGTACTTCCAGGAACTTTTTTGAAAGTGTAATTTAGCCAACAAAACTGCGCTTGACTTCGTTTGCCGTAGAGCTTATTCTCTACATGTCTCGAAGCTTTATTCGATTCGCTTTTAAACAAACTTACTAATTCCAAATCAAGATTTCTGGAGGAGCACACTATGTCTCTCAAGCCTTCACTCGCCGCCCTCGCTGTTGTAGTTGGTCTTTCTGTTTCAGCTCCTGCTTTCGCCCAAGATGCATTCGGCTCCGGCCCCGGGGGCGGTTCCTCCAGCGCTGACGAATCCGGCGGTCACATGGGCACCCAAGCTTATCAAACCCAGACCACTGGTTCGCAGACCCAACAGTTGAACCTCGGTCAGTCGCCCACTCTGCAAGGCGCCACCAACGGTACAATCGCGCCGCAGGGTGTAGAAGCCACAGTAGTACAGGGTGTAAACACCGCTGGTACTGTAAGGGTCAACAACTTGGCTAACTTAGAAGCTTTGCTGAACATCATCGCCAACGGTATGGAAATCCTGGGTATAGCCTGGGGCGGACCGACCATGATCATGGGCTTCATGCACATGGCAGCTGGCTCGCATGATGCCATGAAGAAAGTGCTCTTCGGAGCAGCCGGTGTGACCGGTGGATTGGCAACACCCGGTTGTATCAACTGGCTCGTTGCATCTGCCCGCGACGCCGCTCTCTTCAACTAAAAGTTTTCCCCGCCAACGCCAGCCAGAGACCTCCCGTAAGGGGGGTTTTTGGTCTTTTTGAATTCTCACTTGCCGTAAACACTTGTGTCGACATGACTTGTTTTGGCGGATTGTCCAGATGATTTATGGAATATTCCGCCTGTCTCAAGTAAGCTTAGAAACAACCGACTTAGACGAATCGGCTTGGAAGCAAGCCAGCTGCGGCTGGAATTGCCCGCAGCGCATAAATTGAACGTCCCGAAAGGTGCTGCTACTTTCAAGAAAGTACTGCTACTTTCAAGAAAGTGCTGCTACTTTCCGGAAAGTGCTTGAAGAAGCAAGTGAACATGAGGAACTTTATGGTTAGTGAATCCGAAACTGATTCTTCTGAACGGTTTTCGCGTTACCAGAGACAGATGCGCTTGCCAGGCTTTGGTCTGGTTGAGCAAGGGCGTCTTTTTTCTGGAGCGGTATTGATTCTTGGTGCCTCCTTTCTCGCTCGCAGCATTGCTATATGTCTTTGTCAAAGTGGTGTCGGCAGCATAAAGATTGCATCGCAGTCCCTGAATGAGCTCAGTCAAGCCAGGCAGTTCATCGGTCTAGTTGAAGCGCCCGATACCAAAATTTCTTTTCAGCTTTTATCCGATCCGATGATGCTGCAAATTGAAGAACTGACCGAGAACATTGATGTGGTGGTTGATGCCGACTCGACCTGGCAGGTAAAGTTGTTGGCTTCTGATGTGGCCATGCGCATGAGGAAACCCCTTATTCACAGTCATTCGACGGCTTCGCGTTGCCATGTTTATAGTGTGGTGCCGGGGCGTTCTATGTGTTTGCGTTGCTTACTTACTGAACTCGAGATGGAAGATTATCCCAGGGAAGAAGCCGGATCCGTCAGTTCCATGCCGGCGCTTGAGAGCATACTAGCCGGCTTTCAGACTCTTGAAGTGGTGAAGCTGCTTTCTGGTTTTGGTGTCAGTCAAGGCAATGAATTATTGCGCATCGACGGATTGAGCGGTGAGCTAGAGGTGCTGCGCGGCCTCGATCCTTCGCCCGATTGTCCGGACTGCGGAATTCCCTTTCTAATTGCCGGTTAATTGAAATCGAGCGAGTCCGGCTCTGGTGCTGAAGCCTCTCGCAGTGCTGTGAGGATAGTTATTGACTTGTCTTTGTATTTTCGTTTAATCAAAACACAGAGCGAGTCCCATTGTCTTGCTGTTTCTCGCACTGCCAATTCACGTGCCGCTTTATAGTAAGTGGTGGCGCCGATTGAGGCGCTGCCCTCCTCCTCCGTCTCCATCGGTCTTGCGCCATCGTCGAGTCGGTTGCCATCCAGCGCTTTATATTCAGGGTCGTTAAGCTTCGACCAATCAACTAATTCGATTTGATACGGGTCAAAGGGTTTATCTTTTTTGCGCTTTAGGCGCTCGGCTTCTAGTTCCAAATATTTTGAATGGCTGTAAAAATCTTGCGCGGCCCGCAAAAGTGCGCCTAAATGTTTAAGGCAGCGGTAGCGATTGCGCGGGTCGCTGTCTGCATCGCCGGCATAATTGAGAATTAGCTTTTGCTCTCTTTCCACAAAACTGAGCGAGCTTTTCATTTTTCCGGCGCCGAAGAAAAATTGCCCAGAGCTTGGAATGGTTTCATCGCAGCTCTTAGTGATGATCGCTAAATTGGCTTTGGAGAATCTATTGCCCAGTGCTTCTCTCATTATTCCAGCGTGAATCGAATGTCCTTGGCTGTCCTTCAGTGCGAAAGCCATGCCAGGAATTGCTGGTCCAATAAAGAAGAGGCTAGACAGGCAAAGCAGTAAGAGCGCTCTGCTCTGTAATCTGGCGATGCCGTGCTGCAAACTGACGGTGCGGTGCTGCATTCTGGCGCTGGCGTGCCGCAAACTGACAGTGCGGTGCTGTAATCTGGCGATGCCGTGCTGCAAACTGACGATGCCGCGTTCCAAAATGACGGACACTAGCGGCGACCAGTGGTGATACGAACTGGTCGTTTTGTATATGCGTTTTTGCGATTTAGGTCTAGTGTTGCCAATCATATCTGCATTCTAATACCTCGGGGAGCGCTTTGCTGTATCGTATATCTGCCATTTTCATGCCAGGCTCTGGTGTCGTTCAGAAAGTGAGCGAGGGAGAAGACTCATTGACAGGCTCAATCAATCTGGTGCAGCCGCCAGCGTCACCGACATCAAAAATACAGACCGACAGGGAGCGCGATAATTTGACCCTGCGCCCTGATACCCTGCTAAGCAAGCTTGATTTCTTGGCATTTGACGTGGAGACCACTGGTTTGTCGGCTATCGCTTGCCGAATCGTCGAGCTGTCGGGTGTTCGTTTCGGTCCTTGCATTCAGTCTGATGGACAGTTCAGCCGTCTCATCAATCCCGGCTGCGCCATTCCACCTGAAGTCTCCAAGATTCATGGTATTTCGGATGAGATGGTCAAAGATGCTCAGCCTGCCTGTGAGGTTTTGTCTGATTTTCTGCAATTTTCGGAAGGTCTAATTTGGATGGCTCACAACGCCGTCTTCGATGTTGAGTTCGTCAAGGTGGAGCTGACCCGAAATAAGCTGCCGCTGCCGCGAACCTTGGTTTTAGATACTCTCACTCTGGCGCAGAATGTTTTGTATTACCGTGAGCACGCACCTGCCAACTACAAGCTCAAGACATTGTCCGAGTTTTTCGGTTTTGCCGGTGATGAGTATCACCGCGCCCTTTCAGATAGCATTTATGTAGAGAAGCTCTTCAATTGTTTGCTGGCTACCGGTGGTATACACACAGTGGGCGAGCTCATGGCCACAGGGGCGGTGAAGGAATTTTCTGAATGGTTGGCGCCGGTTTGCAGGAACTCGCTGCCTGCAGCTATTCAAGAAGTTTTGCAAACCCTTGAAGCCGCTATCGAGAAAGAGCATGAGCTGGAGATCAAATATCAAGGAGAATATGTCTACAAGCGTAAGATTAGACCGCAGGCTGTTCTTGAATCTCGGGGCAGTCTCTATTTGAGCGCACATTGTCATAAAGCAAAAGCGGAGCGAACCTTCCGTGTCGATCGAATTGTCGAAGCAAGAACAATCAAATAGTCTATCTGCCGCTAGAACTGGTCGGGCCGCCCTTACCCTTCTTTCCTTGTCCTTGGCGGTCTTGTCTTTCTTCTCTGTCTTATTAGGTCCTTTAGTTACTCTCCTGCTTTTTAGTCCGCAGGCTGATGCGGCACCCTTCTTTTTTCGTAAGCGCAGTTATCGCATCGACGAGAAGACAGTCCAAGAGGAAAGCGAGAAGCTTGGTAAAGACCTTGATTCAGTGGGGGCTTCGCGATCGGGGGCTGGTGTCGCCGATGGTGCCGACTCGACTGACGGGGCGGAAGCAGGTGAGTCTGGGGAATCTAGCGAATCTGCCAAATACTCGAAAGACCCAAAAGACTCGAAAGACTCAAAAGACTCTAGAAATTCAAAAAGTGAAGCAGGGTCCGCTTCTAGAGCTAAAGGTGCGGGCGCAGATTCGGGGCAGGCTATTGATGAGGCTCTTGAAGATGAGCGCAGCAATAGCGATCTGAACAAACAAATTGACAAGCATGTGCGGCTCGGTGATATGTTTTTTCATCGGCGCGACTATACCAATGCTTTGATTGAGTATGAAGAGGTGCTCAAGCTTTCGCCGGAGAATTTTAAGGCGCACTTTATGCTAGGCAAGGTTCTGATGAGCATCGCCGATTATGAAGAGGCTCTGAAAGAATTTGAGAAAGTTGTGGCAATTCGTCCAACTTCTTCCGATGGTCACTTTATGAAGGCCGAGTCTCTGCGCATGCTTTCTCGCTTTGAAGAAGCAAGACCAGAGTATTTGAAGTCTTTGCGCATTGATAGCGGCAATGCCTTGGCTCATGCTTATCTCGGCGAATGTTATCGCATGAAGGGGTCTTTCCGAGATGCCATTGCTGAATGCAAGGTTTCTTCTAGGCTCAAGAAAGACTTGGTAGTGCCTCATTTGATTATGGCTCAGTGTTATGCGGCGATTAGATTGCCGGAAGAGTCATGGAAAGAGTACCAGACCGCCATTTCTCTCTCTCCCAAAGACGCCATTGTCAGGGCTCGTTATGGTCAGGCTCTAGGTAAGGCTGATAAGTGGAAGGAAGCTTTATCACAGTTCTTGACCGCCACAGATCTAGACCCTTCTTATTCGGAGGGGCATGTCGGCTTGGCCTGGGCTTTTGCCAATGTCGGCAAAGTGGAAGAAGCTCTGAAAGAGGCACGTCTAGCTGTTTCGCTGGCGCCCAATGATCCCGATACTCATTCTAATCTGGCCTGGGTTTACAGCAAAAATAAAGACCATCATTCAGCCGTTGTCGAATATAGATTGGCTTTGCAGATTGATCCAAAGAATGGACAGTTACACAAAGCTTTGGGGCTCGAGTATAAAAGTATTGGCGACAATAATGCCGCCATTGCTCAACTATTGACGGCTCGACAGCTTTTGCCCGCAGATTATGAAGTGAAGTTGGCCCTAGACTCACTCATGCCCAAGAGCAAAGTTCATTAAGGCAAAGTGCATAAAGAGAAAAGTTTAGGCTTTCCCAAACTTTGTACTACCGGGTTTGATAGGTTTGGAGCCGCTTAGACAAAGCGGGCAGTTCTTCTCTTCCCAGGTTTCAAGATTGAGTGAAATTAGGTTGAAGAAAGGCACCCCGAACTCCACTTTCCCCCCGCTTCTATCAATCAGGGCTGCCACCGCCACTGGTGTGGCTCCCAGTTCTTTCACAAGGTTCAAGACTTTCTTGGCTGAGCCACCGGTGGTGGTGACATCTTCCACGACTAGAACCTTTTCGCCCGGCACAAGTTCAATGCCGCGTCTTATGGAAAATTCGTTTGATCCGCCTTCGCGTTCGGCAAATATCGCTCTGATTTCAGCTGTCTTGTCGCTCTCTTTCATGACCTGATTGAGAGCCAGCGCTGTAAAGACTTCCATATGCACGGCACCTAAAGCTGGACCGACCACCACGTCTGGCATTATGCCGGCCGATTTCATTTTCTCAGCCAAGAGTAATGCCAGAGTCATGCCGTGACTAGGGTACTGCAGTACCTTTTGGCATTGCATGTACTCGTTGGAGTGCAGTCCGCTCGACAAGAGAAAATGACCTGTTTGCCAAGCTTTTACTGATTTTAAGATCGACTCTGGACTTTGCACTGGATACTCCTTGTAGAACCGGCTGCCAAAAAGCTTCAGTTATTTTTGCATATCTCTATTTGGAGAATGGAGCCAACTGCCAACTCTAAAAGCTTGCAGCTGCTTGCGGTGATAAGGGCTTTTGTCGGTTTTTTTTGTCATGGCTATTGGCTTTTCGGGTAAAATAAGCACTCGTGAGGCTGAATAGACCGGGCTTGAGGCTTAATGACTTTTGGACTTGGGTCAATAGCTATGCTGTACGGCAGGCTCACCTAGACTAGGAAACATCGGCAAATTAATCATGGCTAAGCATACTGAAAGCAAATCTTCTCAAACTAATCAGTCTGAGAACAACAAAGATAGCTTCCTGCCTTTGATAGGCATCAACTTGGATGTTAAGGGTGGTCCACCGGAAGAAGCGGCTATCCAAACAACATATACCGATTCGATTTTGCGCAGCGGTGGAGTGCCTGTCCTTCTGCCTCCCATGGGTGATGAGCAGTTGCAAGCTGTTTTGGCGCGCCTCGACGGCGTTATGCTCATCGGCGGCGCTGATTATTGTCCGTCTCTGTATAACGAAGAAGCAGACGGCACTGTCGATTTGGCTCACGAGAGAAGACAAGACTTCGATTTTCGGCTAGCCCGGCAAGTCTTGGCCGTCCAGTCTATGCCTGTGCTTGGAGTGTGCCTGGGGGCGCAGCTGCTCAATATTTTGCAGGGTGGTTCTTTGATTCAAGACATCAAGACGTCCTTGCCCGAATCTAAGATCGAGCATGTGAGTAAGAATGGCTGGCAGGAAGGCTTTACACGGCATGAAGTGCGACTGGAGCCGGCTACTACTTTGGCGGCGGTTTACGGAAGAGAGCGCTTCGAAGTACCTACTTCGCATCACCAGTCTGTCAAGAGTTTGGGGCGCTCTCTCAAGGTTTCAGCCCTTGCCGATGATGGTGTTGTGGAAGCGATAGAGATGGTGGATCGCACTTTCGTTATTGGTGTGCAATGGCATCCTGAGCGCGATTACGAAACTAACAAGCCGCTCTTTGACCGCTTGGTGGCGGCCGCTAGAGAGTTTGCCGAGCAAAAGGGGCGATGATATGCGCAGAATACTGATCACCGGCGGTGCTGGATTCATCGCCAGCCACTTGACTGAGCGCTTTCTCGCTCTCGGTGACAAAGTTGTCGCCATCGACAACTTCAACGATTTCTACAATCCAGCGCTTAAGCGTAGTAATGTCAAAGCTTTCTTGGCAGATCCTGCCCATCAAGATAGTTACCGACTTGTGGAAGGCGATATCAGAGATGCGCATGCCTTAGACGAGGCCTTTAGCGGCGGACCTTTCGATGTGGTAATTCATTTAGCGGCCATGGCTGGTGTGCGCCCCTCCCTAGAGTCTCCTGCCTATTATTTTGATGTAAATGTAAACGGCACCCAGCGCTTGGTGGATAGAATCGTGCCCAATGCTGACCGCACTCGCCTCGTTTTTGCTTCTTCCAGTTCGGTCTACGGCGAGCGAGGCGGTGAAGCCTTCAAAGAGACCGATCGGGTTACTGAGCCAATTTCACCCTATGCGGCCAGTAAGGCGGCCAATGAACTGCAGCTTTATGCCTGCCATCATGCCACCGGGCTGAAAGTGGTTTGTCTTCGTTTCTTTACTGTTTTTGGACCAAGACAGAGACCCGACCTGGCTATTCATAAATTTTGCCATCTTATTGACGAAGGCAAGCCGGTTGAGCTTTTCGGCGATGGCTCCAGCCGTCGCGACTATACCTATGTAGGCGATATTGTCAAAGGTATAGAAAGTGCTATGACTTACGATTTCGCTGGTTATGACATCATCAATCTGGGTCGGTCGGAGCCGGTCTTGCTGCTTGATATGGTGCGTTCGCTTGAAAAACATCTCGGTAAGAAAGCCGATTTGGTTTTCAAGCCTATGCAGGTTGGCGATGTTCCTTATACCTATGCCGATATCAGCCATGCCAGAGAGGTTCTAGGCTATTCGCCGGCGACAAGTTTCGATGAAGGGGTCGGGCATTTTGTCGACTGGTACCGAAAACAGAAAGCCTTCAGCCTGACATCCTGAGAACATTTGCAAATATAAACGATTGTCTGTTTTGCCTTGACAGTGGCAACTCAGTCTCAGGATAATCAATGATCACGTGGCACGGTAGCTCAGTAGGCTAGAGCGGGCGACTCATAACCGCCAGGTCGCGGGTTCGATTCCCGCCTGTGCCATATTTTTGCAATAACAGCTTTGTCAGCAGCGCTCTTGCGGCGCTGCTATTGCTTTTAAAGCGAGATTGGGCGGTTTAGCGCCCAGGCACAGTGTACTTTTCCACATCGCCGAACTTGAAAAATTCGCGGTCGCCGCGGTCTGACGTGATGATCGTCGCTGTTTCGTTCACCCTCTGTCGCTTTGAGTTGCGGGGGAAACGAAGAATGGAGGTGCCGTCTAGGGCATAGATGGCATCAAGCAGCGCTTTGTCATAGTCTGGATAGCCGGAAGGCTGCACTATTCGAGCCTTGACGATACGTTTATCGGCTGAGACCCTGACGAAAAAGGTGGCTTTGGTACCGAGAGGAATATTGGGACCCAAGACCACTCGCCCTCTTCTTGCATCCCACCGGGGTTCTACATTTTCAGGGCTATTAATTAACTCTTGCACTCCAGACTGTATAGACCAAAGCAGGCGGTTGTGCCATTTATCCCATTCCACCATCAGTTCTTGGTCTGCTGTATCGGGATCTTGAGCCTGTAGGTCTGATTCGCTCACTTGAGCCGAGCCTTTGAGCGGTCCGCCGTCCTGGTCGAGCTGCCCTTTCATAGGGTTTAGACCATCTTCTTCTGCTTGACCACTAAGTCCATTGCCTTGGTCTTCTATTCTGCCTTCTTTTGGTTTTTCTTTGACCACCGGTGCAAGCATCGGCACAGCCGGTCTGAAAGTCTGGCTCTCTGCCGCGCCGGTTTCTTCGACGCCACCTTTCAGGGTTTCTTGCGCCGATAGCGGCATCTCAGCCAATAAGCTCAAGCTCGCGGCCAGGGCCAGAAGCTTCAAGTTCGCCACTGGCTTGATTTTTTGGTCATACTCTGGTCTGCGATTCATCACTTGCCTGTATACTCTTGCCTTTGTAACTTTCTGCTTCAATAGCCGCAGCGATTATATACTGCTATCTTAAGGTGCTTGCGCCGATTTGCGCTTGAGTTTAGAGCAATTTCCAGAGAGTTTTTCAAGATTGGTATGACTTTGCCGAAAGAACCGACTGAAAAGCGCGCTGCATTACTCTCTCGGGTAAAGAGAGAATTAGTCTTGTTGCTCCAAGACTGCCAAGATCTAAATAGAGAAGTCTTAGGCGAACTGGTCGACTCCAAGATAGTGGTGGCACTTTCGGGCGGTCCCGACTCGGTATTTCTTTTAGAGGCGCTTTTAGCCATTTTGCAAGAAGAAGGACTTTCGACCGCCAACCTCAAGGCTTGTCATGTCAATCATGCAGTCAGAGCGGAGTCTCTTCAAGATGAGCAGTTTTGTCGAGAGCTTTGCCTTGCCTTGGGTGTCGAACTCTTGGTCGAGACTCTGCCCGCCGGTCCTTCTGATGAGGCGCGTTTGCGAAAGCTGCGCTATCAGGCTCTGCAACGTGCTTGTCGGCATTTTGCCGCATCATATTTGGTGGCAGCTCATCACCGCGATGACCAGATTGAAACTTTTCTCTTCAGGCTTTTTAGAGGTAGTGGACCGGACGGAATCGCCGCAATGCCCGGCTTGTCTTTTCTCTGCCATTCATCTTCTGTTGATCCCTCTCTCTCTGATGACAAGAATATTTTGCTTCGCCCTTTACTGTCCTTCAATAAAGACGAAATCTTGAGTTGGTTTGAAGATTGCAAGAGGGACCAGGCTTTTGTCACAGATCTAAGCAATAGTCAGTCGGTCTATCAGCGCAATTTTCTGCGCAATCAGGTATTACCCATGGTGCAAGGTCGTTTTCCCGGCGCCCTTGATCATATCGAGCAATTGCGCTCAATGTTGGCTTGCGACAAGCAATATTTTGAACTGGAAGTAGAGAAACAATTGCCGCATCTGACCAGCCCCTCAGGCCGTCTGCTCGTCGAGCCTTGGTTGGCGCTGCCGCCGGCCTTGCAAGGGCGGGTGCTCATTGCTTATTTGAGCCGCAATTTTCCCACTCTTGAAGTCGACTTTAAGCTTGTCGGGCGCTTGCACGATGTAATGCACAGCCAGAGCAGCTTGGAAAGCTTGAAAAAAGGTCTCATCGCCCGCCTGGGTGTCGATTTGCCAAGCCCAACCAAGACTAAGGTTCTTATCATTGAGTCGCAGAGCGAGAACTTTCTTGATAACGAAAGCAAAACTAGGCTTGATCGATTAATCAGTGCGGTGCCTATTTTTCCAGATCGGGGCCAGTTCACTGCGTTTGATGCCCAAGCGGTTGCTGTTTCGGCTCTTCAAGCGAATCCCTCCTCTGCCGAGCTTTCTAGTCTGACTGCGCCTGGTCTGCGGCTGCTTCCTTGGCTTAATGCCGCGCTGCAGGTCGAGGTTGAATTTGAGAGATATAAACAGATAGACCAAGCCGAACAGATAGACCAAGATGGCAAGCTTGCTTCTTTTACCTTTTACCTATCGAAAGAGCATTGCCAAGCTGCTTTGCGCGAAAACCAGCCTATTGTTTTGCGCAGCCGCTGCAGCGGAGATATCTTTGGCTCCGGCACTCTCAAGCATCGCTTGCACCGCCTAGGCGGGCGCAAGGCTGAATTACTCAGCCGACTTGCCGAGTATTTTCCCGGTGCGGCGCTGGAATCCTCTTTACAGTGGCTGCGTTATCTGCCGGTGCTTGCCTTGGGGTCTCGGGTGCTCTGGCTGCCAGGAAGTTTGCTTAACGAAGCGGACTTTTTGCCTAAGTCTTGTACTGACGGTGTTTTTGAGCCGATTTATCGCCTCCGGCTGACACCTCTGGGTGACCATCTGCAACAGACTGGGGCGGACGGCTCTTTAACTTGCTAATATGAAAGTGTTACCAGACAGAGATTGACCGAAAGCTCAAATCCAAGTTTCACAAGCCTTTTTGCGGCTCTTCGCACCTTCAATGGTGATATAATCTCTGTTTTCAGTAATTTATTGCTCTTGCGGCGAGGCTAACATAGGCGAAAGTATGAAGAAGTACGGTACTACCTGGGTAATATTGCTGGCTCTTTTGCTTCTGGTCATATTTACCCTCTCACTGGCCAATCTCGGCAAGCGAGACGAGAATCTCACCTATTTCGGCTTCACCAGTCTTCTTCGAGAAGGCAAGGCTTCCGAAGTGAAAAAAGTCACCTACACCAATGGTGAGAATGTCATCTATGTGCAGCTCCAAAACCCTGAGTCTGAGCGGGAGCGCCCCGTTGTCGTACCCATGGAAGCCAAAGAAGAGCTGCTTAAAGAATTAGGCAAGGCCGGCGTCAATGTCGAAGTCAAGGATACCGAGAAGTCGCAGATGCTGCTTGGAATGCTCAGCACTTTCTTATTGCCTATTGTGCTTGTCATTGGCTTCTTGCTCATGGTTCGTTCTGCCCAGTCGGGCGGCAACCAGGCAATGAGCTTTGGTCGCAGCCGCGCCAAACTGATGATGGATAACAAAGTCAAGGTCTGTTTCAATGATGTGGCCGGCATTGACGAAGCCAAGCAAGAGTTGCAAGAAATAGTCGATTTCCTTAAGTCGCCTGAGAAATTCACCGCTTTGGGCGCTCGCATTCCGCGAGGCGTGCTCTTGGTCGGTTCACCTGGTACCGGTAAAACTCTTCTTGCTAAGGCCGTAGCCGGTGAAGCTGGAGTTCCTTTCTTCAGTATTTCTGGTTCAGACTTTGTCGAGATGTTCGTCGGCGTAGGTGCGTCGCGTGTACGCGACCTCTTCGAGCAGGCTAAGAAACAAGCTCCTTGTATAGTCTTTGTCGATGAAATCGACGCGGTCGGACGTCAGCGTGGCGCCGGTCTCGGCGGTGGTCATGACGAGCGAGAGCAGACATTGAACCAGTTATTGGTGGAAATGGACGGCTTTGAAGGCAGTACCGGCATCATCGTTGTTGCCGCCACCAACCGTCCCGACATCCTCGACTCGGCTCTGCTCAGACCAGGTCGCTTTGACAGGCAGGTTGTGATCGATCGCCCCGACGTCAAGGGACGCGAGCAAATATTGAACGTGCACGGCAAGGGCAAGCCGCTCGCCAAAGACGTCGATCTCAAGATCTTGGCAAGGCGTACTCCTGGCTTTACTGGTGCCGATTTGAGCAACTTGATCAACGAAGCGGCTTTGATTGCTGCTCGCGCCGATAAGCGTGAGATTGAGATGGGCGATTTAGAACTTGCTATTGATAAAGTGCAGGTCGGTGCAGAGAAGCGCTCCCGCGTCATACCTCCTAAAGAGAAAGAAATGACAGCCTTCCACGAGGTCGGTCATGCTTTGATGCACCTTTTGCTCAAGAATGTCAGTCCCTTGCACAAAGTGACTATTATTCCGCGTGGTTTTGCCCTGGGCATAACTTGGTCGGTTCCTGATGAAGACTTGCTCTCTATGACTTCAGCCATGATTTACGACCAGATTGGCGTACTGCTCGGCGGTCGTGTCGCCGAAGAAGTCGTATACGGTGATGTCACCACTGGTGCGCAGAATGACTTGGAGCGCAGTACTGCTCTGGCTCGTCGCATGGTGACCGAGTATGGTATGAGCGAGCGTCTTGGACCGATGACTTTCGGCAAGCGCAATGGTCAGGTCTTTCTTGGTCGCGACTTCGGGCATGAGAGAGACTATAGTGAGAACATCGCCACTGCCATCGACGAAGAAGTTTCCGAGATAATCTCCAAGCAATACAGTCGAGTCAAGGAGCTTCTGCTCGCCCACCGTCCCCATCTCAATGCCATAGTCAAGGTTCTACTTGAAAAAGAAACTCTTGACCGTTCCGAAGTGGAAGCGATTATGGACGAGGTCAATAGAAAGCTGGCAGCGGGCGAAGATCCCGACTCTAGTTCTCCCGACAATGATTCTAATTCGAACGAGCCTCCAGCCGTTATTGTCACTCGCGAAGAAGAAAAGGTGCCGGTAAAGGAAACTAAGCCTGAAAGAGACGGTGGCGATTCTTCGCCGGGGTTGACTCCTAAGTTCGCCTGATTTACGAATTTTTCACAGGTTCGGCCATAAACTCTTTTCACCCCCTGATAAGAGAGCTTTAGCAATGGACGGCACCAAAGAAGTACCGAAGACCAAGACCGTTTATGTCGATATCGGGCACTGCACAAGCGGAGAGAAGAATCCGCTTGGTGTTGGTGGTTCAGACCGTGGCTTTCAAGGTCCGGGCTATACAGAGTGCGACATTAATCAGGCGGTCGGTCGTAAGCTCATGAAAGAGCTTGACACTATGGGCTTCTATGTCGTTCCCACCTGGAATCCGGACAAGCCCCCGGCTCCGGTACCGAAAGCCGATGATCTGCAAAGACGCATTGATACTGTAAACCGCGATGTGGCTAAGTATGGCGATGACTCCATCTATATTAGTGTGCATCATGATTCGGACAAGACCGGTCGCGGTGGGCAATGTGTCTATTTCGATGCCACCCGCCCGAACGACGCCCGAAAGCTAGCAGAGACAATACAAAAGAGTGCCTGGCAAACCAGAGAGCATGACAAGTCGCCCCTCTGCATTTTGCCTGATACAGCCACTGGTAAGGGCTATCTCGATGGTTTGAGGAAGACCAATAGTATCGGCATCTTGGTAGAAGGCGCCAATGTCTTGAATAGTCGCGATCGTGCTCTTATGCCGATGAGCGAGTTTCAAGATAAAGAAGCAAAGGCGCTTGCCCAGGGGGTCTGGAACTATTTCAAGCTCAAGCCGGGTGTGGAAAGACCTTATTCTCCGGCAATTAGACAGCGATTCGGCCTATAGAGTAGGTCGAGCGCCAGCAAATACTTGGGGAATAATTAGGCCATACTTAAGACTTAGCTGTGAATCAACGGTTGCTTTACCTTTCGTGATAATCTAAGCCCGTTCTATACGCAGTTTTCGGAGGGTCTTAGCGTGGCCGTTGTCCAAGAAAAAGAACTACTTTGTAAGGATTTCCTTTCCCGTCCCAAGCAACTCTTGATAGACGGAAAATGGGTAGATGCGGTATCCGGAAAAACTTTTGAAACAGTGAACCCGGCAACCGAAGAAGTACTTTGCCGTGTGGCTGAAGGTGGAAAGGAAGACGTAGATAAGGCTGTCAAAGCTGCTCGTCGCGCCTTTGAAGTTGGTCCCTGGCGCAAAATGAGCACTGCTGAGCGGGCTCGCCTCATGCTCAAGCTTGCCGACCTCATCGAAAAGCATGCCGATGAACTGGCTCAGATAGAGACCCTCGATAACGGTAAACCGATAACCGAATCCCGTTATGTCGATGTACCTCAGACTGTAGAAACCTTCCGCTATTACGCTGGTTGGGCTACCAAGCTGGAAGGCGAAACTATCAATGCCAACAGCAATTTCTTTACCTACACACTGAGAGAGCCTGTCGGTGTCGTTGGTCAGATCATTCCCTGGAACTTCCCGATGCTGATGTTGGCTTGGAAGTGGGGACCAGCTCTGGCTGCCGGCAACACCATCGTGCTCAAGCCTGCTGAACAGACTCCTCTTTCGGCGCTCAGAATCGGTGAATTGGCTCTTGAAGCTGGTTTCCCTGAAGGCGTCATCAACATCGTTACCGGCTTTGGTGCCAATTCTGCTGGTGAAGCCATATCTCATCATATGGACATCGACAAAGTTGCCTTCACTGGCGAAGACAAAACAGGCAAACTGATTGTGCAGGCTTCAACCACCAACCTCAAGAGAGTTTCGCTTGAATTGGGCGGTAAAGCTCCCAACATTGTTTTTGCTGATGCCGACATCGATGCCGCCGTTAAGGGCGCCATCACCGGTATTTTCTTCAACCAAGGACAGGTTTGCTGTGCTGGTTCCCGCCTATTTCTTGAGAAAAACATCCATGATGAATTCATGGCTAAGCTCACCGAGCGTGTAGCCAAACTGCGCCAAGGTGATGGTCTTGATGATAAGACCCGCATCGGACCGCAGGTTTCAAAAGAGCAGCAAGAACGCGTGCTCAGCTATATCAATATTGCCAAAGGTGAAGGCGCCAGCCTCGCTTGCGGCGGCGAAGCGCCCGCCGAGCTCAAGAAAGGTTATTTCGTCAAACCGACAATCTTCACCGGTGTCAATAACGACATGCGTATTGCCCAGGAAGAGGTCTTTGGACCGGTTCTGGCTGTAATTCCTTTCTCCAACATGGAAGATGTAGCCGAGCAAGCCAATAAGACAACCTTCGGTCTTTCCGGTGCTGTCTGGACCCGCGACGTCAAGAAAGCCCATAAGTTCGCCTCCCATATCAAGGCTGGTACCGTTTGGGTCAACTGCTACAACGTCTTCGATCCGGCTGTTCCTTTCGGCGGCTACAAGATGTCCGGTTATGGTCGCGAACTCGGTAAGCATTCGATCGAGCTCTACACCAATATCAAATCGGTTTGGGTCAACATGCAAGACTGATTATTCAGTTTGCTTGATTGCCACTAAGTCAGTTTCAAAAAGGGAGCCCTCGGGCTCCCTTTTTGATTAAATTAAGACGGTTTAACTTATTTTTGAGTCAATTAATTATGAATTTCATAAGTGAATGTTATGTTTTTCGTGGTTTTTTGATCTTGGTCTATTGAGAGCGATTCTCAATAATCTTACTCCCCCATTTGGGGGATGGTCGGCTGAAACTATTGCCCTGTAATGATTTTTGCTATTGCGGCCTATGCCGAAGTGATTTTTGCTCTTGCTTCAGTGATTGAAGAAAGGGTAGTTTTGCTTCTATAGCGGGCTTGAAAAAAGTGGCATTCTGCCTTTCCCTGCCTTGTTTTTTTCACCTTGATTAGGTTCCTACTGCTGACCTATACTGGATAAACATGGTTTTCATGTATCAGATTTTATTCTGCTCATGAAGTTTTGGTTGGTTGGTTCGGTTACTTACATCTAATTTTATAAGAGCCGCTGTTACAGGATTTGGCGATGCACTGTGACGTCTGGATAAGTTAGCTGAAGTGCCAAGAATAAGGCGGTCCCAGGAAATATGAGTATCAAAGAGTATATGGAGCCGGAAACCCTATTGAAGGGACTTTCCGAAACTATCAGATATCGCAGAAAGCTACTGAAAATCAGTCAGGAAGACCTTTCTAAGAATGCCGGTTTTGCCAGAGGTTATTTGAGCGATATTGAAAGAGGCGCCCGCAGCTTCAGCATAAAGAATCTGGCGCGTCTCTCAAACGTACTTAAAACAACTCCATCGGCCCTTTTAGCCACCACTGAGAAGCGAATAAAGGGAGGAAATGTCTATGCCGACTTTAAAGTCGACAGTCATCTGATCTTTGCCCTCTTGGGAAAGTCTGATAAGGCCTTGGTGATCATCGATACCAAAGAGGCCGACTTTCCAATTATTTATGTCTCCGACTCTTTTGCCGCCATATCTGGCTATTCCGCTGAGGAAGCCAAAGGGAGAAACTTTAGTTTCTTACTCCGAGGCGAGCTTTATCAAGATGGGCTCAAGGCAATCTGTCTAGCGGTGGAAAACAAGACTTCATGCGAGACCACTCTTAAGCTCTACCATAAAGATGGTAAAGAGCTTCTGTCTTTGGTGTCCACTTCGCCGGTGCTCGACGAAAACGGTGAGGTAACCCATGTGGTTTGTCTCTACCACGGCGCTCCGATGGACCAAAGCGCTGCAGCCGAAGCCTAGGCTCAGATTTTTTGAATTTTGAACTTTCTGCCAAGCTGTCTCTGGCCTAGCCATTGGTTTTGGCTTGCTTATCTTGGCTTACATAAAATGTGCTCAAATTTAGCTGACAATCTTTTGCATTGGCTTGGAATTTCCTTCGCCTTCCCGTAACCTATTCGAATGAAAATAAAGACGCTACAAACCTTGGATAAGAAAGTAGCGATGACGGGAGTGGTGTGCCCCGTCAGATTCCTTTTACCGTCAGATTCCTTTTTATGGGTATGGAGATTCTAAAGAAGCTATGTGCGGAATCGTGGCAATATCAGGCGGCTCTTGTGCTTCTTCAGAAGTTTTGTTGGGTCTGATGAATCTGCAGCATAGGGGGCAGGACGGGGCCGGAATTCTTTCTTTAGAAAAGAAAGAAAATGGTTCAGGCAATCATTTCCATCTAGACAAACAGTCAGGCCTTGTCTCTCTTGGTGACCTGGAAGATAAAGTCAGACATCGCAAAGATTCCTATGCTCTCGGTCATACCCGTTATGCCACCGTCGGTGGTGATGCGGTCGAGATGCTGCAACCTTTTTTGATTGAGAAGTTCGGCATCGGGCTTGCGCATAATGGCAATATAGTAAATTTTCTTGATATGGAAGACGAACTATCGCGCGATTCGGCATTGCGCTTGTCTTCCGGGCGCTGGGTCCTCTCCGACTCCTTTATGTTGCTTGCTCAACTGGCTAGAACTCTAAGATGGCGCGACTGGAACAGTGGCGCCATTTTTGATGCTGTGCGTTCTGTGATGAGGAAAGCCTCGGGTAGCTTTTCGGTGGTCAGTCTGCTGGACAATGGCACTCTCTTTGGCTTTCGCGACCCCCATGGTATTAGACCGCTTTTCTGGGGCAGTCGTGCCGGAGAAGAGCGCACTGAGTACGGTATTGCCAGTGAGCCCGTGGCTCTTTCTTACTTGGGTTTTGATAGTATCACTGAAGTGAGAGCCGGTGAAGCTATCGTTGTCAGCCCTGATGGACAGTTCGAAGCTCGCATCATTGATGAGAAGCCAGTCAAGCAATGTATGTTCGAATGGGTTTATTTCTCAAGAGTAGAATCTGAGTTCGGCGGCAAATCTGTTTATGACGTGCGCTTTCGCCTTGGTGTAGAACTCGGCAAAAGAGTGAAAGAAATGGGCTTGGAAGCCGACATAGTCGTGCCTGTGCCTGAGACCAGTCGGGTCTCGGCGATTGCGCTTGCTGAGTATCTCAATTTGCCTTTCCGCGAAGTTTTGGTGAAAAATCGCTATGTCAACCGTACTTTCATATTAGATAGTCAGACCAGCAGGCAGGAAGCGATTAGACGCAAACTCTTTCCGATTGCTTCAGAATTTAGCGGCAAGCGCTGTTTGATTGTTGACGACAGTATTGTCAGAGGCAATACTGCTAGACAGATTACCCATCTGGTGCGCGAGTCCGGCGCCAGTGAAGTGACTTTGCTTTCGGCCTGTCCTTCTATTTCTTATCCTTGTTTTTATGGCATTGACTTTCCGGACAAAGCCGAACTCTTGGCCGGTCACCTCGACAACGAGGCAATTTGTACCGAACTTGGGTCCGATAGAGTTATCTTTCAGACTATCGAGGGTCTCAGCTCTGCCATCGGTTCAAATGATCTTTGCACCGGTTGCCTGACTGGTACTTATCCTACCGACGTCGCTCTTGCCGATCGCTTCGCTGCTAAGCGTAAGGTCGATAGGCTTGCAGAGGGGGAAGCACCGTCGGTGGTGTCGAACGCATCAAAGTCTAAGTCGAAAGACAGCCGGAGGAGTTGAAGATGGTGGTAGGAGAAGAAATCGCACCGATTTATCGAGGCTCTGTCAAAGATGTTTATGCCAGTGGCGAAAACTTACTCTTTCATTTCTCTGATGATTTCTCGGTTTTCGACTGGGGCAAAATGCCAGATCGCATTGAGGGCAAAGGGCGCTCACTGGCTCTCTTTGCCGCTAGTGTATTTGAGCAGCTTGATGGCAAATTGTTTGCCGACTTGCCCAATTCTCGTCATTTGAAGCATTTTGACAGCAAGTTTTTGCAAGACTTGTTTGGCGGCGATTTGTATAAAGAAGAGCTGGCTGTAAACGGCATGAGCAGTCACTACCGGGGGTTGAACTGGGGCGGCCGACTGGGCAAAGTTTCGCAGTACTTGGAAGCATTTCGACTGGGTGAGACCGATAGCGAACCTTTGTATCTAGAGGTGGATAAGGCTCTGGTGCAGCGCCCTGAGCTCAAGCAGATTGGTGGTGAATCGGTCTATTTTTATCCTGCAGCAGAGAATGCCCCCTTGCGCTTTATTCCGCTTGAAATTGTTTTTCGCTTTGGTGTGCCGCAAGGCAGCTCATTGCTTAGCCGCTTAGCCGACGATCCTGCCCTACCGGCTCGATTGGGCTTGTCCCTTCCTGCCTCTGAGATCAAAGCCGGTGTAGTGTTTGACAGACCGGTTATTGAGTTTTTTACCAAATTAGAGTCTTCCGATCGGCTGCTTAGTTATCAGGAAGCATCTTTGATTTCAGGTCTTTCCGCCACTGCCTTTCATAGGCTTTATCAAACTGCCCAATTTGTCTCTCTTGCTTTGTATCATCTCTTCGCCGAAGCCGGCGGACAGAACTTGCACCTATTAGATGGTAAGGTTGAGGCGGCTTATCGTCAGGCTGACGGTGCCATTGTTCTTGCAGATAGTGTCGGACCAGACGAACTTAGACTTTCATATAACGGGGTGCAACTCTCGAAAGAAGCTTTGCGTCTCTATTATCGCCAAACAGATTGGTTCAACAAAATTGAAGCGGCTAAGAAAGAGGTTCGCCCCCATGGCGTCACCTGGCAGAAAGTAATGAAAGAGCGCGGTGACAAGCCGCCAGCTTTGCCGGCTGATCTCAAGGAAACTATGGCATGCATGTACAAGAGTCTGGCTCTCGGGCTTGTTGGTATCGATGAAGCAGAGAAACAGAGCCGTTTCAGTTTGCCAAGCCTTTCTGCTATTGCTTCCAAACTGGAGAAGCTATGAATAGTGCAAAAGCTAGAGTGTTGGTGCTTGGCTCCGGCGGTAGGGAGCATGCCCTCGCCTGGAAGTTGGCGCAGAGCCCCCAAGTCTCCCATGTTTGGGTTAGCCCAGGCAATGCTGGCACAGCCGGCATTGCCGATTTATATAGATCTGCCGGCACAGCCGGCATTGCCGATTTATATAGATCTGCCGGTACAGCCGGCATTACCGATTTATATAGATCTGCCGGTACAGCCGGCATTGCCGATCTAGATAAATCTGCCGGTACAGCAGATCTATTTAGATCTGCCGATCTAGATAAATCTGCCGACTTAAATAAATCCGCTCAACTAGCCAATCTGCAGCTGCAATCTCATGATGAGATCGTTGCTTTTGCCAAGAACAACACTATCGATTTGGTGGTGGTGGGACCGGAAGGTTATTTGAAGGATGGCATTGTCGATAAGCTCAATGCCGCCGGTATTCTTGCTTTTGGTCCGACCGCCGAGGAGTCTCGTCTAGAGTGGTCAAAAGCCCATGCCAAAGAACTTATGCTCCAGCTCTCGGTGCCCACAGCGGCTTTCAAGGTGGCTGAAAGCCCAGAGCAGGCGATTGAGTTTTTAGAAAAAGACGAGCGGCTGCGAGTGGTTAAGTATGACGGACTGGCTGCCGGCAAGGGCGTTTTCGTTGTTGATAGCCTTGCTGAAGCAATCGATGCCGTCCATGAAATTAAGAAGGGTCAGAAAGATTTCAAGGTTGTGCTGGAAGAGAAGTTGTTTGGCGAAGAGCTTTCACTTTTTTGTCTTTGCGACGGCAAAAAACTTTTACCGCTGGCGGTCAGTCAAGATCACAAAAGAAGATTTGAAGGTGATCTGGGACCGAATACTGGGGGTATGGGCGCTTACTTACCGGTTGCTGCATATGATCAGAGTCTTGCCGATATTGTTCAAGAGAACATTATTGCCAGACTGGAACAAGGTCTGCGGCATGGTGTCTATACCTTTAAGGGACTGCTCTTTATTGGCTTATTGCTTGATGCCGAGAAAGGCGTCAATGTTTTGGAATTCAATACTCGCTTTGGCGACCCTGAGACTGAGGCTGTCTTGCCTCTTTTGCAAGATGACCTCTACGTTCTTCTTAGGGCCTGTGCCGAGGGGCGACTGGCGGAAGCGCCTCCTCGCCTAAGCAATAAGGCCAGTGTCACAGTCATTGCGGTCACCGAAAACTATCCGGCTCAGTCTTCTTACGGTGTGCCCATTAAGATAGGCACCATACCTGAGGGGGTCACACTCTTTCACTGCGGTACCGCCATAAAAGACGGTGTTGTGGTGACAAACGGTGGTCGTATATTAGCACCGACGGCGGTGGCTGATTCGGTGCCGGAAGCAAGGGCTCTGGCTTTGGCAGCCTTGAAAGAAATTGATTTTGCCGGGCTATCCTATCGGACCGATATAGCCAAGCGAGGTGGACTGTGCCGCTCAAACTCTTAGTCTTAGCCTCAGGGCGTGGTTCTAATGTCGATAGAGTGGCCCGCAGTATCAAAGAAGGTAAGCTCGACTGCGAAATAGTGGCAGTGGTCACTAACGTAGAAGATGCTGGTGTGATTGATATCGCGGCTACGCATGGACTGCCTTGCTATGTGGTGCCCTCGCGCTCCCTGAAGCGACGTCAGCATGAAGAAGAGCTTCTGGCTTTCCTCGCAGAAAAGGGCTTGAACCGAGACTCTATCGACTTTGTTCTCCTTGCCGGCTATATGCGTATCCTGACTGGTCATTTTCTCTCGGCTTTCAAAGAAGATTCAGCTAAAGGTTCATACTACCGGGTGGTCAATATTCATCCCTCTCTTCTGCCTTCCTTTACCGGTGCCACCGCCTATGCCGATGCCTTTGCCGCCGGTGTAGCCGTATCCGGTGTGACCGTGCATCTGGTTGACGAAGAAGTAGATCATGGTCCCATTCTTGCTCAAGCTCCCTTCTTTAGAAAGGCAGGCGATGATTTTGAAAGCTTCGCCTGCCGCGGTCTCGAACTTGAGCATATTCTCTTGCCCGCGGTTTTGTCGCGACTGGCAAAGCTCGGGACTGCTTTTGCACTTAGCAGTTTGCCTTTTGATATGGGAGGTCTGAGCGGCTGATGGACAGGGCTTTCGTCGAAGAGAAACAATTTCTTGCTTGTGTCGCGGCCAGACGCGGGAAAAGGCAGCATCTGCCGGTTTATTGGTTGGCTTTTCCGAAAGATGCGGCGGTCCTGGCTGATTCGGCAAGTCTTGCGAAAGTCGAGGCCCTGCTTCGTGAATTGGTATGCGACACGGTTGACGAGGAATTTTACTTTACCGCTTTGCCGGTTGTCTCAAGCAGTAATGACAAAGCAACCAATAACGCTGGAGAATCTTTTGCTCTAATGCAAAAGCTAAAGGCAGATGGCTTTACCACAGCCAGCATCAAACATTTCAAAAGCGGTGTCACTGATAATACTGCCAATAGCTGCGCCAGTGCCTTGCATATAATGGGTCTTGATTGTCAGTTTCGTATTGGCTCTGGCTTTATCTTTGCCGGTTTGGCGCCAGAAGCTGTGCCTCACAACAATCTTACAGAGAGGGTTTTGGCTCTCGATTTAGAGCAACCTGAAAGTCTACCGCTCTTGCCCAGAAGGCAGTTGGAAGAGGCTGGTGGTTTTGAATATGTCAGTCTAGCCGGCGACGATGATTATTTAGAGAAGCTTTCTAAAGAAAGACTACTTTCGCTCACTCTAGATGAGATGAAGGCTGTGCAGGAACTTTATCTGGACGAAAGCTTTAGAGCACATCGCCAATCTTTGGGCTTGGAGCTTGCCCCTACCGACGTCGAATTGGAAGTAATTGCCCAGACCTGGTCTGAGCATTGCAAGCATAAGATATTTAGCGCCATTGTTGATCACAGCCAGTTTGACGAGAATGACGAGTTAGTGAAACGAGAGACCATTGATAGTCTCTATAAGACCTATATAAAGGGCGCCACCGCCAAGCTTAAGCCGGTTAGACCAGACCTTCTTTCTGTTTTTGAAGACAATGCCGGGGTAGTGGCTTTCGACGCAGAAAATGCTGTTTGCTTCAAAGTAGAGACCCATAATTCGCCTTCTGCACTCGAACCTTATGGGGGTGCCTTAACCGGCATCTTAGGTGTTAATCGAGATATTTTGGGCACCGGCCTTGGTGCTAAACCGATTTTCAACACTGATGTTTTCTGCCTCCCTCATCCTGATTCGCCTTTTGTGAAAGACCTAAAGCACGACAAACTTTTGCCGGCGCGAGATTTGGCTCGGGGCGTCAGGCAGGGGGTGCAAGATGGCGGCAATAAAAGCGGCATCCCTACTGTAAACGGGGCTGTTTTCTTTGACGATTCTTACCGGGCTAAGCCTTTGATTTACTGTGGCACTGGTGGGCTTTTGCCGCTTCAGGCGGCCGGGCGCGATGCCGTGAAGAAGCACACTACCGTCGGCGATGCCGTAGTCATGGCCGGGGGGCGGGTCGGCAGAGACGGTGTGCACGGCGCTACATTTTCAAGCTTGGCTCTTGACGATAGCATGGGCTCCGATGTTGTTCAAATAGGTGACCCGTTTACGCAGAAGCGCCTCACCGACTTGGTTTTGCAAGCCCGTGACGCCGGACTCATCACCGGTCTAACTGATAACGGTGCCGGTGGTTTGTCGTCTTCGGTGGGTGAGATGGCTACTTTGACAAACGGTGCCGAGTTGGTATTAGATGCAGTGCCTCTTAAGTATCCTGGTTTGAAAGACTGGCAGATAGTTGTATCAGAGTCACAAGAAAGAATGACTTTCTCGACCGATAAGCCCGAAGAACTATTGGCTTTAGCCGCCCGTCTCGATGTGGAAGCCACTGTGATTGGGCGCTTCACCGATGACGGTTATTTCAGAATTTTGAGAGAAGGAAAAGTGGTAGCGCTTCTGCCTCTTTCCTTTTTGCATGGCGGTGCCCCTCGCCTCAAGTTGACCTCGCAATGGCGTAAAGAAGCTAAATTGGTCTCTCTTAAGGCGGCTTGCCGCAGCGAGCTTTCGCTCAAGCAGATCGTAGAAGGTTTGCTGTCTCATGCCAATATCTGCAGTCGCGAATCTATTGTCAGACAGTATGACCATGAAGTACAGGGCGGCAGTGTGGTCAAGCCCCTCATGGGCAATAGCCAAAAGTCTCCCTGTGATGCCGGCGTGGTCAAGCCGCTTGCCGAAAGCAAGAAAGCTGTGGCTGTGGCTAATGGGCTTGCCCCCAGGCTCTCTAAATACGACCCTGCTTTGATGGCTCAAGTCAGCGCCGATGAAGCGGTGCGCAGTGTGGTGGCCGTGGGTGCCGACCCGGCTACAGTTACTTTGCTCGATAACTTTTGTTGGCCAGATCCGGTGACCAGTTTGCGCAATCCGCAAGGTGCCCGCAAGATGGCTCAACTGGTTTTGGCTTGCCAGGGTCTCTATAAACTATGCTTGGCATATAAGAGCCCGCTTATCTCGGGCAAAGACAGTATGAAAAATGACTTTGACGACGGCAACCTTAGGCTTTCAGTCTTGCCTACTTTGCTTATGTCTTCGATGGCTTTCCTGCCTGATTTTCAGTTTGCTGTCACCTCCGATTTTAAAGAGTCCGGTGCTTTGATCTATTGGTTGAAAGCAGGGCGACCGGCATTGACCGCTTCCCATGCGGCTGAACTAGCCTTTCAAGATGGCGCCGCCCCAGAAGACGATCTGCCTTACTTTGATCTCGATTTAACCATCGAATCTTACCGCTGTTTGCATCAAGCAATGCTGAAAGGGCTTGTTGATTCAGCCCACGATCTAGGTGATGGTGGTTTGGCCGTCACTCTTTTAGAGTCGGCCATGGGCGGTGACTTAGCCTTTGAGGTTAGTCTCAATGTCGCCGACGATTGGCAGGCTTTGCAGCAGTTATGTGGCGAAGGTTCCGGTATGTTGGTACTGACAGTCAAGCCCGAAAAGCAGTCTGAGTTTGAGCGTTGCTTTACTGCCTTGAATTTGCAGAGCACTGTTTTGCATTACTTGGGTAAGGTCCTTGCAAAAGATAAGCCCTGCAGATTTACGCTTGCTGAGAGTTCTTTCGAGATTGACTTGCAGCATGCCTCTAGCTTGTATAACCGTTCTTTGCCCTTTGATGATGAGGTGCTTTATGTCGGCTAAGCAAGCTAATTTGGCAAAAGATTCAGGCTTGAACAATAAGACAAGACCAGTGGCTCTGGTCCTGAGAGGCGATGGCATCAACTGTGAAGAAGAAACTGTGCAAGCCCTGGGGCTTGCTGGCTTTGAGGCCAAGCGGGTTACTTGTTTAGATTTGAAAGATAGTCCCAGGCTTTTGAGCCAAGCCTCTGCCCTTGTTTTACCGGGCGGCTTCAGCTTTGGTGATGAGGTGCGCAGCGGTAAGATTTTGGCTGTTAAGTTGCGCGCTTATATTTTTGATGCTCTGGCTGCCTATGCCGATCGTGGTGGTTTGATTTTGGGTATCTGCAATGGTTTTCAGGTTTTGGTGCAGCTAGGGATTTTGCCCGGTGGACAAGTACTCAATTTAGACAGTGAACGGCCGCTCACTTTAGCCCACAATAGCGGTGGTAAGTTTATCGACCGCTGGGTAGAGTTGAAAGTCTCTAACGGCAGCGCCTTCACCCGTGGTTTGCCTGAAACAATATGGCTGCCTGTGCGACATGGTGAAGGTCGCTTGGTTTTGAGAGAGGAAGTAGCCGGTTTAGAAGATCTCGTTTCTTCACTTGCTTGTCTCAGTTATCTCGATGATTTGAACGGCTCTTTCCAAAAGATTGCCGGGTTGACCAGCAGTACCGGCAAAGTCATGGGCTTGATGCCCCACCCGGAATGTTTTGTGCGAGCCAGTCAGCACCCGGCTTGGACTGCCTCTCGTAACGTTGATGGTGAAGTTATGCCGGGCTTGCAGATCTTTCAAAATATGTTTGCCATGCTTCAGTAAGGAGAGAGCTAAAGAAGATGCCCGAGCCTTTAGGAAATTCAGGAAGCAAACCTTTAAGCTATCGCGATGCCGGGGTTGATATAGAAGCGGCAGATAAGTTCGTGGGCAAGATTAAGGCTATGACCGGCATTAGCGATGAAGCAGTTCTGCCTGGCGCCGGTGGTTATGCTGCCGTCTACAGGCGACCCTCTGGTGAAGCCGTGGCCTGCACCACTGATGGTGTAGGCTCTAAACTCTTGCTTTGTGAAGAGTTTAATCGATATGACACTATTGGCATAGATTTGGTGGCCATGTGCGCCAACGATTTGATTTGTGTCGGGGCTAAGCCGGCTATATTTCTAGATTATTTTGCCTGCGGCGCCATCGATATAGAGCGCAGCACCGAGATCATCAAAGGCATAGTGCAGGGTTGTCGTGAGACCGACATGCTTTTACTTGGTGGCGAGACGGCTGAAATGCCCGATCTTTATGGTAAGAATCATTTTGATTTGGCCGGCTTTGCCGTAGGCTTTGTGTCAGAAGAGGAACTCTTGACCGGTGCCCGTATCAAAGCCGGGCAGCGGGTTGTGGCTGTCGCCTCCAGCGGCTTGCATTCTAACGGTTATTCATTGGCTCGCAAAATAATCGGCATAGATTCGCCGTTTCGCCCTGACCTCTTGCTTCCCACCAATCTTTATGTCAGACCATTTCTAGAGGTGCGCAACGCCTTGGGCCCCGAACTAACCGGTGCCGCCAATATCACAGGGGGCGGTTGGACCAATATTTTACGCTTGAGCAAGACTGTGAGCTATCGACTCAAGGCGGTTGAGCGCCACGCTCTCTTTGACCATATGCTTAAGGATGTCGCCCTTGCCGAGCTTTATCGCACTTTCAATATGGGTATGGGCTTGGCCTTGATTGTCGAGTCAAAGCAGTCGGCGGCTGTTGCCATTGAAATCTTTAACCGGGGCGGTTTTGCCGCCTGTGATATAGGTGAGGCGGTTGACTGCGCAAGCGGTAGCCCCGGGGTAGAAATTTTAGAGTCTAAAGAAAGTTTGTTTATCAGTTGAGGAGGAGCGATGCCGACAGTTCTAGCCAGTGTTTTCGAGAAAAGTGGTTTGGTGGATTTACTTGGCCGGCTAAGAACTGCCGCCGAGCAAAAGGGTGAGGCTCTGAAAGTAATTGCCACCGGTTCGACCTGCGGCTATCTCATAGAGAATGGTTTTGATTGTGTGAAAGTAGAAGAGATGACCGGCTTCCCTGAGATTCTCGATGGTCGGGTCAAGACCCTTCATCCACGTGTCTTTGCTGGAGTCTTGTCGCGCAACAGCGAGAAAGACCGCGCCACGCTTAAGGAACACGGCATTAGTGAAATTGATGTCGTTATCGTCAATCTCTATCCATTTGAAGAGAAGATGAAGCTTGATTTGACTCTGGAGCAATTGATCGAGTTTATAGATATTGGCGGACCCAGTTTGCTTAGAGCCGGCAGCAAAAATTATGATCGGGTGGCAGTGCTTTCATCCCCGTCGCAGTATGAAGACTTTGCCCGGGCCTACCAAGCCGGTGCTGTGGACAAGGCTTATCGACTAAAGCTGGCTGCTCAGGTTTTTGCTCAAACCAGTCGTTATGACTCATTGATTGAAGGTGTGCTCAGCCGCGCCCTTGGTACCGGGCAGGATGATGGAGAGAGTCATTTCCCCGAAGCCGCCAGTCTCAGTCTTAAACAGGTTTCTACCTTGCGCTATGGTGAAAATCCGCATCAGGCAGCTGCCTGGTATCAGCCTCCGGCTATCTCTGGTCTTAAGCACGATGTCTCTTTCCCGCCTTTCGAAAAACTAGCCGGCAAAGAGCTTTCGGCAAATAATATTCTCGATTGTTATGCCTTGGTGCGCATCTTGAAAGACATTCGCCCGGCTATCTCTGGTGAAGTGGCTTGTATCATCAAGCATAATAATCCCTGTGGTGTAGCTATCGGCAAGAATGCAGAGGAAGCCTTCGACCGCGCCTATGCTACAGATCCTCTTTCGGCTTTTGGTGGCATATATGGTTTCTCGCAGAAAGTAGAAGAAGCCCTAGCCAAGAAAATTGTGCAAGGCTTTGTCGAAATAGTTGCGGCGCCTGATTTTTCGCCTGAAGCCTTGAAAGTTTTTGAAAGCAAGAAGAATATGCGGGTGCTCAAGTTGAAACCTTCCCTATTGGGTGGGGCTTTTGCCGGCGCCATTCGCATAAAAGATATGGGCGACTTTGGTCTCATTTTAGAGAAAGATGTTGAAAAGCCGGTTTCGGTTTCTCAATTTGAAACCGCCTGTGGTGACAAACAAACTGTTATTGAGCATAAGGACGACCTTGCCTTTGCCTGGAATGTGGTCAAACATCTCACTTCTAATGCCATAGTCGTGGTCAAAGATGGCAATGCTGTCGGCTTTGGCATCGGGCAAACCAGCCGAGTGGCATCGGTCAAGCTGGCCCTCGCTCAAGCTGGTGAAGCAGCTAAGGGGGCTATTCTTGCCAGTGATGCTTTCTTCCCCAATGTGGACAGTATCGAGGAAGCCTCAGCTTTTGGTATCAAAGTTATTGTGCAGCCCGGCGGTAGCATCAAAGATAAAGATGTAATCGCTAAGGCCGAAGAATTGGGCATGACCATGCTTCTCACCGGGCAGCGCTGCTTTAGGCACTGATTATTTTAGGCACTGATTTTTTTAGGCAGTAACAGATTTGCAGCAGCAGGAGAAATCTAAGAGATATGGACGGTGAGAAGGCGGTAGCCCCACCCCTAGTGGGCTTGGTTATGGGTAGCAAGTCGGACTATAAGGTGCTTGTTCATGCCAGAGAGATTTTGGTGCGGGCAGAAGTGCCGCATGAGACTCGGGTGGTGAGCGCTCATCGCACCCCCGAGTTGATGTTCGAATATGGCAAGAGCGCTGCCGAGCGCGGTCTCAAGGTGCTTATCGCCGGAGCGGGCGGGGCGGCCCACTTGCCCGGTATGTTGGCTAGTCTGACTGCCTTGCCGGTTTTGGGGGTGCCCGTGCCCGGCAGCAATCTATCTGGTCTGGATAGTCTGCTTTCAATTGTGCAGATGCCTGGCGGAGTGCCGACTGCTACTTTTGCTGTGGGCAATGCCGGTGCCGTCAATGCTGCTCTTTTTGCCATAAAGATACTTGCTCTAGACGACAAAAGGCTTGCCGCCTTCCTGGCCACAGAAAGACAGCGCCGGGCCGATGAAGCGATTGCTTCTTCCAGTCAGCTGCTTGACTATGAAAGCGGAAAGCCTGTTTTATGAGGGAACCTAAATTTGAGAATGTTGTCGGCATTTTGGGTGGCGGGCAACTCGGTCTTTTCTTAGCTCAAAGCTTGGCGCGGCTCGGTGCCCATACTGCTGTATTTGATCCCGATAGCCAGGCACCGGCCCTGCGGCACACCGCCAAGCCTTTTTCGGCACCATTTAGTGACCATAAGCGGCTGCTTGAATTTGCCGAACAGGCTCAGGTAATTACTTATGAATTTGAGCACTTGCCGGTAAATTATCTCGCCGGGCTGGGCGAGCAGGTGGCAAAAATTCGCCCTTCACTGAGGGTGCTTGAAGTATCTCAAGACCGGCTCATAGAAAAGAATTTTCTCAAGGATACGGGCTTTCCCGTGGTGCCCTTCCTTGAATTGAAAGGGGGAGCTGATCTCGACAAGCTGCTTGCTTTCCCCCTGCCCATTTTGGTCAAGACAGTACGCGGCGGTTATGACGGCAAGGGGCAGACTAGACTGAACACACCGGAGCAACTGGAGAGTTTTCTGCCCCGGCTTAAAGAGAAGCTCAGTGGAGGGGAGGTGCTTGTCGCTGAACAAGTGGTTGAACTTCACTGTGAATTGAGTTGTATCGTCGGTCGCAAGGCGAATAATTGCTATCTTATGCCTATTTTTGAGAATGTGCATAAAGATTCGATTCTAGATACGACCGTTTTTCCGGCTCAAATTTCAGAAGCGCTCAGGTCTGAGGTCGAGGAGTTAAGTCGGGCCATTGCCACCGCCCTTGATGTGCAGGGTTTGCTTACGGTGGAGTATTTCGTAGTCAAAGAAGCCTCGGGGCTCAAGGTCTATGTCAATGAATTGGCACCACGTCCGCATAATTCAGGACATCTGTCTATGCAGGCTTTCAATATTAGTCAGTTCGATCTTTTGGCACGTCTCTTGCTTGACCTGCCGGTGGGCAAAATTGAGCCACTTTCAAATGCCTGCTTTGCCATGGCAAATATTTTGGGCGATTGTTATCATGATAAGCAATTGCATTGGCAAGCCCTTGCTGAGGCTGAGGGTCTTGTCGAGATCTTGCTCTACGGTAAAGAAGAGCCTCGTCCGGCTAGAAAAATGGGTCATTTGGTCACTACCGGTGCCACTGTTGAACAGGCTCTCTCTAGAGCCCGAGCCCTTCGTCTCGCTTTGAGCGTCCATTAGTCTGCCCATTAGTCTGATTAATATAAGGAAAAGAGAACAATGAAAAGTAAAACGCACTTGTTCATTCTCTCTATTCTGTACTGTTTCGTGGGGCTGTGTTATTTTTGCTTTTTTTCAGGCAACTCTGTATCTGCCCAAGAGACCAGCGGCAAGAAAGGGTTGACGGCGGCATTGCAAAGTCTATCTGCCACTTTGGTGCCCGGCTGTCCCTTGCCGGTCTATACCTTCAACTATAAGTCTTGCCGGGCGGCTTTGGTGCTTGTCGATGCCTCTCGGTATCGGGTACAGCCCTTTTTTACAGGCAAGACCTCGACTACAGCCGAACAAGTGCAGAAATGCGGTGCTCTGGCTGGTATCAATGGTGGTTACTTTAATCTCTCTGACGGTGAGTCAGCCAGTTTTCTTGTGCGCAGCGCCAAACTAGAACTTGACCCGCGCCTCAATAAGGCGCTGACTGAGAACGAAAAACTGAAGGACTTTTTGCCGGCTATTTTCAATCGCAGCGAGTTGAGAATTTTGCAGGGAATGGGCGGCACAATCGACTATGAAATCTGCGAGCATTCGGCACCGGTTGCCGGCGGTTTCAAGCTGCTCGATTCAATACAGGGCGGACCGCTTCTTTTGCCGACCTTGACGGCGCTTCCAGAAGCCTTTCTTCGTACCGCCAAAGATGGTTCGACTGTAGATGCCATAGGTGTGAAAAGACCGGCGGCCCGCACCGCTTTCGCCATAGTCGGGCAAGGCCCAGATAAAAGACTTATCTTGCTTGCTATAGCCGGGCGCGGACAAGATGAGTTCAGCAGCGGGCTGACACTGGAAGAATTAGCCGAGCTACTGCTCAGGCTTGGCGCAAAGCGGGCATTGAACTTTGATGGTGGAACCTCCACCACTATGGTTGTAAAAGCCGGCTCTAAGCTGAAGACACTTGTCGGCAAGGAACCTCAGACCAGGGTCAAATCGACTTTGCTTGTTCTTCCCAAGTGAAACCAACTTGGTGATATGAGAATTCTTCAATGGCTAGCTTTAAGTGCGCATAATTTCGCGCTGGTTATTTTGACTATATATACAAACGAGAACGGTCCCCCTGTCACTCGAACGAACTGCACCAAGTCGTTCGATTAGGAGAACCGCTCTCTACCCCAAAGTCGCCACAGTTGTATTCTTTAGTAAGCCACTATAGTAAGCAACTATGACTCGCGCGGTTCGGAGTCCACTTCTCTTCTGCCGCACTACAGTTAGTATCATAAGTGAAGATCTTCCTTGACAATAGAGTTTTTGCTTAAGGAGATAATTAGATCTGATTAGAGTTTAGACGGCACTGCCTGTGGTGGTTGCTCTTAAAACTGGCTCTCAGACCGGCTTTTGTGCTGTGTCTTAACCCTACCTTTACCATTGAGAATTGAATGAAATTCCTACTAGATTTCTACGCGCTGCATGCGGCTCACCATCATGGTTTTGAAGATATATCTTTTCTATGTTGCCTGTAGATTTGTGAACAGGGGCTGGTTGCGATTACTTCATTAAGTCTGAAAAGCTATGTGTTGTAACGCTTATCAGTATTGTTGCGAAATATTTGTCACTGTTACTTTTGTATAGCAAAACTGCTTTATAACTAAATTGGTTGATATGTTGAATGCGGCATGGTGGGCGGCATCTGTTAGGTTATCGCCGCTATGCGCACCACAGGCAATGGCAGTATCGGCTGCGAATATATAGCCAATTGTGTTTGTATATAATCAATCCCGGGAACGTATCTATATAGATGCGAGAAGGCGGATTAGGAGAAGCTTGGCAGAGTCCCCAGATAAAGAATTGGATCCGTATAGCGCCATAGCTATGCCGTCTTTTCGGTTGTTCTTGGCGGCGCGTCTCTTTGTAACGCTTTCCATCCAGATTCAGGGAATTTGCGTCGGTTGGCAGATCTATGAGCTGACCAAGAATCCCCTCATGTTGGGCTTTATCGGATTGGCCGAAGCCCTGCCCGCTATCGCTGTCTCTCTCTATGCCGGCCATGTGGCCGATATATCCAACCGTCGCCGACTGGCAATTTATTCCAGTTTAGGTTTGTTTTCCGGTTTGCTTTTCCTTACTCTCGCCAATTTCTATCTGAAAGATAGAAGCCTGCTTTATTGCATCTTTGCGGCGATTATCATGACCGGTCTGGCTCGGGGCTTCTATGGTCCAGCCGTTTTTGGGCTCCTTTCCGATATTGTCCCCAGAGATAGGCTAAGCAACGCCGCCGCCTGGAATAGTGCCTTCTGGCAAGCCTCAGCCACCTTAGGACCGATTTTAGGAGGCTTCCTTTATAACCTCTTGGGCGCCACCGGCACCTATGCTCTTTCCAGCTTTCTTATCGCCCTATCATTAGTTTGCTTTATTCTTCTCAAATGCCGCTCGGTGATTGTGGCTAGTTCTCAGGGGGTGTTGGCCAATATCAAAGAGGGACTGGCCTTTGTCTTCAATAGCCAAATTATATTGGCGGCCATGGCTCTAGACTTGTTCGCCGTGCTCTTCGGTGGTGCTGTGGCCTTATTGCCTGTCTTTAGTGCCGAGATATTTCACATGGGTCCGCAAGCCCTTGGTTTTCTGCGAGCCGCACCGCCGGTAGGGGCACTGCTGACCGCCTCCTATTTGACTCATTCGCCTATACAGGCCCATGCTGGGCGCATACTTCTCACCGCTGTAGCCGGTTATGGACTTTGCATGATCGCCTTTGGCTTTTCCGGCAATTACTATTTGTCATTGTCGCTCTTGCTTTTGAGCGGTATGTTGGACGGCGTCAGCGTTTATATTCGGGGCTTGATTTACCAATTGTCCACCCCCGATGAACTGAAAGGGCGCGTTTCTTCGGTAAACAATATCTTTATTGGTTCTTCCAATGAAATAGGCGAGTTTGAGTCGGGGGTGACGGCTAAACTAATGGGGCTGATACCATCGGTGGTGTTCGGTGGCAGTATGACATTACTGGTCGTCTTGATTACAGCTTTGAAGGCGCCGGATTTGAGGCGCCTTGATATGAGAGAACTGTATACTCTCAAAACTAAATAGCCGACCTCGGGCTTTAGCGCATGATTTCGAAGACTTCGGCGTCGTTGGCTGTTTGTCCGGCCAGGTCTCTAATATTCTTGGCTTTTTTCAGCCCGGGTGGGACATCGAAGAAGTCTGCTCTTACCTTGCGGTCCAGGACCTTGAGTAAGTTTACTTCTTCTTTGGGTGTGCCACCAAAGTTGGTGGCGGTTAGTTGTAGCGGCAGTCCGTCTATTTGCGGCGTGCCGAGATAGCGGCATACTGCTGCCGTCACTTCTTTGGGGAACTGTCCTTTGGCGATGGTCCAGAGTTTGCCTTCCTTAAGCAAGAGCATCTGCCAGGTGCGGGCATCTTTGCCAACTTTCTGTTGTTCCCTTGCCTTTAGGCTGTAGAGCTTACAGGGAGTGTTCATCAAGGTAGTATCAATGGCGGTGCCGGGCACTAGGGTTTGTGGATCGCTTGGCCTAAAGGTGGCGATTGTTTTTACGTCTTCCGGCATCCATTTGGCGGCACTGGTTTCGTAGTATAGTCCGGCGCTGGGACTGTACATCTGTGCTTTCCATTGCGGCGCTTTGAAGAGCAAAATTATGCCTTTATCGACATTCTCTAGCTTGACTTTGTCTTTCTCAAAACTGATTTCGGCTAGACCTTGTACCCAAGTGCGCAGTCTGTAGATCTTTATGGTTTTGCCTAGCTCGTTCTTTCTTTTGTCTGTTAGCTTGGCGTCAATTTTCGCGGGGGCGTGAGATTCTTTACTTGGCGACGCTATTGCCTCTGTAAAGCCTAAGCAATTGCTCAACAAAAGAAAAAGACAGATTCCATAGGGAAGCGAATCTGCCTTTTCCTTTTGATTCTTGAGCTCTTTCTGTTCTGAATTAGATTTGCAATTGAGCAATTTGAATCTTCATTTACCTTTTGTCTTAGCGATTGACTTTCTTGCGCAATTTACCGAGTTCGGCTGCTTTCAGGCGGGCCATCGCTCTAGAGAGCGCCAGTTCGCTGACATAAACATCCATTTTGTCGGTGCGTTGGGTTTTCTCTGCTTCTGCTCTTTCTTTGGCTTGCTTGGCTCTGGCTTCGTCGATTTCTACATCCATTTCAGCCACATCAGACATGACTGTTACTTCTGTCAAGCCGACTTCCATGATGCCGCCGATAATGGCAGCTATTTCTTCTTCGCCTTTGACTTTGAACTTCATGATGTCGATGGCGAGGGTGGTGACTAGGGGCTGGTGCCCCGGCAATATAGTCAATTCACCGTCTTTTGAAACAGCAGTTACTTGCTCTACCGGCTGATTATAGACAATTCTTTCGGGGGTGATAATTTTGAGATTGATAGTGCTGGCCATTTCTTAAATCCTATTTTTTCTCTCTCGGTTTCTTGACCTGTTTTGCAGCCCCCGAGCCTTTATGCACGATTAGCTCATCAATCAGGTTATATTCAAGGGCTTCACTGGCGGAAAGATAGAAATCGCGTTCGATATCTTTGCGCAATCTATCTTTGGACTGACCGGTGGAACGGTGCAGCAGTTCTATCTGGGCGTCGCGAAAACGTCTGCCCTGCACTGCCTGGATCTCTAAATTAGTGATGTCACCTTCTGCTTCCCAGAGAGTCTGGTGAAACATCAAGGTGGCAAACTCATAAGACGATCTTTTGCCCGTTCCGGAAGCAAGAATTTCACACGCGCCGGAAAGCGCATGCCCAAGACAAATTGTATTTACCGGGGCGCTGATCTGATGCATTGCTGCAATGATGCAATCGGCGTTATAGCCGTTGCCGCCCGATGAATTGATATACAAATTGATTGGAGTCTTAGGGCAGCGCTTATCGAGCTTGTAAAGCTTTTTGACCACAGGCAGGGCAACTTCGTTCTCTAGTCTGCCAAAGACATAGACATCGCGGTTGCCCGGCCCGGTTTCAACAGGCTTTTCACCGGCTTCGACTTTTTCCGTCTGGTGTTTTTTCTTCATTAGCCTTGCATTTTCTTGGCTTGTTCTCTGGCTTCTTCAATGCTGCCGACCATATAGAAGGCGCCTTCCGGCATGTCGTCGCATTGACCTTCGAGGATTTGTTTGAAGCCTTCGACGGTGTCTTTGAGCTTGACGTATTTACCGTCGCGGCCTGTGAAGTTGGCTGCTACGGCGAACGGTTGGCTCATGAAGCGCTGGATTTTTCTGGCGCGACCAACGATTAGTTTGTCGTCGCTTGAGAGTTCATCCATACCGAGGATGGCGATGATATCTTGCAGATCTTTGTAGCGCTGCAGAGTTTGTTGTACGCCGCGGGCTACATCGTAGTGCTCTTGACCGACAATTTCGGGTTTGAGAGCGGTTGAAGTAGAAGCTAGCGGGTCAACGGCGGGATAGATACCGAGTTCAGCGATTTGACGGCTGAGAACTGTGGTGGCGTCCAAGTGACCGAAAGTGGTAGCTGGAGCCGGGTCGGTCAAGTCGTCGGCAGGCACGTATACGGCTTGTACCGAGGTGATGGAGCCGTTCTTGGTGGAGGTGATTCTCTCTTGCAGCTGACCCATTTCGTTAGCCAGTGTAGGTTGGTAACCTACGGCGGAAGGCATACGTCCCAAGAGGGCGGATACTTCTGAACCAGCCTGGGTGAAGCGGAAGATGTTGTCAACGAAGAGTAGAACGTCTTGTTTTGAAACGTCTCTGAAGTATTCAGAAACAGTTAGAGCCGAGAGAGCTACACGCATTCTGGCGCCCGGCGGCTCGTTCATCTGACCATAAACCAGGGCTACTTTATCTAGAACGTTTGAATCTTTCATCTCGTGATAGAGGTCGTTGCCTTCACGAGTACGCTCGCCCACTCCGGCAAATACCGAATAACCGCCGTGGTGTTTGGCGATGTTGTTGATGAGCTCCATGATGATAACTGTTTTGCCTACGCCGGCGCCGCCGAATAGACCGATTTTGCCGCCCTTTACATAAGGAGCGAGCAGGTCGACTACCTTGATACCGGTTTCGAAGATAACTGTGTCGGTTTGCAGGTTGGTTAGTTCAGGACAAGGTCTATGGATGGGCCATTTCTCGTCGGCTTGGAGCGGTTCGCCTTCATCTACGATTTCACCCAGAACATTGATGATACGACCGAGGGTACCTTTGCCTACAGGCACTGCGATTGGCTGCAGTGTGTCTTTAGCGATCATGCCTCTGGTCATGCCGTCGGTGGAGCTCATGGCTACGCTTCTGACGCGGTTGTCGCCAAGCATCTGCTGCACTTCGCAGACAACTCTGAGTGTGTCTCCAGCCGGATTGACGCCGGTGATTTCAAGGGCGTTGTAAATCTCAGGCAGGTGTCCACCGGGGAATTCCACGTCAACGACAGGTCCGATTACCTGCACCACTTGACCTTGGGTCTTTTCTAGTACTGTGCTCATTTGTTCTCCTAATAGATAAAGGATGGGTCAAGCCGCAAGCGTGCCCTTGACTTCTCGCCCTCTACAACGGTTCATAGCATAGTGCCTGAAAGCGGCCAAAGCCCGGTCGTTTATGTTAGTTTTCGATCTTTGTTAGTAAGCTTTAGCTAAGGAAATGAGGGAAGTGATGTTTTTTCTCTTGCTGGCTTGCTTTCCGGCTCAGCGCTAGTCAGTTTGCATCTCTTGACTAGGCGGCTGGGTGTGCTTGCGCCGGCTCTGATTAGACGGTGCAAACGTTAAGCTAGCGCTGCATTTTTCTTTTCTTTTGCGGTGAAATGGTAAGCTTTAGCCAGCAAAGTAGCTATTTGCATAGCAAGGAGATAACCATGAGCGAAGCCCAGGCTGCAGCCGGCGGTAATAGTGCGGGTACTGGCGAAAATACCACTATCTTTATTCTGGAAGGCGAGGACGGCAGTTCTTATAAGTGTCAGTTTCTGGATCGCTTTGAACTAGACGGCAACGACTATGCAGTACTGCTCAAGGTCGCTGAAGGCGAAGAAGATGAAGAAGAGCTGGACGAAGATGAACAGCCTCTAGTAATCATGAGAGTTAATGAAAGTGAGTCTCAGACAGTCTTTCAGGTTATCGAAAGCGAAGAAGAATTCAATAAAGTTGTTGCCTTCGTCGAAGAAATGGTCGAAGCCGAGAGCGGCGACATGGGCGACGACGAAGAATAAGTGGAATCGGAAAACCTGCTGATAGGCTAGCCGCCTATCAGTAAGGTTTTTGGTCTATCGATGGTTTCGGGATGACAAATGATGTCTTGAACGATGGCATCAACCACCATATCGATGGGCGTGCGGCTGTAGAACTTGCGTTCGGAGCTATTGGCGTGGGACCACATGCGATCTTCGCCCTTGCCGGTCGTATAGATTGAGATATAACGAGCCCCTTTGTGTACTGTGAAAAGGATGGCAGTTTTCTCAAATTCCGACCAAGAGTCTAGTTGTAGTTTCTCTAAAATAAGCGAACCCGGACCCTGGTCTTCCCCGGGGGTGGGAATCACTTGCATGCTGCGACTGAGCATTTCGCGCAGGTGCTTCTTCCATTTTTCCACTTGCACGGTGTCAAAAACCTTTAGCGGAGCCGTCTCTACAAAGAAGCCGGCTTCTGTTTCTGCCATCGTGGGCAATATCACTTTCTTGCCCGGCGACCAGAGATAGACTTTGATCATGGTCATGCTTTGACAGGCCTCATAGTCGGGAAGGCGATTACATCTCTTATCGAAGCAGAGTCGGTGAGGAGCATCACCAGTCGGTCGATGCCGATACCGATGCCCATGGTCGGCGGCATGCCGTATTCCATGGCCATGATGAAGTCGAGGTCGAGGGGCATGGCTTCTTCATTGCCGGCCGCCTTTTTCTTGGCCTGTTCTTCTAAGCGGCTTCTTTGATCTTGCGGATCACTAAGTTCGCTATAGCCATTGGCTAGTTCGCGTCCATAGACAAAGAGTTCGAAGCGTTCCACTTCACCTTGATTGACTCGGTGCACCTTGGTCAGGGGTGAAATTTCCACCGGGTGGTCCATAAGGAAGGTCGGCTCTATAAGGGTATGTTCCACCTTGGCTTCGAAGATGGCATTGATGATATGACCGCGACTGTCTTCTTTATCGAGGGGCACGCCTAGGCTTTGCGCCGCTGCTCTTGCCTCTTCGATTGTCTTGAGAGTATTTACATCTAAACCGGTAACTTCTTTGATGCCGTCGGCCATACGCAGTCTGCGGAAGGGCTTGGCGAAAGAGATAGTCTTACCCTGATATTCAAACTCAGCTTTGCCCAAGACTTTTTCGGCAATATAGCGCAGCATTTTTTCAGTGAAATCCATCAGCTCGTTGTAGTCGCCATAAGCGCAATACATCTCGAGCATGGTGAATTCAGGATTATGCCTGGTGCTAATGCCTTCATTGCGGAAAATTCGGCCAATTTCATAGACCCTTTCCATACCACCGATGATCATGCGCTTGAGGTGCAACTCTGTGGCAATACGCAGATAAAGGTCGATATCAAGGGCATTGTGGTGGGTGACGAAAGGACGGGCATCGGCGCCGCCGGCTTCCACCTGTAAGGTGGGGGTCTCTACTTCAAAGAAACCATTGTCATCAAGAAAATTGCGCATATGTCTAATCGTCAGCGAGCGCTTCTTAAAGGTCTCTCTCACTTCCGGATTGGTGATCATGTCTACATAGCGATGGCGATAACGCGCTTCCACATCATTGAAACCTTCCCAACTGTCGGGCAGAGGCAAAAGCGATTTGCTCAAGATTTCAATATCTTTGATGCGTACCGAAAGTTCACCGGCCGGGGTTCGTTTCATTGTGCCCCGAGCGCCTACATAATCGCCTTTGTCAAGCAGCTTGAGCAAGTTGAACTTATCTTCGGGCAGGCTGTCTTTGTGGCAGAAGAGCTGAATTTTGCCGGAGTCATCGTGGATGTCGGTGAAAAGCCAGTTATTGCGGCTATTCATAATGCGTCCGCAAACGACAACTTCGTCGCTGTTTTCGCTGCCCTTTTCCAGATCTTTATAGAGTTCGTGCAGTTGAGCTGCTTTGTGGCTACGCTCAAACCTATAAGGGTAAGGATTGATGCCAAGTTCTTTCAGCTGGGCCAGTTTCTTCAAGCGATCTGCCTTGAGCTTGCTGACATCTTCTGCGCTATTTGTTTTCGCTTCAGTTGGCGGCGTTTTTGCTTTATTCGACGCCGGGTCGACAGCTTTCGACATCTGTTACCTCACTAACTTCAAGAACTATCCTTAGATACAAAGTACATATTGTAAGGGTAAGGGCTCTTCTTCCAACTTTTTGAGCGGCCGAAAACCTCATTTTCTTAACCCTGCTCTCAAAATGCGGCTTTTGGCTGTAAGAGGCTTGGCTGAGCCCTTTGGCAGATTTTTAATTGAGCTTTAGTGCTATACTTTGTGGCTGTATAAAAGAAGGACGGTCCGGCTAATCAAGTGCCGGTATGTCTTTTGGATATCTCTGAATTTAGTTTTTCCATGGGGGACACACTGTGACGCAGTCAGGGGGCGGCTCAAGCGAGCGAATTATCTCTGTAGAACTTCAAGCGGAGATGAAGAAGTCTTTTATCGACTATGCCATGTCTGTTATCGTCAGCCGCGCCATACCTGATGTGAGAGACGGTATGAAGCCTGTGCATCGCCGCATCATCTACGGCATGTACGAGCTCAATTTGTCACCTAGTGAAAAGTTCAAGAAATCGGCCAGGGTGGTCGGAGATGTGATGGGTAAATATCACCCTCACGGCGACTCGGCTATTTATGAGGCTTTGGTGCGTCTAGCCCAGCCTGGTTCCAGCCGCTATGTTTTGATCAACGGTCACGGTAACTTCGGCGATTTGGACAATCCTCCCGCTGCCATGCGTTATACCGAAGCCAAACTGGCTCCCTTAGCCATGGACACCTTGGCTGATATCGAAGCTGAAACCATCGATATGCGTCCTAACTTCGATGGTACGCAGATGGAGCCTTCGGTGCTTCCTTCTCGAGTGCCGGTACTGCTATTGAACGGTTCTTCCGGCATTGCCGTGGGCATGGCTACTAATATTCCGCCCCACAACCTCACCGAAGTAATCAACGGTACTATCGCCAAAATAGACAATCCCGACCTGACATCTACCCAGCTTATGCAGTGGATTAAGGGTCCCGATTTCCCGTCGGGCGGCATCATCCTTGGCACCGAAGGCATTATCGAAGCTTATACCACCGGTCGCGGCAGTGTGCCTGTGCGCGGTGAAGCGACAATAGAGCAGATTCCAGGCTCGGGCGGTCGTCAATCACGCATGGCCATCGTCGTTACATCTCTTCCTTATATGGTTGGTCCTGAAGCTTTCACCAAGCGCGTTGCCGACCTGGTTCGTGATGAGAAACTGACTGGTATCTCTGATGTAAATGATGAAACAGATCGCACCGGCATGAGGGTTGTGATCGAGCTGAAGCGTGATGCTCACCCTGAAGTTGTGCTCAACAATATCTATAAGCACACCCAATTGCAGTCATCTTTTGCCATCAACACTCTCGCTTTGGTGCGCGGTCGCCCAGCTACCTTGCAGCTTTCAGACATGTTGCAAGAGTTCATTGACCACCGTATCGACGTGGTCACACGCCGAACCCGTTATTTCTTGCGCAAAGCAGAAGAACGCGCTCATATCTTGGAAGGTTATCTCATTGCCATGGGCAATATAGATGAGGTAATCAGAATTATTCGCGCGTCCAATTCAACCGAAGAAGCAAGAGTCGAGCTGATTGGCAAATTCAATCTCTCTGAAACGCAGGCCAACGCTATTTTGGAATTGCAGTTGCGCCGTTTGACCGGAATGGAAAGAAGCAAGGTCGAGAAAGACCATGCTGAACTTTTGGTCAAAATCGCCGACTATAAAGATATCTTGGAGAATAGACAGCGCGTCTTGAACATAATCAAGGACGAGCTTGTGGAAGTGCGCGACTCGTTCAAAGATATGGAAGGCAACAAAGACGAGCGCCGCACCAAGATAGAAGCCGGTGCCAGTGACACTGAGCTTTCCGCCAAAGACCTGACGCCTAACGAGCCGATGGCTATTTTCATCACCAAGCAAGACTATATCAAGCGTATTTCGCTCGACAGCTTCCGCAGGCAAAGACGCAATACACGCGGCGTCACCGGCATGAAGACTCGCGATGAAGATGACCTGCAGCACTTCTTTGTGGCTAATATGCATGATCGTTTATTGGTCTTCACCAACCGCGGTCAGGTTTATTCTCTAGAAGTAATGGACCTGCCCGAAGGCGGCAGATCTGCTAAAGGACTGGCTTTAGTCAATCTCTTGCCGATTTCGCAGGACGAAACTGTCACTACTGTTATACCGGTAACAAGTTTTGATCCCGACAGCTACTTGATCATGCTCACCCATCAGGCCTACATCAAGAAGGTGCAGATGTCTGAGTTTGCCAACATCAGACGGAGCGGCATTATCGCCATCACTCTCAATGACGGCGACCAACTCGGTTGGGTGAGACCTTCCACCGGCAAGTCGGATGTGATTATCGGTACCGGTGACGGTATGTGTATTCGTTACTCTGAAGAAGAGTTGAGACCGCTTGGTCGCTCGGCCAGGGGCGTGAGAGCTATAACCTTACGCGACGGCGATCGCATAGTCGGTTTCGATGCAATTGAAACGGCTGATGCCAACTATGTGCTTGTCGTGACCAATGATGGTTATGGTAAGCGAGTACGCATGGACGAGTTTAGACAGCAGGGACGCGGCGGTATCGGTCTAATCGGTACTAAGTTCAAGTTCCCGCATTCGAGACTGGCCAGTTTGCGGGTCGTCCATGCCGGGGAAGAAATGATGATCGCCACCGCCAATGGTGTGGTTGTCCGTCAGAAGATAGACGATATCTCTATTCAGGGCCGTATGGCTACTGGCGTCAGACTGCAGCAGTTGGCCGATGACGATAGCGTTGTATCGGTTACTCCCATCGTGGAACCTTCCCCTGAAGCCGACAGTGCCGAAGAAGGCAAAGTCGATGAAGCTAAAGGTGGAGAAGAAAGCGGAGAAGCTTAATCAGCTAATCGGCCCAAAGAAGTGCCCATTGCAAATAGAGCGCAGTCCTTAGGGGCTGCGCTCTCTGCTTTAGACTGGGTAAATCTAGATCTATTTTGCTCTTAGCTCAATTCTTGCAGGCAATGTTCTACCGACTGTCCGGTTTGTTTGCACTTAGAGATGCACCAGTTGATAGACATCTGTCTGGCCAGAGCAAGGTTGCCTTCCGACCGAGGACGTCCGGTGAAGACCCTGCCTAGAAGGGCTTCCAATTCCAGCTGGTGAGGCTTAAGCTGAGCCGGTAGGCTTACAACAAAGCCGCCGCTTTCAGAAACGGACAATAGTTGCATGGTGCCGTCTGTGGGCATTAAGGTGCTTGAAAATTGTCCAGCCATAGTAAATGTCTCCTCGAATTCCAGAATATGCACTCAGTTGCTGAGATATACCTAAACTATATTCGTTATCATATCGTTACTACACGTTTTTTTACAACCCCGGTAATTCCCATTACTAGCTGATTTCAGCTCTTGATAAGGGGGGGATCTTCCCATGTTTTTTGCCAAGTGGAAACTAAACAAGCAGAGACTAGGCACCAAAAAGTAATCAAAAGAATAGAAATATAGCTGGTTCGCAGGTACTCAGTCCCTTGAATTGGGCATATTCACATACCGACAAATAGAGTAGAGAGTAGGGAGAATGGTAATGGGCGAAGATATTGATATCGGTAATGACGGGCTATCTCCGGTAAGTAGAATTCGCCGCATTGTGGCGAGTAATCCTAATACTCCGGCAGCGGTGCTTGGGCGGCTGGCGCAAGACCATGATGCGATTGTACGTATGGCGGTGGCGGAGAATCCCCGCACACCTTCCGATATATTGGCTGTGCTTGCTCAAGATGCCAACAGTGATGTCAGATTGACTGTGGTGGAAAATCGCAATACTTGGTTGGTGACTTTGTACAGACTAGCGGCTGATGACAATGATGATGTGCGTTATGGTATGGCCGAATGCTGTCATATGCCTGTTGAAGTACTGCTCTTGCTTTGTGACGATGAGAATCCTTATGTCAGAGCCAGAGCTTCAAAGACAATGGGCAACACCGGTCATACCGAGCGAGTCTGTCATCTTAGGAGCCGTCCGGTGAGCCATTTACTGGGTATAGCTTAGGGACTATTTTGCCTATAGGCTGATTCAAAAAGGAGAGGCAACCACCAGGTTTCCTCTCCTTTTTCTTTAGCTCTTTGTTTTTACTAGCGAGAAGGCTCTTCTTCTCTCAGTACATAGCCTTCGCCGCGTACTGTTTGAATAAGACGCTTAGAGCTTGCATCTTCCAGCTTAGAACGCAAATAACGGATATAGACTTCGATGACGTTTGATTCGCCGATAAAGTCATAACCCCATACTTTGTCGAAGATGAACTCTCTAGACAGTACCTGTTCGGGGTACTGCATAAACAATCTCAATAGGTCGAACTCTTTTGCTCTCAGATCGAGCTGACGCTCGCCTCTTTTGACGACACGGTTCAACTGGTCCATCCATAGGTCAGCATAGGTAAGAATGCCTTCCTGCGGTTTGCGGCGCATTACGGCGCGGATTCTTGCAAGAAGCTCTTCGGTGGCGAAGGGCTTGGTCAGATAGTCATCGGCGCCGCTGTCTAGACCGCTCACTCTATCTTGAACACCGTCTTTGGCGGTGAGCATGATGACGGGGACTTTGGACATGCCGCGCAGGCGTTTACAAACTTCTATACCGTCAAGACCAGGAAGCATGACGTCGAGGAGGACAAGGTCAGGTTGGTCTTTCTTGAAAAGGTCGAGACCTTGATTACCATCGTGAGCTACGGATACTTGATAGCCTTCATAACCCAGCTCTAGCTCGATGAGACGAGCGATATTTACGTCGTCTTCAATGATCAGGATTTTCAACGGACATACCTCACATGCACTTGCCACGGTTAATATTAACCCCCGTTCAATATGGCATGATCTAATCTTTTTGTCCAACCTTTTTAAATTTGTTACACGAAACCCCAAAAGGCAAACAGGGCAGGGAATAGCAAAATAAAACCGTTCCGCCCAGAAAAGAGAATTACCAAGTGGGGAAGACAAAAAAGAAAACGCGGAAATCAAGTACCCATGGCAACCAGCCAGAATTAAAGGGGGACTTGACCTGCCCTTACCGAGATCTTGCTGCTGAAGGTAAAGGGGAGGGCTTGCTTTTTCCCTTTGATGAAAAGGCATTGGCACAACTTGCCAGAGGCACTGCTGTGGTGATTGCCACCTGCCTGGCCCTGCCTGATGCCATTGCCATCATTCCCACATCTACCTCTGCCGTTTCTTGGGGGCTTAGGCTGATTGGCATTTGGACAATCGCTGCCGTCGCCTGGTTTGTCGGTTTTTTGTTTCTTACCGGTGTGTTCCGTTTGATCTCTGGTGGTGTCGTACTCACCGCCAAGGGACTCAAGGTCTCGCGCTTCGACCGCCTCATACCCTATGAAACAATTCATAGCCTCAGTCTAGAACCAAATTATTTCTTCACTCGCATTTTTTCACTACCCGAGACGGCCAGGCGTCTCACTGTTCTATTCGATCTTGGTTTCGGTGGCAGTATCGTCAAAAAATTTCTTTTCCCCAATTTCCTCCCTTCATTCTTTTTTACTACAGCTACTTTTGATAGCTTGGTTGTTCATTTAGTAGAAAGATGCGGCATGGTGCAACCGGCAGAGCCGGCCCTGCTTTCTGGCTTTTCTCTATCGCGACCAGGCGAACTGAATCGTATAGCCGCTACCTTTAGATTTATGGCTAAACAGCGAGTGCTTGTCACTGTCATTATTGCCATTTCGCTTGTCTCTTTCTTGGGGCGCAAAGCTGTGGTCAATTTTGCCTACAACCAGGGTAACAAGATCTACGCCCAAGGCAGATACGACAGCGCGCGCGAATATTTTGAATGGGCGGTTAAGACTGATCCGACTTTTGCCGCCGGTTGGAATCTCTTGGGGCAGACCCATTATCGTCTGGCCGAGCGCAATTTGACTGATTTCAAAAAGGCGCGCAGCTGCTGGCGCACGGCTATTTTGTGTAAGCTTGATTTTGTCGAGCCGCGCATAAACCTGGCTCGAATTGCCTTAATCGATAGAGACTTCGATGAAGCCTTGCGTTTGCTTGTGCATGCCGGAAAACTTGCACCTTCTGATGCCTTGTCTAGGCTAATGGAAGCCGAGCTTTTGCTAAAGATGGGTCGGCTGGATGATTGTGCCGCTCAACTGGCTCAAGTAAGGAAAATGGCTGAAAGTAAGGCAGGCTTGACTCGCTCGCAGCGGATGCTTGCCGACTGCTTGAGCGCCCAGTGCAAGTTCTATAGCGGCGACAAGAAAGCTGCATCGGCGGCAATTGGCGGCTATAGTCTCGAACCGGCGAATTATCATAACGATGAGAATGTCACTTTGCTGCTCAGCAGTCGCGCTCTCATAGACGGTCGCCCAGACTTGGCTGAGGCTGCCGTGCAGAGACAGCCCAATAATCCTGATGTGCTCTTGCAGGCAGCTTTTGTTTATTTGCAGCAGCCGGCTCTAAAGTCGGCGCAATTGAAAGAAGATGCTAGATGCCGCTCTCTCTTGAATCTTGCCGCGGAGCGCAGCGGCGGGGTGAATCCCTGGGTGGGCACGCTTTATTGTCAGCTGGCCTTTCTTGGGCATGATAGGCCCGGAGCGTTAGCCTTTGCCAAAGAGGCATTGCTTGTGCCGGAACAAAATCAAGACGCAGTTGCCCTCTCTTACTTGAGTGAGATTTTGCAGAAAAATAACTGCTTTGAGCTTTCGAAAGAAGCCGAGGGGCGCGCTTTTGCCTTAAGGGCTCGGAAGCTCAATCGACAATTTTCTATTTTGCCCTCTTGAGCTTTATCAGGGGACTTTTGCCACTAGGTTTTTATCACGAGACTTTCACTTGTTTCTACTTAAGCTTTAGCCATCCCCCTTCGGAACGAGGTAGTGAAAATGGCGATGGCGAATTCAATGACCTTAGAGGCAAGTACTGCGGCTAGGGACCTACCTCACAATAATAGACCCGAAGGTGGCGCCGAGGATAACTTCGATCCTCTGGCTAGTTCGCGCGATGCTGCCTATGGTGCCGTCGGCGGTGGTAAAGCCGCCGCCGCCGCCGACGCCACAGGCTCCGGTAAGAGCACAGATGGTTTTGAAATAGTCGATTCTCAAAAAAATGTTGGTGTCTATAACGACCTAATAAAAGAAGGTATGCCGCTCAGCAATGAAAATGGGCAGCAGGAAAAATTCATCGACGAAATGATCAGCGGTATGATGCTCAATGGAATCAGGAAGGAAGGATTCTTGCTTGATGTAGACAAGCCGACTGATAGGCAGGTCGGTGATGCCTTGATTGACATAGGTCTGAAGAATAGAATTGGCCAGCTAGGCGATGCGGCAGTGAAGTCGGAGCTGAATCTGCCGGCTGATGCCGGTGCAGAAGCTGTCAAAGATGCTTATACAAAGCATGCTCTCAAAGAGATGGGCAGTCAGTTTGGGCAGGAATTGGAGAACCCGGAACAAATGGCTAAAGCCGTGCGTGATTGGGCGGCCGGAACCATGAAAGATGCCATAGGCTTGAAGAAGTAAGCTATTTGGCTTTTACTGATTCTACTTTGAAGCCCGGTACACTATAGTCCTTACTTCTTTCTTTTGCCGGTATAGTGATCTCGTTTCCGTCTCTCAGGCTGGCGTAATGAGGCGACATGATCTCTACACCGGAGGCGTTGAAGCAGTCTTGAATAGCTGCATGTAGTTGCGAGTAAATGCCTACCATATTTTCGGCATGGCGGGTGTAGGCATTTAACTCGTACTCTACATAAAAGTCATTCAGGGCTCTTTGCAAAACAAATGGCTCGGGCTCTTGCATTATTTCTGGACATTCTTTAGCTGCCTTGATGAGCAGTTCGTGTACTTGCCGCCAGGGGGCGTCATAGCCGATGGTCACACTGGTGTGCAAAATCAAGCCTTGCTCTTTTGTTTTGGAAGAATAGTTAGTAATGTCTGTGGTTACTAGCTGACCGTTATGAATGGTGATCATTTCATTCTTAATTGTCTTGATGCGGGTGGTAAATAGCGTCCTTTCCACCACATCACCTACGTGGTCGCCAATCTTGACGCGATCGCCAAGCTTGAAGGCACGGGTATAAGTGAGCACCACCCCTGCTACCAAGTGTCCGATGGCGCCTGTAGAGCCGAGCGAAATAAGTAAGCCGATAAATAATCCAATTTGTTTGAAAGCTGGACTGTCCCAGCCAGGTAGATATGGCGCGGCCACTACCAGGGCCATAAAAATAGTCAAGGCCTTGATTAACTTGTAAGTCGGCTCTGCCCAATCGGGGTCAAAATCTTGCAGAGTTAAGTTGGATTTACTTACTTCATCAAAGAAAAAGCGCAGAACAACCAAGACCCCATAGGTAAGATAGCCGATTACCATGAGCACAAAGAAATTAGGTATGTATTCGCTCAGGCTGTGCAATCCGCTGCTCAGAGGCGTGATTGTTTTGTTCATCAACTGCAAGCCGTAAATCTTGGTCCAGGGGAAGAAATTTAAGGCGGAGAAAATATAGAAGTGCAGAAGTGCTAGAAAGACAGCAAAAAAGAAAGTGCGGGTGAGAAAAGTAACCGACAATTCCAGCAAATCTTTGATAACGGCTCCCTTGGCTCTGGCATCTTTAAAGCTGGTTTGTACACGTAGAACGAGATATTTTGAAACTAGTTGGGAGAGATTAGAGAGATTGCTGACGAAAATAGTAAGCAAGAGTAGGCCGACAATAACACCGGCTGCCCCTAGTGCCAGTCGTCCTGGGCGGCTATCTTGTTTGTATTGCTCGGCTACTGCCTTCAGTCTTTTGATATAGTCTGCTGCCAGTCCGGCGCTTGAAATCTTGATGCTTTGTGCTTCTTCATTGGAAACTAGCATCACCACTTGGTCTTTGTAAAAAATACGGGTCCCGAATTCATCGGGTACGGCATGGAACTCTTCGGCATTGAAGTCATGAAGAGCATAGATATTGTCGAGGCGCGACTGAATGAGCTTGACCCTCTCGGTTTTAGTCAAGGGACCGTTTGAGCCAAAAACACCGATAACTCTTTGTCCATCTACATAGACATAACCGGGTTGTTCTTCGGCGCTGGCTTCCGAATCTTCCCTGGTTTCGGCAGAGGCGGCGTTAAAAAAGCCAAAGAGCAAGAGGACAAAGCTGAGGGCTAAGGTGATAAGTCGATAGCCTGTCGCTTTCTTTCGGGCTTTTTCTGATGAAATCTTCCGGAATTGCTCTGGTGAAATCTTTCGAGCTTGCCCTGATGGGGTATTGCGGGCTTGATCTAATGAACTTTTGCGGGCTTGCCCTGATGAACTTTTTCGAGCTTGCCCTGATGAACTTTTTCGAGCTTGCTCTGATGAGCTATTGCGGGCTTGCTCTGGCGCCCCTGCCCCAGATATGTCCAATGAAACTAGCCCTCTATTCCCCAGACCTGGTTTATGCATGCTTTGCCCCATTGCCGTTTCTGCTCAAATTTTGCCTAATTATAGCGACAAAGTATTGCACTTTTCTCTGACACAACTTTGACATCGGTCCCTGGAAATATGAAGGCATAGCAAATCACCCTTCTTTCTGGAGATAACTTTATGACTGAGATTCTTGGCGGCAGAAAATGCAAAGATGGACAAGACAACAAGCAACATCAAAGTCCTGAGCCAAGCGGGCTCAATCTGGTCGATATCGCAAATGACAATAGAAACGAGCAGAAGCAGAAGCAAGGTCAAGAGCAAAGACAAGATCAAAGACAAGAGCAGTCTCAGTCCCAGCGACTAGATAATGTTGGTAATGTTTCTATTGGTGGTGGTAACTCTTCCACTTATATAGAGGGTGATTTCACGCCCTCTTACAACCCTTGCCGCGATGCCGAGGTCAATGCCGGTATCAGCATAGCCGGCAGCGGCGCTCATTTTGGTTTTGCCAATACCGATAGCAGTTGTCGCAATGCCTTGACTGGTCGCATGCAAGCCGATACTGCCGCTACACTCTCTCAAGGTACTGCCATCGCTGCCGATACTATGGTGAGAGTGCTGGGAAGCCTGAGTCCGGCTGAGCGAGCCTTGGTCTCTCAAGCCACAATCGATGTAATTGTGGGCAATGCCCGCAATCAAGGAGCTATCGGTGAGCAGGTAGTGCGCACCATTGGCGGTGAAAAACCTAGACTTCAGGGTGGTGGCTCTGCTGGCGGTAGTGGCTCTTCCCTTTCCAGCCTGGAAACTCGCTTAAACCAGGTCGAGGAAAGGCAGAGCCACACCGAAGCTATCAGCGAGCAAGCCTCAAAAGATGCATCTTTTGCCTACGATCATGCCAGGCAAGCCAATGAAAGGCTTTTTGAACTGCGAGCAAGAAAGTAAGTGATCAAGAGCCGGTAGAGAAGACTAAGAAGCTTACCTTCAATAACAAGTCGAACTATCTATGTAGTCGAAACAAGAAATGGGAGAGGGGTCATGGCATTTTCTAAGCATGTTGAAAGCGAGCAGGTCTCAGGCACGGCCTTTGAGATGCCTGACGGCTATCTGGCTGAATTGCCTGTTTACAGGCGCTTAGCTGATTCGTCCTTTATGAGCCCCGAAGAAGAAGCTCGTCTCAAAAGCGAAGCCTTTCGCTTTCCGCAAAATGTCGGGGTTGCGCAAGATAAGCTGGCTGCTTTGGGTTTCGCTGCAGACAATGGCTTTTCCTTCTATTCATCTACACCTGAGAGTGGTTGTGTAAAGTCTAGTTCTAGTTTCGGCTTTGGTTTCCTCGGTAAGTATTTCGGCGGTCGTAAGTTCGAGCTTGACCGCTCCTGTCAGCTTGCCGGTTTGGCGAGAGAGGCGGCGGCGCTGTCTCTGGTTGGTTTCACTGGGGGGAAGGGGGGAGAGGGCGGAGTGGCTGCATCGGTTCTTGAGAATTCCTTGAATCGGGACAGTCACTCTGCTTCTCCTGCAACTAGAGTGTCTTTTGTCCAAAATGTTCAGAATACCCGCAGGGACGGACAAGCAGATTCTCACAGGGACTTCTCAGGCGTGGAGCTTTCTCGGCTGCTTGTCGACTTAGGCAAATTTGAAAACCGGTCTGGGTTGGCTCTGGATTTGGTGCGCTTGTCTGCTGATACAGCCGTTGTCAGCCGGGCTTATGATCAAGCTCTCAAGCAGATGACCAACAAACCGAACGCTTGTCTTATCGAGTCTCAAGCCTTGAAGCGCAATCTTATGCAATGCGATATCTAGAGATTAGGAGCCCAATCAAGAGTTGGCTGGAAGAGTGAAGATGAAGCTTGTGCCGGCTTCGTTATTGGCATTGTTCTCTGCCCAAATCGAGCCGCCATGCATTTCTACTAGAGCTTTGCAGATAGTCAAGCCTAGACCACTACCACCTTTTTCTCTGGCATCTCTTTCTTCTACTTGGGCAAACTCTTTGAAAATCTCTTGCAACTTCTCCCGGGGGATTCCGCGACCCTGGTCTTTCACTCTAATTTTGACGAACTGTCCTGTCGCCTGGGCTTCTAAGATAATTGTGCTTTTCTCTGGAGAAAATTTGATGGCGTTGCCGATGAGATTGACCAATACCTGAGCGATGCGTTCGGGATCGGCCAAAACTTCGACTTCAAGCTGTCCTTGCAGCCTGATTTCAATTTGTTTTTGTTGACTGAGGGCAAGCACAGAATCTAGGGCGAGATCGAAGAGTTCTCCGGTCATGATTTGCGCTTTCTGAAGCTTGAGCTGCCCGGCTCTGATTTTTTCAATATCGAGCAAATCGTTTATGAGCAGAGACATGCGTGCGCTAGCCTTATCGGCGCGCTCAACCAGTTTCTTTGCCTCTTGGTCAAGCTTGCCGCTCATGCCCGAATCGAGCATCTCCAGTACATGCCTAACGGCTGTCAGTGGGGTGCGCAGGTCGTGCGTCACCATTTTTACTACTTCCTGACGCAGTCGCTCGGCGTCTTTTCTTTCGGTTATGTCATGTATGACGCAAAACAGCGCGCCTTCTTCGCTCGACCAGTGTACCGACCAGAGAACATCAATCAGTTTTCCGTCAGCTCTGTACATTTGTACTTCAAATTGGGCACTGCTGTTTCTGGTGTTTTCTAAGGCAGTTGAAACTCGCTTTATATCGGCTTCGTGCATTAGATCTGTAAAGAAACGCCCTTGCAAGTCTTGCGCTTCGATGCCGAATAGATTGAAGGCAGCTTTGCTGACTGCTGTAAATTTGCCTTCTTTAGATATTGAACAAATCAAGTCGCGAGCGTTTTCTAGAATGGCGCGCTCTCTGTAGTTCGCTTCTTCAAGAGTTTCGACCATATTGGTGAACACTTTGTCGACTTTAGCAATTTCATCAGTGCCTTCAATCGGACCGCTGAGAGCTTCGCCTCTTGCCACTGCTGATGCTTTCTCTGCTAGACGCGCCAATCTTTTCGTTAGTGAATTGGTCACTAGATAAGCCAGCAACAAACTAAAAGTCACTGATGAGAACAGCAATACATTGATCAAGACTTTGACGATGCTGTTCTTTTCGCTTTGGGCTTGTGCTGCCGCACGACTTTCTTCTCGCACTTCTTTGTTTAATTCGAGCAGTTCCGGGCTGACCATTGCTCTCGCATAACGACCCAGGTGTTTCTTGATATAAGAAAACCTCTCTAGGTCTCCGGCTGCAAAGGCTTGAACACCGGTTTCTATTTCTTTAGAGGCTTGTTTGTAAGCTGTCTCGGTATCGGCAATCACTTGCCTTTGCTTTCTGTTCTCTGCTGTCAGCTCTTTTAGTCGATTCAATTCCTTTTCGACTTTTGCTCTTTCGACAATGCGAAATTCGCCGACATTGCCCTCCTTGACCAGGTCTCCCAGCTTGTTGGTGGTTATGAGGGTGTAAAGCTCTTTGATTAGTGAATTTGTGCAGTCACTGATTTCAGCTTGCTTAATAGCTTCTCTTGCGGCACCGTCGGCTTGCATGACCGCTTCTTGCAGCATGAGCACGGCGGCTATCTCAAAGCCGAGCGGCACCAATACAAGCAGCAAGCCCTTCTTTACTATAGAGATATTTGGGACTCGTAGTTCTTTTGCTTCGGGCATTAGCTTGCATCAGACAATGCTTTGGGGAATTGGGCGAAATCCTGGATATTTACTAGGATTTCCGTAGAGGCTCCGCTAGATTCACTCTGGCGGTCGCGCTGATAGTCACTCTTGAAGTCACTCTGGTAATTATCCATGATTTGCTTTGGATGAGGTATATTCTGCCTGGGATCGTGGAATATTTTTCGCAGTCGATGAGACCAAAAAAGGGGAGCGGCCGCTAATGGCAAAGATTCTGTTGGTGGAAGATGATGCGGATATTCAGTTTACTGTATCCACTGTGCTGACAAAGGATATGCATACGGTTGAGTCCGTTGGAGACGGCATAGAAGCAAGCGACCGCCTTCTTGCCTGTACCTATGATTTGATTATTCTCGACCTCGATTTGCCTAGGCGTAATGGCTTGCAGGTCTGTCGCGAATTCAGAGAACAGGGCGGAAAGACCCCCATACTTATGCTTACGGCAATGTCTACAATTGAAGAGAAAGCAGGCGGTCTAGACTGCGGTGCCGATGATTATTTGACCAAGCCCTTTGATACTCGCGAATTGCAAGCGCGTTTGAGGGCACTTTTGCGTCGCCCCTCGGACATTTTGCAGAACACTGTTTTGCGCTATGGACCGCTTGAGTTAAATACTAGTACGAGAAGATTGTCTCGTGATGGTGAGGATGTCTATCTCGTTCCTCGTGATTTTGAACTTCTGGAATTCTTTATGCGCCATCCTGGGCAAGTGTTTAGCACAGAAGCCCTTCTGGAGAGAGTTTGGCATACCGATAAAGATGTATCGCCGGACGCTTTGCGATCTTCTCTAAAGCGCGTGCGCCAGAAAATAGGTGATACTAATTGTAGTATCATCGAGAACTTACCGAAAGTAGGCTATCGATTCCAAGTCTAGGTTGCACCTGCTACTTTAGATCTGCTTTTCTGTGTCGGGAAATGAAAATTTCGCTAAGGCGATCTTTGCTAGGCGCATTTCTTCTGTGCCTGGCTTAGAGATGTTCTCTATGCAGAAATTTGCTGAGCCTGGATCGAATCTCTCGAGTTGACGCAGGTGATTGAGTCTTGTTCGTCGCTGGGTTTAGAACTTGGATATGATCCTCAGCTCAGTGCACCTGGTTTGGGCAGCATCTTTACCAATTCCGCTGTTGGATAGAGTGGAATCATTTCGCTCAACCATTGTGGAATCAGTTTTCTGTATCGCACGATAGAAAGCAGTTCTCTGTATGTAAAGCGCTGCAGCATGCACTGCACTTTGTCCGCGGTGCAGAGCGCTTCACCCAGAAGCCATAGATCGCGGAGCGCTCTACCAAGCCTGGTATCGCTTAATGCCAGTTTTCTTGGTGCCATCGCCAGGAGTTCTGCTTTTCGTTCGGAAGGCGTAAATAGAAGGCTGGTCGAATGCCCATCGCCAAAGTATTTGGCATCTAGGATGCGTGCTTTATTCATTGACTTTTGGCTATGTTTGCATGCTTTACAGGTGAAGTCGGTCGGTGCTTCCTTCTCAACTAGTTTGTTGGCAAATGCTCGCCTTTTGGTTAGGTATATCTCTGTTTCTGATGGTCTAGCTATATCTATATACGGATGCAGCTTTCGGAAGACACCACGGGTAAGTCTCTCTAGATAGCCATTCTTTACTGATTGCGAGGTGAACTGATCGACCGAGCTTCTGCTGGCAAAAGGTAGAAGGTCTCGGCTTGTGAAGATGGCTTCGTATGAGAGTCTCTTGACATAGAGCTGCATAAGATCTGTTGTTTTGGGGGGCTTCGGTGTGGATTTTGAGCGGTTTGGCTTTTGGGGTTCTTGTTCGTTCATCGTCTTTTCCTTCTTGGTGTGAGGAATGTAGAACTAGAGAAAAACGCAGAAATTTCTCTACATCTTCTCCAATTACAAAAACGAAAAATCCACACAAAAAGTTCAAAAAATCGAGCTGATTTAATCTATCGTCCTAGAAATTAATGAGGCAAGCCCCAAACGAAATACATAAGACAAAGCAATCCGAGCATTACAGAGCCGCCATTTAAATCTCGCGCTCTACCTGTGAAAAGCTTGAGAAACAGATAGAGAACGAGCCCAGCCGTCAAGCCATTTGCGATACTGTAAGTAAAGACCATAATGGCGATAGTGGCAAAAGCTGGAAAGGCTTCTGTAAGGTCCTCTATGTCTATGAATTTGACAGAATTGAGCATCAATAGACCTACGCAGATTAGTGCTGGTCCGTACGCAAACTTGAGATTCTGTAGTGGTTCGATCAGCGGAATGAAAAAGGCAGATAGCATAAAGAGTCCAGCTGTAGTGATTGATGCGAGACCGGTTCTTGCGCCTTCTCTAATGCCTGCGGCAGATTCGATAAAGGCGCCGCTGGTAGATGAGCCTACCATCGCCGAAAAGATACACGAGGTAGCGTCTACAATCATTGGCTTCTCAACATCAGTAAGATTGCCCTTCTCATCCAGCATGCCACAGTTTGCGCCCACGCCGACGATGGTGGATAAGGTATCTAGAAAGCTCATAAGAAAGAGCGTGAGAAGTATTGGTAGAAAAGACAGTTTCAGGCAGCTGAGGATATCGAGTTGAAGGAAAATCGGTGCGAGTGTGTAATCGCCGCTAAAGGGTAGAGAGAATATAGCTTTCGGCCCATGGCTGACGCCTAAGGCGAGACCGAGGCTGGCGCTTGCGATTATGCCGATGAGCATGGCGCCCTTGATTTTTCTGATCATTAGAACTGCTGTAAGCATGGTGCCGAAAATAGCTACTAAGACCTTAGGGTCATGCAGCTGTCCTAGTTTTAGCGGCACAGGTGGGTTGATTAGTGTTAAGCCGTCAGCTGATAGTAATGATTTGACTGGCATATTGGTTACCGCCGACTCGATGATGCCCGTCTCGTACAAGCCAATCATGGCAAGGAATAGTCCTATGCCCGCGGCAAAGCTATGTTTCATAGACAGTGATATAGAATTAGCCAGCCACGGGCGAATCTTTAATAGAGCCAGCAAAAGAAAGATTATGCCGCTGATAAAGACGGCTCCTAGCCTTTGTTGCCAGCCTATGCCAAGGGCTGTCAGTCCAAAGGCGATAAAGGCATTTTCTCCCATGTAAGGGGCAACAGCCAGCGGTCGATTGGCATAAAGTCCCATTAGCAAGCAACCAAAGACCGAGGTGAGGATAGTTGCCACTGTGGATGGTGCGGTCGGTATGCCTGCGAAGGCAAGAATAGCAGGATTAACGACGATGATGTATGCCATCGTGAGGAAAGTCGTCAGTCCACCGAGCATTTCGGTCTTGACTGAGGAGCCTCTTTCTTTGATCTTGAAATAGTCTTGCAAAAGCTTTTTCAGGATATTGCTATATCAATTGGTTCTCGCGCGCCCAGTTCACTTCTTTGCTGATGGCCGACTTAAGGTCGGTAGAAGGCTTGAAACCTGTGGCTTGAACGAATTTGCCTATTGAGCAGGTCGTTTCTGTTGCTAATTTCTCTATCTGTTCTGGTGTAACCGGGACCTTGCCTGGCATGAAGGTGCGAGCTATGCCTGCGCCTATCTTGAGCAGACCTTCCGGGACCGAAGGGAACTTTTTGGTGACACCCAGAACATCTGCGATTGTGTCTACGAGTTCTTTAGTCGACACCGGTTCGGGATTGGCAATGTTGTAAATGTTGAAGCCTTGCGGGGCGCGCGCCGCAGCCAGCAAAATGGCGTCAGCAAGGTCATTTGCATAAATCAAGCTCTTGGGGGTGACGCCGCCTGAGACATGCACGTATTCTTCTTTCTGTACTTGCTTTATGAGCGACAGCATATTGCCGCGATCGCCTTCTCCAAAAACAAGAGATGGTCTTAGTATAACCAGTTTCGGAATGCGACCGCTTAGTGTTTGCAAGTAGTTTTCGCTTGTTGCCTTTGATACCGCATATGGTGTTTTGGGTTGGGGCGCGGTATCTTCCGCGATATTTTTGAATGGACCTTTGCCGTATACAGCCGATGTCGAGAGAAAGACTAGTGTCTGCACGCCGGTGGCTAGGCAGGCCTCTGCTAATAATTGTGTGGCGCGAACATTGACCACTTCGTACTCTTGATAAGCTGCTTGCTCGTTGTGTACCAGACCAGCGCAGTGAATGACGATATCGCAATCTTTAGTAAGGGCTTGCATTTCTTGCATGCCGACTCTTGTAAAGTCAGCTTGTTCGAATTCTACAAGGGTAATATCCATATGGCGTCCGAGTTTGGCTCTAGCGGCCAGGCGGTCCCGTACCTGGGTTTTTATCAAGGCGCCCGGTCTAGCGAGTAGTTTTGCCAGGACTGCGGAGCCAATCATGCCGCTTCCGCCTGTTACCAGAATTTTTTTCAAGCCACCCGCACTCATATTTTGCCGCCAGTTACCTTTATGTGTATTCCTGTTTTGTTATTCCCGGATCTTTGTCTGTTCGAAGTCTATTCGAAAAAGATTTGTCTATACAAGAGCTTAATTTGCCGTGATTAAATCACTTCTTCCCTCTTGATGAGCCCCTTGATAAAAGCTTTAAGCAAGTTGACAACAATAAAGATAGCCGCCCTCAGCCAGATGGCAGCATACACTAGCCAGTTGAACGGGGCCCAGTATTTTTTTGCCAAGTGTTTCCGGTAGAAAACTTCCATTCCTTTATGCAAATTGATGGTCGTGCCAATAACGCGTTTGCGGCTGGCGGCGCCATGTATGTGGTAAACGGCAGCGGTGGGAATGTACATAACAGAGAAGCCTGCTTCTTTGACGCGCCAGCACCAGTCTATATCTTCGCCAAACATAAAGATGTCCTCATCCAGCAAGCCGATCTTGTCGATAACAGTGTGGCGAACCATCATGCAAGAGCCCGATAGTGCGTCCACGTCGAGGAAATCATCGGGGTCGGCATAAGTGAGGTTGTAACGGGATACCGCCGGGTGATTGGGGAAAAGGTGGCTCAGATAGGTCAAGCGGAAAAAGGAAGCGGAAACTGAAGGAAAAGAGCGTCGGCAAGCAAGTTGTAAGGTGCCGTCTGGATTCAAGACTTTCGGACCGACGGCTCCCACCGCTGGATTTTCATCTAGATAGCGACACATGGTCGAGATGGCGTCTTTGATGATTACCGAGTCGGGGTTGAGCAGCAAGATATGCCGACCTTTCGCCACCACGATTGCCTGATTGCAACCTTTGGAAAAGCCTGCATTCTCTTTGTTTTCAATGAGCCTGACAAAAGGGAACTGCTCTTTGAGCATCGGCACTGATTCGTCGCCGGAATTATTGTCGACTACTATCAGTTCAAAACGCTCGTAGCCGGGATCTTCCTTAAGTGAGTCGAGGCAACGCGCCAAGAGTTTTGGCGTCTTCCAGTTGACAATCACTACGCTGACGTCAAAGTCAAAGACTCTTTCAGAATCACTCACCTGGGCTGCTTCCATCTTGTTCAAATGGTCACCATCGGTCTGAATTTGCCAAAAGATTTCTTCAAGGCGCCTGAAATTTCGCCGACCGATGCATAGGCTTCGACAGCATCGCAAATAAGGGGAATGAGATTGGGTCTAGAATCTAGGGGCGCTTGGCCTTGAACTGGCTGGCTATCCTGGGCTAATTCAATCGCCGCCGCCTCGGTCAACTCTTTAAGCAGGCGTTCTACCTTAGCGTTATCGCGCTCAGCACGCACTTTCTTAAGTGCTTCAACCTGCCTTGTCTCTAGCTCTGGGGCTATTCGCTGCACTGGAATCTGTTCTTCTTCTTCGTCGATGAAACAGTTGACGCCGACTACTTGCTTGCGACCGGCTTCCACTTCCTGGTGATATTCGTAGGCGGCGTCCTGTATTTCTTTTTGAATGAAACCGCTTTCTACTGCCTTGATGGCGCCGCCCATTTCTTCGATGCGCTTGAGGTAGTCTTCTACTTCGGCTTCAATTTTGCTGGTCAGGCTTTCTATATAGTAGGAGCCGCCCACCGGATCAACCACCGAGCCGACCCCTGATTCGAAGGCAATGATCTGCTGTGTGCGCAGTGCCGTTAGGGCGGACGCCTCGGTTGGCAGAGCTATTGCTTCGTCTTTGGAATTGGTGTGCAGGGACTGACAGCCGCCAAGAGCAGCGGCCAGTGCTTCTAAAGTGGTGCGTACTATGTTGTTGTCAGGTTGCTGCAGGGTGAGGCTGGAACCGGCTGTTTGCACATGGAAGCGCAGATTCATTGACTTTTCGCTTTTGGCATTGAACATGTTTTTCATGATTTTTGCCCAGAGGCGACGCGCCGCCCTAAATTTAGCCACTTCTTCAAAGAAATTCATTTGGGCGACAAAGAAGAAAGAGAGCTGGGGTGCAAAATCGTCCACATCTAGCCCAGTCGAAATAGCGGCGCGTACATATTCGATGGCATTGGCGAAAGTAAATGCCAACTCCTGCACAGCCGTCGCTCCGGCTTCTCTAATGTGATAGCCCGAAATTGAAATCGTGTTCCAGCGGGGCATTTCTTTTGAGCAATACTGAAAGATGTCGGTAATGAGGCGCATTGAGCCGCGGGGCGGGAAAATATAAGTGTTGCGAGCCTCATACTCTTTGAGGATGTCATTTTGAATTGTGCCGGCCAGTTGTCTGGGATTGACTCCTTGCTTCACACCCACCGCGCGGTACATGGCAAGCAAAATTGCCGATGTGGAATTGATGGTCATAGAAGTGGAGACTTTGCCTAGGTCTATCTGGTCAAAGAGTCTTTCCATGTCTTTGAGAGTATCTATGGCAACGCCGGTGCGACCGACCTCGCCAAGAGCCATGGCGTCGTCGCTATCCAGACCCATCTGGGTGGGCAGGTCAAAGGCTACTGAAAGACCAGTTTGTCCGTTGTCTAAGAGATATCTAAAGCGGCGATTGGTCGCATCGGCGTCTCCGAAGCCGGCATATTGGCGCATCGTCCAGAACCGGCTGCGGTACATGTCGCGGTAAATGCCCCGTGTAAACGGGTACCGGCCAGGCTCTCCCAGGTCTCGGTCATATTGGAAGTCGGCCAGATCTTGCGGTCGGAAGACGTTTTGACCGCTTTCTTTAGAGCTATCTTTGGATGGGTCTTTTGAGCTGTTCACGAGCGTATAATATTCCGTTACTTTATCCATATATTGTAAGGGAGGACCGCCCCTCGTGAAGTACTGCGAGAACATTCTTGAGACAATAGGTTCCACACCTCTTGTGAAGCTCAACAAAGTCTGTCAAGGCTTGAAACCCACCATCCTGGCAAAGGTTGAGGTCTTTAATCCGGGCGGTTCAATTAAAGATAGACCTTCTCTAAAGATGATTGAAGAAGCCGAAAAGGCAGGCTTGCTCAAGCCTGGCGGCACAATCATCGAGCCCACTTCGGGCAATACCGGCTCGGCGCTGGCTCAGATTGCGGCAGTGAGAGGCTATCGCTGCATTCTCATTTGCCCCGACAAAGTCGCCCCTGAAAAAATAAATCTACTTAAGGCTTACGGAGCCGAAGTAGTCATGGTTCCTTCCACTGTTTCGGCCGGCTCTCCCGAAAGCTATTATTCGGTTGCCAATCGACTCACCATGGAAATCCCCGGCGCTTTTCAACCCAATCAGTTCGCCAATCCCAATAATCCGCTCGCCCATTATCAATCGACCGGTCCTGAAATCTGGGAAGCAACCGGTGGCAAAATTACTTGTTTGGTTGCCGGTGCCGGCACGGGTGGCACCATATCTGGTACTGCCAAATTTTTGAAGGAAAAGAATCCGAATATCAAAATTGTCGGCGCTGATCCGGAAGGTTCAATTTATAGCGGCGATACACCGGGCTCGTATAAAGTAGAAGGTATCGGCGAAGATTTCATCCCTAGAAACGCCGACCTCAAAATTGTCGACCATTTTGAACGCGTTTCGGACAAAGAGTCTTTCAATATGGCTAGACGTCTAGCCCGTGAAGAAGGCTTGCTCATCGGTGGATCTTGTGGAACCGCGACGGTGGCTGCTTTGCGGGTTGCCGAAACGATGACCGAAAAAGACGTGATTGTGGTCATTCTGCCGGATGGCGGACGCGGCTATCTCTCCAAAGTTTATTCGGAAGATTGGATGCGCGAAAATGGCTTCCTGCCGGCTTCAGGTATGAGCTTCTATGCAAAAGATCTAATTGATGAGAAAGTGAAAGACGGCAGAGTGCCGCCTATGGTCACAGTTAGACCCGACGATACGGTGCAGCGCGCCATCGAGCTGATGGAGCAATATCAGATCGACCAGATTCCGGTAATAACCGAAGGTGGTCAGAGCGTCGGTCATATCAATGATTTAGTCGCCATGCAGATTGTCTTTGAGAGAAAGCACCCTGAGACTACTCATATCAGTTCGGTGATGGGTCGTCCTTATCCGCAAGTAGACGAAGGTGTGGAAATTGATGCGGTCTACAGGCAGTTCAAGCTGGGTACGCCGATGGTGATTCTCACTTGCGCCGGTAAAGCTAGTGGTGTTTTGACCAAGTTTGATATTGTCCAGCATCTTAAATCAGAGACCGGTGTAGAGCCCGGCAAGAAGCACAGCAAGAAAGAAAAAGCGACTGTTTGAGCGAAAGAAAATAGGAAGTAAGTCATGGAAAACGAAATGAAGTTCTCGACTCTGGCTATTCATGCCGGTCAAGATCCCGACCCCACCACCGGTGCCATCATCACACCAATTTTTCAAACATCTACTTATGTGCAAGAGGGTTTGAACAAGCACAAAGGTTATGAGTATGCTCGTACCCAGAACCCCACCAGAACTGCTCTGGAAGAGTGTCTAGCCGCCCTTGAAGGTGGGAAGTACGCTCTTTCCTTCGGCTCTGGTTTGGCTGCCGAAGGCAATATTATGAATTTGCTTTCTTCCGGCGACCACGTCATTTGCGGCGATGATGTCTATGGCGGTACCTATAGACTCTTTGAGAAAGTTTGGAAGCGTTATGGTCTTACTTTCACTTTTGTCGATGCCAGCGACCCCGCCAAAATAAAGGCTGCCATCAAGCCTGAGACAAAGATGATCTGGGTGGAAACACCGACCAATCCTTTGCTTAGGCTTTGTGATTTGAAAGCAATCTCTACTCTTGCTAAAGAGCATAAGTTGATCACTGTTGTAGACAACACTTTCGCTAGCCCCTATCTGCAAAACCCCCTCAAGCTGGGTGCCGATATCGTAGTTCATTCGGTGACCAAGTATTTGGGCGGGCACTCAGATGTTGTCGGCGGTGCCGTCATAACCTCTTGCGATAAGCTCTATGAAACCCTCAAGTTTCACCAGAATGCTGTCGGGGCGGTTCCTGGTCCTTTCGATTGTTGGCTTGTTTTGCGCGGTCTGAAGACTTTGGCGGTGCGCATGGAAGCGCATCAGAAGAATGCTATGGCCGTAGCTCGTTATCTAGAGAAGCATCCGGCGGTTGAGAAAGTGATGTATCCGGGTTTGGAAAGTCATCCTCAGCATAAGTTAGCTAAAGAGCAAATGCGCGGCTTCGGCGGCATGGTCTCTTTCGTGCTTAAGGGTGGGCTGGAGAGTGCTCGCCAGTTTCTTGGCACCACCAAGCTCTTCGCCCTGGCCGAAAGTTTGGGCGGCGTGGAATCTTTGGTTTGTCATCCAGTGTCCATGACTCATGGTTCTATTCCCAAGGAAGAACGTGATGCCCGCGGCGTTGTTGATGCTCTTGTCCGTCTGTCTGTTGGTATAGAAGATGTCGATGATCTGATCAAAGATCTCGAAGCCGGACTTGCTAAAGTGCAAGTCTTAGCTGGCTCGGCCGGCGGCAAATAAAAGACGGCAAAAAACAGGAACTAAAGCAAAAACAAGAACTAAAGCAAAGCAAGAACTAAAACAAAAAGACTGGAGTCACTGCTCCAGTCTTTTTGTTTGCTAGGTTTTTATAGCTTAGAGGTCTAAATCACTCTAGTTTGCGTTTATAGCTTTAGTTGCCTGTTATAGCCTTAGTTTCCTGTTATAGCTTTAGTTTGCTTCGAAACTTTCCGGTTGATCCGGCAATTGTTTGATACTGTCGGCTCTGGCTCTGTAACTTTCGGCTTTGACCAGATCTTTTTTCTGTCTTTCCAGATCGGCAATGGCGTTTAGTGTTTCAGCCAAGAGCTTACGCCCACGCCTGATTTCGCTAATTTGCGAAGGGGTTGTGCCGTTTTTCTTCTCATAGACTTCTAAATGGGAAAGAGCCTCATTTAGCTCGCTTTTGGCGTCGTCAAAAGAACTGCGGTCTCGGTCGAACTGTCCTAACTTGAGGAGCACTTCTGCCAGATCAATTGTGCGGGCTCCAGGCTTTTTGTTCTCGAGGGCGGCGCGCATGATCTTGAGACTTTGCTTTATGAGCGGACCGACAAATTCTACTTCGTCGCGATTCCAGTGACTCAAAGCCAGCTCCAACTTTAGCTTTGCCAGTTGGGGATCATCCACTGCTGAAAACTTGGCATAGAGTGTACAGGCTTTGGTGAGAAGTAAGATCTGTTTGTCGTAAAGACCGTTGGCGGCCAGTCGCCGTCCCAAATCTACCAGACCGCCTACCACCGCCGAAAGATCGGCGTCGAGCTGTTTCGAAATGATCACTTCGTCGCCGTTGCCATGATCCAGCTTGGCTGCTTCTACCGCGATTCGATCTAGTTCGCGGTCGGCCATGGCATAGTCTTCCAACAATCTATCGGTCAAGATTTGATTGATTTCTTTGAGGGTGGCTTCTTTATTGGCATTGTCGTTAGCCTTTGTATAAAGCTCGAGCTTGGCTCTTAAAGCGGCCGCCTTCTTTGAGCCGCGGTCTGAGAAGAGGCGGGTAATATAGATGGCGTGATTGTAGAGAGCTTCTGCACCCTGGTAATTGCCCGAACTCTTCAGGCTATCGCCAATGCCCATGGCAATTAGATAGCGATTGCGATTGAAAAATGTCCCTTTGTCGGTCGCCGGTCCGTCCCAGAAAAAATAGATATAGCTTATCGCCGATAAGAAGGAAGCAGAAAAAATCAAGCCGGTGAGAGTCTTGCCGCGTCGTTTGGGATCTTTGATGCCTGAAACTATGGCGGTCTTGCTCAGTCTTTCCAGAATTTTGTTTTTAGGTCCGCCTTTGGCATTTTTCCCTGCCGGTGTTCCCAAAGCTAAAGACTGATGGCCTGATGCCTGACCTCGACTATTGGTGACTATGGTACCGCCATCGGTGCTGACTGCCGTACCGGTATTATAATTATTGCTATTTTGACTCTTGACCTGCACTTGCAGGCTAAGGCTGGATGCTCCTTTGGAAGAGCCGGTCGATGAGCCGGCTTTGGGGATTTTCTCGCCGAAGAGAATGTTGTACAGTTCGGCTACGCTTTCAAATCTATCTTCCGGACGTTTCTCTAGGCAGTGCATGATTACTTGTTCAAGCTCTTGCGAGATAACTATACGCGGTGCAATTTCAGAGGGTTTGGTAGGTCTTTCGCGCAGATGCTTGTGCATGGTGTCCAAAGCGGTCTGCCCAATTAGAGGGGTCTTGCCTGCCACAGTCTCGAACATGACGCAGCCAAAAGAATAGATGTCACTGCGGGCATCGAGTGATTGTCCAGAGCATTGTTCCGGGCTCATATACAAAGGTGAGCCAAAGACCTCACCGGTTCTAGTGAGATTCTGCCCACTTTCTGTTTCGCCAGGCGCGGTGCTGATTTTTGCTATGCCGAAATCGACCAACTTGACGATGATGGAGCCGTCATCTTGTGGTTCTAGAAATAGGTTGCTTGGTTTAAGATCGCGGTGAATGACGCCTTTGCTATAGGCATGATCGAGACCGAGACAGGCTTGTCTAAAGATTTCTCTTGCCTGTGCTTCCGGCAAAATAACTTCTCTTTCTAAAATTGAAGCTAGATCTTCGCCCGACAAATAATCCATGACCAGATAGGCTCTGCCATCATTGGTAATACCAAAATCATGCACGCCCACCACATTAGGATGATTGAGGTTGGAAGCAGCCTTGGCCTCATATTGAAAGCGCTGAAACATCGAGGCATCGGCAACGAGGAAAGGATGGAGCAGTTTGACTGCGCAAAGTCTCTCCATATATTTGTGTCTGGCTTGATAAATAACACTCATGCCGCCCGAGCCAAGCACTTTCAAAATTTGGTACTTGTCGGCAAAGACTGTGCCGACCAAGGGATCGACCGCTACCGGCACTAATTGTCCCCCATCCTTCGGGCAGGATTCATGTGCCGGTTCAAATTCTTCTTTGCAGCTAAGGCAGACTTTTTTAAAGTTAGTCATATTTAGATAGTCTTGACTAACCTATGATACTACTATTTGCCAAGTACCGGCAGAACCAAGCCCAAGAGAAAGAGTGCGGCGCCGAAAAGGGTCTCTTGCAAGATGGCTCGCGCGGCAGCCTGTGTCTCTATATCAGCTTGCAGCATGATCAGGGCGTTGCTTAAAGTATCGTGAAAAGGACCAAGAAAATAGCCCAAGAGAAAGCCGGCTATCACAGTCATCACTATTTTGCTGCCCAATTTATAGCCGACAGTTTTGTGCAACATTCGGCCGCTTAGATAGCCAAGTCCCATCAAAATTAGAAAACCGTAAAAGCCGAAGCCTGGAAGCATAGGTTGCACAAAGCCAAAAACAAAGCCGACCACGGCGGTGAACAAGGCGGCTTTACCCATAGTAAGGGGAGAGACTTGCAAAACATGACTGGTAAATCTACCGGCACATTTCTTGCAACGATTGCCCACGGCGCATGGCACAAGGCACTTTGGGCAGATCACTTCACTGCAGTCTATGCATTTAAGGCGAGAGTCGCCGCAGTTTTTGCAGCCTGTACTGCCAGGCTGTAATTCAGATTGTTTATCTTCATCTGTCATACTGCTAAGAATATCAAAAACGTAGGTTCAAGCGGGGGTCAGTAGTGATGACAGAGAAAGTCGCCTTTTTAGGAATGGGCATAATGGGCTCGGCCATGGCTGTCAATTTGTTAAAAGGCACTCCACTCACTGTTTGGAATCGCAGTCAGGGTAAGGCGATGGCTGCTGTAAAGGCCGGTGCGACCGAGGCTGCCTCGTTGGCTGAGGCGGTTGCCTTGGCTGATGTTGTATTCAGTTGCCTTGGCGACGAGCGCGACGTAGAGTCGGTCTTGATTGGCCAAGATGGAGTTCTTGATAAGCTTTCGCCTGGCTCAATAATTGTCGATTTCAGCACAATTGGACCGGGGGCGGCTGTTAAGATTGCCGCCGCTTGCAGCGAGCGTCGCTGTCACTTTCTTGATGCGCCTGTCACCGGCGGCGACGTCGGCGCCAGAAACGGTACTCTGACAATTTTGGTGGGCGGGGAAGAGGCTATTTTTGAGCGGGTCAGGCCCCTTTTGCAATATATGGGCAAGACCCTGGTTTATTGTGGGGGCAGCGGTGCCGGGCAGAGCTTGAAACTGGCTAATCAGGTGCTTTGTTCGGTTAATTTAGTGGCAATTGTCGAAGCTATGAAGCTTGCCGAAGGTTTAGGGTTGTCGCCGCGTCTGGTGGTTGAGGCTCTTAGGAACGGGGCCGGTGGATCTTGGGCTTTGAATAATTTAGGTCCACGCATACTTTCGGAAGATTTCAAGCCGGCATTTTCAATTCGTCATATGCTCAAAGATTTAAGGCTGGCCTCTGAATGCGCCGGTGACTCGCTCAAGCAACTGGGTGGCACAGTCTGGGCTATAGATAGATTCAAGCAGGTGGTAGAGCTTGAAGGCGAAGAAGGGCTTGAATTGGGCACGCAAGCCATGTATAAGGCTTACCCAAAATTGGGCAATAGCTAGTGTATATATTGTTGTCTCGGCAAAGAATTTAATGACGAGGCAGTACACAAGCCAGTTAAGGTGGGGTAGCATGTGACGTCTGATATTTTTTGTTCTCGCCTAAACTAGAGAGGAATTAGGGGATGTCTACAGCCACAGCTACACCTACCGTAATGGATACTGCCGTTCTTGAAGAAGTCGTGCACTGGGTGAAAACCCTCACTGCCGTCGGCGTCTCACCCGATGCCGCCGCCAAAGTGACCACCAAAATTCTTCTGGCAGCAAACGCCGACGACAACGAAACCGACGATTTCTGGTCGGAAAGTGATGAAGACCTAGACGATATGGATGACGACGAGTAATTCATCTTCAGTCTCTTAAAACTCCCCGGGCTCCGGGGAGTTTTTCTTTTGCAAATCAGGTAAAAGAAAGTTATGGACAGGAATGAATCTGTAAATAAGCTTTCTTTGCCGGATTCTCATCCGGATAAAGGTCCTGCGCCTGAGTTGCCGGTTTGTGCTTCGCCTGCACCGGTTTTGCCTCTTTCCAGTTTGCCGCTTCGCTCGCTGCAGTTGCTTTCGCTGCGCTATTTGCTTTATGCCCTAATGCCACTTTGGCTTTTCTGGCCTGCCTATCTGGCCTTCAGCGGCGGTCCGCTTTATGTATTTGCTATTTTGCTTGGCACTGGCGCTTTTGCTCTTGTTGTCACTTACGACAGAGCAATTGTCCTTTCTGACTTAGGTCTGCGCTTTCCCCTGCGCTTTTTGTTCGAAGCCCGCTTTAGACTCTTTCGCCCCTTTGAGCAATTGGTCGAGATTGATTTTAGAGAAGGCGCTTATGGTGACACAAGTGCCCTGAAGCCTGAATTCATTACATTTGTCTTCACCGATGGCGCTCGTATTTCTGTGCGCATAACCGAACTTGGGCGGGCTGCCTTGAAAAATATTCTTTTAGCCCTTTCGCTCAAATGTCCTGATTTGAAATATACACCGGCGCTGAAAGATGTCGACTTAGACTTGCCAATTGAGGCTGACAACCTTGGTTGGCTGCATCCATCCTATACCCATCTTTGGGAAGAAGAGATGTCGGGGCGCTTTAGTTCTACCAGTTTTGTGCCCCTCAGACCGGGTGATAGTCTTAAGAATGGCGCTCTCAAGATTTGCGCGCAACTTTCCTTTGGGGGCTTGGCTGCGGTCTATCTCGCTTCTCTGAAAGGGCAAACTGTCGTTCTCAAAGAAGCGGTTCTGCCTGCCGGTGCCAGCCCGGCTTTGCGCCAGAAAGCCCTGCATCTCTTCCGTCGCGAAGCTGAGATTTTGAGCAAGATCAAACATGAAAGAATCGTTTCTGTCATTGATTCATTTCAGGAGCAAGAGAGAAATTATCTGGTCCTTGAGCATGTCCGCGGGCTTGATCTGCGCCGCCTTGTCTCAGCGGCCGGCCCTCTGGACTATATTGTTGTCTTTAATATCGTCCAGGAAGTCTGCGACATTGTCGCTTACCTTCATTCTCTCAGTCCTCCTATTGTGCATCGAGATCTTACCCCTGATAATATCTTGCTTGATTCTTCCGGTCGGGCATTTCTAATAGATTTTGGAGTTTCAGCTGCTTTTATTGGCACTGCTACCGGTACCATGGTCGGCAAGCAGTCGTATATATCGCCTGAGCAGTTTCGCGGTAAAGCTTGTCCTCAGAGCGATGTCTATTCGCTTGCTTGCACAATTTTCTTCCTGCTCACCGCCACTGAGCCTGAGCCTCTTAGCCGCATCCAAGCAGAGTCTTTGCCGCTTGCCGTGTTAGAGCGCTTGCCCAGTCATATTCGCTCTGAGATTATTACTTTGCTTTCGGCAATGACCGAGCAAGAGGTTTCTGACAGGCTCGACTTGATGCAGGTGAAGGAGCGGATAAAGCTCATTCTTGCTGGAAGAGCGGGAGTGCAAGAAGATGGCTGAAGAAGAGAAATCGATCTTCTTTCCGGATGATAGCCACAAACTCTGGTCATTCGGTGATACACGCACTTATCAGCGTTTAAGCTCTAACTCGTCCGGTTTTCTCAGGCAGCTTTTCATCGTCAATATAGTCTTTTGGGCTGCTTTTCTTATCTATTTTGTTCTCACGGCTAGTCAGCCATTTGCAGTACAGCCGCTCTTATTGGCTGTGCTCTTGTTGCCCTCAATTTTTCTTTCTCTTTATGTCTTGGTGGCTTTGCGATCGGCGGAGCGCAAGAGGCTGAAGCTCAGGGCGTCTGGTTTTATTATTTATGCTCCGCTTTCACAAGATGTATTCAACGAGCATTGCATCGACTTTGATCAAGTGCGAAGTTTGCGGCTTGCTCTTCATAAGCGGCATTTTCTGCCCGAGGAAGAATGTTTGATTATTGAGAGGCGCGACGGTCGCTCTCTTGTTATACCCTTTGAAGAAGTGCTGACAGATATTAGGCGTTCAGATTTTATGGCACGTTTGTCGGCCTATCGGCCTGGTCTGCTGGATTTGTCTGAGGCTCCGGCATTGCCGGGCGAGGGCGGCCCCTCTTTTACCGAGCTATGGTTGCACGACTTTGCCACGCAAGGAACGCGGGAGAGTCTAGGCTTATTGCCTGCTGGCGCCAGCTTGAAAGAGGGGAGTTATACCGTTAATGGTATCATCGGCGGTGGTGGTCAGGGTAATGCCTATCTGGCAGAAGGTCCAAATGGGACTGTGGTTTTAAAAGAGTATGTCCTGCCTGTTTATCGAGGCACTCGACTGTTTGAAGACCTGTCGGCTAGATTTTTTGCCGAAGCCAAACTGCTTTCTGCGTTGGACCATCGAGCAATTGTGAAATTGCTTGATCATTTTGTGGAAGACTCTAGAGGTTATTTGGTTTTAGAGTTTGTAGAGGGACCTTCTTTGAAAGAGTTGGTGGAGAAAGAGGGCGCCCAGCCTCTCTCTACGGTCATTTCAGTTGGTAAGGATTTGTCTGCGGCGCTGCTCTACCTGCATGGGCGCTTTCCCGCCGTTGTCCACCGCGATCTCAGCCCAGACAATGTGATCCTCAGGGAGGATGGTTCGGCTTGCATAGTCGATTTCAATGTGGCTAGAGAGCTGGAGCGAGATTCACGCACTGCTGTGGTCGGCAAGCAGGCCTATATGCCCCCTGAGCAATTTAGAGGCAAACCTTGTCCGCAGAGTGATCTCTATGCTCTCGGGGCGACCTTGTATTTCTTGGCTGTCGGTCAAGACCCGCCGCCTCTGACCAATCTTTCCCCTTTTGAAGATGCCGCCGAGGCTCGGTCCAAGGACCCAGGTTTTGCCGAATTCGATGAAATTGTGCGTGGCTTGACCCGTCTCAATCTCGAGAAGCGAATTCGCAGCGCCGACTTAGTCTATGAAAAATTGTCAAGACTGGCGCTTAAGCGCCGCGAGTCTTAGCTATAATAGACGTCTATATTTGGGCAAATCCACCCGAATCGGAAGGAAGAGGCTTTCAGAATGCTAGTAAATTCGCTCAGGAACTTCTGTAAACAAAGAACAGAAACCTCTGTAAAGCACAGGCTGACGCTTGCAGTTTCGCTTCTTTCTCTCACTGTATTTAGCGGAATTGGCCTAACTGGTTGCAATAGCGGCGCCGGCACTGAAACTGGTAAGCAAGCATCGTCCGACAATGCCAGCATAGTCGTTCAGGGCTCGGACACCATGGAAGAAATGGTGCGCGAATGGGCAAACGGCTTTATGACAGACAACAAAGGGGTGCAGGTGACTGTGCAATCTGGTGATACCGGTTCTGGTATTACCGGTCTGATTGAAGGAAAAATAGACCTGGCCAGTGCTTCGCGAGAGCTGACCGAAGAAGAGAATAAATTAGCTCATGCCAGGAAGATTCATCTGCGTCGACATATGGTGGCGCGGGACGCTATAGCTGTTATCGTCAATCCACAAAACGATATTGATGAAATTGGTCTCGATGACCTGCGTAAGGTATACAGTGGCGAGATAAGCACTTGGGATCAACTGGTCAAAGGTGCCAAGCAAGAGCCGATAAGAGTTTTTGGGCGGGAATCGTCCAGCGGTACTTCCGACTATTTTAAAGAGCATGTCATGGGTGATAAAAGTTTCGCCAGTGAAGTCAAGCTCATGCCTTCTTCGGAAGCGGTTATCGGCGCTGTCTATGGCAATCGGCTCGGCATCGGTTTTGTCGGAATGTCTCAGGCTAGAGCTAATAACAAGCAAGTGAAAATACTGGAATTATCTCTGCGCACGGTCAAGATCAAAGAACCGGCGGTGGGCGAAGCCGCCAGCGCCTTGTCTGCCGATACTTATCCGCTTTCTCGCCCGCTTTATCTCTATTACGATAATTCTAGAGAACCTAAACTGCGCCCGATTCTGCAATATGTGCAGAGCGAGAAAGGGCGCAAAGTGGTTGAGAGTAGAGGCTTTATGACTTCTCCCTAAAGAAGTCGGCAGGAGAACCGTGAATTTTAGGAAGGCTCTAAAAGAGAAGGTTTTGATTTTTGATGGAGCCATGGGTAGCTCCATTCATACCTTTGATCTGGGCATTGATGACTATCAGGGCTTGGATAACTGTCCTGAGATTTTGGTAGAAAGCTGTCCTGACGTTATCGCTTCTATTCATGAGTCTTTCTTGCGGGTCGGTTGTGACTGTGTGGAGACCGATACTTTCGGCGGTTCTCCAGTTGTCTTGGCTGAGTTCGGAATCGCCCACCGGGCCTATGAATTGAATAAGAAGGCAGCCTTGTTGGCAAGAGAAGTCGCTTCTTCTTTTGGTGATAAAAAACGTTATGTGTCGGGCTCAATCGGTCCCACTACTAAGATTCCCTCCTTGGGGCACATCAGTCTAAGGGCTATGCAGGATGCTTATTTTGAGCAAGTAAGAGGTCTTGTGGACGGTGGTGTAGATGTTTTGCAGTTTGAGACCGGTCAAGACTTGCTGCAGGCTAAGGCAGCCATACTAGCCATTCTCGATTATTTGAAACAATGCGGCAAGGATATTCCCATTATCACCCAAGTCACCCTAGAGGCTCCGCCACTAGGAACAATGCTTGTCGGTTCTGATATATCGGCGGCTTTAGCCACCTTGTCCGCTTTCCCTATAGATGTGATAGGTATCAATTGCGCCACCGGTCCATCTGAGATGTATGACCCCTTGCGTTATCTTTGTGAGAATAGCGACCTTGCCGTTTCGGTTCTGCCGAACGCTGGTTTGCCTGAAAACATTGATGGGCAAACGGTTTATAAGCTAAGACCGCAAGAGCTTGCCGAACATCTTAAGCAGTTTGCCGCCGTATTTGGTGCAAACATCGTCGGCGGTTGCTGCGGCACCACCCCCGAACACTTGGCTGAAGTGGTCGCTGCCGTCGATGGTATGGCGCCGCTCAGCCGCAAGCCCGATGTGAGTAGCGCCGTGGCCAGCATCTACACCAGCTGTCCCCTGGCTTTTGACAAGTTGAACATGCAGCCGCCTCTGATAGTCGGCGAAAGAACCAATACAAATGGTTCTCGTAAGTTTAAAGAGCTGCTTGAACTGAGCGACTTAGACGGCATGGTTCGCATGGCTCGCGAACAAGAGAAAGAAGGGGCTCATATCTTAGATGTCTGCACCGCCTATGTCGGTAGAGACGAAAGCGCCGATATGGAAGCCTTCCTAAAAAGACTAAATACCGAACTCAATATTCCGATCATGGTTGATAGCACCGAATATGGTGTGCTAGAGAAAGCTTTGCAGCTTATCGCCGGACGAGCCATAGTCAATTCCATAAACTTGGAAGACGGTGAGAGCAAGATGATGGAGAAGGTTAGGCTGATTAGTCGCTATGGCGCTGCCGCCGTCGCCTTGACCATAGATGAAGACGGTATGGCAAAAGATGCAGAGAAGAAGCTTGCTGTAGCGAAGCGTATTTATGACCTGGCTCTCGCCGGCGGCTTAAAGCCTGCAGATCTTGTCTTTGATGCCCTTACTTTTACTTTGAGTACAGGCAATCAAGAAGACCGTAAGCTTGGCCTTGCCACTCTTGATGGTATCAGATTGATCAAGCAGACTTTGCCCGGCGTGAAGACCATACTTGGTGTAAGCAATATCTCTTTTGGCTTTGATGCCCGCATTCGTCGAATTCTTAATTCGGTATTTTTGCACTATGCCGTGGAAGCCGGTTTAGATATGGCCATTGTCAATGCCCAGAAAATCTTACCGCTTTATAAAATCGACGAGAACGAAAGAGAGTTTCATAGACGTCTTGTTTTTGATCTTGCCGACACCGACTATGACCCCCTCTTTAGACTTTTAGAGTTTTACGACAAGAAAGAAAAAACCAGCAGCAAAGGCAATAGCGAGCTTAATCTCTCTGTGGAAGAGCGCTTGCAGAAGCGGATTATCGACGGCGATCGTGTTGGTCTTGATAGAGATTTAGAGCAGGCTCTGCTTAAGTACGCTCCTCTCACCATCATCAATACTATTTTGCTGGAAGGTATGAAAGTGGTGGGCGATCTTTTTGGCGCCGGCAAAATGCAATTGCCGTTTGTCTTGCAGTCGGCCGAAACAATGAAAGCGGCCGTCACTTATCTTGAGCCTCATATGGAGAAGCTGGGCGGCGAGAGTCGCGGCACCATGGTTTTAGCCACGGTTAAAGGTGATGTGCATGATATCGGTAAGAATTTGGTCGACATCATTCTCACCAATAACGGTTACAGAGTAATCAATCTTGGTATCAAACAGCCTATAGAGAACATTATCAGTGCTGCCTTAGAGCACAAGGCCGACTGCATAGGCATGAGTGGTCTTTTGGTCAAGTCGACGGTAATTATGAAGGAGAATCTCGAGATCCTAAACGCTCGGGGTATTACCATTCCTGTGATTTTGGGCGGTGCTGCTCTGACCAGGCGCTATGTAGAAGAAGATTGCCGGCGGGTTTATAAGGGCAGGCTCTATTATGGGCAAGATGCTTTCGATGACCTGCGCATAATGGAAGCCCTTGCCTCTGGGCAATGGCAAGAGGCCGAGCAAGTTCTTTCTTCTCGCGCCGAAGCCTGCCTAGACCAAGAATCTGATGGACCTGATGAACCTGATGAAAAATTAGAGATTGTCAGTCCGGCAAAGTCGAGCCAATTAGCAGAATCGATCCAAATTAAGATCAGGTCGGATGTGGCTCGTATAAGTCCGGCTGAGCCACCGTTTTGGGGGCGTAAAGTAGTAGAGGATTTTGACCTTGCCGAGGTTTTTTCTTTTATCAATGAAACTTCTTTGATCAAAGGTCAGTATCGAGTTAGGCAGGGCGAACTAAGCGACCATGACTATAGTCTGCTTTTGCAAGAGAAAGTCTATCCCGCTCTTGATCGCTTGAAAGAGAAGCTCTACAAAGAACGGCACCTGACTCCTCGGGCGGTTTATGGCTATTTCCCTTGTCAAAGCCGGGGCAATGAGCTTTTGGTATTTGAGCCTGATAAGCTCTCAAAGCCCTTTGTCAGCTTCACTTTTCCACGGCAGTCTTTCGGGCGCCGTCTTTGTATTGCCGATTTCTTTGCTGATGAAAAAGAAGGCTTTGATGTCTTGCCTCTTCAGATTGTCACAATGGGTATGGCGGCAGCTTCTTACGCTGCTGAACTATTTAGTTCGGGCGAGTATGCCGACTATCTCTATTTTCACGGCTTAGCCGTAGAATCAGCTGAAGGTCTGGCTGAACTGATGCATAAGCGAATCAGGGCTGAACTGGGCTATGCCGGCGAAGACAGTCCCGACCGCCGTCGCTTCTTTCAACAGGGTTATCGAGGCACTCGCTTTAGTCCGGGTTATCCGGCCTGCCCTGAATTGGAATCACAAAAGCAGATATTTGCTTTGCTTAGGCCTGAAGAAATAGGCATGGAGTTGAGCGAAGAATATCAATTAGTGCCGGAAGAAAGCACGTCGGCTTTTGTCGTGGTGCATCCTGAGGCTAAGTACTTCAATATAGTCAGACGGGGAGAGGGGTAAGCTTTGTCTACGAAGAAGGAGTCAGATCAAAAGCCCGAGGTGAAGGCTGAGATATTAATTAGAAAAGCCGGTTTGCTCGATGCAAAAGCCATTCTTAAGGTGCATTATGCTGCCGTTCATGACTCTAGACCTGGCAGTGCCTTATCTTTTTACGATCGTGAAACATTGGATTGCTGGTCTCCAGTAGTTGATGAAGAAAGAGTTGGTAACTTCATTTCCTGCTTTAAGCCGGATGATGAACTAATGTCTGTGGCCCTACTTGGCGATAAGTTAGTCGGCTTTGCTTCGATAGTGCCGCGTCTCAATGAACTGCGCTCCTGCTATGTAGAGCCAGCGTCCAGCTCAAATGGCATAGCCCGGCGCCTGCTTTTACACTTGGAAGAAGAGGCGCGCCAATTGCGTTTAGGCTTTCTTACTCTAGATGCTTCACTAAATGCTGAATCTTTCTATCAAAAGTTGGGCTATCAATCTGATGGCTTAACACGGCATCCCTTGCCTGGTGGGCTTTCTATGACAGCTGTTAGGATGTATAAGTTCCTTTAAGGCGCTTAATCTCCGAAAGCAGTAATATTGCAGCTCCTGTATATCAGGATTTCAGCATATTTGGATTTCGGGAGTTAAAAAAATGGGACAAGATCTGGAAAAAGCTAGAGCCAAATCCAGGGAAGTTCTTGAGTTTATCGCTAAGCCTAAACTCAATGAAGGCGAACGCAAGCAAGTTATCGAAGAGTCGGTCAAGTATTGGACCGAGCATGTCAACGCTGGTTTTTTGCAGTATAGAAAGTCAGTCAGTACAGACTATACAGCCGTAGAATGGGAAGACGAAGGCGCTACCTTTAGAGACATCAATGGCAAAGAGTTCATTGATATGCTCGGTGGCTACGGTGTTTACAACGTAGGGCACCGTCACCCGCGGGTGCTCAAAACCGTGAGGGATCAGCTTGAGAAACAGGCAATTCACTCGCAAGAACTGATCGACCCCTTGCGTACCTATTTGGCTTACTTGGTTTCGCTGATCACGCCCGGTGATCTGAAATATTCATTTTTCACCAATTCAGGCACCGAGTCTGTGGAAGGTTGTCTGAAAATGGCTATGCTAGCCACTGGACGCCGGCACTTTATCGGCACTATCGGCGGCTTTCATGGTAAGAGTCTTGGTTCTCTAGGCGGTACTTCCAAGGCCGTGTTTCGTGAACCTTTCTTGCCTTTGCTCAACTGGTCTCATGTACCTTTCGGTGATGTGGAAGCCTTAGAAACAGTTTTTAAATGCTGCGATTTCTCGGGCGATCGTATTGCTGCTTTTGTGGTTGAACCCTTGCAGGGCGAAGGCGGTATAAACGTCGCACCGCCTGGCTATCTGGCCAAAGCCCGCGAACTTTGCGATAAGTATGGAGCCATGCTGGTCTTTGACGAGATTCAGTGCGGTATGGGGCGCACTGGAAAGATGTTCTATTGCCAGTATGACGATGTTAGCCCCGACCTCATGGCGCTCGGAAAAGCCTTTGGCGGCGGCGTCATGCCAATTGGCGCCGTTGTCGGAAATGAAAAGACTTGGTCTAAGTATGTGGAAAATCCTTTCCTGCATACCACTACTTTTGGTGGCAATCCGCTCAGCTGTGCAGCCGCTATCGCCACTATTTCAATCTTGCTTGATGAAGACCTGCCGGCGCAAGCAAAGGCTAAGGGCGATTACATGATTCCCCGCATGAATGAGCTTGTGAAGCGTTATCCCGATGTGATGAAAGAAATCAGAGGGGTGGGCTTGATGCTCGGCATGGAGTTTACCGGCAACGACACCGGCTATGAGGTGGCGAAGCACTTGTTTGCCCGCAACATACTCATCTCAGGAACCTATATCAACTCTAAATGTTTGAGAGTGGAGCCGCCCCTCACCATTTCTTACGAGCAGATAGATACATTCTTGAAAGCTCTGGAAGAGTCGGTGGCCGAGGTCTCCAAGTCAGCTAAGTCCGGATTGGCTCCCGCCATCTCCTGAACCGGCTATATCGAAGTCTCCGGTAACGGTGCCCAGATTGGTGCGCCTTAGCTGCTTGCGCGCCTCGTAAGCGACAAAGGGATCAACATCGTTTTCCAGCTGTCTTGCTACTTCAAGCGGGCAGTTTGGATTTTCGACCAGGCGCAATCTCACTTCTCGGGCTGCGTCTCTAGCTAAAATCTGGAAGGCTTCCGGCGGTGTGGCATAGTTTTCGGCGACCGCCTTCTTGACCGATTCGCTCTCGTGGCTGGCTAGTTCAAGCAGTCTAGAGGGCGGCGTACTATGTCGGGCAGCTACCATGGTGAGAAAGGCGATGGTATCAGTAGCCGAAGCCTGTACGATTTTCCGCTCTATTCCTTGAGGTCCGTTGCGGTTGTAAACGCCGGCAGGGTTGAACTTAAGGTCTTTGACCGTGTCTTTCTGCTGCTTATAGGCTACTTTGGCTGAGTCCGACTCGAGAGTATGCCATTCACCCGACACAGCACCAGGGGCGGCCGAAGCCGCTTCCTGAGTGCCGGTTTGGTTTGGTTGGTCGGAGGAAACTTGAGGGGGTTTGATGGCTTCCAGTGCCGTATAAGTGCTGGTGACCTGGTTGTTGGTCGGTCTAAACTTGTGAGTGGCTAAGAGATTGGCGCCTGTATTGTCCATTTCGCAGGTTTTCAATTTCTTGACCAGGGTGCTGCGTGCTTCTGAAGCCACGACTTTATTGCGGTCATTCGAAAGTTGTCTGAGAATATCTGTGCCGGTCTTGCGGTTAGCTGCTACTTTCGCCCTGACGCCGGCATCTTGGTCCTGAGCCAGGCGTCGCAGAGTGTCTTGCGGCGTAGAAGGATTGCTCGCCACTGCCGCTCTCACTTCGGCATGGATTTGACCAGCTAGCCAGTTCAGGGTTGTGGGCGGGGTATGAGTATTTTCAGCTACTTGCCTGAAGGACTGTTCGGTGGCTGTGCTTTCTTGACTGTCGCCGAGCTTGGGATGATTGCCGGTCAAAGTCTCTGACTCTAAATGGAAGTCGCTTACCAGCATCGACTCGTTAGTAGCGCTCTCTCTTATGCCGCTTAGATTCTTTCTGGAATGATCGGCTCCGGGCTCATCCATTTCATTTTCAGTGCTGCCTTTTTCTTTGCTTTCTGAAATGGCAAAGTTGAGCACAGGAGTCCCTTTTTTCTCTTGCAACTCCGGCAGACTAGAAGGGGGTAGGGCTGTGACTTCACCTGGATTGGGTCTAGCAAAGCGTGAAAATGATTTACTTACCCGTGCCGGTTCAAAGTCGTAGGTCTTTTCGTTTTGGCTTTCAGACGTAGCCGTCGCTGCTTTGGATTCTTTATATTGTTCGCTTTCTAAATAAGGGGCGGTCTGCGCGGCAGCTGTCGCCGCCACTGCCTGGCCAGGCAAGGGTTCGAGGGAAGGCGAATCGGCAAAGTTCTCTTGGGCTTTGTCTGCTTCGACACGGTCCGCCGGCTCTAATTTTGCAGGCTTCTCCGCTCCGCTGCTTTCCAGTCTCTCGACCAGTCTGCGCAGAAACCTCGCCAGTTTAGATTGAAAGGTTTCCATCCCTCACTAACCCCACTTACGCCATGTAAGAAAAATGAAGAAATATAATTGATGCTATCGCGCCTGGCATGGGCGCGGGTATCTATTTGGCAGTATTTTTCTATAGGGGTTCCTATACAGTTTTTTTACTGTTAAAAGTCTCCAAAATCCGCTATTTTTTGCCGCCAATATAGCTTTTCCGTACAAAGTTATAAGTTTGGGGAGCAGCCAGAGTTGTCTGCACGGGTAAGAATTAAAGCGTGCCCCCTTAATTTGCCTCTTGGTGGACTCCACCATCCTCTTCTTTACTATGTCGCATCTACTAAATTGAATCTGGATTATCCGAGGAAGCAATGAAGTTAGAAACAATCACTGAATTGGAAAGGTTCTTGAATATTCAAGAACAAGCACTAGGAAGTGATAGCCCGGAAGTGGCGAACACTCTCACTCGCCTGGCTGACCTTTATTTCTCCAAGGGACTTTTGGAAGAGGCGGAGGCTTTGTATCGTCGCGCCCTCAATATAAAGGAACAAAGTTCGGGGCTGCACAAAATAGATATAGAAAGAACAAGGCAGAATTTAGAGAAAGTTCTGACCCGGAAAAGGGCGCCTTCTCAGTCTCGTACACCTTCCAGTCATGTCCAGTGGCAGACCGATTCTTCTACTTCACTGGATGCGGTGCCTCCTTCGATGGCACTGGGTTGGCCTTCGGCATTCGACCAAGACAAAGATAAAGAGCTCGAAATCGAACTGGCGTCTATTAAGCATATGATGGGGCTGGAGCATCCCCAAGTGGCTGATTGCCTAACTCGTATCGCGGACCAGTATTGCCGCAATAAGAGATATACCGAGATGGAGCCTGTCCTGCAGGAAGCCTTGCGTATCAGAGAAAGAGCTCTTGGTGCCGAGCATCCCCTTGTCTCTAGTAGTCTCAAGAATCTTGCCAGGCTCTATTATTTTCAGAAGCGTTATGAACTTTCCGAGCCTCTCTTTAAGCGAGCGCTTTCTATAAGGCAGAAGGCTTATGGCAAGAATCATGAACGTTATGCCGATGTGGAAGAGCAGTATGCCAAACTGCTTAGAAAGACTGGTAGAGCCCTACTCGCCCAAGACCTAGACGACCACGTCAAACAAGTGCGCAGCGGTCGTCGCTAGAGGCGAGCCCCCGCAAAAATTTTCCCTGCCCGTGCCTGACAGAAGAGGATGCAGAAATGCATCCTCTTCTAGATCTATATAGATTTTAGGATGCAGAAATGCATCCTCTTCTAGATCTATATAGGTCCAGCTAAATCAAGGTCTTCTGCTATTTTCGGTGATTCTTCTCAGATAACCGTTGACTTCGTTTTGGGTTATCGGAGTGAGAAGAGTTTGTGAGCGCATGCGCCGTTCATCAGGATGCACGCCGGTATTGATGGCGATAACTTCACCGCGATTGTTATAGGTTGGACCTCCTGAATAGCCGCTATGAATTTGCGCCCGCGTGCCGATAAAGGATCGGTTCGGATTCTCGCCGCGCATAGCTGCTGTATAGGGCTCGCCGGTTAGGGCTTGGTATGTGCCGTTTCGATTGATTGTGCCGGGTGATACATGGAAGGCATTACTTTGGTTTGGAAAGCCAAAACTAGTTGCTTCGCCGCTAGTTGGACGTTGTTCGGCTATTTTTGCCGGCTGGCATAGCCTATCTGTATCGGCTCCAGTTCTCACTGAAAGTATGGAAAGATCTTTGGAAGGCAGTCTCATCTCGATGTTGGCAGGAAAGGCGCTGCCGTCGCCGAAGCGCACTTCGCGAGAGGTAATGTTTTGATTGTGCCGTTCTCCTGCCACGTGGTTGGCTGTTGCCACATAGCAAGTATCAGCAGTTCTGCCGATGGCTACCCCGGTGCCGTGTCCGCCGACAGCTCCTTCTGAGATATTTATGCGAACTGCCTGATTCTGAGCTCTTTCATAAAGTTGTCTAGTATTAAAATCAGGCATTTCGAAGTTACAACCGTTCGTCCGCTCGCCGGCTCGCAGGGTCGGTAGCTGGCCTTCCTGTGGTCCGCTTCGGCAGTTTCTGCCGTCGAAGTTGGTGATCGGCTCAGGATTGCGGCTGAACGTCTGATTCACTTCGCTGAGCATCTTTTCGCTTGCTCTGGTGCTTTCGTTAGAAGAATTCGCTGCTTGATTTTGGTTCTCTGTGCGTCTTTCAGCAGCCGCTCCTTTGTCGGGGGCGTTTTCTTGACTCATATAAGACCTATTAGAAAGAAAGGGGTGTGACCGAGACTGGCAGGCAGTCGGTAGTTGATAAGTAAGGGATAGAAAATAGAAAAATTTAGTGGGTGGTCTCTATAACATAAACCAGTTCTGTAAAAGAATTGAAAATTGCACAAGAGTAAAATTCACTTTCTTGCACCAGCCAATTTTTTCCTCCATTTCTTGAGCGCCAAACCACTCAAGCAGGCGGCGGCAGGTAAAAGTCCGATGCCTAGCCAGAAAAACTTACCGGGTGTACCAAGGGCTCTGCCGAAATGCAAACGTGTAAGCCATGCCGTCACAGTATCAATATCAGTAAAATCAGAACCAATTACTTTTGCCTGTTGGGGAAAAACCCAGACTTCTAAGGGGACGTTCAGTTTGTCGTAATAGAAAAACCTGTAGGCCCCAATGTGCTTTTTAGGAAAGGATATTTCTCTCAAAGCAAACTTCTCGCTGTTTCCCGAGGATTGAGAAGAGTCTCTGCCCGAGTCAATTAGAGCTTGTTCTGCTCGCTTCCTCAGTGAATTTAGATTGTCGAAACTGCCTTTTGGATCGAATTGGTAATGGGGGGCGCAGAACTTTCTGAATTCGATAGGAAAGGCAAAGTTGAGGGCGCTTACGGTGAAGAGTAAGATTGGCAGAGTCGCAAGCAGGGCCAGATATTTATGCAAGAGAACTTTGTTCTTAAATGCAAACTTTATTCTATATAGATGCAACTCTTTCTTTAATGAGTATTGAGGCAGGAGAGTGAGAGCCAGACCTGAAGCCAATAGTAATTGAACGGCGAGAGCTAGATAACCTTGATATTGTTTACCCGTTTTACCAAGAGCGAGGTTATGATGCAAATCAGAAATTTTCTCCAGCAGCCAATGTTCTTCTTTCTCTTCAACAAATGCGCCGGTGCTGCGGTCTAGACCAAGAGCTTTTGAGCCACCTTCTCCAGATATGTGAATATAGATAGGCTTGCCGTGCAAGCCATCAATGTTTTCTATGAACTTGACCTGGCTAGAGTTATTCGCCGGTTTTACTGCTGCCAAGGCACTTTGACAGAGTTTATCGAGATCGATATCTAAGCTGGTTCTCGATTCTAGGGCTTTCTTATTTTCAATAAAGCCAATTATTTCGTCTTTCAAGATAAGCGAAGAGCCGCTCAGGCTCATGAATAATAGATAGAGTCCAAGCAGGCTGCCCAAGGCTCTGTGGATGGTCCGCATCGCCTGAGTCTTTCGGCTCTGGCTAGTTGTCTTGTCTTGCATTTTTGCGCTAGCTATGGGGCCGGACATCTTTAAAGCGAAACCAGAGAGTCAGATCATAGATACATTTAAGAGCGCCGCCCAAAATGAGGGGCAGCCCGGCAGACATGCTTGATACCGAAAGCCCCGCCACTAGGGGAGCTAGTCCCTGTGCGAGGGCGCGGGCGCTGGCTGTGAGCGAAGCTGCGTAAGGGCGCTCTTCCGGTTTTACTAAAATCATTGAAAAAGCCTGTCTGGCTGGAATATCCATGCTTGAGAATAAGCTCCGCACCACCAGTAGTGCGCCAGCCGCACCGGCGCTGGGCATGAAGGGCATGAGGCAGAGGGCGAAACTGCAAGGTAGGTGTGTGAAGACCATGGTCGACAAAAGTCCGAACCGTTTAGCTAGGTAAGGTGCCATCAAGAACGAAACGGCTCCAAGTAAATTGGTTAGACAAAAGATCAGACCGACAAAGTCGGCTTTGCAACCGTATTTGGTGATAAACCAAGCCGAAAGCAGAGATTGCACCACAAAGCCACCACCAAAAGCATCCAGTGACTGCAAACCAGCAAGCCAGCTTATATGGCGGTTCTTAAGGGCGCTAAAAGTGCATTCGCTTAGACTTGGTTTGGTATTCGCTATCTTCTCAGTGTTCTGTGTGCTATCTGTATTTTCTGGGTTCTTACTTTTACTGCTTCTGGGCGCTGTCTTCATCTGTGTATAGAGAAGTGAAAGAGTCAGTCCTATTCCAAAATACGAAGCGAGAAGAATTCTTGTCGCGCCATCTCCACCGTTTGCCAGGCAGAGCCCGGCTATGAGCGAGCCCAAGGCCGCACCACCGAAGCCGCAGAGATTATAGATAGATAGAATGCGTGTCAACTCTTCGGCGTGACTGGTCTCATTTTTTCTGCCTAGTTCTTCTGAACTCTCAGCCAATAAAGACTGTTCAAGAGCGCTGAAAGCTCCACCTTCGAAGCCAGCCGGGCTAATGGTTCCGGCAATAATTGCCAGGGCGATGAGCGCTTTGTTATCAGTGCCGGCTAGAATCAGACCGCTTAAAGCGAGCAGCAAGCCTGAGAATAGAAGAATATTCTTGGCGCCATATTTAGTGGCGAGTAAAGCCAGTAAGGTGGTAACAATTGCGTCTTCAATTAAAGTGGCTGAGAGAAGGGCGCCTATCTCAAAATGGCTAAACTGGCAAGCCCTTAGATAAATGGCTAAGATCACTGCGACAGATCCGAAGGCAAAAGTACGCAGAGCCTTTGCTGAAAAGATAATGGCTAGAAGTCTTGTGCGTTTAGTTTTATTTGCTTTCGCATGGCGCAAGGTTTGCTCAAAGTCGCAATTTATTTCGCGACCTTCTTTCTCGATAGAATCAAGTCCGGCATTACCTTTGCTTTTGACTAAGTTGCTCAAGCAGTAACCTTTAGCCTCTCCTCTTCCGGTTTGCCACTCTCAACATTAGCAGGCTCAGTATGAGCAGTCTCATCTTTGAGTATTTCACTTGCTTCCCTCAGCAAGATGGCTTTTTCAATAGACCCCTCCAGTCTCGCCCGCAACAAAAGGTCGTGAACCGGTAGATGATTTTCTAGAACGCGCTTTTCGAGAACCTTTAGCTCTTGCTCTAAGGAAGACCTATCTATGTAGAAATAGTTGTCTAGACCTTGGTCTGTGGCAACCATTTCAATTACTCTACCAACCAGGTCTCTATCTGCCTGCTGGTTTGGTCCAGTCAGTGCCAGTCTCTGCAGATTGGCCCGGGCTTCACTGTCGCCGCATCTGCCCGGCAGATTCTCATTTGTCAGAACTGTCAGAGCTACCATAAATAGAGCCTGATAAATTTGCGTGCCGGGCGCCATTTCAAAACCCTTGAACTCAAAACGCAACTGACTCTGTTCCTCGTCTGGCCTGTCTCGATGAATATAATAAAGCGGAGCCCAAAGGGATCTTCTTTGGGTGCGCACCGAACAGATGGTTTGCCCTAACTGGCTTCTAGCCTCTTCTCCGCGCAGAAAGGGTGAGTTAAAAGTCAAAGCGAAGAAAGCAGGCATATAAAAATTGATCTTGTCGTTCAAGTCGGCAAGGTCTAACTTTCTAGTAATTTCAGCCGGCAGACTAATGTTGAAGTCTGGTCCATAGGTTGCAGTGGCTACCCGTGCCCAGTTCCAATAATCTTCTCTTTCATAGTTGCGCGGGGCATCAAAATCCGAGGCTCTAGGATGATGTCCTATACTCGCCGTCATCAAAGCTTCCTTCTTAAGCCTTTCATCTAGGCGCGTTCTCAAAATATTTAGTTCTTTAATTGCCGCTTGTGGAGAGCCGCAAATCGAAGTCCTGGCTTCAATTCCCTTTGGCAGTAGGTGCAAAGGTGTAGAAAAATCAGGTGACGTAAGGGTGTAACCCTCAATCAGATAATGTCCACGCTTACGATGTAAAGGCTTCTGATTCAAGCCCTGTAAACTCAGATCGGTTGTGTCTATTGAATCTACAGTCATTAGCAGATTACCCAATTCTAGGTCATTGATCCAGAGCGACTTTAGATCATTCTGCCGAATCAACAGATATTCAGTTTCAATGCCAAAGCCGAAGCCTGAATCGTCTTGCTTCAAGGATACCTCTATCATTTTTCTGATTTTGTTCTAGTAGGACCTTAAGAAAGGATAGCATTGTCGAAAGCTTGTTGAGAATAATTCTTATCTAGAAGCTGCTCTTATTGATTTTCAGAAAAACGCAGAAATTTCTGAATATCTACAAAGCATTACCAGAAAAGCATCTTCAGTCTCACTTTGCGATCTCTTGGCAGCCTGCTGGTTAGTTAGAGCTTGCAATTGTTCTCGATCTCTTCAGCCTCGTGACAAGCGCTGCCATGTCATCGTATCTGCCGAAAGACGGGACCAAGTAAGTCCCTTCAATCAATTCGGTTACTTCGGCGAGGAGCGCCTCGGCCTGCTCAAGTCCAACACGGGCCCCGTCATCTCCGGCTCTAGCCATTTCTTCTCGAATATGCTTGGGAATAGTAATTCCAGGCACCTCGTTATGCAAATACTCTGCGTGTTTTGAACTATGCAAAGGCATAATCCCTACTAATAGAGGAACAGGGCAGCCGCCCATATCTTCGATGAAGTCAGCAAGATCACTCTTGCGGTAGATCGGTTGGGTCATGATAAAGTCGGCGCCGGCCTCGATCTTTCTTTTGATGCGCTCTAATTCGAGGGCACGATTTTGCGCCGTCGGGTTCAAAGCACAACCAATAGAGAGTGAAAGGGGGGCGCCTATGGTATTACCGGCGATATCTTGCCCTTGATTCAGTTGTTTGATTATTTTGATTAGACCAATTGAATCGACATCGTAGACCGCAGTGGCATGAGCGTAGTTGCCCAAGGCGGGCGGGTCGCCGGTCAGGGCGAGGATATTGTGCAGACCTAAGGCCTGGCAGCCAATAAGGTCTGCCTGCATACCCATCAGGTTGCGATCTCTGGTGGTGAAATGAATTATGGTATCGACACCGATGCGCTGGCTGAGAAGTTGGCAGGTGGCTAGCGAGGACATTCTTACCCTCGCCATCGGGCTGTCGCCCACATTGATGGCGTCTGCCCCTGCCGCATAGAGCAGCTCCGCCGCTTGGGTAATTTTCTTGGTTCCGGCCCCCTTGGGTGGGTCCAGTTCGACAGAGATATAAAAGTCCTGCTCCGTTTTTTGTTTGATTCGACGCAAGCGCTCAGCCAGCGAAATTTTTGCATTTTCTCTCTGGCTTGCCGTCTCGACGGTGTTTTCGATTGCTTCGGGATTGTAGAGCACTGTCACGAGCGAGCCGACGCCTTTTGTCTCGGCTGTTTCTTTGCTCTCGTCCTTGCTTGAGTGCTCTTCGTTCTGCGCTATGTATTGGTCGAGAGCTTGCCTCATGGCTTTGATATGCTCTGGAGTGGTGCCGCAGCAACCGCCCACAATTCTAGCCCCGGCTCTCAGGTAAGGCTCGATGTAAGATGCGCAATATTTGGGTTTGCTCATGAACATCGGGCGTCCACCCATCAAGCTCGGTTGACCGGCATTGGGCAGGCAGGAAAAGGTGAGGCGATTGGGCGCAATTTTCAAGCTTTTGATGGCAGTTGTTAAGCGCAGAAATGAATCGAAGACAGGTCCCGGACCCGCACCGCAGTTGATACCAATTACATCGGGCATGTCATCCCCGAGTTCTTGCAAAAGTTTGACTATGTCTTCCGGCACTGCCCCGAGCAAGGTATGTCCTTCCACCGAGAAAGAAAGTTGAGCAATCACAGGCAGTTTGGAAACGTTGCGGGCGGCTTTCACAGCTAGGGCGGTTTCTTCCAGGCTGGACATAGTTTCAATAAGAAAGAGGTCGACGCCTCCGGCTAAAAGGGCTTCCATTTGCTCTTTGAAAGCATCGCAAATAGAGTCTCGGTCTGTGTCGCCGAGGGGTGGCAATAATTTGCCGGTCGGTCCCACCGAACCGGCCACGAAAACCGGTTGCCCGGTAATCTCTCTGGCGTTGCGGGCTACTTTGGCTGACCAGACATTGATTTTCCAGACCTCGGCATCAAGTCCATGATTAGCCAGTTTAAATCTGTTTCCACTAAATGAGTTGGTTTCTATAATCTCCGCGCCGGCGTTGATATAGTCCACGTGGACTTGCTGCACGGTCTCTTGCCTGGTCAGATTAAGGTGTTCGAAGCTGGCTTCTCCTGAAGTGCCTCTTGAATACAGGAGCGTCCCTATGCCCCCGTCAGCCAGGAGTGGGCGTTTGGCCAGGGTTTCGAGAAACGGGTGCATGCACTTTACTCATTTTTGGTTTTCGGAATGTCTCTCCAATGATAACGTCTGTTCACCTGAGCGCCTTAGGAAGAGCTCTTACCTGGTAATATACTTAACGGTAAAGCGGTTTCTGCCGAGCCTGAACCGGGTTGCCGGTTCTTATGCTCTGGTATCGTCTTGCCGATTACCTGAATCCGAAAACAAACAGAAGGACTCCCTGTGACCGATCCCGATCAAATTAGGAATTTTTCGATTATCGCCCACATCGACCATGGTAAGTCGACCTTGGCCGACCGTCTTTTGGAAATGACCGAGACGATAAGCAAGCGCGAGATGCAGGCACAGGTTTTGGATTCGATGGATATCGAACGTGAGCGCGGTATCACAATCAAAGCTCAGGCTGCGCGCATGGACTACATCGCTGATGACGGTAAGCATTATGTTCTCAATCTGATTGACACCCCCGGTCACGTCGATTTTGGCTACGAAGTATCACGTAGCTTGGCGGCTTGCGAAGGCGCTCTTTTGATAGTGGACAGCACACAGGGTGTGGAAGCTCAGACTCTGGCAAATGTGCACTTGGCGGTCGAGAGCAATCTTGAGATAGTGCCGGTGATTAATAAAATCGATTTGCCCAGCGCAGAGCCAGAGCGCATAAAGGCAGAGATTGAGGAAGTTATTGGGCTCGATGCTAGTAATGCAGTTTTGGCCAGTGCCAAAAACAATATTGGTGTCAAAGAAGTGCTTGAGTCTATTGTCAAATATGTGCCGCCGCCCAAGAACAACATAGATAAGCCTTTGCGGGCTCTCATTTTCGACAGCTATTATGATAGTTATCGTGGCATTATTGTTTATTTCAGGGTGAAGGACGGCGAACTCAAAGTCGGCGATCGCATTCGCTTTATGGCGAACGACAAGGCTTTCGATGTTGTCGAATTGGGGGTTCTGCGTCCTGCCCAGGTCAAGGTAGATAGGCTTGGTCCCGGTGAAGTGGGTTATCTAGCTGCGGCCATCAAAGACGTGTCCACTCTTGTTGGTGACACAATCACTCTCGACAGCGCCCGTGCTTCCGAGCCTTTGCCGGGCTACAGACCGGCTAAGCCAATGGTCTACGCTGGCATCTATCCAGTAGACAACGATCAGTATCCTGACTTACGCGAGGCTCTGATCAAGCTCAAACTCAACGACTCCTCTCTTTTCTTCGAGCCTGAAACTTCAGACGCGCTTGGCTTTGGCTTCCGCTGCGGTTTCTTGGGCATGCTGCACATGGAGATTATTCAAGAGCGATTGGAGCGTGAATACAATCTCACTCTGATCACCACTTCTCCTTCTGTTGTTTACAGAGTGACCAAGACAGACGGCGAAGTGATTATGGTAGAGAACCCGGCGCTCCTGCCCGATCCCAATTACCGCGAGAAGATCGAAGAACCTTTCGTAGAAGCGAGCATTTTGACGCCCAACGAATTTGTTGGAACGATTATGGAGCTTTGTCAAAGTCGTCGCGGCATCTACATCGACATGAAGTATCTCGATCCGCGCCGGGCTATGCTGGTTTATCATCTGCCGCTGGCTGAAATCATCACAGACTTTTTCGACCAGCTCAAGTCGCGCTCTCGTGGCTATGCTTCGCTCGATTATCATTTCAGAGAGTACCGCACAGAACGTCTGGTCAAGCTCGATATTCTCATCGGCGGCGATAAAGTCGATGCTCTTTCGGCGATCGTTCATTTTGATCGCGCTCAATATGCCGGACGACTACTGGCCGAGAAGCTCAAGAAACTGATTCCTCGTCAGATGTTTGAAGTGCCTGTGCAAGCTGCAATCGGCGGTAAGATTATCGCCCGCGAGACAATATCGGCGCAGCGCAAGAATGTGCTTTCTAAGTGCTACGGCGGTGATATCAGCCGTAAACGCAAATTGCTTGAGAAGCAAAAAGAAGGTAAGAAGCGGATGAAAGCTGTCGGTAAGGTTGATATCCCGCAAGAAGCCTTTATGGCTCTGCTTAAGTTGGAAGAATAGTTTGCACGAACCTTCAGAAAGAGATAAGCAGAAAGAACTGGAGACGATTGCTTTTGAAAGAGAGCGGGAAGAGCAGCGTCTCTTGCTTTTACGTCAGGCCTGGCTTGGCCGCAATCGTCTATATAAGGAACTTTTCGGCGAGCCAACATGGGTTTCACCTAAGGGTTATGGACCACCGCCAACACAAATTGACGAAGAAAAGTTCTTCGGCTCTTCTCTTTTTGCCCAAGAAGCATCCCAGTCTTTTGATCCCGATCCCTATCAGGGCAATAAGCAGGAAGTGGACAGCACCGAGCAGCATTTGGCTGTCTTGGCTTATGGACCAGACCCCTTTCGTCCCTACTGGACTTATATAACAGCTGGTATTGCCAGTCCATGGGTTCATCATGAACCGCAGGAAGTTTCTGGCTTTGGTTGTGAGCTCATGATCAAGAGTCCGGTGGATTTGCCCTGGGCGCCACAGGTGCTGCGCACCATGGCCTATTACATCTTTAATCATGCCGGTACTCTTAGCCCGGGGGTGCGTATCAGTCTGGGCGGACCAATAAAAGCCGGTTCTGATTCGCAAGTGCGCAATCTCATCGTCTGGTATGCCGATGAGGCACCCGACTGTTGGTACCAACTTCCGTCAGGCGGCTTTGGTATTTTTCTGGCTATCGGTGTGACCGAGGCCGAAGTGAAGTATGCCGAATCTGTGGAAAAGTATGGTACTTGGTGTGTTGAGCAGTTACTAAGGCGTAAGGGTTTTGGACAGGTTACCGATCCTGATAGGCGTTGCACTATGGCAGATGCTGATACGCCTGAGATGTTGCAGTCAATCAAACTATTCGCCGATACATTTAGAGAGAATGAAGCTGAGATCATGTCAGAGTTAGGCAATCAACAGTCTGATAGTTTCTAGTCAGAGTCTGGTGCGTAGATTTACTGTTGTTGCTCTTCTTCGTTTTTTGTTCTTTGCTCGCTCTTTCTTTTAGCGCTCTTGTTTGCACCACGGGTGGTGACAGGCTGGTTTTAAAATCTAGTTTGCTTAGTCCTCCCTTAAGAAAGGTGATAATGGGAGGATTAGTTTTTTATTTGTGTTATAGTGAAGATAGAGCGCATTGCGATGATGTAATTGCAATTTGGAGCTACGATGCGGCTTTATGGCTCCTGTTACGAAAAAGCTGACCGGAGATCGGCAGGGACGCGCTCACAAGTTTGATATTTAGTCGACCAATTCAACCTCGTTCTCGCCCTAGGTGTAGGCGCGAGTAATTAAACCTTCTGGAGGTTCTGTTTGTTACTTTTTCTCGGCGCTTTTGCGCTGTTTTATATTTGGCACGGTCTGGGTGTGACCATTGGATACCACAGACTTCTCTCTCATCGCTCAATTGAATGCCGCAAAGCTCTTGAATATTTTTTTGTATTGCCCGGCTATCTGTCTTTTGAAGGTTCACCAATCTGGTGGGCAACCATCCATCGCGCTCATCATCGCCATGTGGATACAAACCTTGACCCGCACTCGCCCCGTTACGGGCTAAAGAATGCCTATGCCGGTTGGTTTACCAAGAAAACCTATCCTGAACATATTAATCCGCAAGAGCAAGCTCCGGACATGCTCAAAGACAAGCTCTATCTCTTTCTTGAGCAAGGCGGCGACTGGAGAAAAGCCCATGTCCTTTCTTATGCCGTCAATATAGGGTTCCGCTTGATCCTTCTCTATTATTTCGGCTGGACTGTTGCACTGGCCAGTTATCTGGCGGCTGTTTTGGTCTTGCAGATTCCACTTATGCTTAACGTGGTTTGTCACATTCCTAAACTAGGCTATAAAAGATTTCATTCTGCAGATGATTCGGTCAATGTCTGGTGGGTGGCGGTTCTGGCCCTGGGCGAGGGGTGGCACAATAATCATCACCGCTATCCAGGTTCTGCCAAGACCGGTGTTTCTTTTTGGGAATTCGATTTGTCCTGGCTTGTTATTTCGGCTATGAACCGGCTTGGACTATTAGATAGGGTGAATATTGCTCCGGCTAAGCAAGTAAGACTTGCCAACTGGAAAAAGAAAACTATGGTACAATCTAGGTAGTCAGGCGTGCTCAACATCGGGTTTTGCTTTCGCCACTGCCGATCTTCGAGTTAATTACGCCTACAGCCATTTGATTTGCTTTCATATATGACGACAAATAAGCCGCAAGGCCTGTTTGAAGTTGGCTTCGCGATTTTACTTTTATTGGCGTTGACTAACCGGCCGATTCGGGCTCCGCTCGAATTGTCGTAATCACAAATAAAAGGAGCATGTAAATGCAAAACAAACTATTCGTCCGCAATCTCTCTTTCAAGTGCACAGATTCTTCCTTGCAAGATCTTTTCACCCAGTATGGTGAAGTCACATCCGCTAAAGTGGCTGTGGATCGCGAAACTGGCAGAGGTCGCGGCTTTGGCTTTGTAGAAATGTCTACACAGAAACAAGCCGAAGACGCCATCAGAGGCCTGGAAGGCAGCGACTTCGAAGGAAGAGTGTTGCATGTGGCCATGTCTGAGCCTCGCGAAAAGAGAGGCGGCGGCGGACGCAGCGGCGGTGGACGCTGGTAACAATTAGAGTGAGGACCGGGGCTTAGCCCCGGTCTCCCTCAATTTTCCACTTCTTACTAGTTAGAGGTCCGAATGGTAAAAGCAGTCACTTTTGGCAAAAGAGAACGGGTTCGTTTTCTTGGCGGAGCCACAATCGCCGATTGGAAGCCGATTGAGGGCGCGGCAGTTTACGCTCTCACATATAAGCAGGATCCTTTAAATAGACCGCGTGCTCATACTGTTGTTTATTTCGGTGAGACTGCCGATCTGGCTTTGCCCGAAATGCAGAACGAACTGTCTAGATGGTGGCATGAAAATAGCGGTGCCAAAGGTGAGCTATTTTTCTTCTATCATCCGATGCCTGGTTCTAATCGTTATGAGCGCAATTTGGTTAAAGAAAAGCTTGCCGCCGAGTATCAACCCGACGGCAATGACTAAATTAGCAATCAGAAAAAACCAGCTCTAAAGCTGGTTTTTTTGTTTTAAACGGCTGCCAGTCCAGCTTTCACCCGTCTAAAGACATAGCCTTCTTTCACTGCTAGTTCGGTGGCGAGCACCGCACCGCCGGCAGCGCCAAGTATGGCGTTGTGCGCCAAGGCCGTGAAGCGTACGCTCCCTAATTCAGTGGCAGTGGCGTTCGCCTCGGCTTCTTCAACTTCCAGTTGTCCGATTGTCACAGCCATGCCGCCGTCGCGCATAACATCAAGGCGGGGTTGCGGTCTATCCGGTTCGCTTTGAAAATAAATCTGCTTGGCTGGAGCGGAAGGAAGACCTTTGGCCGGCGACTTATTGGTGAAAGCCTCCCAGGCGGCTAGCACAGCTTCTTTGTTCGGGGCTTTCTTGAACTGCACATTGACATAAGCGGTGTGACCATCGGCTACCGCAACGCGCACACACTTGGCTTTGATCTTTGGTGTGCTGGCGCTACTGATGCCGCTTTCAGACAGAGTGCCCCAAATCTTCAGCGGTTCAATTTCAGATTTAGCCTCTTCACCGGCAATATAGGGAATTACGTTTTCGACCATTTCGGGCCAGCCGGCGAAAGTCTTGCCCGCGCCTGAGATGGCTTGTTCAGAATGTACCAGGACTTTGACCGGCTCGAATTCTTTCAGAGCAGTCAGGGCGAGTACATAGCTCTGAATTGAGCAGTTACTTTTCACTATAATGGCGCCGCTTTCATAGCCTCTTACTTGTCTTTGTTTGCTGAGTACAGAGAGATGCTCGGCATTGGCTGCGGGGATCATCATAGGAACAAGCGGATCCATGCGGTAAGCCGAATTGCAAGAAGTAACAAAGACGCCTTTTTTGGCCAGGGCATCTTCTAGTTTCAGCACTTCGGCTTTGTCCATGCTGACGGCGCAGAAAACTATATCGACTGCTTCGGTCACGGCATCGAGGTCGGCGGCGTCGACAACTTTGATTTTACCTATTGCTTCAGGCAGGCTGAAATCCATAAACCAACGGTCTTTGACTGCATCTTTATAGGCGACCCCGGCCGAAGATGCTGATGCCGCAAGGGTGGTCACTTCAAACCAGGGATGCTCTTTCAGCATACGAAGCAATTGTTGTCCGACCATGCCGGTGGCGCCCACAATGCCCACCTTGAGCTTATTTCCCACTAAGCTTTTGCTGTCCGAGTTGACTCTTGCTATTTCCACTTAACTGTCCTCACACCGGTTTGTCGTACGAACCCTCAATCATGACAGGCTCTGCGAGTATAACAGCCCCTAGCCCAGGTTCTTTACAATTTGCTCTGAATATTGCTCAAAATTTGCGTTTCTCTTGCAATTCCTCTGCAAAGACAAGGTTCTTTAGGGCATTTGCTGTTTCTTCATCTAGGTCTACCAGTATCTGCGCTTGAGCCTGTTCTTGCGCAGCAAAATTGACTTTGGTCGGTAATTTATTGATAGTCTCCGGCTCAAGCTCTTGCTTGTAATAGCTTCTGTAAATGTCCTTAAAGAGACTGAGGGCGATCAAATAGCTGCCTGCCTGGCTGGGATGGTGATTATCCTCCTGATAGAGTTCGATCTTCTCCTTGCCCAATTGCGCATTTTTGAAATTTTCTCCCACCGGGATAATCGGCATGGCAATGCCATCGCCGGCTCCGGCGCTCTCTACTGCAACTTTGCTCAAAGACGAGAGCTGCTCCTGATTTTTTTGATCAGCCTTTTCGCCATAGTCTTGAAAGAAGAATATTTGAGCCGGACCTAGTCCCCTCGCCGCACGACGCTGGTTGGCACGTGAGAGAGCCTGGCGCAAAAGATAGAGATAGCGAGCAAATCGTTTTGGTTCTACGATAAGGTCGCTGGCTTCTTGTAGAACAACAATGTCGAAGTTGCCGCTTTCTACATCAAGCAGGGTGCGGGCTGTATGGTAGTGACTTTCCAGGGTCTCACCCGGATAAGCAACCATGATTGCCTCCACCGGTTTACCGGCGCAATAGAAAAATTCTCGCACCAGCCATGGTGAGAAGTTGATACAAGTCAGTGAATTACCCAAAAACAAAAGTTTGGGTTTGCTTTTATAGATTTTAGTTGGGGCAGGCTCAGAGACTTTGGGCGGGCTATCCAAACTAGCTTCTTGCCCGTTCTTGCTGCAGGAACTGAGGAGCAGCGAAGTGGATGCGATGATAAGAAGGAGCTTCTCTCTCAATCTCTTTCCTTTACTTTCCTGTTAAGGGCGGATGTTCCTTTAGGTATTGGGCGGCACCGTCTGAAAGTAAGTCTCGGTGCATGCGCCACTTGTCGCTGAAGAAAGATACCGCCACGCCTTCGTCTAATATGTGAGTGCCCAGCAGGTTGAGGGCGTCGCTGTCTGAATTGAGACCTTCCATATAGATGATGCGGTTGCCTTCTTCTTTTTCTTTGAGGAGGCGACAGAAATATTGGAAGTTTGAATTTCGTAGGCGGGGCATGTGTCCGCCTACGATCACTATTTTGATTTTGTCGAAGTCTTTGCCGAGCTTTTGGCGCCAATTGCCCACTGTTTGGTCGATAATCGCCAATTGACTGCTTACAGCCAAGTAAGCATTTTGCAAGATATCACTGCGCAAAGACCGGGTAAATTCTTGCAGCTCTTTGGCTGAAATCTGCTTTTGTGCCAAGGCTTTATCGATGAAAGTGAGGCAAGCAACGACCATCTTGTACTGACGATCTAGCTCTTTCATTGAAAGATCATGATCTTTCAATTCGCTTCTCGCCTTTTCAACCAGTGCTTTAAAATCCAAAAGCTTTTGTCTGGATAGCTCAATAGTGGGTTCTTTATACAAAAGACAGTAAAGGGCAAGGGGAATATGGGCCACTGTTTTGAAGGTCGTGTAGCGGTCTTTGATATTGGCCACTTCTTCTCTTTGGCTGCCGTTCAGTAGCACAAGTCGATCTGCATAGCAGAGAATCAAAGGGTTGGATGCCTCAATTTCATGGCTGCGAGCCGCGGCATAGAACTCTCTAAACTTATTGTTGAGAGCTGAAAGTTGGCTTTGTTCTTCGGCTGCACTTGGCTTTTGCCAGCCGGTGCAAAGCATTGCAGTCAATAAAATTGACAAACACCAGCCATTTTTCTTGGAATTAGTATTCATAAAGGTAAGCATACACCTTGCAGTGGTCGGTTCCGGCTAATTTGCCTGAATAAATATGGGGGTGTTGACAGGACTAGACGACTGGTCTATTCTTGTATTTGTCGGACCGATGAAATTCCCCATAATAAAGTTCAAGAGGTCAAGAAATGTCTAATTCAGTAGAAGAGAAAAAAGAAGCCTGCGCTACCACCACCTGCAGTGGCGAAGCTCAGGGCAAGAAAGATTTGGAGACTAAGCTGGAAAAAGAAGCCTGCGCTTCAGCTCAAACAAAGGCAAGCGAAGTCAAAAAGAGCGGCTGTTGCGGCTAACAGCAATTAGCTAGCCGTTCATTCGTCCCTATATCTTTACCGACCGACCCATAGTCAACTGCCCCGGCCTGATTAATCATTTCTGACTAATTGGTTTCGGGGCGGTTGACTACTTAATTATGCGTGCCTTAGACAGTGCTGGAGACTTATTTAGCAGCTTTAGGGCGAGCCATGCTTACAGACATTTCGCGACCAGCGAGAGCGCGGCCGTTGAAGTCTTTGATGGCTTGTTCTGCGGCTTCTTGGGATTGCATCTCAACAAAGCCAAAACCGCGTTTTTTGCCTGTAGCTTTGTCGGTAGGTATTGATACCGACACGACTTCGCCAGCTTGGGCAAATACTTCTTGCAATTCGGTTTCGGTGACTTTGAAGGAGAGGTTTCCAACGAAGAGCTTGGTTTGGTTGTTCATCTGATCTCGTAGCAATGTCCGGCATCCTAACACTAACCTGATACCGGTAACCCAGAAATGCTGAGGGTTCGCCCGATAGTATCTCATAGTTATCTATAAAGTGCATAGTAGGTTGCCAAAAAGGCAGCAAGACCAAACGACTGCTAATATTTTGGCTGGCTGGGGCGCTCTGAGGGACTGCGGTGGCGATGAAACTTTTGCGTTTTTTGACAATTCTTTCAGCAAATCTAATCTCTGCCGCTTATCTTTTTTCTACTCAAATTAGTCCTCAAGAGAGTGCCCAGGCAAGAGCCATAAATAAAGTACAGGTTGAGCTTTCAGACTTGGCTTCTGCCCCCGGCGGTGCCGGCAGTAATGACAAGGTATCTTTGACACAGTTGCGGCCTTCGGTTTATCAACTAAAGATTGAGCATCGGCGCGGTATCGGCGCGGCGACGCTGACTTTGCCCGAAAACCACTCCAAAGTTGAAATTTGGCTGCGCTTTGCTGATTTTGCCAGTCTTGAAAATCTCACCCTGACCGGGCCGGTTTATAGAATGCACACAAGCTCCAGGCGTCATCCTTGGGTCTTGCTTGAGAAGAGAGTGGCAGGCGATAGTGCCGATTTAGAGAAGTCTCAAGAGAAAACTCAAGAGAAGTTTCAGGCCACTACGAAACGCTTGAAGCTGTGGCTTGCTTTTGAAAATAAAGATATATTGGTGAAAGTGCCGGCTTTGATAGTAGAGCAGGCAGACAGCAAAGTAGATGGAGAGGCTTCGGTAAAGATTTCATGGATAGACGCTTATCGCTAGCAAGTGCGGGGCTTTTGTCATTTTTTCTTTCGCTCTCGTCGGGCATCTCATCCGCCCTCGCTGACAATTTAGTTCAGGGCAAGAAAAGTCCTGGGACTGAGGCTCAGTCTTCTTTGTCAGTGCCCTTTTTGCTTGAGTATTTCGACCGCACTGGTCCTGATAAGAATGCCGATATAAGCGCTTTTCAGAAATTGATCGAAGGAAATAAGAGCGACAAATTTGTCTTTCTCTATCAACCGGTTCTTACCAAGGAAGTAAGTCCAATAGCCTTCAGCCAGACCGTGGCGCGAAACGCTCTCACTCGTTTCAACTTTTATCTTTCCGCTCCGCAGAACAGCGAACTTATGAAGGTCTATGCGGCAAAGTCGAACGCAAGAAAAAGTTTAGCCATGCTCGATGGAGTCGAATGTGCTGCAGATGCAGTTTCTTTCAACAAAGCTTTGAGCAAAGTTAGACAAGATGCCAAACAGAGTTTGCAATTGCAAGCTTGGCAGCGACGCGACAAGCTGAAAATAAGATACCAAGCAGATTTTAAGAATAATTTTTCAGAGGGAGGACGCTTGACTCTCTTCTTGGTCGACAAGATAGCTTTGCCGCAGGGGCTGACTTTGCCAGTGGTTGTTCAAGCCGAAGACCTAGGTTATTTCGCCCATGGACATAAAGGCCCGTCCGAGCGGGTTTTCGAGGTTGATGCCGCTGTATTGAAACGGCGCCGCAATGAAGCAGCGCCACTGAGGGCGATACTGATCTTGCAAAATAATTTCAATTTTCAGATTCTAGGTTTAGCCGAAACCACAGTCGAGAAGCCTGCCTTCTCTAACTTATTTTAGGCTTTGGGCTACTTCTAGATTTTTCTTCGACCAGTAATAGTCTCGGTGTTGTCTATAAAACTCAAGTGTTTTCGCCAGACCATCTTCTAATGATGTGGTCGGCCTCCAGCCTACGATTTTTTCAATCTTGCTGATATCTGAATAGAAGTCGCCAGGCTCTTGGGCCTTACGCTCTGGTGAAAATTCAGCATATTCCCAATGACCTTGCTTGGCTACACTCACTATTGTTTTCACTAAATCAAGGAAGCTGACAGGAATATCAGAGCCGACGTTGAAGATCTCGCCGTAGGCTGCCGGTGTGATGGCGGAGGCGATAATTGCCTCTACGCAATCGTCCACATAACAAAAATCTCTCAAAATACTGCCGTCGCCATAGACCTGAATTTTGTCGTCATCCATAGCCAGGCGTACAAACCAGTTGCAGACGCCGAAACGTGAATGCTTCATCTGTGACCGGGGTCCATAGATATTGCTCAATCTGAGCAATACAGAGCGCACCCCGTGCACATCGTTGTAAACCTTGATGATTTTCTCGGCAGTGAGATTAGAGATCTCATAGATGCCTTTTGGATTTGTCGGTGCTTCTTCATTGACCGGCAGTGACACTGACGCGCCGTACTGTCCACGTGTACCTGTGTAAACGCAGATCGCAGTGGGATTGTGCTTGCGCAAAGCTTCCATCAATATGGCCGTGCCGGTGATGTTAAATTCGATATCTGGAAAAGGATTGGACAGACTCATCAAATGGCAGACTTGTCCAGCCAAGTGGAAGACATAGTCTTGTCCGCGCACCAAATAGTTGACCGCCGACTTGTCGGTAATATCGCAGAAGTTAACTTTTACTCGGTCTTTGACCGGTGCCAGGTTGAATTCGTTGCCGCCGTAATCGGGAATCATGGAATCAAGGATTGTTACTTTGGCGCCCAAATTAGCCAGCCTGATAGCCAGGTTTGAACCAATAAAGCCCATACCGCCTGTAATTAGTGCGGTTTTGCCTTTGAAGGCAGTTTCGATAGTCTGGGTCATTTTCTTAAATTCCACTTAGAATGCCGCATTACTAGATATATTTCGGCGCCAAGATCTTAGCATGAGGCGGCATTTTGCCGGATTCAAAACCAGTCTCTCTTTAGATTTGATGCGCTTTTGCTTTGCTTCCTGCCTTCTGTTGCTCTTTCGATGGATTAATTTTGTCGTAACGGTTGTCAACTAAACCCCTCTTAATTCGCAATTGGCTCTTTTCTTCTAATATTAGGGTCAGTGTGACCAGTTTTAGTGAGAGGCGAGAAAGTTGAAAGTTCCTTTCGGCAACATGAAAATCCATTACCAAGCTTATAAAGCCGAGCTTGATGCCGCCGTAGCCAGAGTAATGGAGAGCGGGCACTACATATTGGGTCCCGAACTGGATAAATTCGAAAAGGACTTCGCTACTTTCCTCGGTGCTAAGTACACAGTTGGATGCGCCTCTGGTACTGAAGCAATTTATTTGGCTTTGGCTGCCTGCGACGTGGGACCCGGCGACGAGGTCTTGGTTGTAGCCCACACAGCCGTGCCTACCATTTCCGCCATTTCCATGACCGGCGCCACTCCGGTTTTCGTTGATATCAAAGCTTCCACCTATGTAATGAGAGAAACTGAGCTGGAGGCCAAGATCACCCCCAAGACCAAGGTCATTATTCCGGTACATTTGTACGGACATATGGCCGAGATGGAAACCATCATGAAGGTGGCAGCCAAGCATGGTTTGAAAGTGATGGAAGACGTGGCCCAAGCCACCGGCGCCACCTACAGAGGTCAGACCGCTGGTACCATCGGCGACTACGGTGCCTTTAGCTTCTATCCCAGCAAAAATCTTGGAGCCTTCGGCGACGGCGGCGCTGTTTCCACTAATTCAGAGGAAAACTACAAGAAGCTCGTCATGCTGCGCAATTACGGGCAGAGCAAGCGCTATTATCACGATATTGTCGGCATCAATAGCCGTCTCGATGAAATTCAGTGTGCTATTCTCGGCGCTCAACTGCCTTATGTGCATGAGTGGAACGATCGCAGACGTGAGATTGCCGACCGTTACACAGCCGGCTTGAAGGATGTGGTCATTACTCCGGTCGAACAGCCCGGCTGCAAGCATGTCTATCACCTCTATGTCATTCAGACTCCTTATAGAGATGAACTGCAGGAATATCTTTTGGAAAGAGGCATCCAGTGTCTGATTCACTATCCGATACCGGCGCACTTGCAGCAAGCCTATAGCTTCTTGGGTTATAAACCCGGCACCTTGCCCACCACAGAGCATGTGGTCAAACGCATTTTGAGTTTGCCGATGTTCCCCGAACTGACCGACGAGCAAGTCGATATGGTCATTGAGGGCATCAAAGACTTCCACAAAGAACGCGGCATTACTTTTGAGATGGTTCAGAGCACCAGGGCTCTCGCCGAGACTGTCTAGACAAATCCAATCGAGTACGAGAAATGACCAATATTCAGCAAATCGCTAGACCGGAAGAAACATCTGAACTGAAGAAGCTCCTTACTTCTGTTTCTTTGATCATCCCTGCCTATAACGATGAAGAAACAGTGGGCCGTCTAATCGATGATGGCGATGCCCTACTCAGCCAAATTGCCGGCGACTATGAAATCGTAGTTGTGAACGATGGCAGCAAAGATCGCACCTTGGAAGTGATTCAAGGTCGCGCCGAAGTAAATCCCAAAGTGCGAGTGATCAATCATCCAGTCAATAAGGGCTTCGGCTTCACCATTCGCGAACTCTATTTGGCCGGCGATAAAGACCTTATTTTTTCCTTGCCGGGGGACTATCAATACGCCCCCAAAGAAATTATCAAAATGGCAGAGGGTCTAAGAGACTATGACTTCGTCATTGGTCTGAGACTGCATAGAAATGATCCTCCCAGAAGGAAGATGCAGTCGAAGATCTATAACTTGATGCTGCGTACCTTCTATGGTCATAAGCACAAAGACGTCAATTCAATTAAGCTCTTTAGAAAGAAAATCTTCGACAAAATTCAGCTGCGTTCGCAGACTCCTTTTGTCGATGCCGAACTTTGCATCAGAGCTGAAAGAGCCGGCTTCAAAGTCGTTGAAATTCCAATCGAGCATCTGCCCAGAATGACCCAAGGGGCTTCCGGCGGCAAGTTCTCGGTGATCTGGGAAACTTTCTCGGATCTCTTCAAGATGCGTTCGACCTTCTAGTTTGCTCTAGTCTAAAGAGCTATTAGAGAAAGTCGGCGAATTTTGGTTCCTGGCTGTGTTGTTTAAACCAGTCGGCTAGTTTTTCTTGGTCGATTTCTATTTTGACTTCGATGATTTCGTCAATAACTTCTGGGGCGCTCAGGTCAAAGTTATTGAGAAAGTCGGCCAGTTCCTCGGTCTTCTCCAGGCAGTTCCAGGGAAGCTCCATTACATGGGGGTCGCAGTGGCTCTCGCTGTAAAAGTAGACATGCTTTTTCGGTGTCAGTACCAGCCAGCCTTCAACTAATGCCATCATCCCGGATTCCCTAGTAGTTCTCTTATTTGTTCTCTAATTAGTAATTTAGTCTGGGGTGTATCAAGAAAGTATCAAGATTTTCGCTCTGCCGCTAATTTTATTTCTTTGCCAGGGGCAAAATTGGGTCAAACAGCTGACATAGTTCAGAAATTCTTGCTGGTAAAGCGATAGCCGACTCGGGTTTCGGTTTGTATGAAATGCGGTCTAGCCGGGTCGGTTTCGATTTTGTTACGCAGATTGGCAATATGCACTCTCAGTGAATGATGGTCTTCTGCATACTCCGGTCCCCAGACACGAGTCAGTAGCTGCCTATGGGTGAGTACACGGTTGGGATTATTGATCAACAGAGAAAGTAGATCGTATTCCTTAGGGGTGAGATGCACCACTTCTCCGGCTTTATGCACCAATCTTTTGTCCAGATCAACTTCCAAGTCGCCTTCGCTAAAGATAGGCGTGCCTAGGGTCTTTTCCGGTTGTTTACTACGTCTGAGTACCGCCCTTACCCTAGCTAAGAGTTCGCCTACACCAAAAGGCTTACTGATAAAGTCGTCGGCTCCGCAGTCGAGTGCTTGAATCTTATCTTCTTCCCGTTCACGAACTGATAGAACAATTATGGGAATCGAACTCCAGGAGCGGACCTGCCTGCATACTTCAAAGCCGTCTATTCCAGGCATAGCCAGGTCTAGAATGAGCAGTTCAGGCATTTCTACTGCCATTTTGTCGAGCCCCTCTTCGCCTGTGGCGGCCAGCTGCACTTCATAGCCATTGCGCTCAAAGCCTATTTTGAGGGCTCGTCTAATTTGCGGTTCGTCGTCAATGACCAGAATTTTGGTGCTCATTCGAAAGCCTGGTTAGGTAATGTCACTCGCATAATAGTACCGCCTTCCGGATTATCCAAGGCTTCTATTTTGCCGCTATGTGCTTCCACCAATGCCTTACAAATGGCCAGTCCTACACCGACGCCCGGTATTGTCGATTCTGAAAGTCCATCTGCCCGAAAAAAGCGATCGAATATTTTGGGCTTGGCATCGCTCTTGATACCCTGACCTCGGTCGCTAACCTCGATATGGGTACTTCTTTCCCACTGTTTGATTCTAATTGTTACTTTGCGTTCCGGCGGCGAATACTTGAGGGCGTTTTCCACCAGGTTCTTGATCACCTGCTCTATTTGCACAGGGTCGAGCATTACTTCTTGCAATTCAGGGGCTATGTCCAGCTCAATGCGTTTATTTTCGTCTTCAGAAAAGCCGCTCAAACTGGCTCCCACTATCTCATTCAGATCTGATAGCTCGGCCAATGGTCGCCAGGCACCGGCTTCCAGCTTAGACATGTCGAGAATATTGCCAATCATTCGATTCAAGCGGTCTGTTTCTTGTTCGATACCTTGCAGCAACAGTTTCATTTCATTGCTTTCCACCGGTCTAAGCGTCGTTGACTCTTCTTGCAAGACTGATACTGCCGCCTTAATGCCTGTAAGAGGACTTCTAAAGTCATGGGTAACCATCGATAAGAGCGCTGTCTTTAGGGTATCGGCTTCGGCAATGGCTTCCAACTTGCTTTGCTTGCGCGAGAGTTCTTCCCTTTGCAAAATTACTGCAGCATGATTGAGCAGGGCATCTAGAACAGTGCGCTTACTTTCATCCAGTTTCTGACCCTGGGCAAGCTTAAGATAAATGGCTCCCTGTCCAGTCTGCAAGGTTACTTTGTTTTCGTCTTTCCGGGGCTCTAGTTCACTATTCATCTCGGCTATGAGATTTTCTCGATCTTCTCCTAGGCAAGCCCTAATCACCATGCCTTCTTTTTCTCGGCTGGCGACCGCGGCAACATCGACAACCGTAAGCTTGGCTATTTGCTTTAAGACTTCGGTCAGGGCTTCTTCTGTTGTAATTTGCGAAGAAACAGCCCAGCTCGCACTGGCAAGTGTTTCAGTTTCGAGCTGTTTGCGGCGTGCTTCTTCTTCACTGCTCTTGAGCCTAGCTGTCAGATGACCGGTAATAATTGAAACAGTAAGAAGCATGCAGAGTGTGAGCCATTCGTTGGCGCTTTTTACTGCAAAAGTATAGCGAGGTTCGACGAAGAACCAGTTGAAGGCGAAAAAGGCTAGAACAGCAGAAAGAATAGCGGCGCTTCTGCCAACATAGATACTAAGCAGAAAGACAAGCAAGAGATAGAGCAGTGAGACATTGGCAAAGCCGCGGTCTAGATGAAAGATCTGAATGAGGATTGTCACCAGTATGACCAAGGTGATACTGGCGCCCCAGCGCAATGAATTATTCTTGGCCGGCTTAGTCAAGCTTGGCTGCAAAGTTGAAGGCAAACTCGAGGGCTGCTTCAACTTTGTCCAATGTTTCCTCGATGTCGGCAAGGCAGTGGGCGGCTGAGAGCACCGCCGCGTCATGAGCTGAGGGAGGCAAGTAGACCCCTTGATCTAAAAGATGGTGGAAGAACGCGGCATAAGCTTTTGTATTTATTTTTTTTGCGTCGGCAAAATCTTGCACCGGTCTCTCGGAGAAATTAAAGCCGAACATCGAGCCTTCTCGCTCTGGGCTAATCGGGTAGCCCTTCTTCTGTTTCAGTGTTTCCAGTCCCTGAAAGAGAATCTTAGCCATCTCTTCCATATGAGGAAAGGGATTGCTCTCTTTTAGAACTTCGATTGTGGTGATGCCACCAGCCATAGTGGCGGGGTTGCCGCTGAAGGTGCCGGCCTGATAGACATCCCCTAAAGGCATAAGTTTTTGCATGATCTCTCGGCGTCCGCCATAGGCTCCGATGGGCATGCCGCCTCCCAGCGCTTTACCGAAACAAGTCAGGTCCGGCTCGATATCATAAAGGGCTTGGGCTCCTCCTAAGGCGACGCGGAAGCCTGTGATCACCTCGTCGAAAATGAGCAGGGCTCCGTATTTGCGGCAGAGCTGACTGAGTCCGGCAAGAAAACCAGGTTGTGCTTTCACCAGTCCCATAGAGCCACAGACCGGCTCAACCAGAACTGCTGCTATAGTCTTCGGCCTGGAGGTAAATAATTCTTCTAGGGCGGCAAGATTGTTATACGGCACCATCAATGTGGAGTTTGAGGCGGCACTGACTAATCCGCTTGAAGAACAATGACCGGTGGAAGCAAGCACGCTATCTGAATGACCATGATAGCCACCCTCGAACATGACTATTTTTTCTCTGCCGGTAAAGCCCCTGGCCAGCCTGATTGCACTCATCACCGCCTCGGTGCCAGAGTTGACGAAACGAATTGATTCAACCGAAGGTATAGTCTCAATGATCAGGGAAGCGAGCTTCAGTTCAAGCCTGTGTGGTGCACCAAATACAGCGCCATTATCTATGGTTGCCTTGACGGACTCTACCACTTGCGGATGCGCGTGTCCTAGTATGGCCGGTCCCCAAGCGCCAAGGTAGTCGATGTACTGGTTGCCGTCTAAGTCGAAGAGCTTGGCGCCTAGGGCTTTCTCAAAGAAAATCGCCTCGCCGCCAACTTCATGAAAAGCTCTAAAAGGGCTATCAACCCCTCCCGGGATTACTTCTTTGATTTGTGCCGCCAGGGCAAGCGAGGCTTTATAGCGAGCCGCTCTCTGGGCTTGCGGCAGGGCACCGGGCGGCAATTCTTCCACTAGATTTATCATAGTTCCAATTCCGCTTCAAATTTTGCGGCACCTTTTTTGATTCGTTGAATCGGGACCACCACACTGTTGTCGCTGCCTCCTGAGCTGACCAAGCGGCTTTGAGTCAGTCTCACCAGGTCGGGCGATAGATTAAAGACTTTCACCGGCACCTTGCTCTGCGTGCCCAAAACTTTGACCACAACTTTGCTGGCAACGGCATTATCTTTTTCTCTTGCTTCGCCGATCACTTCAGCGGCGGCATATTCAAATGGAATTGGATTGCTGCGCATGCCCTGCGTGCTCACTACGATGGTGTGCAAGCCCGGGGTCAATTTGTAATTTTTCGGCATGGTGAATTTGAGTTGCACAGGCGATGCGGCGATAATCTCAGCATCCATGACGCCGTCGATGATTACTTTGTTGTTGTGGGCGACACCATCAAAATTGTGACCGTCGACAATCATGGAAGGGGTGCCGGTGGTCAGGGCTGTGGTTTTATCAAGCTTGGGCGGCTGCCCTTCCAAGGGATTACCCAAAGGCTGCAATACATCTACCATAGCCGGCATTTCATAAGAGCGGGCGGCTATGCTGATAATTAAAGACCGTCCGGGATTGGCGTCTTCAGGTACTTGATAGATAGCTTGCCCGCTGGCATCGGTGACTAAAGACATGCCGTTGAAAGTCAGTTCGACATTCGCTTCCGGTTGTTTCTTTTCATCTAAGAGAGCAACTGTTAAAGGCTTACCAGCCTGGGCGCGCTCGGGCAAAAGTAGGGTCGAGGTAGACTTCGGCATGCGCACACTCGGCGCCGCTGAAGCTGGATATTGCATGGAAGCGGGGGGCGCATTTTGTATTGTCGGAGCCCCCGTCATAGAGGCAATTAGCTGACTTTGATTAGGATCTTTAGCGGGTACTTTAGCCTGTTCGGCTTTTTTGTCTGTCACCTTTTCTATAGTTGCAGTTTTGACAGTCTTTGTTTGCTGCGCAGTCTGTTCGGAAGAATCGGCTTTTACTTCTTCTATTACTTCTTCTTTTACTTTTGGCTTAGCGGCTTTCGCTACTTTAGGTGCAGTCTTTTCTGTCTCAGCCAGAGGCTCTTTCACTTTCTCGTTGGCAGCTGTTTCTTTTTCTGATTTTTCTTCTTCTGATTTTTCATGCTCGCTGATTTTTTCATGCTCGCTGATTTTTTCATGCTCGCTGATTTCTTCATGCTCGCTGATTTCTTTATGCTCGCTGACTTTTTTATGCTCGCTGATTTTTTCATGCTCGCTTCGCGAGTGGTGCACACTAGGTTTGTCTTCGCTTACTTGATCTTGTTTATTCGGCAGCAGAGCTTCGGCAAGTTTTCTTTGTCTTTCGGCGGTGAGGCTAACCAGCTCATAATGCTTTCGATAGCTGTTAGTGAGTAGAGGCGGCAGGCTCAGAAGTTTTTTTTTTACTGGTTCTGTGCTTTGTGCGGGTAAAGATTTTTCTTCGGTGCTAGCTTCTTCGCTCTTGTTGACGCAGCCTGCTTCCACCGCTATCTGGTCGAGTTTACCCAACCAGAAGGTGACATTGCCCTGGCTCTGAATGTCAAAACCAGATTCCACAGGCGAGCGGGCTGATATAACCACTAGAAATTCGTTGACTTGGCTGCCGTCTGGTGCTTTGCGATCGCGGCAGTCACCAGCAACGGTGACTGTCATAAGACCGCCCACTCTTTTGGCCCAGACAGCTGAAAGCGAGCCGTGAAACTTATCTGAGATTTCAATGTCCCCGGAAGACCAAGCCTCAGCCGAAAGTGAGTGACGCGCCTGACTTTCTTCCGCTTGAGGCAAGATGCGGTTGCCGATCACTTTTGGATCTTTCAGTGACTTTTCCAAAATCTCTTGGGCTAGCTTGACGACAAACTTTTCGTTTTCATCGCGGCTCGCCAGTATTTCTGGATTTTCTTTCAGGCTGCGGCTTAAATCATTCAAAACGCTAATAAGAGCCTTGTCCGGGACAAATTCGGGCAGCTTTTCTTCAGCCTTTTCTTTTGCCTCTTTTAAATTGCCTTCTTCAGTCTTCTTCTCGGCAGTCTCGTTCTTGCTCTCTTTGGCTGATTTAGAATCTCTCTCGGCTTTCTCTGTTTTCTCGGCTTTGACTGCCTTACCTGGCTTGTCGGCTTTCGCTTCTGCTTTCTCTTCTGCTTCTTGAGCCTCTTCTTTTTCTACTTGAGCTTCTTTACCAAAGCCGAAGAAACCTTTCTTAGGTTTGGCTTCGGCTTTCTCTTTTTTGTTCTTCTTGTCTTGCTCTTTCGCTTGCTCTTTTACTTTTTTGTCTATTTTTTCAGTTTTGCTTGCCTCTTCTTTTGCTTTGGAAAAGACCGGGTTAACTGCAGTCAAAGGCAGAGTAAGAGCAAGGACAAGAGTGATTAGGCTTCCAGCACCCTTCAGTTTGTCTGAAGTTTGGTTCATTTGGCTTAGTTGTTTTCTAGAACGCACACTATTGAACTGCATCTTTCTCCTCGAATTCGTTAGCGGTTTTGTTTGTTTGAAGCAATCAGTTGGGAATCGCTGATGATCCAGCTGCCATCGCCGGATTTTTCCATGGTGTAATTGACGTTATATGAATCTTCCGATTCGTTGGCCTTGCCTGTAGCTTCATCCACAAGCTTGCTCAGCTCTTTTACTCGGGCTGTCACAGTATATTTGAGAGGATTTTGCGAAAGCACTTGATACTTGTCGACTGTCACTCCCCGTGGTGTCATTTCGTAATATTTCTTGTTTGTGGTCAGCCATTTGATTCCGTCCTTTTGACGGGCTAAGGCTCGACCGCTCAGATATTTTTCCAAGCCTTCGATATTGCGTTCTCGCAGGGCGCTTTTCTTGTGTGTTTGCCAGGCGCGCAGAGCTTCTTGCAATTTGTCTTTCAAATCGTCGGCTGGTTTTGTCGGCTTGGGCGCTGTGCTCGCGGTCGAATTGGCATTAGCACTAGACTGACTGCTTGTCTGGTTTGCCGCCGGGTTGCCGGTGTTTTGAGACTTAGGTTTGACAGTTTGAGTTTTATCAGGCTGGGCTTTATCAGGCTGAGTTTTTTCAGTTTGGCTAGTGGTCGATTTTGAGATCACTTTCTGCTGCCCTGAACCTGTCAGCCCCGGCAGCCGTTTTTCAATGTCGCCGTTTTCATCGGGTCTCAGTGAGCCTTGTTGCGGGGTTGATGCCAAAGCAATTAGTGAATGCGAATCGCTATGATGTTTCTTCACTTGAATGAGAAAGGCCGGATTCCCTTCTGAGACTGCACTCTTGAGAACTATATCATAGGGCCCACTGGTTGTCGAAATTGAACCGGCATCTTTGCCACCGTGAACCAGCGAATGTTTGTGCTTCTCAAGAAAATCGTTGAAGTCTGCTATACGCTTATTTTTGGCACCGATAGCTTCCAACAAATAGGCAGATACCATCTGCAGATTGAGCATACCCAAGCCGTCATTCTTGTGTCCGATCAATAGCAGCTCAGCTCGTGCCAGCTTGTCTCCTTCGGCCTGAAAATGCAGTTTATTTTCTTGCGGGTCAGAAAGGCTGACCTCATTTTGAGATTGACCCTGTTTTTGGCTTTGGAAGGGACCAACGCCTGGCCAGCAAGAAGTCTTAACCAGTTCGCTCATTTTGAATGAATCGATAGTGCAGAGGGGCAAGTCTTGTTTTTTGCTTTCCCCTTTATTTAATGAGCTTGTCTTAACTTCTTCGCCTGATGATAGATCTGGTTCTGAGGCGCGGGGCGCAATTTCAGACTTTGGGCTGGAAATCTTGCTCTCTTTGTTGATTTCCTTATTGCTTTCTTTATTGCTTTCTTTATTGCTTTCTTTTCCGGATTCGTCAGACCACATCGAATCTAGAGAGCCGTCTGTGCCTTCGCGGTTTTCGCCATCTGCGTCCAAAGCGTAAGCCGGCATGTTTAGGACAATCAGTCCGCATGAGATGGCAAGCAAACTGCTTTTCAATACTGCGACGAACGGGCTTTGCTCTCTCATATCAACCTGAATGACAAACTGCAATTACAGTCAGTTATTTAAGCATAAATTCGACAAATGAGTTGTTGAGCCCGGGCTGGTTAGAACTTTGCTCAATAAATTATTTTTGGGGCAGGTGGGTCTTCAAGTGTTTGTCGGCTTTAGAGCCCCATGACTTTTAGGCCCATGTCCCGCAGTTCTTTGACCAAAAGTGGCACGGGCAGACCAATTACATTGGCTGGGCAGCCCTCGATATGATCGATTAGAAAGGCGCCAATCCCCTGCAAGGCATAAGCACCGGCTTTATCGTCGGGCTCGCCGGTGGCAACATAGGCTTCCACCTCTTCAGGTTGCAGGCTTCTGACAACTACTTTTGTATCACCGAAAAAGGTGCGTGATTGGTGGGGCTCGCCCAAGCTGTGGGCGGTCAAGATCAAATGCACGCCTGTATAGACCGAATGAGACCGATTTGAGAGAGACATGAGCATTTTGACCGCATCTTGCCTATCGATCGGTTTTCCAAGCACTTGGTCGTCTCTTGCCACCAGTGTGTCGGCGGCGATGATGAGATATCTGCCCGGTTGGCTGAGTGATAGAGTAGAGAGAATTTTTTCGCCCTTTTGTCTGGCTAATTCGCAAACAATTTGGGGTGGGCTCAGCCCGGGCGGTACAGTTTCGTCTATGTCGGCAGGTTTGATCTCAAACTGCAAGGAAAGATTTTGCAAAAGCTGGATGCGTCTAGGCGAAGACGAGGCCAGTATTATCTTTAGGTCGCCGTTGGCGGAGGCGTTGGGCTCGGACATCTTTTACAATCTCATATTGTCTGAGGGAATCTGCAATACTTGCACGCGCTTGCCGCCTCTATCTGCGACAAAGACAAGACCAAATTGATTGTCTATGGCAATATCAGAAGGGGTGGTCAAGGTTTCTATCCCACTGCCGTAGTTGTAGATAAAGCCGCCGCTGCCGTCAAAAACAGCCAGTCTGTTATTGAATGAGTCGCAAACATAGATGCGATCGAATTTATCAACTGCTACTGCCCGTGGTATGTTCAAATCGCCGTCGCCTGAGCCTTTTTGACCGAAGTGTTTGATTAGTTGTCCTTGTTTGTTGAATGTGAATATTTTGGAAGCGCCGTAGTCTGCCAAATAGATCTGGTTGAGTCGGTCAACCGCCAGTCCAGCCGGTAGTCTCAAATCAGGCGGTGCTTTGGGGTCGTTTCGGCGCGGATTTAGGTCACTGCGGGGCGAGACTGAACGCAACCAGACACCGGTTTCTGGTTGGAAAATTTGAATACATGCATTGGAAGAATCGGACACATAGAGTAGACCAGTGGTATCAAAAGCGATACCGGTGATGCCGGAATCACCGGCTTGGATATTCTTGAACTCGGAGAGGAAAAAGCCTTTGCTGTCGAAGATTCTGATGTATTGATCGCTGGCATCGCAGACATAGAGCCTGCCTTTGCCGTCGAAAGCCAGACCACCGGGGCGGGTTAATTTGCCAAACTTTGTGCGGGTATTGTCAACGCTCACTTCTTTTTCAGTCTTGCCAAAACCAAAGAAGCCGCTGTTTTTTTCCGGACGCGGGGCGGTTCGGTGTTGAATTTCGAAGAGCCAGCGCAAAGTGCCTTCGAAATTGTTGCCGTCATAGCTGAATACATTTATCGTTCTGGCGCCGGCGTCGGCTATGGCCAAGCGTCCCGAGTGGCAGGCCAGTACTGCCGGTTCGATAAAGGGCTTGGCTTTACCAGGCAAGGCAATATACGCATTCTGATTGTTGAGACTGGTCAAATAGATGAGTGATTCGGCTTCTCTTAAACGCGAGGGCACCGGCACTGCGGCAAACATAGCAGGCGGACTCTGCTTGTATTGCCCAAATTCCGCCTGGGTCTTGCCGCTTAACAAGCTGTCTTCCAGGCTATTTTTTTCTGGGCTGATTTCAACTTCAGTCTTAAGGTCTACATTGGTCTTTGGGCTGGATTCTTCTACCGGTGCCGCTTCAGTTTTGGCCAGAGCTTCTATGACAGTGGCTTCTTGTCCTTGGTTATTTGTCGAACTCTTCTCGGCTTCTTTGGCCAATTGGGCTTCTGTATCGGTGGGCGTGACCATGTTATCAATCGAGGTGGCCCCGAACTGAGTCTTACCGGGCATCATCGCCTTAAAATCTGTGCCGGCGCTGCTTGTTTCGCGTGGCGGCGCCAGTTCGGCCAGGTCGCGCTTTTCTTCTTCGGCAAGGCAATTTTCAAAGGCTTTGACGAATTCTTGTACGGTCATATAGCGTTCTCTAGAGCGTTTGCGCATCGCTCTCGATACTGCGTTAGAAATGCCTATTGATACCGGCGGATTGCAGGCTATATGTAGAGGGACTTCTTCTTGCGAGATGATCTTGACGATGGTGGCTGCGATACCATCGGCGGTGAAAGGTAAGTTGCCTGAAAGAGCTTCATATGCCACTACCCCTAGTGAGAAAATATCAGCTCGGTGATCAACGCCTTTGGCGTCTTGCAGCTGCTCCGGCGAAACATAGGCGAGGGTGCCCATCATAATTCCAGTTTTGGTTAGATTGGCATTTTCGTAGTCTGCAGTTCTGGCAATACCAAAGTCTGTTAGCTTTACCGTGCCGTTGCGCAAAATAAAGATGTTGTCGGGCTTGACGTCGCGGTGCACGATGCTCATGGAATGAGCAAACGAGAGGGCTTCGCCGACTTGCTTTAAGATGGGCAAGAAGTTTTCCACAGGCATTTTGCCGCCGCGCCTTAAAAGGTCTTTGCGCAGACTGTCACCGTCCAGAAACTCCATGACGTAAAAGTAGTCGTCTTTATTGAGAGACACGTCTAAAACCTCCACTATATTGGGATGCTTTAGTCTGGCAATCGTGTGTGCTTCGCGGACGAAGCGGTCTTTGAATTCCTCTTTCTTTTCAGGTGAGATCTGGTCGAGGAAAAGCTTTTTAATCGCTACTATTTTATTCGAGGCCGGATGAATGGCTCGATAAACAATGCCCATGCCGCCGCGGCCGATCTCGCCGAGGAGTTCATAGTTCCCGCAGGATTCGACCATGTTTACTCGACTACGAAAATCAGCTCGGTTTTACCGAAAGTGAGACGGTCTCCGGGCGCGATCTGACGGCGCTCCGAAAGTATTTCTCCGTTCAAGAGTGTGCCATTGGTTGAACCTAGATCTTCAACCCAATAAGCCCCTTGCATTTGTAAGACCCAGGCATGGTGACGAGAGACATAATGATCTGCGGCAATAGCGATGTTGTTGGTCTGGTCTCGACCAATCTTGCTGACCGATTGATTGAGAGGATGGCGCTCGTTGGTGACTTTATTGAAGAGAAATGCGGCTCTCATTCTTGCCCTGTTTTTCTGCTTACCGCTTAATTTTGGACCGTGAAACTCAATGATTGTACCAAAGTCTAGAAGGCAGTATTGCCTTCCTCTTTACGGTTACGGCGAAGATATCGGTTGTTTTAGCCGTTGTCTTCGCTGTACTTGACCACTACCACTGTCACGTTGTCAGGGGCGTTGCCGTCAATAGTTTGTTTGACGAGTTCTTCGCAGACCGCCTCAGGTTCGACACCGGCTCCCAGTACGTCGCCAATCTGTTCGTCTCTAAGCACAGTGGGTAGACCATCGGAGCAGAGACAGATCCAGTCTAGAGGTTGCATTTCAACCGGTGTATGGTCTATTTCTACACGCTCTTCATGACCCAGGCAGCGAGTGATTAAGTTTTTGTAAGGGTTTATCCTGGCCTGCTCTTCGGTGAGTCGGCCGGCTCTAACCATTTCCTGAACCACCGAGTGGTCATTGGTCAAGAGCTTAATCTTGCCGTCTCTGTAGAGATAGGCCCGTGAATCGCCCACATGAGCAATCTGAATATAGTTGTCTTCCGACTGCACCGCCACAACAATGGTCGTGCCCATACCTCTGACGCTCTGGTCTTCTTCCGCCGAATTCCAAACAGCAGCATTGGCTTCGTTGACTGCTTTGGTCAGCCAGGTCTTGATTGACTCTTTGTCGGTGCCGGGCGGCGGGCATTCCTGCCATTGCTTCTCAACGGCTTCCATAGCCAACTTACTGGCTCTGGCGCCACCAACAGCTCCACCCATGCCGTCAGCGACGGCGAAAACCCTAGAGTCAGGGCTTACGTAATAGTTGTCTTCGTTTCTCTGTCGCTGGCAACCCGCATCAGTTCGTGCCGCTGCACGCCATTTCAGCATCTTCTATCTCCGTCTACCTCTTGATCTGTCAGCTTGCTTTCGGGAGGCCAAATCAGGTGGTCTAACCAATTGCCAAATACTAATTGCCACCATTGCGCCATTTCCAATCAGAAAAAACTCGAAATATTGTGGAATTCCAGTTTTGGGAGTGAAACTCCAGTAGCAAAGTGAAACTACACAGGCGGCTAACACTGTAATTAATAACTTTACTCTATTTTTCCTCAGAGTCTTAACTTCTCTCTTCAAAATATATAAATGGGCTTCAAGCTTTCTGATCTCTTGGAGTCTCTGGGACAACTCGCGCTCTCTCAGCTCCAGTTCAGTCTTTTCGGACTTAGAGCTTCTCAAGGGATCGGCTTTGCGGCTGAGCCCCTTTAGCTTCTGGGAAAGCTCTCTTTCCGATGCCTCTGAAGCGCTCTGGCTCTTACTTTGAAATAGTTTGAGCACCCCTTCCTCAGAAAAAATTCCACGCTGACCAAAAAGTTTTCCCTGGGTTAAATAGCCAAGAGCAAGATAGGCTTGGGCTGGGTTGGCAAGGGCCCATTTCTTCACAGTGGGCTTGGCTGCTTCTACAAAGCTGAAGTTGGGATGAAGAGATCTGGCTATGCCTTCAAGGGTGGAGGCAGTGCGCAGCAGATAAGCCAGCGAAGGAGGCAGCTTGAGAGAGCGGTCCATGGCTATCTGGTCTATATCGTGCTCCAGATTGGTGAAATCCAGTTCTTTGATCTGCTTACCTTTGTAATATTCGATAAAGGGCTCCACCGCCCTGAGCATCGACTCCTGTTTAGCATCTTCTTTGACGATGCCCAGCACCACTAGGTTTTTGATCAGTTCCTGGGAGTTGATATTGATAACTGCGGCAATGCAGCCAAGTATTGCCTCTCGCTGCGACTGGCTGATTTCGCCAACCATGCCAAAGTCGTAAATGACAATTCGTCCATCCGGTCCAATCGCTAGATTGCCGGCATGGGGATCGGCATGAAAGAAACCAGCATTTAGAACCTGTTCCATATAAGCTTGGACGAGATTGTTTCCGATTGAGACCGGGTCGATTCCTTGTTTCTTGAGTTCGTCTACCTGGTCGATTTTGGTACCCGGCAGATACTCCATAGTCAGCACTCGTCTGCCGGTCATCTTCCAGTAAACACGCGGAACACGCACCGACTTCTCGCCTTTAAGTATCTGCCTGACTTTGTCGGCGTTGCGCCCTTCCTGCAGATAGTCAATCTCTTCGAAGAGCGTGCGACCGAATTCGCCGGTGAGCGCCATCCAAGCATCCCAGTCCGAACTGGGACGCAGAATTGGTCCAAGTTTGGCAATAAAGCGCATGTAGCCTAGATCTTGATAAAAGGTTTCGGAAAGATCAGGTCTTTGTACTTTCACCACCACCGGTCTGCCGTCGGGCAGGCGAGCTCGATGGGCTTGTCCAATCGATGCCGAGGCAATGGGCGTTTTCTCGAACTCCTTAAATAGCTTCTCGGGAGGGGCTCCCAATTCTCTTTCGATGATTTGTTCCAAAACTTCAAATTCAAAGGGCGGCACTCTATCCTGAAGCGAGGCTAGCTCTTGAGCCAATTCTTCTGAGATTATGTCTTTGCGCACCGAGAGAAACTGACCGAGCTTGATGAAAGTGGCGCCCAATTCTATTAGGGCTTGTTTCACCCGGGCTGCTCTTTTTCGTCTTTGGTCTGATTGGGGCGAGCCCTTGCCCATACGATTCTTGACTGTATCGAGAGCTGCTGCTGAGATAAGCGCAAGCAATGTATGAAGCGTGTTCCAAAAACGTTTGTCTTTGAGCAAGCCCTTTAGAGAAATGGCTCGGTCTGCCAGTTCAGGATCGTAGATGCTGGCGCCGGTGAGCTGATTTTGCAGGGCATTAATCTGACCTGTCTGAATATGCGCGGCAGAAAGTTCGCCAAGTGAAACTTGGTTCAAATCGTCTTCTGGTGCGCTGGGCTGAGTCATTTAGCCCCGTCAATAAATATCGTTCAGTTTAGGGCTCAGACCGGGGTTTTCTGCTTGAGTTCGGCAATCTCGGCTCTCAATGTGGCAATCTCGGCGCGCAATTCGTTGATTTCAGTTGAATCGCCTAAAGCGCCCAGTGAAAAGTCTGCCACTTGTCTGCGAATCTTTTCACGCACTTGCCCTTCCAGCACGTCTGAGCGTTGCCAGATGGTCTGGGTGGCATCCGAAACAGCTTGTTTAAGCCTGTCTCTAGTTTGATGCAAGCGGTCTGAACCAGATGATTTGTATTCATCGGCTCTGGATGTAAATGTGTCCAGCGCATCCTCTATTTTTTCTCTGGCTACTTCAAAAGCAGCGCTGGCTAGAAAAACAATTTTGATAATGGGACGGAACACGTGACTGACCTCGTCTGAAGTTCTGTTCGAACAGTTTATCTGACGAACTTGCAAAGAATGAATTATACACTAAGCCCTCTTTATATATTTTTTCTCTCAGGCAGCTCTTTCTAGATTGTCACAGACTGTAAGCTCAATTAGTCGATTGCTAGTCAGAGGGAAAGAAATGTCCAAGACAGCCAAAGCCGAACGAACCGGCAGTTCTAAACAGAAAGTTTCTTCAAAGCTTGAGAACAGGGCGGTCACACTCATCTATTGTCCTTTGCATTTGGGCGGGCCCCATGCCGGTGTGAGCATGGGACCAGCAGCGGTGAAGGTAGCGCGCCTAGTCAGTAAGGTAGAAGCTCTTGGCTTCAAAGTGCACAAGCAGGTGGACATCCCCGTGCCCGACGTCCTCTATTGGTGGGAGAAGAGCGGCAAGGTCGCCCACTGCGTTCCCGAAATTCGCGATGTCAGCTTGGCTCTCTCTAAAGCCGTCGAGGCTGCTCTCGATGATGGCACAGTAGCTGTAACCATCGGTGGTGATCACTCTTTGGCTATCGGCAGTATTGCTGGAGTTTCCAATTACTACCGCAAGCGCAAGGAAGAGTTTGGACTGATCTGGTACGACGCCCACGGCGACATCAATACACCAGCCACTTCACCCTCGGGCAATGTGCACGGCATGCCCTTGGCGGTCTCTCTTGGGCAAGGTGATGAAAGACTTACCGAACTATTAGGCTTTAGTCCGAAGGTGAAGAGCAAGCGTTGCGCCCTCATTGGCGTGCGCGACCTGGACCGGGCCGAAAGCGAATTGATTGACGAATCGGGCATCTTGCCCTTTTCTATGCGCGATATAGACGAGCACGGCATTGTCAAAGTCACGCGCCAATCGCTCGATTATGCCGCTCGCGGCGTCGCCGGTTTGCATGTCTCCTTCGATCTAGATGTGATGGATCCAGATGTAGCGCCCGGTGTCAGTACCGATAGCCGCGGCGGTTTGACTTACAGAGAAAGTCATCTCACCTTGGAACTTTTAGCCGACAGCGAACTAGTTCGTTCAATCGACATAGTCGAATTGAATCCGGCTCGCGATGTGCGCAACCAAACAGCTGAACTGGCTGTGGAACTTGTCCAGTCCGCTCTAGGCAAGAATATCTTGTACTAGACTAGCTTTCGGCTCAGGCTTCGCGGGTCTCGACTTCATCTTCTTCGAGGGCTCGCTCAATGCGCTCTTCGTAGTCACGCAATCTTTCTCTGGCTTCAGCCAAGCCTGGGAATTCTTTCTCGAGAGCCAGAGCTTGTTGCAAGCCTTTCTCTCCCAATGAGTTTAGTAACTCGCGAGCCTTTGCATCAAATTCCTTCATCTCTTTAGGTCGCTCCGGCTCAACCAAATAGAGTAATTTTCCGGACTCTTGAATTTCAGCTTCTCTCTTCTCGTAGGCATCTTTGGACGCCTGAAAGTTCAAACGCCCTCTCTCCAGCTGGAGAAGCTCTTCGGGCGGCAGGTTTCTCTCAATTGCGTTGAGCCCTTCGGCAAACTCTTTGATGAGTGGACCGGTTACTTGTTTTTCAAGGCGGTCGGAATACTTCTGCACCAGGCTCGAGGCTTTCTTGTAATCTTCTGCTTCTTCTTTTGACAAGACGGTGTCGGTGGCACCTATGCTAGGAATAAATATGAGGTCGTCATTAGACGGTTTATCTTCGCCGGCTTTACTTTCAGTCTTCCGTCCCTTGGTGGCAATGAAAGTCGTGGTTTCTTCTTCCAGATTGAGATTGCGCGGTACTCCGTTAATCGATAATTCGGTATTGACTTCGGCAGCGTCCGGATTCTCTTTGCTCTTATTCTTTTCTGCTTCGGTTGCCGCTTCCGCCTGCGACTGCTCCGGTCCCTTCTCCGTCCCTTTCTTGTCTAGTTCCGATTGCTTTTCAGAGGGCTTCACCTGCAGCTCGGTATGCCAGGGGCTGGCAGTGTCTACCGCTTCCTGATTTCTCTGATGTTCGAATTTTTCGCTCATTTTGGTACCGCTGTGAATATTAAATGGGGAAGGTTTCGTTTAATCTTTGTTTCGCTTGATTTCTGGCTGGGGGGATTTGATTAATCGTTGCTGGTGGCTGCTTCTGCCGATTTGGGTGGGCTGTTTTTGGGTGCTTCGAGGGTCGAAAAAAACGTAAATCGATAACGATTAACGTTCAACTTACATCTTTATACACAGAGAAATTGGTTTTTGGACTGCCTAGATTGGGGGCTCGACAAAATGTAGTAAGGGGTACTATACTTACGTATGTGTATTGTCTCTGGAGTATTCCCTTGGAACTCAACAAACCACTACCTACTCGTCAACGTGAAGTCTTGAGCCTTATAGTCAGCTTCACTGAAGAGCATGGCTATCCTCCAACTCTAGCCGACTTGGCTGGTTGTCTAGGTCTGAAGAATCGCATGACCGTACATCAGCATGTTGCCGCCCTCAAGAAGAAGGGGCTGGTGCACTGGGAACCTAAGTTAAATCGTTCGTTGCGCGTTTTACCCGAGGGCTTGCAGGTGCTTGGTCTTAGACCTGAGCAGGTGGGTGGTTTAGAGGCTGAAGAGTCCCCTGATGAACTCCTCCCCCAGGGGCGAAAGGCGGATAGAGTTCAATCTGCTGATCTTCGTGCTGTTGGCAAAGATAAGATTGTTGCCTTTCCTCAGACAAGTCAGCCAGGGATTCCTTACGCTGGCGCTATTGCCGCCGGTACCCCGATCGATGCCGCACTTGAATCGAAGGAATACTTGGAGGTCGAGAGCCGATACGGCGAAAGCGGTTGTTTTGCCCTGAAAGTGAAAGGGGAGTCAATGATCGAAGATGGTATCTTCGATGGTGATTTTGTCATTGTGAAGCCAAATCCTTCTCCCAATAACGGAGATATGGTGGTGGCTTTACTTGAGGATGGTAGTGCCACTCTCAAGAGATTCTTCAAGGAGAAAGGCGGTTATCGTTTGCAGCCTGCTAACTCTTCTATGGAGCCAATCTTTGTTGACGCTGCCAGTGGACTGACAATTCAGGGCACTGTGGTTGGTCTCTTTCGCAAAATGTAGCGAGACTGCAAGATTCTATTCGGTTTGCATAGCCTTTAGCGGTTTGGTGCGCCGCGGTCAAATAGCTGTTTCATAGCTTTGGGCATTGGCTTGGCTGTGTCAATTTCCAAGGTGCGTTCGTTTTCGTATCTAACGACGCCCGGCTTTTCGTTGGCAATCTTGCGTACATGTTTGCACTGGGTATAAACAACTCGCACCTTGCTGCCTTGCCCAGCTTTAGATAGTCTCGCTGCAATCTGCGCTGCTTCTTCGATAGTTCGAGCCGGCGGCTCTTGTTTCGATGAAGGAATGCGAATCAAGACATGAGCACCGCCTTGCCCGAGAACGTGGAACCACAGGTCATTTGGTTGCGCCAATCGAGAGAGGAGATAGTCGTTTTCCATGCGGTTGCGCCCGACATATATCGTCCATCCATCACTGGAGTTGAGGGTTATTAGCTTTTCTGTACGCTTTGATTTGCCTCCGACTCGACTTTGCTTAGAGCCACCACCGCTTGCTTTACTATTGCCCTTCAGAGCATGTTGCAGGTCTTGAGGCTTCTTGCCGGTCAGTTGTTCCTTTATGCTTTTCAGTTCGAATATACTTTCAGCTTTTCCCACCTGCAAAAGTTTTTGTTCCATCAGGTGACGACGCTCTTTGGCTTCTTCGATTGAACGGCTGGCTGTCTGATTACGAGAGCGCACTTTGGCATATTGTCGGTAATAGTGTTGTGCATTTTGGCTAACTGAGAGTAGCGGATTGAGTTTGATTTCAATTTGTCCGCCCTTTTCGTCAAAGATATTTTCTGCCAGCAAGACTTCTTGACCGGCTTTGATTTCGGTCATATGGGCGAGCAAGAGGTCCCCCGACCTTTTCAAATCTTCAATGGAAGAAGTTTGCAGTACATGCTCGGCTGCCGTCTTGATGCGGCTTTCCAGTTTGCCTATTTCTAAACTGAGATCGGCTTTCAGTCTTTCCCTAAGCTGATTTAGCTGCTCTTGATATTCACATTGTCGGAAGTATTCTTCCACCATGTCGTTTACAGCTGGAAACTCTTTCACCTCGTCTTTCTTATGCGGATATAGCCCGCGAACGCTGTAGCGGCTCAGGTCATTGAACATGAAGGGACGAAATGCTGATGTCACCAACTCGCCGGTCTGACTGACTGTGTCTCTGTCTCTGTCTCTGTCTCTGTTCTTGTCGGTGTCGGTGTCGCGTTGCATTCCCTCGACAATGCTCCAAAGTCTTTCCAGTTGCTCATTGGTTGCTTTGGAAGCGCTGGCTGCGTCGCTCGGTAGACCTGCTGCTAAGACCAATTCTTCGCAGAGATGTCTGCCCGCGCCGGTGAAAGTTTGAATAAGCCATTGCTCGAGGGTGGCAAACTTTGAAAAGTCTTGTCTAAAGCCTGAGTAGCAGTCGAACAGGACTTCCTTAGATAGGCTATACAAGCTTGGTCGGTCTTGGCTGGGTGGTCTTTCGTAGCTCAGGCCTGGAGCCACTTCTCTTTGGCGGCTCATGTCTTTTGTGACCACATGGGAGGCTGTGATTATTTTGCCGCTGGCTTTATCCCAGAAAATGAGATTGCTGTGCCTGCCCATAATTTCAGCCGTCAGTATCTTTATTGAAGCAGAGCCGACTTCGTCAAGGGCTGAGAAGACAAAGTCCACTATTCTTTCGCCCTGAGGCTGTTCGGCAGCTATGAGGGTGGCACCCGCCAAGTGCTTTCTCAAAAGCAGGCAGAAATTGGGAATGTTATTGGCACCATACCTGGAGACGTAACGCTCTGCGTCAGTATTGTGGACATTATTTTTGGGGGCATTGGCAATATTGGGCTTGAGCAGGCAGATACGGCCGTGTACCGACTGCGCCGAGATGAACAGGCTATTTGTACCTGTCTTTCCTCTCAGTAAGAGCAGCAACTCATCGCGACCGAGTTGCAAGATTTTCTCAATCTTGCGGTTGACAATGAGCGGGCGCGCTTCTTTGAGGACCGCTCGGATTGAAAGTGCGTCGAATGGTTGCATTAGACTTCTATTTTGTCGGGTTGCACAGTGCGCTAAGGTGAGGTTTAATAACTGACAATTTAGCAAACTCGAAGATGTTTTTAGTGGATGTTTTTATGAATATGTTCGAGTTGCTTTGGAAAGAGCCCCGAGAGAAAACCAAAAATTCTCAAGACGACGTTAGTTGTCGACTAGCAGGTTGAGAAGCAGTTGAGACAAAATTGACACAGGGATAGCCGCTTTGCCGAGAACTAGGAAATAAGCTTAGCACCCAATTTCCCAGGACCCTCAGAATCGAGTTCTTTAGCTAGCGCATAATTAGTGAACCTTGTCAGAAATAGGTAGTTGAAAGCCCCATTAGTTAGGTTATGTCAGCCATAGGAAACGGTGCAACCATAGAGACAGATACCCGAGTAAAAGCCGCAGCCAAGGCTGCCAGTCAATCTGCCGGTAAAGCGCCAAATCAGGCGTCCGGCAATAAGACTTCTGGCGATCGGACTTCTGGAAAGCAGGCTGCCGGCAAAGAGATAGCGAAAGAGCCTGGCAAAGAGCCCGGCAAATCAGCCGGTAAAGAACGCAAGACTTCGGGCAAGTCCAAGCGTGGTCTGCGCTCCGGCAATCTTATTGTCATAACCGGTCCATCCGGGGTTGGTAAAGGCACCCTGGTCAAGAAGCTGATGGCTCAGATGGACCGTCTCAAATACTCTGTATCTGTGACCACAAGACCGATAAGGCCTGGCGAAGTGGAAGGCACCTCCTACTTCTTCCGTAGCGTGGCAGAGTTCGAAGAGATGATAGGCCAGGGGGCGTTTATGGAATACGCCAAGTTTGCCGGTAATTATTACGGCACTCCCCGCGGCTGGGTCTCTGAAGAGCAAGAGAGCGGCGTCGATGTTATTTTAGAGATTGAGGTGCAGGGCGCTAAGCAGATTTATTCGCAGTATCCCGAGGCTGTCATGATCTTCATTTCTCCGCCCTCTTTCGAGGAATTGGAAGCCCGATTGAGGGGGCGTCAGACCGAAAGTCTCGATAAGATCAATCTAAGACTGGAGAAAGCCAGAGAAGAGTTACAAGAAAAAAATATTTTCCATTATGAAGTAGTCAACGATAAGATTGAGGATGCCGTTAACAATCTAGAGCATATCGTGTATGCTGAACGTTGCCGTATCGACAAGCGGCGCTAGATAGTTGTTGCTATAAACCTTCAAAGCCAAGAGATAAACCGATGAGTACCACTCGAATCCTGGACCAGCTTCTCAAAGACAACACCAACCGTTATGAGCTGGTTTTGCGTGTGGCGCAGCGAGCCAAGCAAATCAAGAACGAAAGCCGCGAGCAAGCCAAGACCGCCAATGCCGTTATTCAGGCTCTGCAGATGGTCGCCGCCGAAGGCGACGGAACTATCTTGATATCGCCCTCTGGGCAGTACATGTATTAAGAGCTAGGAAAGACTCCCCAGCAGAGCTTCCGTTTTTGTTGCCTGCTAAGTCTTAAGTCGAGTCTCTAGCCCGGTCATTAACAGCCCTGGAACCTCTGGTTTCAGGGCTTTAAGCTGGGTAATTCCTTAAAATCTGTTTCAAAGTGGCATGCTATGGGAGAATTCCCGTTGCTAAAGAGCAAACTCGGGCTTAAACTCTTCTCGTCTGTGAGTGCAGTCGGTATTCGAGGGCTTTCTACTAATGGATTTCTGGACTGTAATGCTACTTTTCGCCTTTATGGCCGGCATCATGGGCTGGATAACCACACCCTTCGTCAACGCCATCTTATGGTACTGCGACTGGCGCGACGGCAACGACATTAACTGGGGACTTGATACTGCCTTTGCGGTCATGCTTCCCTTCGCCTGGATGTTCTCCATATTTGAGATCATTTTGCTCTACTGCAAGTAAAAAGTTCTCACGAGCAGTGCTGCCTTCGCTCATAAAGGCAAGTTCGGCGAGAATCTCTGCAGCATCTTTTTTGCTAGTTATTTGAGTGAGCCGGTTACGAAATGGGGCGGCGCCGCTTATTCCCTTTGTGTAATTGATCATGTGTCGGCGGCTTTCATTGATGCCGACTCTCGCTCCCTTGTATTCAACCAGGGCGCTGGCGTGAGCATAGGCTGTAATCAGTCTATCGAGAGTGCTAGGCGCGTCGCTCAGCACGCCCTCATCTAGATAGCGTGTAATCGAAGGAATCAGCCAGGGATTGCCGAGGCTGCCGCGGGCCACGGCTACGCCGTCGCAGTTAGTTATTTCCAGCATTTGCATAGCTGCTTCCGGGCTGAAAACATCACCGTTACCAAAAACTGGGATGGTAAGCGCCTTTTTGACCAGGGCAATATGGCTCCAATCGGCTTTGCCAGAATAGAGTTGCTGTCTGGTGCGACCATGCACGGTCACCATTGAAGCGCCGGCTCCTTCTGCCATTTCGCCGAAACTAACACAATTGCGGCTGGTATCGTCCCAGCCCAGCCTAAATTTGACGGTTACGGGTATTGAGACGGCACTCTTTACTGTTTTGATGATTTCTTCTGCCAGGTCAGGCTCTTTCATCAAGGCGCAGCCGTCTTTGCCCTTGGTGATTTTAGGCACCGGGCAGCCCATATTTATGTCTACGAAGTCGGCGCCTCGCTTTTCTGCTAGCTGGGCCGCATGAGCCATAACATCGGGCTCATGTCCAAAAATCTGAATGCCGATTGGGTGCTCTGCCTCACCCAGGTCCATAATGCGCGATTCTGGTCTGGCTAGGAGGGCTCTAGAGCTGACCATTTCGGTGGACATCAGGCAGCCTGGGTCAATTTGTCTAACGATAGAACGAAAAACCAAGTCGGTGACACCGGCCATGGGCGGCACATAAACTCGGCTATTGAGGGTGAAATTGCCAATCTTGACCGGCATCGCTCGTTCCACTTTACAAGGACTGCTCTAGCATACTACATGGAGCTTGGCCCTAAGCGCAGATCACCGTGCCCGTTTAAACTATATTGATGGAAGAACGAGAAAGAACGAAAATTAGGTACAACTTTGCAGAGAGAAAATAATTTGTCGGTTCATTTATGTTTTTTGCCGAGACAGAAGGCAATGATTAGTTCCTTGCTTCTTTTGCTTTTCTTGCTTCCCGGTTTAGGTCTACTAAGTCTGCCTCCTGCTTTTGGCGGTGAACCAAAATTCAAGCTGCCGCCGCCGCCCGACCCCACCAAGCATGCGATTTCTGGTCGTGTTCTTTTGCCTGATGGCAAGGCTCTTGGAGATTGTGTCGTGCGACTATGGGAGGCTTCTGGCGAAGTTTCGCTTGAGACCAGAACCAAGGCCAACGGAGAGTTTTCCATCCCTCACAACAATTGCGGTAAGCTCACTTTAGAGGTGATACCCGAATTAGATAAAGGCTGCAGTCAATCTCTGGTGGAGAATCTGCCTGGTGATGAAACACGCAAATTGATTGTGCGATTGCGCCACGGGCATCTAGTCACAGGCAGAGTGGTTGCGGAAGAGGCGGCAAGCGGACTGGCGCTTGGTGGACTTATGCGTAAGAAGAATGCCACGGTCTTGAGAGGTCTTAAGGGGCTGACAATCAAGGTTGAGCCGCTGGACAAAGGTGATGATGGTCGTGCCCATCTTTATGGCAGTGGTGGTTGCGAAACTGGGCGGCAGGGCACATTTTCTATGCGTCTTACCTCTGGCAAAAAGAAATTGACTATTTACAACGAGCTCTATCCTGAATTAGTCAAAGCTGGTTCAAAGGAGATTATTGTCGATGGAGACGAGCACCTAGGCGCCATTAAGCTGTTACCAAAGAAAGAGGATTGATTGTAGATGCGCATTGCTTATTTCGACTGTTCTTTTGGTGCAAGCGGAGACATGCTCTTGGGCGCTTGTCTGGATGCCGGCGAAGCTCTTGGTTTTGGCTTGAAAGAGCTGACAGCCCAGCTTGAACTTTTGGGTTTGCCACCGGCAGAGTTCAGTCTTTCGCTTGAGAAAGTTCATCGTGCCGGTATTTTTGCCAGTCACCTCAATGTACATTTGCAAGAGAATGTATTATCTGCTGACTCAAAAACTTTGGACCCAAGGCGTGCAGTCTCTCATTTGCATGAACACGAACATGAGCATGAACATGAGCACGGGCACGGGCATGAACATGAACACGAGCACGAGCACGAACATGAGCACGGGCACGGGCATGAACATGAACACGAGCACGAACATGAACAGGAGCACGGGCACGAACATGGACATGGGCATGATCACGGGCACGGGCATGAGCATGAACATGAACATGGGCATGAGCACGGGCACGGGCATGAACATGAACACTCACATGAACACTCACATGAACACTCACATGAACACGGGCACGAGCATGAGCACGAACATGAACATGAACATGAGCACGAACATGAACATGAGCACGGACGTCGTCTCTCTGATATCTTGGCTTTGATTGAGAATTCGAAGCTGGCAGATGCGGTGAAGGCTCTGGCTACTAGAATTTTTGTCAACCTCGGAGAGTCCGAGAGCAAAGTGCATGGGGTGCCAATCCAGTCCATTCATTTTCATGAAGTTGGTGCCACTGATTCGATAGTTGACATTGTTGGTTTTGCCATAGCCTTTCACTCTTTGGGTATCGAGAGAGCGATTGTTTCGCCCCTGCCCTTGGGCAGCGGCGTGATCAAGTCTGCCCATGGTATCTATCCTGTGCCCGGACCGGCTACTCTGAACTTGATTATGAGTGCCGGCGCCCCCACGCGTGACTATCCCAACGGCTATGAATGCTTGACGCCGACAGGGGCTGCCATTCTCACTACTATAGCCGAGCGCTACTCAGGACCACCGGCGTTTGAAAGAGTGCTTGGTACTGGATATGGTGCTGGAACTTATGCTCCTGAAGCGCATCCTAATGTGGTTAGGCTTATCGTGGGCAATGCGCTACCGCCGTCTCATCCACAAGTCGGCATTTCGAGCGGTGAGCGTGCTTCTTTTCGCTCAGAAATTATTTGCTGCCTAGAGACAAATATTGATGATTGCAGTCCGCAGATACTTGCTTTCGCTGCCGAGAAACTGCTCGAGTCCGGCGCCCTGGATGTCTCTCTTTCGCCTTGTCAGATGAAGAAGGGGCGTTCCGGGCACTTCTTGAAGGTACTGGCTCGTCCTGAAGATGTCTATCACCTTTCAGATATTTTGCTGTCTGAAACTACTGCCATTGGTGTGCGCACTTACTATACCGAGAGGCTGGCGGCAGACCGCGACTTTATCAACGTCAATCTTTTGGGGCAGGAAGTTAGAGTAAAGGCTTCGTATCGTCTAGATGGTAGTCTCATCAACCTTCAACCAGAATATTCAGACTGTGTTTCTTTAGCAGAGCGTTCTGGACTGCCTCTCAAGCAAATCATGCAAGATTGCCTCGAGACCGCTATGGCTAACTTTAAGACTAAATCAAATTAGTGCTGAGCTCGTATTTGTTTAGAGCGCTCAATATCCTTTTTTGCAAGGGCGTTTAGACCGAGCTTCCTATAGGCTTCTGCCCGTAGCTCGAGGGCAGATGGTGCCGGTTCTTTGTTGAATTCTGTCTGAGCATACTGATTGAGATCGCTGATACATTCTTTATAGCGACCAAGGCTATAGTAAATCTTTGCTCTCAATTGCAAGGCAATGTCGTTATTCTTTTCAATCTTGAGTATCTTCTCTAGATCTTTGAGAGCTTCTTGTCCTCTATTGTTTTGTTCAAGATAACCCGCATGGTTAAGCAGAACCTTCAAGTTGTTTGGATCCAGTGAAAGCGATTTTTCATATTCTTTCAAGGCCTGGTCCACTTGCTTGAGAGCCGAATAGCTGTAAGCCATCAACTCATGTCCGTAAGCATCTTCCTTCTTTTCCAATTTGAACTTTTCTTTTATGCAGGCTATAGCCTCGCTATGACGATTCATCGATTGATAGAGTTTGCAAAGCCAGATTGCTGTCTCGCCGGCTTTATCCCCCAGTTGTGCGCTCTTGAGGCAATCGTTGAGGGCGGCTTCTTCGTCGAAATTATCGATGTGTGCTAAAGCTCGCCAGGTATAGATGTGTGGATAGCGCTTCGCTGAAGGGTCTGCCTCTATTAGTCGATTGCATTCTTCCAAGCGCGGTGGCTTTTCCGCGACTCTCCCAATCCGTATCTTTTCATACAGCAAAGAAAGATCGTGCGGATATTTACGGCAAAGTGCCTCATACAGTTTGAAGCCGGCTGCCGGAGATTTTTCACTGACGCTGCGCGCCTGCTTAAGCAGAAAGGCTTGTCCTTGAGCCGCAGCGGTTGACTGTGATAGCACCGTTAGTAGTACCAAAGAAATTAGCATGCGCTCTGTCTTGCTGAGAAAACTCTTGGGTTTATTGTTCATTGATAAGTCTTATTGGCGTTGCGCTTTAGAGTGGTTTCTTTTTCATCTATTTCAATAGGTTTCGGGGTGGCGCTTGCCGCTTCTGGATTTACTCCGGTGGGATGTGCCTTTACCGGTGGTGCCGGCTTGACCAGCTTATTGGCTGCACTGCTGCCTGGCGTCTGTCCGCTTGCTGCGCTTGTTGGTGTTGTTGTGCCGGGAGTTTTACTGGAAGTTGTTCCAGGCGCTGTTCCTGTTGGATGGGCTTTCACTGGTGGCGCCGGTCTGACATTATTGATGAAGGCTGAGCTATTATAGCTGTTGACATGACCGTTCAGGGCGTCGCGGGCTGCATTCTTATCTACTGGTTTGTCTTCTTTGGGGACTGCGGCGGCAAGGGTGGCTGTCCAACCATCTTTTTGCGCTCTATCCATGGGCATGACCGTGACAACATCTGCTTTGGCGCCTTTTGGAACCAGGTCTGTATCAAGCTCTTTTAGATACTTTTCCGGCGTGCCCACTTCTATGAATACAATTGAAAGAAGTTTGGGATCGCTCAAACTGTTGACTCGATCGATTATCACTTTCTTCAAGTTTTCAGCGTCGGTTGGTCGACCATCTGAGATTATGGCAATCAGGGCTGGTTTCCCACCTTCTAGGGGTCTTCTTACCAGGGCAAGGGATTCTTGCAGTGCCTGTGCCATATTTGTCTCGCCATCAGGTGCGATTTCTTGAAATACAGATGAAAGTTGTCCGGCGCTGCAATTCCGAAACGAACGAAACTGCGAATCGAAGGTTACGATTGAGATATCATTAGCAAGTAAGCCATTGTCCGCTAGATAGATTTCGCCTATGTGCTGCTTGCACCATTGCCAACGGGACAAGCCTCCAGGGCAGTCTTTGGTATCCATAGAAGCCGACTTGTCTATCATAAAGACCAAGCTGCGCTCATGAAGTTTCTGCGCGGCGCTTCTTTCTAGGCCTGCTTTGAGCGGATCCTTTCGGTTTGGTTGGCTTTGCTGAATAAGAGTCGCTACATCTATGCGGCACAAATAGCGCTTGCCTGCCCGCTCAACAATGAGATCGGCGATTGTTCCTCGTACTCCTCTTGCCAGAATCTTATCGCCTGCGGCAAGACCGGCTCTATAGGCTAGCGAGTTGGGTGCAACATAGACGACATTCTCTGGAGGGCTCTTCTGTTGGCTCTCTGCCAGGTATCCGAGCTTATTTACCGGCCGAGGCGGACTTTCCTGAAGCATTTCTGTTTTGCCGACACCTCCAAGCAAGCGCTTTGGCGGCGGCAAGGTGTCAAGTGTTGGTGTCGCCGACTTCAATTGTAAGCCGGTGTCTTGGTCCTTTGATTGCGAGCCGGCTCTGCTGCAGATCTGCTTCGGGCGGCTAGGGTCTCGATTTGGCGTTGCTTTTGCCTGCTCAATCGGCTGTGATATGGCAACAATGGCAGCTGCAAAGGACGAAGCTTTCATGGGTCCTTTACTTTTCAAGCTTTTCAAGAAATTGGAGATGGTTGCTTTCATCAGGTCATTTTATTCAAATTTTTTGTAGTATATCTATCTCTAGTGTTGAGTTGAGGAGGTTTGTTTCATGTCCAAGCTAAAGGATCTTGTTGATGATAAGCTCCAGAAGTTTTTTGCCACGCCAACATTTGTCGTTCAAGATATAGTGCCCGCTGACGATGTTTCCAAATCAATTATCGAGCACCAGAAGTATCGCTATCAGCTTGCCAGTCTGACGCCTTTGACTGTCGGTCCCCATGGCGGCCGCATTCTGCTAATCTATCATTACACAGGCGGTGCCGTGGCTTAGTTTGTCTAGTCCAGAGCCACTCAGCCAGTCTATAGATGCAAGTACCGTTGCTCCGCTCAATCGAAAGAGGCCCTCAGCGGTACTTTCCCTCTTGTCAATCGCTTTGTTTCTGCCGTTCATTTTCTGTACTTTTGTCTACTGGCAGGTGAATAGAGAGACAGGTCAGATCTATTCGAACATTGAGTCCATTCCTTCTAGACCGGCCGCCCTTGTCTTTGGTGCTGGGGTCGGGTCTTCTGAAGCGCGCGACCGAGTTCTGGCTGCCGTAGCTCTTTATAAAAGTGCTAAGGTAAAAAAGCTGATAATGACCGGCGACAATGGCGAAATTTACTACAATGAGCCCGTCGCAATGAAGCGCCAAGCTCTAGAACTGGGAGTTCCATCATCAGATGTGATTTGCGACTATGCAGGTTTTCGCACCTATGACAGTCTCTATCGCGCTCGTGATATCTTCGAACTCAATAGTCTAATTCTTGTCAGTCAGCGCTTTCATTTGCCAAGAGCCCTCTACATTGCCAGAAATCTGGGTCTCAATGCCATAGGCTTTTGTGCGGACCGAAGTTCTTATGGCGACATGGCAAGATGGTACGACTTGCGAGAATTCGGTGCTGCGCAAGCAGCTTGGCTAGACATCCTTTCTAAGCGTAAGCCGAGATATCTTGGCGCGAAGGAGCCGGTTTTCCCCTCACAGAACTGACGTTATTGAGACAGATATTTTTAGACTGATGCTTCTTGGTTCAGTTTCGAGCTTCGGCATTTAGCGGAAAACACAGAATCTTCGGAGTTTGGTACAGCTTGAGTTTCTTAGTCTCAAGATCCCCAGTCTTTAGACAGGCATCAATTATTGACCGCTCGCTTCGGACAGTGCTGAAACTCAAGAGTTTTGCAATAGACAAGTACAACTGCAGATACTTTCTGCTGATTCCTTGAAACTCTCTCCGGATTAGTCTATCAAATTCTTTTCTGAGCACTGACTTGTGCTTTTTTGCATTGCCTGGTTCTCTCGTAATTAGCTCTGATTCCATTTCTATTTGATAGGAATCCAGTTCATCAACACAGTGGTTTCCTCCTTTAGGAGCTGATTCAAGCTCTCTTGATGTAAGTTCAAATCGACCGCCGAATGTCATCTTGATCAGTCCTGAAAGCTCTAAGTCTGTGAGGCGTTCGTTCAACTTAGCAATTTCCAGCTCAGTTCTAGTTGAGAGTTCGTCAGGATGCAGAGCGCCGGCTTGTCTAAGGCAATCCAAAATAAGTTGGTGCTCCGGCTCATTATGAAAGGTCAAGTTCGAGCTGTTATCCGTCCTTGTGAATTCGTCTGCATCTGAGCTGTCTGAGATTGGCTCCTGTTGGGTCTTTTCGAAAATGTCTGAGTCCTTCATGTCAAATGGAGCTGATTCTTTCTTTTCTTTCTGATTACTCTCTTGCTCCTGTTCAGATTCTTCACTGCTTGGATGAAGCCCTCGAATAGACCAGATGCTCCTCTTGATGAAATGTGGCAGAAATTCTCTCGACCAGACGTTTTCAGATTCTGGATTGTATTCTAGATCAACGGAATACATTAGAAGATGGTAGATGTTCAGTGCGGTTGCTTGAGCGACTCTTACTATCTTGCCGAACCAGTTGGAGCTGATGAATACGCCGTTTTCCATGAACCACATCGCTGCGTACCAAGGACGTAGTTTTCTTCTTCTGTCAAAGAACGTTCCTGCAGTGGTTCTATAGGAGTTTTCGCATTTTAAGCAGATTGCTAGTCGATAGTCATCCTCGAATCTAAATTGGCTAGAGTTAGAATCATCTGTAAAACAGTAGCAAGCAAGTAGACCTCTCTTCGTGAGCAAGTCAGCAAGATCTTTGGCACAGTCTCTCTCTGAGGGAAAGCGCTCGCAGAACTCGGCCCAAGCTTTCTTTGCTTGTTCCTTAATTTCTGTACTTTTCCCTCTGGCATAGTCTATTTGCATGAGTGAAATCAGATTGTGGGGATCGCTTTTCATATCTAGACCCTTCAGTGGTTGATAGATCTATAAACGTAAGACTGAACGAAAAAGTTCAAAAAAATGACCTTAAAAATTTTGGATTGCGATATCGATTTACGATTTCGACCGACATTTGCTATTCATGAAAATTGGTGCGAAGGCAATGGGCATAATGCTTGGCGGTTGCTAAGTGGCGTCCTGGCTATAATTAATCTAGTCCGTGATTTTAATAAAGTGATTCTTGTAACTTAAAGGCTTCATAGCCTGTTCAGAATTTGACATCGGTCTACAATAAATAGAATGGGAATCAGGAGCAGAATATTGAACTCTCGAAAAGTCCATAGTCAGAGAACCAGGCAAAGGCAATCAACAGTACTTCTGCTTCTTTTCGCCTTTATGGTGAACTCACCTAAAGCTTTTTGTGAAAATCAGGTTTCTGATCTTTCAGACACTGGAGAATCTGCCAGAGCCTTTAGTCTTGGTCAGACTCCTGCGATTTCGCCAGCGCCCAATAAATCAGTCGGTGTTTATGGTGGTTTGCATAAGGCGATTAGCTCAAGGAAGCTGTTTCGTGGTGCAGGCATTAGTGCTTTTAATAAGGGACGCCAGGCGGTAGTGGCAGTCTATGGGTACAAAGGCGCAAATTTTCGTATGGATGCGATCTTGGCAGCTAGAGCAATCGCGGATTCTTTCAGCGGTCAATTTCTTACCTTCGCAATTAGATATTACGAACCAAATAACTCTCGAGCATATAAAGAAGTGCTACTAACAAGCAAAGACATTACATCTTTAGAAGCCGGAACTATTAAGCTCGCTGAGTTTGCAAGTTCATTGCCGGTCGTGGAAGTTTCTGCATATGACGGCGCCGTTGTGTGCTTCGAGAAGTATCTTCTTGTTGCTGAGCAACTAATATCAAAGGGAAGCTTTTTTGAGGCGGAGCAGATTGTTGACAGTCTGGGTCCGGCGCCCGGTGGTATTGATCAGTCAAGATACACTAGAGATATGATGCACCTGGCTCAAGGCTTTGATTCATATGGTGATTCTTATCGGGCTGCCAGAATTCTGGAATCGGTTGTTGAGCAGCGCCGAGTCTCGGGGAGCTTGTTTGGTGATGAAGCCGAACTTACTGTGGACCGATTGATAGACATTTATCTTGCTGAGAAACGTTTTGAAGATGCAGAGAAGCTGTTAAACGAGATAATCGCTGCTAACTCGAGTAACAAAGCTGGTAAGTCCTATGTCAATAACTTAGAGCGGTTAGGTGTGGTCTTGCTAAGACAAGGCAAAGGCGCAGATGCCTTGCCTAAATTTAAAGAGGTTCTTGAACTGCGCACTGCTAATGGTGAGGGATTGGGAAGGGCTCGAACTTTGGAGAATTTGGGAGATGCACAGCGCTTAGTCGGCAGTAAAGGAGAGGCATTGTCCTCATATCGAGAGTCTAAAGCTCTTTATGATAAGGCTGTAGTGAGTCCGAAACGGCATGAACAGATTGATTTTCAAGTGTATTCAGGGCGAGTCAAACAGATAGAAGAGAAAGTGAAGCATCTTTAGATGATGCGATTACTTATCTTCTTCTTCTTCTTCTTCTTCTTTATATTAGAGCCTTTATCTCTTCCTGAATATGTGGAGCTGTGGAGGAATCTTTGAAAAAATACGAGTGGAATGCTTTGACAGCTATCGGTGGTAGATGTCTGAAAGTAGAGAGAGGTTATGCCCTATTCGAATTGCCGCTTAGTGAAGCTGTGATGCAACCGACTGGGGTCTATCATGCTGGTATGATTGTCACGCTCGCTGATGAGGCGGCTTCTGCTGCTGCCTATGGTGGCAGCATTTCAATCGAAGAGATTGAAAAAAGAAAACTTGAAGGCAAAGCTTCTGAGAAGTTTCCTTATTCTGTTCAGCTGAGTGTCAATCTGCTTACAAACGACCCGGTGGGGCCGATTACGGCTGAGTCTAAAGTGGTGCGTTGGGGCAGAATGACTGTGGTTGATACTGAAGTTCGTACCTGTACAGGTGAGCTAATGACTCTGATGCGGAGCACTCATATGATGGTGGACGCTACCAAGGTCGGACCGCATCTCAAGAAGTAGGCAGAAGCAAAAGAAGTCTCAAGAAGTAGGCAGAAGCAAAAGAAGCAGAAGAAGCAAAAGATAAATTGAGAAAACGCGCTCAAACCGGTAAAACTTGAGCGCGTTTTCTACTCTTTCTGATTTTTTTGGCTAAGAGACGGCCACCAAGCTCGGTGATTTGCTAAAGGTCAGTTCATCGTCATGCTCGTCGATAGTGATGGTATCACCATCGTTAAACTCGCCTTCCAGCAGCTTGAGCGCCAGTGGGTTTTCAATTTCACGCTGGATCAAGCGCTTCAACGGTCTCGCTCCGTAAACCGGATCGTAGCCGGTGTTGGCCAGCCATTCGCTGGCAGCATCGGTGGGTTTGACTTCGATTTTACGGTCAGCCAGTCTCTTATTGAGAATCGAGAGTTGGATAGTGACTATTTGCTTCAATTCTGATGCCTTCAAGGCGTGGAAGACAACCGTTTCGTCGATTCTGTTCAGGAACTCGGGACGGAAGTGGGCTCGTAGAGCTTCCATAACTTTCTCTCTCATCGCGTCGTAATGGTCCTCTCCATCCACTGCCGACTGCATCTGATAGTCGAGTATGTGTTGGCTACCGATGTTGGAGGTCATGATGATGACGGTGTTTTTGAAGTCAACAGTGCGACCTTTGGAGTCGGTCAGATGTCCTTCGTCCAAGACTTGAAGAAGAATATTGAATACATCGGGGTGCGCCTTTTCGACTTCATCGAAAAGTACGCAGCTGTAAGAGCGGCGTCTAACCGCTTCGGTCAGCTGTCCTCCGTCGTCGTGTCCGATATAGCCGGGTGGTGCGCCGATTAATCTGGCCACTGTGTGTTTCTCTTGGTATTCGGACATGTCTATCCTGACGATTGCTTGCTCATCGTCAAAGAGAAATTCGGCTAGAGCCTTGGCTAACTCTGTCTTACCGACGCCGGTCGGTCCAAGGAATAGGAAGCTGCCGATTGGACGGTTGGGGTCTTTCATGCCGGTGCGGGCACGCCGCACTGCATTTGATACCACTTCTATTGCTTCGTCTTGACCAATGACTCGGTTGTGTAGGTGTTCTTCCAGTCTCAGTAGTTTTTGTACTTCGCCTTCAAGCAGTTTGGTTACCGGTATTCCGGTCCAACTGCCAATGATTTCAGCAATGTCCTCTTCATCGATTTCTTCCTTAAGAAGCCTTGGACCCTTGTTGTCCGAAATTTTGGCTTCCATTTCTTTGAGCTGCTTCTCCAATTCGATAAGCTTGCCGAATTTGAGTTCGGCTGCTTTCTGCAAATCGGTGGCTCTTTCTGCTTGTTCGATCTGAACTTTGGTGTTTTCAATGTCGGCTTTCACAACTTGAATTTTGGAAATGCCTTCCTTCTCCGATTGCCAGCGTGCTCTCAGATTGTCAGATTCTTCTTTGAGGTTGGCTAGATCCTTCTCCAGCTTCTCGAGTCTTTCTTTAGAGCTTTGGTCCTTTTCCTTCTTCAGGGCTTCGCGCTCAATTTCCAGCTGGATTTTTCTTCTTTCCAGCTCGTCCAATTCAGTCGGCATCGAATCGATTTCTATGCGCATGCGGGCTGCCGCCTCATCCACCAAATCGATGGCTTTGTCCGGCAAAGAACGGTCTGTGATATAGCGATTAGACAGCACTGCCGCCGATACCAGCGCCGCGTCCTTGATGCGCACACCGTGGTGCACTTCGTATCTTTCCTTGAGACCACGCAAAATGGAAATTGTCTCTTCCACCGAAGGCTGGTCGACAAAAACAGTTTGGAATCGTCTCTCCAGTGCCGGGTCTTTCTCCACATATTTGCGATATTCGTCGAGAGTGGTGGCTCCGATACAATGCAGTTCGCCCCTTGCCAGCGGCGGCTTGAGCAAGTTTCCCGCATCCATCGAACCTTCTCCCCCTGAGCCGGCTCCAACCACTGTGTGCAGTTCATCAATAAAGAGGAGGATTTCGCCTTCCGATTCGGTCACTTCCTTGAGCACCGCTTTCAATCTTTCTTCGAATTCTCCGCGGTACTTCGCTCCGGCTACCAGAGAGCCCATGTCTAGGGCGATTACTTTTTTGTCTTTCAATCCCTCAGGCACATCGCCTTTGGTGATTCTTATGGCTAAACCTTCTACAATAGCTGTTTTACCCACGCCGGGTTCACCCACCAAGACTGGATTGTTCTTGGTGCGGCGGCTGAGAACCTGCATGACGCGCCTGATTTCGTCGTCTCTACCGATAACCGGATCCAGCTTACCTTTCGCTGCCATTTCGGTGAGGTCTTTGCCATATCTCTCCAGAGCCTGATAGGTGCCTTCCGGGTCCTGGCTGGTTACTTTCTGCTTGCCTCTGATGTCGGTCAGAACTTTAAGTATGCGCTCTTTCGTCAGTCCGTTTTGTTTTAAAATCGTGCCGGCTTGTCCGCGGCTTTCGTCGCTCAGAGCAATCAAGAGGTGTTCGATGCTGATGAACTGGTCTTTCAGCCTTTCGGCTTCACGTTCTGCCGCTTCCAGTACTTGCATAAGTTTGCTGGAGACATGAATCTCGTCTTTGGCTACGGTAACCGAAGATGCTTTCGGCTGATTCTGTAGATATCTTGTTACATCGTCAATGATTTTTTGCGGTTTGACTTCTAGCTTTTCGACAATTTTGCTTCCCAGGCCATCTTGCTGTTCCATAATTGAGAGAAGCAAATGCTCAGGGGTAACCTGGCTGTTGGCAAAGCGGCTAAGCAGGGCGCGACAACCTGTGATTGCTTCTTGCGCTTTATTGGTAAATTTGTCGAGATTCATGAGTTTTTACCTTCTGAAAGTTGGTTCTGAAAGACCTTTCTATTTGAATTATGGATAGCCGGTTGAAGCGCCTGTGAGAAATCCATAATTTCTTTATAAGTTCTACTAGAATAGTCTTAGCGGTAAATGACTTTCCGTTACAGTCAGGCGTCCCAATTCAGGTACCAGATTAGCAGCATGCAGGAGTTCGAAGAAGACTATTACGCCACCCTAGGGGTCGAGCCTGAGGCTAGCCAGGAGGAAATCCGGCGTTCTTATCTGGGTTTGGCGAAGAAACTTCACCCGGACCGGTTTCCTAACGACCCGGAACAGCGTGCTATTGCCCAGAAAGAGTTTGCCAAGGTTACAAAAGCCCATGAGGTGCTTGGCGACGCCGATAGGCGCACCGAGTACGACACCCTGCGTTCTCTAGCGAGGCGCCGGTCCGAGATAGTTTCTACCGGTTCTTTTGTTGTCAGTTCGCTAATTCCCGAAGAGGAAAGATTGACTGGTAACGGTCCCCACGGACCCCAGGGCGAGGAAGGGCATCCCGGCGATGATCATATTAATGTAAAGTGGGCAAACAAGCACTTGACTAGGGCTGATGAGCTTTTGCGCAAAAAGCGCTATTCCGAAGCCGAAACTGCTATGAAGGAGGCTATCCGTCTGGTTCCCAACGAGCCTCGCTATCACAATAAACTAGCCGAAGTTTATCTCAGCCGTGGTTGGAAAACCCTTGCTATGACAGAAGTGCAAACTTCTCTGCGTCTTGATGGAACTAATGCAGAAGCCCGTAGTCTAGAAGTAAAGCTCAAGTCTCTGATGAAAGAGAGTGGTCAGTCTGGTTCGGGCAAGGACAGCAAGAAAAAGGGTTTTCTTGATCAAATCAAAGAGATACTCAATAAAAAGCTCTAGAGGCGCTATGAAGGGGCCAAACTCACTGTTCAAGCTTCTCTCTACTGTCAAGGCGGTTCAATTTGTGCTGGCTTGGCTTGTGCTGGCTTGGTTTGTGCTGAGTTGGTTTGCGCCGGGCGGTGTCGGCTTTGGCATCTATGCCGAGTCCGCGCTAGCCCGCAATTCGTTTGACTCTATGAGCTTGCCAGACGAACCTGACCTAATGCCCGACTCTGCCGTCCAGACTTCTCAACCCCCCTCTCAACCCCCCTCTCAGTCCTTGTCTCAGCCCGAATCTCAATCTTCCTTTCAGACCAATTCTGAGACCAATTCTCAGCCCAATTCTGGTCAGGCATCAGCGACCACATCCGAAATCAACAAGCAAAATTCCAGAGACACCGCCGACTCTAATGCAAACTCGAATGCCGAGACAAATATAGAAGCAAATACCGAAGTAAATATCGATGGCAATTCAGGTGGCGAAAGAGATGCAGGCATGCAGATGGGCTTGCGGTCTCCGTTTGAGAGTGAGCAGAATAATGACGCACTTTCTCTTTTGCCTAAAGGCGAAACCTTCCAAGGAAAGCCGCTCTTGAAGGGGCGTGTTTCCACCTTACCGGAGAACAATGGGTCGCCCTTACTTTCCGGTTCACTACAGATGGTGCCGAAGGGTACTTCTGTAGATTTGACATTGCAATGCCATCTCAACTCTGAATTGTCGCAAAAAGGGCAAGAAGTCTTTGCCCGTATTTCGCGCGATGTCATAGCCGCTGATGGTTCAAAGGTAGTTCTGCCTGGTAAATGGGTGGCCCATGGCTTTGTTACCCGGGTAGACCGGCAGAAACATAATGGGCGAGATGGTTTTGTAGAAGTAAAGTTCGACAAGATAATCAGTCCGGACGGGCAATATGAAGTACCGTTTGAGACAACCTTTTCTACAAAGGACAACGAACTCAAGTCGGTAGCGAAGGTGGTGCTGCGTGATACTAAATTTGCCACCATCGGCGCCTTGGCCGGTTCGATTATGTCGGTGCAAATGACCGGTTTGCCTGTAGCCATATCTACATATGGAATTTCGGTCGGTATCGGCGGTGGTATTGGCGCCACTTATGGTATCGCCTGTGCCGTTGCTCGGAAAGGCAAAATTTGCTCGGTCTATCCCGGAGACCACGTCAAACTCAAGATTTCAGAGCCGCTCAGCTTGCCGGGCTTCAATCCCTTGGCGCTCGACTCGGCTCGCGCTCGCAACCATTTACCCGGGCTTTCTTTGATTGTCGCTGATTACAAGTTTGAAAAGGACCCGCTATCAAAAGATAAAAATGGTCAGATTTTGCGGGTCAATTTCATCGCCAACAATAGAAGCAAGCAAACTCTCAGTCTGCGAAACGTTCGTGTGATTTCAGATTTTGACGAAGTCTATGCACCGCATATATCGGCGGCAATGATGCGCTTCAAAGAGTTGAGTCCAGGGTCGTCTCAGAATATTAGTCTGCCCTTCTCGGTCGACTCGAAGAAGCAAAAGTACTGGCTGATTATGGTTAGGGACAGTGACGGCACTGAGCAGGCGCGGGTTGAGATTAATTGAAAGAGCGGCTGCAAGATTAGCTGTAAGTAATCTGTATATGTTATTTGGCTAATTCATATGGAAAATGACAAATTTCTCTTTAAATTTGCGGGTTTCCCCACTGATATTATTTGCATTAAAACTATTTAGAGCTAATATGGACCAGTAGCTAAGACCTGTTCTGAAATACAGGAACATAAGAGGTAAGCACATTGCTCATTGGGCGGGCGGTGCATATCTGTAAGGTCACGCTGAGGGGGGAAGATGAAGGCTCGAATCCAGGAAATGTTGCAGACCTTTCATGGGCAGGCACATAAGGCGCCGGATCCGGTCCAGACGTCTAGGCGATCGGCCGGTGTCGGGCAACAGAATATTTCATACGAAAAACTATTGCGTGAGAAAGACCGCGAGATAGATCGACTGCGTCACCAGCTGGCAAACGCAGAAGCGCGTTTGCAAGAGCTTATGGGTCAGGACGTTCTGACCAGTTTGCCCAATCGTCATGTCTTCAAAGAGCATCTCACTCATTCACTCAAGCGTGCTTTGAGACTTGGTTACTCGCTTTCGCTCATGCTTATCGATATCGACCATCTCAGAGAAATCAACCTCAAATACGGTCACGAAGTCGGTGACCAGGTTTTAGTCGAAGTTTCGAAGATATTGCGCAGTTCGGTGCGCGAAATTGACATGCCGGCTCGCTGGGGCGGCGAAGAACTCGTAACTGTTTTGCATGAAACGGATGCTGAAGGCGCCTCTGTTGTGGCTGAGCGAGTCCGTCGGCGCATTTCGATGCTCGAGATTATAGAGCCGAAGACCGGTAAACCAATCAAGATTACTGCTTCTCTGGCTGTGGCTTGTTATCCGCAGCATTCAAATGAGCCGCAAGGTCTATTAGAAGCGGCTTCAGAAGCTCTTATTCAAGCTAAAGAAGATGGTTGCAATCGCGTCTTGATTGCCAATAAGTAAGCCCGTAAGCTAGAGAATTTACGGGATAGTGAACTAAAGAGAATCTGCCGAGCGGTAATCTAATGGATGCCGCTGGTGTAAACTATTCAGGCGATGATTCGATTGATGATAGTTGACGACCACGCTCAGACTCGAGCTGAAGTCGGAGAAAAACTGGCACAGGGTGGTCTGATCAAGGTCGTAGCCGAGGCTGAAACTTCTCATGAAGCCTGGGTTACAGCCTCTAAGATTTTGCCTGATATCGTGCTTTTGGACCTGCATTTACCTGGTCTCTACAACACAGTGGAACTGCTTAAGCGTTTCAGTCAGCTTAAACGCACAAAGGTGGTTATCTTTGCCGGCCAGAGCAAGGCGGCTGAAGTACAAGATCTTTTGGCTGCCGGGGCTTCTGGCTACATACTAAAAGAGGATGCGCCCGCCTTGGTAAAGATGGCGCTTCTCATGGTATCAAAAGGTTCCAAGTCAGTAATTTCACCCAGTCTGCCTAGACATCTCACCAGGCTAACCGCGCAGGAGCGAACCATTCTTCGCTATCTGACAATGAAAGGCAAGCTCTCAACCGCTGCCGAGCGCATGGGTATTAGCCAACAAGAATTAGATGACCTTCTCGAACATCTGGTGGAGAAATTGGAACTCGAATCTCCCGAGAAGCTTTTGCGCTGGGCCCGCAAACACGGCTTCTAATACCTAATGATTGGCTTGGGGGACAAATTCGGCTCCAAACCAATTCAAGCCAAGCAAGCTGGCACCGGCGATGATGAGAACCAGTTCGACAGGATTGAAAGCTTGTCTTACCAATAAACGATCATTTTCATAAAGCTTCCAATGTTTGTTCAGCCAGTTTTGCGGAATTGCTAGAAACAGGCTGCTGACTGAAAAGAAAATGAGTAACTTGATGTGCTCTGCTAAGAAAGGCAATTTAAGCAAGAGTACGCAAGAGCCGAAACCTAAAGCCATCAAAAAGGCTGTCAGCTTGCTGTTTCTTTTTAAGGGGGTTTCTTCTGGAATAAGCAGGCAAATCTGGTCAATAACCCGCATCAGGGCAATTAAATTGAGAATCGGCACAGCAAACATGAGGGTGAACATCCCCACCGGCCATTTCGCCAAAGCTAAGAAAGTATCTTTTGTGCCGGCGTTTTCAAGGCGCATTAGTGGTCCGGTTTCCGGACTGTTGGCGGCGGCATTGTGCAATTCTTTCAGGGCCTTATAGAACCAATAGAAGTTATAGATGCCGCAGGAAAAGACTGACAGTGTTACTACATGCCAAGCGGGTATCTGCTTTGAATCTGGAGCCGGTTGGTCAGATTTAATCTTCTCATCTGAGTTTTTAGAATCGTTTCCGGCCTGGGGCGGGTTTGCCATTTTTTTTCTTCTATTTGAGATGCTTATTCGTTATCAATTTAGATTTTTGCACATTGTTGATATTCTATATGTCTCACTAGGAGCTTTAGACTATGGTTAATTCCGTAATACTTGTGGGGCGCGCCGGTCGCGATCCCGAAATGCGTTATTTTGAATCAGGCAGGGTGAAAACCACCTTCTCTTTGGCAGTCAACAGACCGACCAAGGAAAAGGAAACCGATTGGTTCGATATCGAAATCTGGGGACGTCAAGCTGAGATTGCCGGTGAGTATGTGCGAAAAGGCTCTCTTATTGGCGTCGAAGGTCGACTCGACTTCAACCGGTGGACTGATGATGGCGGTAACAAAAATGTCAAGCCGATCGTTCACGCCCAAAATCTGCGCCTGCTCGGAAGCAAGCGCGATAATGCCGGCGAATCGTTTGATTCTGACTTCCGCTAGTATCAAAGAAATAAGAGTTTGTGGATAAAGCCGGACCGACTTCACCACAGTTAATCGACTACCTTGTGGTGCTTGTTTACTTTATTTTTGTGCTTGGTGTCGGTTTCAAGCTCAAAAAAAATATGCACACGGCTGAAGACTTTCTTCTTGCCGGGCATGGCAATGCCGCCGACGGCAAAAGCAAGATAGTCATTCCGACTTGGGTTTGTGGACTGGCTTTTCTGTCGGCCAACCTCGGTGCTCTGGAAGTAATGGGAATGGCAGCCAATGCCGCCCAGTACGGCATCATGACTGCCCATTTCTATTGGCTGGGTGCTATTCCGGCAATGGTGTTCCTGGCTGTCTTCATGATGCCGTTTTATTACAAGAGCAAAATCAAGTCGGTCCCCGAGTATCTACGCAAGCGCTTCAACGAGCCTACGAGGGCATTTAACGCTTTCTCTTTCGCCATTATGACTGTGCTTATGTCGGGCATGAACCTTTATGCCATGGCAATTGTCTTTCAAATGGTTCTTGGTTGGCCTATCCACGCATCCGTCTTGCTTGCCGCTGTGGTGGTTCTTGCCTACACAATTACAGGCGGTCTCACTTCATCTATCTATAACGAAGCCATACAGTTCTTTCTCATTATTTTTGGACTCTTGCCTCTGTCAATAATCGGCATGATGCGTTTTGGATCTTGGCAGTCGGTGGTGGAAAGTTTGAATGCGCCTGGAATGGCGCATTTATGGCTGGAAGTGGGGCGTGCCGGTAATCCCATGGGCACTGACTTACTGAGTTTAGTCATGGGTCTTGGTTTTGTCTTGTCTTTCGGATATTGGTGTACCGACTTTCTAGTCATTCAAAGAGCCATGGCTGCTAAAGACCTATACGGCGCCCAGATGACTCCAATTGTGGCTGCTTTTCCGAAGATTCTCTTTCCTGTTTTGACTGTTTTCCCCGGTCTTTTGGCCATCATTGCTATGCCTCAGCTGGGCTCGAACAATACAACTCTTTCTTTCAACAATGCCATTCCCTACATGATGGCGGCGGTCTATCCTAATGGCATGTATGGGCTTGGCTTGACGGCTTTGCTGGCTAGCTTCATGTCTGGTATGGCCGGCAATGTCACCGCATTTAATACCGTCTTCACCTATGATATTTACCAGACTTATTTCGCTAAGAACAAGTCTGATGCGCATTATCTCTGGGTCGGTCGTCTAGCCACCGCGGTCGGCATCGTTATATCTGTGGCGGCCGCCTATTTGGTTATGGGTTTCCCCTCCATAATGGACTATATGCAGACTGTTTTTTCTTTCTTCAATGCGCCTCTTTTGGCGACATTTTTGCTTGGTATGTTCTTCAAGCGGACTTCGCCTTGGGGGGCTTTCTCTGGTTTGGTGGCTGGTACTTTCGGCGCTTTCATTCACTATTTACTCTGTCTGCAAGGCAAGCTCCATTTCTCAACCGAGATGGCTGGAAATTTCCATCGTTCGGTGGTGGCTTGGACTGTTTGCTTTGTGATCACCATAATGATCTCTTACTTGACCAAGCCAAAAGACGAGTCGGAACTGGCTGGTTTGGTCTGGGGTGTGAAAGCCAGAGGTGCTTCCAGTTTTGATTCTGTCTCTGCCCTAGCCAGCCTTGAGAGTAAACCGCCTTTTTATCTCACACCAGGCTTTCTCGGGATCGTGCTCTTGCTAATTACTTTGGCGTTAAACCTGGTCTTCTATTAGGAGCAAATAGGAACAAATAATGCTGGATGTTCGTTATCCAATCGGCTATCTCTTCTTGATTCTGGGCATTATTTTGGCCGGTTATGGCTATGCCAACCCTGCCACTTTTAATACCGCCGGCGGCCCCTTGCCTCTCAATATCGACGTTCCTTGGGGAATCTTGATGTTCTTGTTTGGACTGGCTACTGTTTCGGTCTCAAAGCTAGATGAGGTACGGGCTCTTGAGGCTTTATCGCTTCAGGAGACAATAAAAGAGACAGCAAAAGAAGCGGAAAAAGAGACAGAGAGAGAGTCGGCGCCCGAAGGCAAGCCTGATACTGAGAACAACTCAGATACCTAAATTATGGCGGAATCTGACGGCAAAGCCGAGTAAGAACTGCAACTGCTCTTACTCTTAATGCAAGTCTGCCAGATTCTGGCTATTGCAGCGGGCGGAAACCTGTTAATAGCTTGCCTGTCGATACATCGTAAAGGGCGATCATCTGCCAGGGCGCAATGCCACTGCCTTGCGGCGGGGTCTTGAGAGGGGCTGCTTGGCGAATGGCGTTCTTTAGAGCGGCGACTATGCTGGCTGATTCGTTCTGGTCGGCCAGGGGCTCGGTGGCGAGCTCGCCTAGCCGGTCTAGTACCTGAATGTTGATGGCTTTACCTTCTTTGGTCAGGTGGAAACCAATGAGATAGCGGTATTTCTTGCTCTCCGACTCAACCAGGGTGGCTTGTTGCGGCACCCTGATGCCGCCTGAGATTTTGTCCGCCACTTCTTTGTTATAGTCTGCAAGAGCTTGTTCTCTAGCTTTTCTCGCCTCTGCACTCAACTTTGCGGCGCTGGTTGCCGGCGACCAGACATAGGTCGGCTGGCTCTTCAGGCTGGCTCCCAAGGTATTGAGCTCGTTTTGACTGCTCGGTTCTTGTGTCTTTTCTTTCTCTTTTGCTTTGGCTTTTGCTAGAGCCTCGGCTTTGGGACCGAGTTTGGGCGCCGGCTTTTGTGCTTCCGGCTGCGGCTTCACCTTTACTTCGTACTTAGGCAGAGACCAGAGACCGTCCTGCGTAGAGCTTTGTGAGCTAGCTTGAGCGCCAGATAGAGAAGAATCTTGAGCACCGACCTGGCTCGACGTGGTTGCATCGGAGCTCAAGGCGGCTTTGCTGTTTGCTGGGTCGGATGCCTGGGCCAGCGCTGCTGGCATAGTGACCGCCAAGCTCATAGAAGATGCTATAGACAAGGCACTGAATATCACCGAAAGCTTACTCATGACTCAACCCTTATTAAATCCGATAATAAAATGAGAAAATATCGAGTCTATTCTACCCGGCTAATTTCTCCGCCGCTCTAACTATACCCAGGAAGTGGTTCCTGACATCAACGGTAAGGGGGTGTATGGGCCTCCTCGATTTCAAAAGGTGTTCTAGGCTTAGGTCGCAGGCGACAAGCATAGCTTTGTCCACATCTATTGAGCCTTTCACCGCTTGCGCCCGCCCTTTGCCGCCGGTGAGGGCGGCCCAGATTGGTTGGGTGAAATCATCGGGGCGGCTGGCTTCTAGACAGTCGGCCAGATAAACAATTTTGGCTATCTCGGTCATATTGGTGGCGCCGAGAGTGTGCTGCGACATAGCGGCAAGAACAGCTTTATTGCTTATCTTCAGCTCCTTCTTTACTAATCTTGCCGCCACCGGACCATGCAGCAAATGACCGCTGCTCTTTTCGATTTCAGTGAGTTCGATACCTAAATCCCTTGCCTTTTCCACCAGTTCATAATCTTTCATTTCTTTGCAACTGTCGTGCAGCCAGCAAGCTAGACCAACATAAAAGCGCTCGGCTTGATTAAGTCCATAAAGTCTCGAAAGTTCTTGCCCTACTGCCACTACACCCTGCACGTGGGCAAAGCGTTTCTTGGAAATACGAGGCTCCACCCATTTTGCTACTTTGGCTAGAGTTAGGCCTTCCGGAACGCCCTTGATTGCAGAGGCTTTTTTAACTGTACTCTTTTTAGCGCCGCTTTTCTTGACCGCGCCTTTCTTGACCGAACTCTTTTTTACCGAAAGTTTTTTTGCTGAAGCGGGGGCGGTCTTTTTGCCTGAAGACTTGCCTTTATAGATGGCGTTTTTGCCGGCTACTTTCTTTACTTTTTTGACTAGTGTTTTTTTTGCTTTCATAGTCTTTGATTTCATAACGTATTCTGTTTCTACTTGACCATGGGTACTTTGTAATAGCCGTTCTTGTCGATTAACTGGCAAACTGCCGGAGGCACCATATAAAGTACCGATTTGCCTTCTTTGATTCGCTTCCTTACCTCTGAAGCCGAAATAGCTATTCCGGGAAAGTCTACCAGTTCCACTTGCGGATAGAGACTGAGATAGTGGGCGAGCGTCTGGCTAGAATCCAGGCTGGCTGTCATTTCCTCGGCATTCTCGCTTCTGTTATTGTCGCTTTCAGAAATGTTGCTTTCTGAAATGTCGCTTTCAGATTTGTTGTTATCAGATTTGTTGTTTATTTGACTTTGAGCCAGAACAGTTGTACCGCCCTCTGCCGTTGCTTGCACTACCCTCAGGCGCGGCACCACCAAAAGTCTTACCTGCTTAGCCAGGTCTTGGTAGCGGTGCCAGGTGTCGAAACTTTTGAGATTATCCGAGCCGATAATGAGGCTGATGCGCGCATCGGGGAACTGTACTTTCAGGCTTTCTACAGTGTCGATTGTGTACGACTTACCCTGGCGCTTCAGCTCTAGGTCGGATGCCTGAAAATACTGGTTCTCGGCAATCGCTCGGCAAAGCAGCGAATAACGCGCCTCGCCGTCCAGTAGCTCTCGATTGTTTCGATGGGGCGGATGCGGACTGACAACGAAAATGACTTTATCGAGAGCAAACTGACTGCGTGCCGCCTCGGCGATGAGCAGGTGTCCCAAATGTACCGGATTGAAAGTTCCGCAGAAAAGTCCGATTTCTTGCACAGGGGCTCCAGGTGTCTAGCGAAGGCGCTCTCTCGTATAAACTTTCGGCAATCTGGCCCTCAGTCTGCAGGCCAACTCGTAGGTTATCGTATCGAGCCTTTCGGCCCATTGGCACAAGTTAATGCACTTTTGAGCCGAGCTGCCGATTAGGGTGACTAGGTCACCTTCCTGGGCATGTTTGCAGTCGGTAATGTCAAGCAACATTTGGTCCATGCTGATGCGTCCCACCTGCTTGACCCAATTGTCTTCGATAATGGCTTCCATGCTATTGCTGAGGCCGCGGTCCACACCATCGGCATAGCCTATCGGAATCATAGCCAGCCTGCTGTCGCGCTTAGCAGTCCAGGTGAAGCCATAGCCAGCCGACTCGCCTTCTGGCACTGGACCTATATGATTAATTCGTGCCTTTAGAGACAAGGCCGGGCGCAATTCTGGTAGTGTCGTATTTGGTGCTAAGCCCCAGAGATAAAGTCCGACTCTAACCATGTCGTAATGCGTATCAGGGAAGAGTCTTGTCGCCTCAGAAGAAGCCAGGTGCAACAAGGTGCCCGGCGGTACTATCTTGATGGCCGCCTCGAAGCGACCCTTTTGAAAATCAACTGCTTCTCGGTTGTCGGCCATGGCTAGATGAGAGAAGACACTCATCAGTTGCAGATGGGGATCTTTGTCTACCAGCTCAAGTGCTTGCGCTGTGGTAACCGGCTCGATGCCGAGGCGGTGCATGCCGGTGTCTATTTTTATATGAACGGCAGCTTGCAGATTAAGACGCTTGGCTGTGCTGCTGACATCCTCGATTTGCTTTAGGCTGGTGATTGAAATACCGAGGTTGTTTTCAAGGGCGGTATCAAGGGCCCAAGAGGGGGTTGGGCTCAAAACCAAAACCGGTAACTTGATGCCCGATTGTCGCAGTTGCAGACCTTCATCTATAGATGCAACGCCCAGATAGTCCACGCCTGAAGCTTCGAACAGCTGTGCTGTGGTTGCCGCCCCGTGTCCATAGCCGTCGCTTTTCACCACAGCCATTACCTTGGTCTTGCTTGTCGATTTAGCCGTTTTGTTTCTTGGCGAAGGCTCTTGACCGGGTTTCTTTTGCAGCCACTCAGTCCTAATAACCTCCAAATTGTGCTCTAGGCACGATAAAGAGACCTCCACCCAAGCGTCGCGCCGGAGGGATGTGGGTGCCTGTCTGTAGTTTGAGCTGCTCATTAGTAAATTATTGGCATTGCCGCCTTGTTCTGGTTCTAACATTGAATGAAACTTATGCTAGCATTGCATGCAGTCCGCCATCATGATTACCTCTGAAGGGGCAGGCGACTTCCGAAAAAATTGCCGGACAAAAGCAAAATTGCCCGGCAACAAAAAGCGGTGGAAGTTTGTTCCAGGCTTGGGATCTGAAAGCTCAGCTCAAAAGTGAAGAGACTGATTTAATGAAGGCGACCGGTTCTGAACGATGGGCCGGGCTCTGGAAATCAGAAGTGAGAGTTAATCTCAATTCTGTTGATTCAGAGGCTCTCAGGAGGATCTCCGGAGGCAAAAGATGATCTTGCCGAATTAATAGAAGGAATTCTAGAAATTCGGGGAAATTCTAAAAACTCCACAAGAGAACAATCCCGAGACTCTTATAAAGAATGCCGCTTGAAATTTCGAAAGCAAATTTCTTAAGGCAAACTGGATGAGTTGGTTGACAGATTCTTCTGAAAATCTGAAAAGCCGTCTCTAAGTTAGTTCACAAGGAAACCCTAAAGGAAACCCTGGATATCGCGGCAGATTAGTGCAAATCTGATCTAAAGCCCTATATCCGGCGAGTTTAAATGACTCGCTTGCAGCAAAAAAATTCAGCACAGGTTCTAACTAAAAAGGGTGAAAAGACTTGAATAAAGCAGAATTGGTAGACGTCGTCGCTAAGGAAGCCGGCACCACAAAGAAAGATGCCGAACTCGTCATCAATAAAATGATGGAAACGATTATCGGGCAGGTCGCTCACGGCGTAAAAGTAACACTCGTTGGATTTGGCACGTTCGAAGCTCGCCAGCGCAAGGCTCGCACCGGTCGTAATCCAAAGACAAACGAGCCCCTCAATATTCCGGCTAAGCGCGTAGCTGGTTTTAAAGTCGGCAAAGAGTTTGCTGATGCTGTAAACAAGCGCAAGTAAGAGGAAAATCGACTAAGTAGATTTCCGGATAATGTGCCGGAAGTTTGAATAGTTAAGGAGGTCAGGGTGGGTCTACCTAGAGTTGCGCTAATCGGTTGTGGAAACTGGGGAAAGAACCTGGTTCGCAACTTTCATCATCTGGGGGCCCTCTCTACCGTCTGTGACAGCGATCACAAGCGGCTCGACTATGTCGCCAGAGAGTTTCGCGGGGTAAAAATAACCTCCGACTACCAAAGCGTGCTGGACGATGCTGAAGTGAGCGCTATCGTCATCGCCACCCCATCCGATACGCACTTCAATCTGGCTAGACAAGCCTTGCTTGCCGGTAAACACGTTTATGTCGAGAAACCTCTAGCCCGTGACGTCAAACACGCAGAAGAACTCGATGCTCTGGCAACTGAGCGCAATCTGGTTCTCATGGTTGGGCATCTATTGCTCTATCATCCTGCCGTGAATTGCCTCAAAGACTTGATTGCATCAGGTGAACTGGGCGAATTGCTTTTCGTGCGGTCCGACCGCATGAACTTTAATCTCTCCCGCCGCGACTGGAGTGTTCTCTGGGATCTGGCTCCCCATGACATTTCCATGATGAGTTATCTTCTCGATTGTGCCTCACCCGAAGTCAGCCGGGTGGGCGGCTGGGATACGCTGGGTGATGGCTTGGTTGACGTTGCCTATCTCGATCTGGCTTTCCCCATCGGTGACAAGGTAGTCCCCGGTCAGGTGCGCAATAGTTGGATTGATCCACAGAAAGTCGTCAGACTGACTGTGAACGGTACAAAGAAAACCGCCGTACTCAACGACACCCAACAAGAAGACAAGCTGGCGCTCCACAGCCTTACATCCGAAGGGCGCATGGTTGTCGAATATCCCTATTATCCCGACTCTGAACCTCTTCATCTTGAGTGTGAGCACTTCTTGCAGTGCATCCTGCGCGGTGAAAGACCGCGTACCGATGCCAACAATGCTTACACTGTGGTGAGAGTGCTTTCCGATGTCGAGAAGAGACTGTCGTCAAGACCTGGTCTCCGTAAGCCTGTCGGTTCGGTTTAGCAAGCTCAGGCGCTTCTACTTAATTGCAAAAATAAAAGTCAAAATAAGTAACAGCGTATTGCAATTGCTATCTGCTAACTGAGTCGAGGGGTATAATAAATTTCTGGTTGCAAGACCAAGTGCTGAATCGCCCGTGCGGGAGTAATTCAGTGGTAGAATGTCTCCTTGCCAAGGAGAATGTCGCGAGTTCGAATCTCGTCTCCCGCTCCATTTAGAAAGCTGCCTTTCGGGGCAGCTTTTCTTTTTCTGTCTCACATCCTGATATATTAGAGCTAGCGTTAATCTAGCGGTCAAAGTTAGGCAAGGGCAAGGACTTTTTCATGTCAGAAGAAAAGAGCGAAAACTCCGACTCGCAGGTTCAAGAGTCGTCCTCTGGTTCTCAAGCAGAAGCGCATAAAGACTCTGCAGCTAGCTCTGAAGTCAAGGTAGAGCAGTCACCGGATACTCAAGACAAGCCTGAAAGCAACCCTGAAAGCAAGGCTGAAACTATCTCAGAAAATTCGACAGACGCCACTGCTGCGTCCTCATCTGAGCTCAAGCAAGCCGCCCCGCCGGTTGCTTTCGATGAAGCGGCTAAGAGGCGCAGTCCCTGGCAAGCGGCAGGCGCCGCCCTGCAGTATGTGCAAGAGTCGACACGCACCGATTCGATTCAGCTGCGTACTTCAGACCGAGTTACGATCATTGCCTTGCTTGTCTGTTGCATTTTGGAAGTTCTTTCGCTGTCTTATACGCCCTTTGCCGGTATGCGACTGCCGGTTGTGATCGTTTGCGATGTTGTACTGGGCGTCTGCACCATACTATTTTTGGTTTACAGACTGGGCATCCTCTGCTCTCTTTCGCCCAGGCAAGCGCTTGTCTGCTGGCAACTGATGATGGGTTGCGTCTTTTTTGGCATCTTTCTGTGCATCAATATAGGTGTCGGTGTTGCCTTTGCTGTAAGCGGCGTGGGCGCAGATGAGAACACGGTGCAGAGTCCTTAGATTAAACAGATGAGACTGTTTAATGTTTGTTTGCGCGCCTGTGGGCGTTTCAGTCTAATTCGATAACTAATAAATAAATAGATTTGCCCTCCAAAACCTTGTAAACTTTAGGCATCTTGGGCGTTTTAGCTCGTTTTCAGCGTGTTAAAATCGCTCGTCTATGTATTTGTACACTTACGAATTTTGAGAGAGAAAACAAATGAAGGTCACCCTTGAGCGGGAAGGCAAAAATGTAGTAAAGCTCGGTATAGAGCTTGAAGCCGAAAGAGTAAAGCGCGCCTATGAAATGGCTTGCAGAGAACTAAGCAAACAGGTTCGCATTCCTGGTTTTAGACCCGGTAAGGCACCTAGAATGATTCTTGAAAAGACCATCGGCGAAGACAATATCAAGAATGAGGCTCTTCAGTCTCTGGTTCCTGAAGTGATTTCAGAAGCCGTTCTCAAGGAAAATCTTGACTTGATTACCGCCCCTGAGTATTCAAAAGTGGAATTCAAGCTTGGCGAGCCGCTCAAGCTTGAGGCTAAATTTGAAGTGAGACCGGAAGTCAAGCTCGGCAAGTATAAAGAGCTTGAAGTCAATGTTCCAGAAGTGACTCTTCCTGCTGATGCTCTCGAGAGAGCTTTGGCAAATGTGGCTGAAACCCGATCCTCTTTGGCTCCTGTTGAAGGTCGTGCCTGCGAGATGGGTGATACAGTCGTTCTCGATTTCAAAGCCACTATCGACGGCGCCCCCATGGAAGGTGGAAATGCCGAGAGCTTCGTGATGGAATTGAAAGAAGGTGCCTTCTTGCCCAATTTCTGCGAGCAAATTGTCGGCAAGAGCAAAGGTGATCAGTTTGAAGTGAAGGCTTCCTTCCCCGAAAACTATCGCCGCAAAGATGTAGCCGGTAAAGAAGCTGTATTTGCAGTTGTCTTGAAGGAAATTCGTCGCAAATTCGTTCCTGATATCAATGATGAATTAGCCAAAGCCGTCGGACATGAAAGTCTTGATGCTCTCAAAGATTCTCTGCGTGGCGAACTCGATGAGCTGGTCAAGCAAGAAAACGAAGCAAGAGCGCAACGCATGGTTGTGGAAGCCGTTTCTCATTGTGCCGAAGTGGACATTCCTGAAACCATGATTCAGCGTGAGAAAGAGCTTCTGGTCAACCAGATGCGTCGTTATATGGAACAGCAAGGTCAGTCTTTTGACGAAGTGGCTTCCAACCCTGATTTCCAACAAGTTATCGCCAGCAAAGATGACGAGGCTAAGCAGAGAGTCCTTACTTCTCTGGTTCTTGGTGCTGTTGTCAGAGCCGAGAACATAACTGTTGAAGAAGAAGAGATGGGTCCATATTTCGCAGACTTGGCCATGCGCTACAACCTGCGTCCCGACCAATATCAGGAATTTGCCGCTAATCAGGAAGTGAGAAGGCAAGTTGCTGAAGAAGTGCTGACTGGTAAAGTGGTCGAGCTTCTGGTCTCCAGTGCCAAGATAAATTATGTGGCTGATACCGAATGTAGTGAAGATCACGACCATTCGGTGCACGAAAAGAAAGAAACTGAAGCCGCCAAGAGCTAAAGTCTCAAAAAAAGAGGGAGCTCCGAAGAAATTTCGAGCTCCCTTTTAATGTCTAAATGCTCTATTTCAGTAAGATATTGCCAGTGAAATTTCTAGAGCAATCTAGAGTAAAAGAGAGGAATACACAAAGCATATGTCACAGTCAAAAGAACAAGCTGGTCGTTATATTCAAGAGCCGCCCACCAAGCGCGGTCTTTATGAGTTGTTCAGCTCTACTCCCTATGTCAGCCCTGAAGCAATGTATGCGCCTACAGTAATTGAAACCACTGCTCGCGGCGAAAGAGCCTTCGATATTTTCTCTCGCTTGCTCAGAGAACGTATCGTATTTCTCGGCACACCCATCGACGATATGGTTGCCAATTTGATCGTTGCTCAGCTTCTCCTTCTCGAAGGCGAAGATCCAGAGAAAGATATCCGTTTGTATATCAACTCGCCCGGTGGATCGGTCACTGCCGGTTTGGCTATCTATGACACAATCCAGCACATTCGCTCCCATGTATCGACAATCTGTCTTGGACAGGCTGCCAGTATGGGTGCCTTCCTTCTTTCTGCTGGTAAGAAAGGTAAGAGACTGGCTCTCCCCCATTCGCGCATCTTGATTCACCAGCCTCTCGGCGGTGCCCAAGGTCAAGCTACAGACATCGAAATTCAAGCTCGCGAGATCATCCGCATCAAGCGTCAGCTTAATGAATTGATGGCTGAGCACACCGGTCAGTCGGTCAAGACTATCGAGAAAGATACCGACCGCGACAATATCATGACAGCTGAAGAAGCCAAAGAGTATGGTCTAGTTGATGCTGTAATCAGCAAACTTGACCAAGCTCCTCTGAGCGCAGTCTAGTCACATTTCGAGAAAGAGGGTGTTTTGCGCCCTCTTTCTCGTTAAGATATCTCTTGACTGCTAAATAATTTAAGTAGTTTTGTAGGTTGTGTTACAGTATGTTTAACTCGGGATCATCTTCAGTCTCGTCAGCATCTATATAAGTCCTAGATAGGGAAACTAAATGGCAAAGCAATCGGACAATCGACTCAAGTGCTCGTTCTGCGGTAAGAGCCAGGACCAAGTAAAGAAACTAATCGCTGGTCCAGGCGTATATATCTGCGATGAGTGCGTCGACCTTTGCAACGAAATACTCGACGAAGAACTCTTCGAAACCACTACGGCGGCAGCCCCGGCTCCGGCTCCAGAGAGCGCAGCGCCGCAGATGGTCGATATTCCAAAACCACAAGAAATAAAGAACTTTCTCGACCAACACATTGTTGGCCAGAATGTCGCCAAGAAAATTCTTTCTGTGGCGGTTTACAACCACTACAAACGCATTTCACACAATAGCGAGCTTGCCGATCAAGTCGAGATCCAGAAATCAAACATCTTGCTCATCGGTCCCACCGGCTGCGGCAAAACCCTCTTGGCGCAGACCTTGGCTAAATTGCTCGATGTGCCCTTTGCCGTCGCCGACGCCACCACTCTCACCGAAGCCGGTTATGTGGGCGAAGACGTTGAGAACATCTTGTTGCGTCTCTATCAGGCTGCTGACTACGATGTCAAAAAAGCAGAACGCGGCATTATATATATCGACGAGATAGACAAGATATCTCGCAAATCGGAAAACACCAGTATCACCCGTGATGTCTCTGGTGAAGGTGTACAGCAAGCCCTGCTCAAGATGATTGAGGGCACGCTTGCCAACGTACCGCCCCAAGGTGGACGTAAGCATCCCCATCAAGAGTTCATTCAGATCAACACCGCCAACATACTCTTTATATGCGGTGGCGCCTTCGTCGGTCTCGATAAGATTGTCGAAGCTCGTGTTTCTTCCAATCGTTCCATCGGCTTTGGTTCTGAAAGACCACTCACCGCATGGGAAAGAGAGCAACGTTCTTCCAAGATCTTGAAAGAAACAGCTCCCGATGACCTTCTCAAATTCGGTCTCATTCCCGAATTCGTCGGTCGTATGCCGGTCACCGCTGTCTTGGAAGCCCTCGATGTCGATGCTCTGGTGCGCATCATGGTCGAGCCCAAGAACGCCATCATCAAGCAGTATCAGCAGTTGCTGGCTCTTGACGGCGTTGAACTCAAGTTTGACCAAGACGCTATACGTGCTGTCGCCGAAGAAGCCATCAAGCGCAAAACCGGTGCCCGCGCCTTGCGTTCCATCGTAGAAGAGATAATGCTCGACATTATGTACGAAGTGCCTTCACGCACCGATATCAAGGTGTGTCATATCACTAAGGAACTTGTCGAAAAACGTTCTACGGCAGAACTACTTCAGCATCCAAAGGCTAAACTTAAGGGTGAGATCGCCTAAACTCTAAGTGAGTGCCACTCATTTAGTTCGGGCGATATTTGCAACTTCACTCTAGAGGGTCCGCCTTATGGTAGACATAAGCACCACGGTGTTTCCTTTGATTCCCTTACGGGATGTGGTCGTCTACCCTCAAATGGTTACACCACTCTTCGTTTCAAGACCACGGTCGATTGCCGCGCTTGAGCAGGCTCTTTTGCGCGACGATCGACTCGTGGTACTTGTCGCTCAGAAAGATCCTGAGACAGAAGAGCCCAAGGTAGAAGACCTTTATCAGGTCGGTACTTTGGCCGAAGTAATGCAGATGTTGAAGTTGCCCGACGGCACGGTCAAAGTGCTGGTGGAAGGTTCATCGAGGGTAAATGTTCGCGAATTCTCTGAAGTACCCGAACACTTCACCGCTTCGGTCACCAGTATTACTGAAGCCGTCACCGACGATGAAACCACTCGCACCTTAATCAAGATCACTGTCGATAAGTTTGAGCAGTACGTCAAATCGACAAAGAAAATCAATCCCGAGAGCTTATTGGCTGTCTCAGGCATAGGTCAGCCCGGTCGCTTGGCCGATATCATCGCTACTTATCTCGGTTTGTCTTTGGCTGAGCGTCAGCATTGTCTTGAAATAGTCGACTCCACTGAACGCCTCGAATATATTGGCCAACTCTTGAGCCGTGAACTTGAGCTAGCCGAGTTGGAGCAGCAGATTCACGACCGGGTGCGCTTCAATCTTGAGAAGACCCAGCGCGAATACTATTTGCGTGAGAAGCTGCGCATTATCCAAGAAGAGCTTTCTTCAGACGGCTCCGAGCTTGGTGAAATCAACGAGTACAAACAGAAAATCAAGAAGAGCAAAATGTCTGGTATGGCTCTAGAGAAAGCCATGAAAGAACTTTCTCGTCTTGAGAAAATGATGCCGCAATCGGCAGAGGCCGCCGTTATCAGAACTTATCTCGATACCTTGGTGGGTTTGCCTTGGGGTAAGCGCTCGAAAGAGTCTATCGATCTCAATCTTGCTGAAAAGATATTGGCAGAAGATCACTATGGTCTAGATAAAGTAAAAGAGCGCATCGTCGAGTATCTAGCAGTGAAGAAACTAGCTAAAGAACCGACCGGTACCATACTTTGTCTGGTTGGACCGCCTGGTGTGGGCAAGACCAGCTTGGTCAAATCTATTGCTAAAGCGATGAACCGAGAGTTCGCCCGCATCAGCCTGGGCGGCGTCTCCGATGAGTCCGAGATTCGCGGTCACCGCCGCACCTATATCGGTGCCATGCCGGGACGTATTTTGCAGGCTATTAAACAAGCCGGTACAAAAAATCCGGTTATCTTGCTCGACGAAATAGAGAAGATGACCAGAAGCTATCAAGGCGATCCGATGGCGGCCATGTTGGAAGTTTTGGATCCAGACCAAAACGACAGCTTTACCGATCACTATCTAGATGCACCATTCTCCCTTTCTGAAGTGGTTTTTGTCGCCACAGCCAATAATCTAGACTATGTGCCCAAACCTTTGTACGACCGTCTGGAAGTCATTCCAATCTCCGGCTATACAGAAGAAGAGAAACTTTCGATTGCTGAACAGCACATCATTCCAAAGACTTTGAGAAAGCACGGGCTTGGTTCTAAGTTTCTCAAGATTCCCGCGCAGGCTGTGCGTCGTATCATTCAGGAATACACAAGGGAAGCCGGTGTGCGGTCTCTTGAGAGAAATCTAGCCAGTATTTGCCGCAAAGTTGCGGCAATGATCGTCAAGGGCGAAGCCGAATCGGTCAAGCTCACACCAAATACGGTGCCAAAATTTCTCGGACCGCCGCGTATAATTCGCGAGAACGAAGTGAAAGGTCCGCAAGTCGGCATTGTCACCGGCTTGGCTTGGACTGAAACGGGCGGCGAAACTCTATCAATAGAAGTCAATATAATGCCGGGCAAAGGTCACTTGCAATTGACCGGGCAATTGGGCGACGTTATGAAAGAGTCCGCCCAGGCTGCCTTTAGCTTTATTCGCAGCCATGCCGAAGGGCTTGGCTTAGAGCCCACCTTCCAGGACAACATAGATATTCATATCCACATACCCGAAGGGGCTACTCCTAAAGACGGTCCCTCGGCCGGTGCAGCTATGTGTTGCGCCATGATTTCAGCTTTGACTAGGCGCCCGGCGCGCGGCAATTTGGCCATGACCGGCGAAATTACTCTGCGTGGTCGCGTGCTTGCCATCGGCGGTCTGAAAGAAAAAATTCTCGCGGCGGTGAGAGCTGGAATCAAGACCGTTATTTTCCCTCGCACTAACGAAAAAGATTTGCAGGATCTGCCCGACTATGTAAAAGACAAAGTAGAGCTTGTGCCGGTGGCGCATCTCGATGAAGTCTTTGCCATTGTTTTCAAAGGGGCATCTAAGTCGGGCAAAGCCAATAAGTCTCGTACCGTTTCTTCAACCAGGCGGTCTGCTCTTGGGCGCGTCAAGTAAACAAGCAAGCCATCTCGCCCGAGGTTTTTGCTTGCTATTGCTCGGACTCCGCCTTCGCCTCAGCCGCTTGCCGTGGTCTTTTTTGTGTTCTCCTTTATGTTCTCTTTTAGTTTCTTTGCTAGGTGTATTGCTTTTCGCTGAAGCCGGCATTGCCTTTGATTCTCAGCCGGCAAATACAAGCAAAGTAAAGAAGGGCGAGGCTAAGAGCGGCGAGCCCAAAAAAGAAAAGGGCTTGAGCGCTAACACCTTGCCACCGTCAGTGACGGCACAGCCAAATAGTCTAAAGCTCATGCCTGAGACGCCCAAACTTGACCAAGAGTTGAGCCGTCGACACTCGCAGTCTTTGCCGGCCGTGACTAAGTTAAGAGCCGGTGTGACATTCACCAATGCCGAGATGGAGCTTCTTGAGAAGAAAAGCCCCACGGCCAATATGTGGTTTCGCATACCCAATTCTTTGGCTGGTCGCTGGTCTTATTATCAGGGCGAGACTACTTCTTTCTTTGATCTAAAGAGCGGTTCTCGTCAGTTCCGACAGGGGGTTGTGCCTAGTAGCGTAATTCTTGATTGGGGCTACCAGCGCGATGAGCATGGCGATATCTGGCAGTTCGACGACTCACCAAATACAGTATCAACAAGAAATGGTGAAACTGTTACTGTCTATACCAGGCAAAGCTTGGAACCGCTTGAACAGACTGACGATAGGCTTGTATGTCGTTCGCATTTCGTCTATTCGACAGTTGATCTTTCAGACAACAAAATAGCGAAGACTTTTCAGAGTGAAAACATAGTGAACTATGAGTGCAAGGGCGATGATCTTGTGCGTACAACCTCGTCAAAAATCTTTGACGAAGATGGCTGTGCCATCGCCGTTACCACCGCCTACAGCCGGGCCCGCAAGATTTATCCTTTTGTGCCGGTCAACAAGAAAGGCGAGCTCAATTTGCGACGTCAATTTAGGCAATTTCTCATTGACAGCGGTCTGAAAGAACTTGTGCCTTTGCGCGGTCCAGACCAAGAAACTGATATTTGGTGAGTTCTCTAAGATTCTTCTACTTGGTTGTCTTGTTTAGTTCTCTAAGATTCTTCTACTTGGTTGTCTTGTTTAGTTTTATTAGTTTGATTGGTTTTATTAGTTTTATTAGTTTGTTTCGCTTTTCGTACTAGACTTCTGGTTTCTCAACCGAGTCATCGCCCGCTTCTTTCGAGAAGAGAATTTTGTCGATGCGATGTCTATCCATATCAATAATCTCAAAGCTATAGCCTTGCCAAATCCAAACATCGCCGCAAGCTGGTATGCGTTCCATGTGGTGAATGAGTAGCCCCGCTAAAGTATTGAAAGAATAATCGCTTCCGGCGATGTCCTCAAAGTGAAAGAGTTCAAGAAACTCAGTCAATGGCATTTGACCATCTAAAAGCCAAGAGCCGTCTTCTCTTTCCACTACTTCCCATTTCGGCTCAGAATCTTTAACGGGCATGGTGCCTGCAATGGCCTGCAGAATATCGTCTCTTGTAACAATGCCTGAGAATGTTCCATATTCATCGAGAACAAAGGCAACCTGCTGTGCCTCATCTCTAAACCTAGTCAACAGTTGCAGGGCCGTGAGATTTTCGGGCACATAAATCGGCTTTCTAGATATTGTGGACAGATCTATCTCACCGCGTGCTTTCAGTGAGGCAAGCATGATGTCTTCCAGCTCCACCACCCCGACTAAGTGGTCTAGATCTTCCATGACCAAGGGCATATGAGTATGCGGATTTTCGCCTATGCGTTCGAGCATTTTGTCTATGGTATCGCCAAGCGCTAGATAGACCACTTCAGATCGCGGAGTCATAAGGCTGGTCACCCGTCTATCATCAAGTTGCAGCACGCGACTGACCATGTCTTGCTCCGAAGCCTTGACGACTCCTGCCTCGGTCGCCTGTTCCACCAGTACGGTAATTTCGGCTTCTGTTACGGGTGGTTCGGCGTTTTCTTTGATGCCCAAGACCTTGACGCAGAACTTGGTCATAAAGGCTAGGGATGCCACCAGTGGCTTGGTAAATCCTGCAATCACTGTCATTGGTTTGGCTACGGCAGCTGCGATTTTCTCCGCATACTGCAGGGCAATCTGCTTCGGCACCAATTCTCCAAGAAGCAGTGACAGCAAGGTAATTGTTGAAACAACCAGGGTCATGCCGAAGGCATGTGAATAGTCGCCTATAACCGGAAGAGGCTTTACCAATTCGGCGATTTCTCGGGCCAGTGTGTTGCCGCCAAAGGCGCCAGCGAAGATTCCAATTAAGGTGATGCCAATTTGAACAGTCGCCAAAAAGCTAGTTGGGTCATTGGCCACAACCAAAGCCTGTCTGGCCCCGCGATTGCCTTTGTCCGCCATTTCCTGCAGCCTGGCTTTTCTTGCCGAGACGATAGACATCTCAGCCATGGCCAATAGACCATTCAGGAAAATCAAAAACAGAACAATCAGGACTTCTTTGAATATACCTTCCAGTAGCATTGCTGCTTAGTTCTCCAGACTGCTCTGGTACTGCTTTAAATGCGCGATTATGCCCTTATGGTCGGCATCGGGGTAATTAAATTGCAAGGCGTCTTCGGCAATTGAGATTGAAGACTCTATTTTTGCGCCGCGGCTGGTAAGCAAGCTGACCATTGGCAAATCCCCCAGACTGGCTGCATTTTCCAACATAGTCAGATAATTATCATCGATGGTTTCTATATCAAAGCCAGCATCTAGAAGGGCTTCAAGGGCATCAAGGTCCCTTTCGGCAAAGATGCGTGCTACTTCTTCTTCGATTTCCGCTGAGCTGCTTAGCTCTGAAGTGAAAGCTCTTTCGAACTGGTTTCCGAAGTCGCTCTCATTATCTTTAAGCTGGTGCAGAAACTCTTCGAAACTACCTGCAATATAGGCCGGCTCGTTACCAAACTCTTTCTGTCTAGTCTGACGCAGGTCGGCGAAATAAACAGACCCAAAGTCTTTGCTTGCAAGCGAAAGACAGATGAGATTGCCGAATGAATCGCAAGCCACCGGCAGCATCTCATCGCCTAGTCGTTCTTTATGTTCAGTCAAAAAATGGCGCAGGTCGTTTTTGTCATTAAGTCCAAAGATACAAAGACAGTCCAGGTCTTCTTCATATTCATCCAACTGGAAAAGATTCGGGGCGGGCGCCGCTCCATTGAAAGCGAGCAGAAACTCTCTGAAGTCGTCCGGCAGTCTTTTGCCAATTGTACTTTCGAAAGACTCCAAGTCTTCCTTAGTAGCTGGTTCACTTATATCGAAGAAGTTGGGCAGAGGCATATTAAAAGGTACCGGGGCAGATTAAACGAGATTTCCGAACTGGCAATATTAGCATGTGCCCGTGTTTCGGGGCTTTCAGGCTCTAATCTGACTAAGAAATCTAACTGTTTGAGATGCTTAGTCGTTATCGATTTAGGATTTTTCTAGCACTTGCCAACGCGGGCAAGCCCCCACCGAGACAGCGTCATAGCCAAAACAGCCAAGATTAAATCAAGAGTCGTAGATTAAACGGGCAATGTGCTAGATTGGCCAACTGATGAAAGCCTTTGACTTATTCAATATTTTGGCAATTGTCATTGCCTTCTTTCTTTTGCTGGTGCTTCTCTTTTTCATTTGGCAGATGCTAAGAAGTCGTCAGCAAACTTTTCCGGGTTTCGAAGAATGGATGATTCTTGGCTCGGTTCATCGCTTTCCTGAGTTATTCGAGATGTTTGCCCTAGCAGAGATGTCTCAGGCTAGCACTGGTTCGTCTGAGTTGCCCGTCAGGCTTGAGACTCTTGGTCAAATAGAGCTGGCCAGCGGTTACCTTGTAGTCGGAGACCCATTCTATTTCCACTCTAATGACTTCGAGCCCTTTGATGAGACCTTACCGGCGGGCAAGCATACTATTGAAGCTCTTATTGTTAGCGATAAGAACCAGGTTTCTCGCGTTGCCGCCTTGCGCATCATGTTCCCAAAGTCCAGAGAAGTCGACCACAAGAATGTCCCACTGGAATCATGGGAACTGAGACCGGCCTTTCCAGCCGATAGTCGTTTTCGCTGTCTCGAGCAGCGCTATTTGCCTGCCTTTGGCGTTCAGTCCGGCTATGCGGGACTAATTTCTAAAGAGGACTTATTGGCTTTTAAAAATTGCTATCAGTCGGACGCGCCAGCCCCTGTCGATTTAACCCAAGCAGTTGGCTCGGACGTCCCACTCCACAAAAAAGTTTCCTTTTCGAATTTACAGAGTCAGATAATTCTAACCAAGGCGGGCGCTGGAGTTGGTTCGTACCGCTCTTATTTCATTAGCTTGAAAGGGGAGCATCTGGGCTTTTTGGTTGATTTTGCAGTAATTGGGCAACCCGAGCCGGTCGAACTTGATCGCTAAAAATCCGAAGATTTAATCTCATAGCAGAGGGGTTTTGCGGTTTTCCCCAAGTGACTCCATCAACTTCTGTCACTTATATTGGACCGATATTCAACCCCTCAACCCCTCAACCCTTTTGTTCGACCTCTAGGAGGTTTTTTTATGGCATTTGAAGAGTCCGGAAAGCCCAAAGCACCGGAGAAATTAGAAGGTCAAGATAAGGTAGAAGATCCAGCAAAGGCGGCGGCGGAGAGAGGTCTCGCTGAGACAAGAAATTTAAAGTTGCCTGAGGCAAAGGCTGCTGACCCTGCTGCTAGCGGCTTCCCTTCTGCCGACCAGATCTTTGACGGGCAGAGAAATGGTGAGGGGACTGTGGACAAAGCCCAGCCCAAGGCTGAAGCCAAGCCCGGTGACGGAGCAAAGCCTGCCGAAGCTGGCGACAAGCCGGCTGACGGAGCCAAGCCTGCCGAAGCTGGCGACAAGCCCGCTGACGGAGCTAAGCCTGTCGAAGCAGGCGACAAGCCGGCTGACGGAGCTAAGCCTGTCGAAGCAGGCGACAAGCCCGCCGATGGAGCCAAGCCTGTCGAAGCAGGCGACAAGCCCGCCGATGGAGCTAAGCCTGCCGAAGTCGATAAAGATCCTGAGCTGAATGCCGAGCAGAAGAAAGCTCTGGAAGAGCACATGGCTAAGTTCAAGCAAGATTTGGATGCCAAAAACTTTGATGTTGATGGCATCATGAAGGGCAAAGGTCCGTACCACTCTTTAGAAAAGATGGTAGCCGAAGGCAAAATTCAGATGAGTCACGATGACATACTGAAAGAGTCTCGCCGTATCGTAAAACGCGATTTGCCCATCAAGGATGAGAAGCATCCTGAGGGACGCATGTGGTACTACCAGGGCGAAAAACCGAAGTTCTGGTCTGAACAGGAAATCACCAAGAAAGTAGAGGACGAGCGGGCTTCCTTCAAACAGGGCCTGATTAAGGCTGAGGAAGAGCGCAAGGCCCAAGAAGCTAAAGCCGCTGAAGAGGCTCGCGCCAAAGAAGAGGCTGCTAAGCGCCAAGCCGAGGCACTTGCTGTCGCCGTTGACAGTCATGTTCCGAAAGTTGAGCTTATCGATGGTGCCCAGAAGGCTGCCGGTATGACTGGTGACCCGCAGGCGCTGCGCGACAAGATGAAAGACGTAGTGACCAAAGGTGTGGCTGGTGGACAGTTGGACCAGTCCGAGCTAGAAAAGCCGATGCCCAAGTTGGCCGCTGTTTATCTGGCAACCGGTGCGCTCACCGAAGAAGAGCTGAACAAGGGCATCGATGAAATGCAGAAGCGGGCTAAAGAAACCGCTGAAGGGCAAACTCCTCCAGATCTCAGGCAGGTGCTCAAAGATATCCACAAAGATTCGCCTGAAAAGTTGGCCAGCTTGGAGCAATCGAACAAGTTCTACGATAATCTCAAGCAAGAAGCCGAGAAACAGCGCGCAGCAGATGATGCAGCCAAGCAAGCCGAAGCAGCTAAGCAAGCTGAAGCAGCCAAGCAAGCCGAAGCAGCTAAGCAAGCTGAAGCAGCCAAGCAAGCCGAAGCAGCCAAGCAAGCCGAAGCAGCCAAGCAAGCCGAAGCAGCTAAGCAAGCTGAAGCAGCTAAGCAAGCTGAAGCAGCCAAGCAAGCCGAAGCAGCCAGGCAAGCAGCCGCAGCTAAGCAAGCCGAAGCCGCTAAGCGTGGCGGTCAACCAGATGCTGTGCCGGTGCCGGATGATCAGAGAATCGTGCAGGAGCCAAGAAAACCGATCTAAAAAAATCGCAATAGTGAACAGTTCGTTTTGGTTTATCGAGAGGGCACCAGCGGTGGTGCCCTCTTTGTTGTTCACACTTTGTTCAGACGTACCTGCTAATATAGGCAAATGAAAAATATCAGAGATGCCAACATTGCCCGATTTAGCATATTTTTGGCTGACCACAAAGTTGCGCTTAAATTTGCTGTTGCCACTCTGGGGCTCTTTTTGACCATTGCCCTGGGCTCAGACTTTGTTAGGGCTCAACCGGCCGCATCCGGCAAAAGTATTTCAGCTGGTCAAACTAAAGGGGCTGGCAGTAAAGTGGTGGTGAAAGAAATCTTGGTGGGTAAGCTCAAATACGTAGTTGGTGAACTGCGTATGCCAATTGCACCGGCTAAGGTCTGGGATAAGATCAGTGATTATGAGAATGCCACTGCAATCTTTGCCAATTTGAAAAAGTGCGAGGTCAAGTCAGCGCAGGGCGCAACCAAGCTGGTTCGGCAGGTGGTAAAGCCCGGCTATTTTCCCTTCACCTTTGACTATACGGTCAAGATAAGCGAGAACCCCGTAAGCGGAATGAGCTGGACCAGAGTTTCCGGTTCATTGCGTGAATTCAAGGGATTCTGGAAGATTGTGCCGGTCAATGCTTCGGGGCAAGAGGTTGCGTTAGATGAAGCTGTTGAAAGTTTGGTAAGTTATGGCGTTCATATGGATGCCGGCATTCTTATACCCGGTTGGCTGTTGGAAAAGAGCTTGAAGAGCTATATGCCGGAGGTGCTAAACTCATTGAGCGCCGCCCTTGAGGTAAAACCTCGGGCACTCTAATATAGCCACATTTGGGTACGACCATGCTGAATATTTTTGATAAAGCTCAGGCAGTGAAAGTCGCTGTTCTTCTTTCTTTTGCCGCTTTAGTTTCATTTGCTGAGGTTTCTGCTTCTCGGGGTGATCAGCTGGACCGCTCTACTAACAAGTTTGTTGATGCCGTGAGGGTTAATCTCACCATGCAGGGGGCTTGGCCGCCTCCCACCGGCTCTCAACAGTTTCAGCTTTGCCAGGCTCTAGAGGTCTTTTCTCGAGCGGCTAGAGAGACGCCCGATCTCAGAAGTCAAAGCGGAAGCCCCAGCGAACGTTTCTTAGCAGTGCAGCGTTTGCAGTCGGCGGCAGCTTCAGTCGATTCTCTGATTGGCAGCTGCAATCTCACTACCGCTCTGCCGGCTTGGATGGAAGTGAAGAATCAGCTCAATTCGCTCACCGCCTTGAACGGTGCCGCTACCAGCTATGGATACAACTATAATTCGGGTTTTCCTGGCCAAATGCCCGGTCAGCAGTTAATGCCTGGTCAACAAATATTCCCTGGTCAGCAATTTATACCAAGTCAGCAATATATGCCCGGTCAGACTTTTATTCCTGGCGCCTACTATCCTGGCTTTAATCAGCAGATTGGCGGCTCACCCTATGACGCCAATAATTTTTTCAATTCCTCCTTTATTGGTGCAGCGCAAGCCCTAGAGAGCGATTTAAATGGCTTTGTTTCGGTATTTCAAAAGAGTCTTGGTGCTGGAGGTTTGACTGCCACCGATCCCAATTTGATTATGAATTGCGGAGGTTCGCTTACACTCTTGCAAAATACGGTCAAGACAAATGTGCGAGCCCTCAAGTCTTCTAATAATTTTGCCACTAGGCAAGTTCATCTCAATCAAATTCTTGCCGCCAGTGATCGCTTCGAAAGTGCTATGACAGCGGCTTCTCCTTCCTTGGTCATACAGATGCGCTGGAATCAGTATAAACAAAGACTTTCTAGTCTGATTCAAACCAATAGATAGGATCGACAGGCGCTCATCAGGGAGTACCTGTCTGTCCCCGATTTTCAGGTTCTGCTTTTTCTGGTCTAGGCTCTTGAGCTGATTTGGGTGTTGTCTCTGATTTTTGTGTGGCCCTTGAAGCGGGATCGGGTTCTTTTTGAGATGACGGCTCTGTTTGAGATGACGGATCTGTTTGTGCGGCTCTTGAAGCAGGAGCGGGTTCTTTTGGCGATGACGGCTCTATTTGAGATGACGGATCTGTTTGTGCGGACCTTGAAGCGGGAGCGGGTTCTTTTTGCGATGACGGCTCTTTTTGAGATGACGGCTCTGTTTGTGCGGACCTTGAAGCGGGAGCGGATTCTTTTTGCGATGACGGTTCTGTTTGAGATGACGGCTCTGTTTGAGGGGCTACAGCTGCCGCCCCCTCCTCCGTCAGCGGCTCGACTTCGGTGATTTCTTGGGCGGCAATCAACCGCACCCGCAATTTGATTTTCAACGAAGTTTCTTTCTCTAGAAAATTTTGCACCAGAGCAACTTGTTTGGGTTTGATTGCATCAGGTTTGCCCACCACTGTGACCAAGACCCGCACCGGTTGTTTGAAGCGAAGCACTTCTACCTTCTCTAGGCGCAAGCTTCTAAATGTCTGGGTGCGTTCCATCAAAATGTTGCTTATTTTGCCGCTCAGTATATTTTCTAAAATCAACTCTCTCATGCTGAAGCCGAGAGGCACAAGCAGAGTCGTCACAGCCAGCGCGGCAGTGACGAGTCCTTGATGTGCCGTCTTAGTCGTTGGCTTCACCCCAAGCAAATAAAAGACAACCGTGCCGGCAAAAGTGATGCCGATAAGATTGGTGGCATAGAGCAAAGCGGCTCCCTGCCAGATGTTATCCAGGTTGCGGTTTAGTCCAATGCCGACACAACTGAGCGGCGGCACTAAAGCTACGGCAATTGAAACACCGGCAAGTGAGTCGGCAAGATTTCTTTTAGACTGGCAATATGCGCCAATGGCGCCGGCTGCCATGGCTACGCCTAGGTCTAAAAGAGTTGGTTTTGTGCGCCCCATAATTTCGCCGGTCATCTCCAATTGCGGCATAAGGGCGGCGATACAATAGGCAAGAGTAAGTGCCAGGGCTGTTCCTAGTGCAAGAGTCAGCAGTGCTTCTTTGATTTTTTGAGCGTCTCCGGTCAGGCAAAAAAGTGAAAGGGCTGAGAGCGGCCGCATCAAAGGTGCCACAATCATGGCTCCGATTATTACTGCCGGGCTGTTTTGAAAGAGCCCAAGGCAAGCGATAACTGTTGCCGCCGCCAAAAGGGCCATAAAATCTCTTGAGAAAATGCCGTTTTCAGCCAGCCGAATAACTAGATCTTCACTTATTTCAAGCGCCTTTTCTGTGGGTTTGGCTTGGCTGCTTTGCTCTCTTTCACTTTCAGACAAAAGCGTTCTTCCTTCCGGTCTTTCCCTAAAATTACACTCACTATTGTGCTTGCTATTTTTCGCCAGCAAGCTTAGAGCCTTTTCACAGGATAGCCTAAGTCGCCACCGCGCTTGAAAATCTGTCTCAAGTGGGGCGCTTCTTTGCAACAACAGATGTCAGGTGAAGGCTCGCAAATACCGACAGAAAGCTAAATATGGAAGAAGTTACACTTTTTAATTGATATCATTTACACATTCGCAATGTTTCTGCGGCAGGGGCTAAAAGGTCCCTCCGTCGTTTGAAGGAGCGTTTTATGGTGATGGCTGAGACAAAAAACAAAAACCAGGCCTATCTGGAAATGGACGATAAGTACGTCAATCCGGTTCTATCAAGGTCTGCACGAATCGTGGCTGAAAGAGCCAGCGGTTCTTACATCTATGATATGAACGGTGACGCTTACCTCGACCTTAGTACAGGTATTGCCGTCAATTCGGTTGGTCATTGCCATCCGAAAGTGGTTGCTGCTGCTAAAGCTCAGCTTGATGAGTTGATGCACACATCGGTCACCGTTCATCACAAGCGCTATATCGAGCTTTCCAAAAAGCTGACTGAAATAGCACCGTCCAAGCGTCTTGATTCGGTCTTCTTGACCAATTCAGGCGCCGAAGCTGTGGAAGGCGCCATGAAAATGGCTCGCTATGTGACCGGACGTCCGGCAATCATCAACTTCCGCGGTTCTTTCCACGGGCGCACCATGTTCACCACTGCCCTGACGACAAGCAAACTCTATTACCGCGAAAAATATGAGCCGCTACCAGGTTCTATTCACACAGCTCTCTTCCCTTATGAGTACAGAAGCCATTTCCGCGGTCAGCCCGAGAAAGTCGTCGATGAAGTGTTCGAAAACATCGACATGCTCTTCCACCAGTTTGTTCATCCCGAACAAGTGGCTTGCTTCTTGGTGGAACCAATTCAAGGCGAAGGCGGTTATATCGTTCCGCCGCAGGGCTTCTTGCCTCGTCTTAGAGAACTGGCTGACAAGCATGGCATCATGCTCGTCATCGACGAAGTGCAGTCTGGTTTTGCCCGCACCGGCAAAATGTTTGCTATCGAGCATGAAGGGGTTGAGCCCGACATTATGCTCATGGCTAAAGCAATTGCAGGCGGCTTGCCGCTGGCTGCCTTCATCTCAAGAAGCGATTTGACCCATAAATGGCCTGCTGGTAGACATGGCTCCACATTTGGTGGCAACCCTGTTTCTTGCGCTGCCGCTCTTGCCACTATCGAAGTCATGCAAGAAGAGAAGCTTTGCGAGAGAGCACACAAGCTAGGTGAGATGATGATGAATCGCCTCAAGGCTTTTGCCAAAGGCAAAGACTATATCGGTGAAGTTCGCGGTCGCGGTCTGATGATCGGTATCGAGTTCAACGATAAAGACGGTGGACCGTCTAAAGAGTTAGCCGACAAAGTGGCCGAGCGCTGCTTTGAGCATAAGATGATCGTTCTTACCTGCGGCAACGCCGGTCAAGTAATTCGTCTCATTCCGCCTCTGACTATGTCGGATAGCGAAGCTGAAAAGGCTCTGGAAATTCTCGAGAAAAGCATGACATTTTAGTTCAGGTTCTCTCTAGAGAACTAAAACTAAAGTGTCGAAGTCGTTGGTATTTACTGGTAATTTACCGGCTGGCAAAAGACCGGCTGGCAAGCAACCGAATAGAATCGGGAGAGAAAAATGAGTACACAAACCAAAGCGCCTGAGGCAGCCACTGCCAATGGCGGCAAGCCCCAGACCTACGGCAACTATATCAATGGTCGCCAGGTTAAGTCGGAAAGCGGCGAAACTTTCGCCAGTTACAATCCGGCCAACCGTGATGAAGTAATCGGTTACTTCGCTTCCTCCACTGCTAATGATGTGAAGGCTGCCGTTGATGCTGCCGCCAAGGCTTTCCCTGTGTGGAAGGCTACTCCCGCTCCGCACCGCGCTGAGATCATTCTCAAAGCCGCGCACTTGCTTGAGACCAGAAAAGAAGAACTGGCTCACACAATGGTGCGCGAAATGGGCAAAGTCTTGAAAGAAGCTAGAGGCGATGTGCAAGAAGCCATCGATATGGCTAAGTTCATGGCTGGTGAAGGTCGCCGTTTGGTTGGTCAGACCGTGCCTTCCGAATTGCCCAACAAGTTCGCTATGGCTGTTCGCCAGCCCATCGGTGTAGTTGGTCTCATCACTCCCTGGAATTTCCCGATTGCCATCCCCAGCTGGAAGACTCTTCCGGCTCTGGTTGCCGGCAACACCGTGGTGATCAAGCCTGCCACCGATACGCCGCTTTGTGCTTTGATGTTCGTTGAAATTCTCAACGAAGCCGGTTTGCCTCCGGGTGTGCTCAACCTGGTTACCGGCTCTGGTTCGAAAGTGGGCATGGCACTGGTGGAAGATCCTAGGGTTCGTGCTGTTTCTCTCACCGGTTCTACCGAAGTCGGCCGCAGAGTGGCTGGACGTTGCGGCGAACTGATGAAGAAAATATCTTGCGAATTGGGTGGCAAAAACGCCATCTGTGTAATGGAAGATGCCAATCTGGAACTGGCTCTCGAAGGCGCTCTCTGGGGTGCATTCGGTACTGCCGGTCAGCGTTGCACCGCAGCCAGCCGTGTCATCGTGCACCGTTCACGTTATGAAGAGTTCTGCAAAGCTTTCAAGGCTCGCACCGAAGCTCTCAAGATTGGCTATGGTCTAGATGAAACCAATGAAGTCGGACCGGTGGTCAATCAAGGTCAGCTCGACACAGTCAAAGAGTATGTGGAAATTGGTAAGAAAGAAGGCGCCAAGCTGCTTTGCGGCGGTAATGCTCTCACTACCGGTGATCATGCTAAAGGTTTCTTCCACGAGCCGACAGTGTTCTGCGATGTGAAGCCGACCATGCGTATTGCCCAAGAAGAAATCTTTGGACCAGTAACCGCAATCATACCGGTCGATAGCTTTGAAGAAGCCATTGAAGTGGCTAACGGCACTCAATATGGTCTTTCTCTTTCGATGTACACCCAAGACGTCAATCGTGCTTTCAAAGCCATTGAAGAGCTTGAGTCAGGCATTGTTTATATCAACGCTCCCACAATCGGCGCTGAGATTCAGCTTCCTTTCGGCGGCGTCAAGCAGACCGGCAACGGTCATAGAGAAGCAGGTTCTGCTGCTATCGACTATTTCACCGAGTGGAAATCGATATATGTAGACTACTCCGGCCGTCTACAGAAAGCTCAGATCGACACCGATGAACTGACCGGCAAAGTTAACTAACCAAAACTCATTGCACCAATACACTATTTGGAGAAACGAAAATGGACTTTGATTTCACTCCCGAACAAATTGCAATGCGTAAGCATATGCGCGAATTCGCCGAGCGCGAAATTGTTCCCAAAGCGCAGATGAACGACAGAGAATGCAAGTTCGATTGGGATATCGCCAAGAAGATTTTTGCCGAAGGTTTCCTCGGCTGCCCCGTTCCTGAGAAGTACGGCGGTTTGGGTATGGATTATATTGCTTACGGTCTGATGACCGAAGAAGTAAACAGAGTCTGCTCTTCCACACGTACTCTTTTCAGCGTACAGACTTCTCTAGTTGCTCTCACTATCCTCAAATGGGGAACCGAAGAGCAGAAGAAGTTCTACTTGCCCAAACTTTGCTCCGGTGAGTTCATCGGTTGCTATGGTCTGACCGAGCCCGAAGCCGGTTCAGACGCTGCCAATCAACAAACTCGCGCTGTCAAAGACGGCAACGATTACATCTTGAGCGGTTCCAAAACTTGGATCAGCTGCGGCACCATCGCTCACTATGCGCTCATCTTCGCCACCGTTGATTCTTCCCTCGGTCACAAAGGCATCACCTGCTTTATCGTCGACACCAAGTCGAAGGGCTTCACTGCCCAGCCCATCCACGGCAAACTCGGCTTGCGCGCTTCCGATACAGCTGCCCTCTTCCTCGACGAAGTACGCGTGCCTGCTGAGAACATGCTCGGTCAGGTTGGTGAAGGCTTCAAAATTGCCATGTCGGCCCTCGACAATGGTCGCTTCTCGGTTGCCGCCGGTGCTGTTGGTGTTGTCCAAGGTTGTATCGACGCTTGCACCAAGTACGCCATGGAACGCCGCACTTTCGGCAAGCCCATCGGCGAACACCAACAAGTACAAGCAATGATCGCCGACATGGTTGCCGATGCCGAAGCCGGTCGTTTGCTCTATCTCAGAGCCGCCCACCTCAAGAACAAAGGTGTTCGCAACACCCGCGAAACATCTATCGCCAAGCTCTTCTGCGGCGAAGCTGCCAACAAGCATGCTCATAACGCTGTCCAGATCTTCGGCGGCTACGGCTTCTCCGATGAGTATCCCGTCGAGCGTTTCTTCCGCGATGCCAAAGTATTGAACATCTACGAAGGCACCCGCGAAATTCAGCGCTTGATCATCGGCCAAGATGCTCTCGGCATCAGATATGCCAACGGCAAGCCGGTTGAGTCGGTTCAAGCCCTCGCCATGGTCTAAGTTCTATAGCTAGGAAGTCTAGTCAAGAATTCTAAGACCGGTGCAAGCACCGAATAATAAATTGGAAAGGGGACGATAACTCGTCCTCTTTCTCTTTTAGTGCTCTTTCTCTTTCAGACCTCTTTCTCTTGTATATTTATTCAGTTGGTGGCGAGCTTTTGTCTTGACAAGGCTTGCTAGATAGAGTGTTCTCTGTGAAAAATTTGGCTTAGGAGGTCTTTGTGACTGTGACTTATGGAACGAGCATTGCATTGACGGTAGCTACCGTTATTGCCTCAGTTGCCGGTCTTCTAATATTTCGCAAACTGCTTGCTCCCGATACTCTCAAGAGCAATCACGATGTTGCCGATCCCTATTCGCAGTTTGTCGGCATGCTCTTTGCCGTGCTCTTAGGCTTTATGGTGGCTGATGCCATGTCGCGCTTCAACAATGCCCGCCAAATAGTCGAGCAAGAGGCTTCTTCCATCGGTAATGTCTTTAGGCTTGCCGACGGTTTGCCCGAGGCTCCCCGCCTCAAGATACAGAGACTTTGTGCTAAGTATCTCGAGACAGTAATCAATGATGAATGGCCGCTTCTAGCCAAGCATGATACTTCTAAGCAAGCCTGGATGACTTATAAAGATCTTTGGAGAGCTTGTGTAACTTACGAACCTGTCGCCGCCCGCGATACAGATGCCCATCAAGCCATGCTGCCCCATATGGCGGACGTTGGCACCAATAGACGCTTGCGTGTAGATGCCTTGCATAACGGGCTGCCGGCGCCTCTCTGGTGGATTCTTGGAGTGGGCGGCGTGGCCACCATTCTCTTCACCTACTTCTTCAATGTTGAACATCTGCGTCTGCAGATAGTTATGGTGTCTATAGTCAGTCTAGTTATCTGTCTAAATATTTTCTTGCTGGCCACCTATGACGATCCCTTTTCGGGTGATATGACTGTCTCTCCATCAGCTTTTGAGACACAGCTCAAGCTAATCAAGGTAGACCTCGATGGTGTCATACCAGACAAACTTTAGGTGACCCTTAATTGGGCTTGATACCGAAAGTGGTGGTGACTGTGATTTCTCTAAGCCAGGGGTCAAACTGATTGGCTTCGGCATAGCGCCTGAGACGACTCAGCCCCCGCTGAAACGACATCTGGTCCATCAAGTGAAAGACTGAAATATATTTGCTCTCCACCATCTTTACTCTTTCGGCTGCAGAGTTGCAGAGTTTATAGGTATTCTTGTCTGAACTGATGCCGCTAAGTCCTGCCGATTTCAGCAGATATTCCATTTGAATTCTTGCTGGTGTGCGACGAACATCCAGTTCTGAGGCTTTCTCAAAAAACTTGTGGTCGGGGTCTTTGATTATGTCTTCCAAGGCTCCGAAATGATTGAGCAAAAGCCCTCCTGGCTTCAAAACTCGGGCACATTGCTGAATAATGTCGAGGGGATTATTGAAATGATGCAAGAGATTGCTCATAAAGACAACGTCGAAACTTTCGTTTTCATAGCTTAGTTTGACCGCGTCTTCTTTATGCCAAGCGATGCCGCTTCCTTCCGGTTTAGAGCGGGCAATGGCGAGCATTTCTTCTGAATTGTCCGCGCCGGTGACCGCCATCGGCAATCTTCCAGCCAATAGGGTGGTGAAGACACCGGTGCCGCAACCCAGGTCTAAGATTCTTCCTTCCCCGGCGGTGTGCTCAAAAATCAGCTTGACCAAGTCATCGAGACGTTTGGGTTCAATTTTTCGGTCACACTCATAGTTGCGGGCAATTTGACGGTTATAAGTGATTGTTACTGCATCGGTTTTCAGACTGTCTTTTGCGAGGGTAAGCATATTCAGTTCTCCCAGCCTTTTGCCAGTTTTTCCATAGAATTGCTCAGTAAGGCTTGGGTGACAATGTAGAATCTACGTATTCGAGTCTAAATTCCTATATCGTTTGCGGGTGCCCCATGCCATTCAAGCTCAAGCTTAAGCTCAAGTATCGCAGTATTCTGGCTCTTTCACTTTTCACATTGACCTCTTTTTCTCTGGCAAACCAAGCTTTTGCCCAGGGTGAAAGTTCATTCGAAGATGCCTCGGTGGAGCATGCTCTCAATAACGGTGATTATCAGGCGGCCCAAAATCTCATAGCAAGAAGGCAGAAGACCGCTGCCAAACAGAGTTTGCAGTCTGCCTATTTAGCCACATGTATGATGGAAGCCTGCTTGTGGCAGGGGCGCATCTCAGAAGCACAGAGCAACGCTAAGAAAGCCGGTCAGATTATCGACTATCTTATGTCCGGTAAAGCGGCCCTCGATTCCAGCCAGTTGCTGCCCCTCAAAGAGCTCAAGACACGTTATCTGGATGCCAATGCCTGGCTTTTAGAGGCTCTTGGTCAAGATGCAAAATGTTATGCCTGCCTTGATGAAGCCATTGCTATGATGCGCGATCTACGTGCTCTTGACCGGGCCACCTGGCGCCTCAGCGATTGCCTTGCCCATAAAGCCAGTATGGAAGCCCAGAATGGTGAATTGCTCAAAGCTAAAGAGCTTATGGAAGAGGCAATCAAACAAGCCCAAGGCTCGCACTCTATATCAAAATATACTGTCGGCGATCTGGAAGAAAATTTGGGCGGCTTGCTGTATAAATTAGGCGACACCCAAGGGGCGCAAGAACATTTTGCTCGGGCTGTGGCCATCAAGAAAGACAGCGACGCCCTGCAGAAACGTTTCAGCCCGCATCCATATTGGCTTAGTCCTACCTATCGCTATATCAAGGGTGCGCCTTGGTCTAGTGAAAGTTTTGAAGGTGGTTTAGAGCACCGGCGCATAGATGTCGGCAGAGCCTGTCTGGAAGCTTATCTGATGAAAGACAAAGCCACCGGCAAGCGGGCTGTGCGGGTCGGAATCAAGCTCAGCAATCGAACCGATAGTCCGCTGCAGTTCTTGCCTCGCAAACCCGAGCTTTTTGTGCTCAATCCCAAAATTGCTATCGGCAATATGCTTGATGCTGCTTCATTGGCGCAGACAGTAGAGACTAAAAGCGCCAAGAAGGCTGATTCAATCAGGCAAGACGGTCGCAATGCCACTCGCACGATGACTACTTATTATCCAAATCCTTACAACTATTACAACAATAATGGCAGAGGTCGCCAGGGTTTTTGGCGTTCTCTCCTCAGTGACAGCGGCAATACAGGCGTCACTCAGGTGCCCGACTTTCAAGCGGAAGCCCAGGCCATGCAGAAAGCTCAGGAAGTGGAAGAAGCCGGTAAGCTATTGGCGGAAGAAATTCGCAAAGAGGGCGTCGGACCTTGCGATGTGCCTCCTCATGGAGAGCTAAACGGCTTCATCTTTTTTGAGTTGAAATCGCCTGATAAAGCCACCAAGGTTATTTTCAAGGTGCCGGTGGGCGATGCTCAGTTTGAATTTCGTTTTGATGCCTTGCCTTAGAGTAGGAATTCGAGCCCCAGCCTGGGCTGCTTCTTTGGTCTTGAACTGGGCGGGCTAGAGGTTGCGCCAAGTCGGCAGTAACCTTAGTTCATCTAAGTTCTCTACTGCTGACATTTTCTCCTCGATTAGCTAGACTCTTAGTGCTCCTCCATTCGGTAAAGACAAATGAGTTCTAGCGGCGGTCGTAGACCCGGGTTTCTCAATGTTTCCAGCAGTCCACCGAAAGATGCCGATCCCGTTGTCGAGGCATTGACAGGAGATCTCGCTCAGAAGCCAATCTCTTATCTACTTTCGGTGGCTAATCATTATGATGCTACCGGTCATCTCAAACTCGGACCCCGCAACTGTGAGGTGATGGTGCAGTTTGGACTTGGCAAGCCGGTCTGCGCCTTTTCGCCTGTAGGGAAGGGCGACGAAGTCGTACTCGATCTTTTTACCTGGGATAGGGGCGTAGTTAGTTTCGAAAGTCAGAAACAGCCTGATTCGGTCAATATCAATGAGACACTGGAAAGTCTCATTATGCAGGGCGAGCGCTATAAAGAAGACACAGCTTTTTTGGCCAACTATCTTATCGACGACATGTCTATCTTGGTGAGAGGCGAAAAACTAAGCACAGAAGAATTGTCTCGCTCAATTCATGCCTGTAAGGTGGTGTCGCCGGCGGTGCTTTCTGAAATCTACGGCAATGTATACGGCACCCTCAATCTAGCTGATGTGGCCGATCGACTTTCCTTGCGTCGCAGTCAATGGGTTATGGCGGTGGCGCATCTATTGCGGGCTGGCATCTTCCTTACCCCCGACGGCAAGTCTCTTAAAATTACCGATCTAGAGGCCCTAGTCTTCAAAGATAATGCCAGCTTGCTTGGCTCTTACTCTGCCGCTCCGCCAGCCAATACGACTGCCCCGACTGGCTTTCACTCGCAAAGCCCAATTCCCGCCGAAGTTCCTGGTCCTGCTGCATCTTTTCCTGCTCCAGCTGCATCTTTTCCTGCGCCTGCTTCATCTTTTCCTGCTCCCAGTGCATCCTTTCCCCCTGCCAGCGCAGCGCCCGCAGCGGCGACGCCCTTTGCCGGCGGCGGTGCCTTTCAAGGCTTCAACACCGGAAACTTCTTTGTCAATCCGGTTATTCCAACCGATGCCCCCAGTGCAAATGATTTTGATGGACAGCCAGCGAGCAGTCAGCCGGTCGAGCCACAATTTCAAAATGCCATGCCGCCTGCCCCGAGTTTTCCAAATAATTCAGCGTCGCAAATTAGCGCACCGTCTTTCTCTGGTGTCGCCGGTGATGCCTGGCAACATTCAGCCAACGATGCTTGGCAGGCTGCTTCAGGTTCGGCCTTTGTCATGACTCCTCCAGCCGAAAATTCGTCTCCTAATCAAATACCAACAATACCGATTTCGACGGCACCGATTTCGACGGCACCGATATCGACGGCACCGATATCGACAGCACCGACTTCGACGGCTCAGGCGGCGCAAGCTCCAACCAGTGCCCCATCGCCATCTATGTCGCTGCCCCCGGCTCCCCCGGCGCCTAGTTTTGATTCGACTCCGGCGCCTCAAGTTAATCAAGCTCCAATAGTTAATCGTCCGGAAGAGCTTGTTATGTCGATTGGCTTGCCGGTATCGCCAGTGGTGTTAAAGCTCAAAGCGGGAAAGCATTCCTTACCTCTTTTACTTAATCAAGATACCGGGCTTTTGCGCAGTGATGTTTTTGAGTATCTGCTCACCTCTGAGTTTGAGCGGGCTTGCCGCTTTAACGGCGAGTTTAGCTTGATAGTCTTTTGTCTGCGCCGTACAGTCGAACCCAGTGCCGAGATCGCACTGGTCGATCTATTAAAGGTTTTACAGCGCATCGATGAACTGCGGCGCGAAGTAGACATACTGGGGCATTTTGGCGACAAAACTTTCGCCTTGCTATTGCCCAGCGTCAGAGCTGATGCCTGTCATGGTTTCATCGAGCGAATCGGCAATAATCTCGCTGCCGATCTGGCTCAACATAGACTGATGATGCACTTTGGCATAGCCTGTGCTCCAGCCGATGCCACTGAATTATCTAATCTTATATTGGCAGCGCAGATGGCTATGAAGTCTGCTTTTGATCGCAACGCCGTCCTATAGACCAGCATCCAGTCTGACTAGGCGTCGCCCCGAATGGGCCACGGGGCTCTCTATCAACTCAGCCCTGGCCTCGTCTCTTTCAAAATAGAAAATTCCGTCTCTGTAGTTATCCAGCTTTATCGGAGGACCGCTCACCGGTTGCTTCAAGATCTTTGGCTGACTTTCGCAGTCATTATAAAAAACCTCCGAAAGGCGACTCTCGCCCTTGCTTGCCAGCGAGCCTCTCAGATCATCAAAAAAGATAATTGGTTTGCCTTCCTCTTTCATCATTGAGCGGCCTCTCATGGCATGCACATAATAGGTCATGGCTGCTCCGTCAAATGGCATAAAGTTAGGATAATCGAGCTTGTACTTACTTAAATCGAGGGTCTTGTTTAGACCGGGTCCTTCCACCTGCATATCAACAAAATGTCTGGTGCCGAAATCGGCCCTGCACTGTATACGGTACCAAGTCTTAGGACGCAGAGAACTACCCAGGTTTAGAATCTCCCACTTTCTCTCTTTGCTCGGTTTGCCGCTCAAGGTTGCCTCTGTGCCGCTTGCCACCCAGACAGTGCCGGTCCGTTGCAGCCCCACAAAAGCCATCCAGTCGCCCCCTTTGAGATAAAGCGGGGCTGTAGTTCCTTCTATAAATTCTTGGTCAACTCCAAAAATAACATCGTCTTTTAGCTCGTCTTCAAAATAAAAATAGCTTTCTACACAAGAGATGCCCGGGTTTTTGACAAAGTCGGCGGTCTTGCCTGCTCTGCTGAAGCCAACTAAAGCCGAGAGTCTGGCTGCGTCGGCATAGACTTTCAGCAAGGCTAAACCGACCAACACAAGAAGCATGCAGACTATAGCCTTTTTGTTTTTAGGCATTATTTTTCTAGATTAGTTCACTTTTGAATTTAGCCCAGCTAGGCGGCTGCCGTCTTCTTTGCCGCTTTCAGTAAAGCCCTGGCTGCCCATCTGGTGATTGAGTACGGCTGCCATTTTTGAAAGGTCAGAGAGAATGCGTCTCTCTTTGACACCATTTACGCTCTGTCTTAGGTCGGCAACCAAGGCATTGCCTTGTAAGGCGCTTGCCGGTGAAAATTCTGAGATTGCCAGCTGTCCTTCTTCGAGAACTTTCATAAAACGCCGAGCGACGCCGTCTTTTGGTCTCAATTCTGAACGGGAAAGCACATGGTCGGCTGCAGTAAACTCATAACCGGGAGCCACAGTGACGGCCTTCATAGCTTTGCCGGCAAATGGTCCTTGGTCGAGTTTGGCTTTGACTTTCATGCCGACGCCGTCTAGATTCTTCAGACGCAGTACGCCGTTTTCAAAGCTGATTAAGATGTCTGAATTGGCATCAAGGGCGAGTTTACCGAAAGGTGTGATGATATGGGCATGGCTGGCGGGGCTCTTGATAGAGATGAGCAGCTCGCCTGAGACCAGCTCTACCACATTGTTTTGAATCATTTTATAGATTGTGCCCGGTGCCCACTTTACCAAAATACCGTCTGGATTATCGGGGGCGGGTGGCTCTTTTGGCACAAGACTGGGTGGAATCTTTTGGATGCCGTTTAGGGCGGCATTAGACATGGGGGCATTTAGCTGTTGAAAGTTTGCAGTGGAAGTGACATCGGTCGGCACCACCACTGGTGGCCTAAATGTAGGCAAAATAGGAAATGTAAAACTAGGAAAAGAAGAAGTTGCCGGTGGGTCTGGTACTACCGGCGGTGGTGCCGGTGGTATATAGGGCGGTAGGGAATCGGTGGGGATGGTAGGTATACTTTCTCTTGAATCATCGATAAGGATCGAACCCTCTCCCTCAGCGGATGCCGTCTGACCCTGCCAGAGCAGTGCCGAAATAAGTGTCGCGACGGCTATTCTCTTGTTCAGAAACATATTTCACCCGCAGCAAAAGCGGTGTGAATGTTAGCATGCTTGCCAATATCGACAATTAGCCGGGGCTAAAGCTATTTGTCTGTTTTGCCTTTCACCTTGTCGATAATGCCTTGCAAGAAGCCCTTGCTATTTTTGCCGCCGCTCTGACTGGCATTTTTCTCGCCTGATGAGGCTTTGGCTTTGCTTAGCTTGATTGGTTTGCCCTGCTTGATTGTCAATAAGGCTTCTTTAACCTCGCCGGCTTTGGCAAATCTATCTTCAGGTTTCTTATTTAAAAGTTTCATGACAACCAGGTTGAGGTCTTCCGGTATGTCTAAGTCTTGAAAGCGTTGTGTCAACGATTTCGGTTCTTCACTCACTTGTTTGAAGGCTAATCTGACCGGATTGGATGAACTTAGGGGCAGCTTGCCGCTCAAGGCTTCGTACATAACACAGCCTAGGCTGTAGAGGTCTGAGGAGGGGCTGAGTTTTTCGCCCAAGCACTGTTCCGGGCTCATATAAGAGGGGTTGCCGAACTCTTCGCCTTCTGGGGTCATATACTTGGTCTCACGACCGGGATTGGGTAAAACCTTGGCTATACCAAGATCCGAGATTTTGACAAAGTCTCTTTTGTCGGTCGACTTCAACAAATAAATATTCGATGGCTTGAGATCGCGGTGCAACATATTTTCTTTGTGTGCATAGTCTAGTGCTTCCGCGACCTGAATAAAAATGTCTACAACCCTGGGCACATCAAGAAAACCTTCGTTCTTAATTACTTCGGCAAGCGAAGGGCCGGCTAAGAAATCCATGACCAAGAAGGGATAACCTTTGCTCGATAGTCCGAAGTCATAAACTGAGGCTAAATGCGCATGGTCTAGTTCTTGGGCTCGTCTTGCTTCTTGTTCAAGACGTTTGAGTGTGCGCTTGTTTTCAAAAGGCTTGCGGTGAAAAATCTTTACCGCCAGTAAGTTTTCGATGTTCTTAGATTTGGCTTGATAAACATAGCTTAGCGTGCCTTTGCCGATGCGCTCCTGAAATGAATAACCCAGATCGGCTATGTCTTTCAGTTCTACGTTGGGGTCGAAGCGACGCACCGGCTTGGCTTGCTGCGGCTGATTCGCCAGTTTGATGATATGACCTTGGTCTCTATCATCAGGTGCATCAGCACTTGGCGAAGCGCCTTCCCGACCGGCAGCCGCTTCGCCAAGGTCGTCTTCTTCGGCTAAGTTATCGCCATCGCCTAGGTTGCTAAAAGCATTGAGTGAGCCTTGCTCGGCTCTTTGCTTTCTTTCATTAGGTTTCGCGGCTGACTTAATATCTGATAGGTCTCGGTCGGCAAAACACGCGCAAAAACCCGGTCTTATTGTCATCGAGTCGGGAGAGACTCGCTTAACTGGAAAGACCGGTTTGCCGCACTGCGAGCAAATTTCTCTTAGAAATTTGATTTCAGATTCCATCAACCAAGCTGATTAGAGAGCTTTAGGTGCCGAAAATGCGGTCGCCGGCATCGCCGAGACCAGGCACTATATAGCCTTTTTCGTTCAGTTTTTCGTCAACTGATGCACAGGTAATGTGCACATCGCTGTATACCGAATGCACTTTTTTGATACCTTCAGGGGCTGCCACAAACGACACCAGATGAATGTTTTCTACTTTCATCTTTTTGAAAAGATCGATGGCGGCAACGGCTGAACCACCGGTGGCGAGCATGGGGTCAAGCACAAAGACCCGGCAGTCGTTGGGTAGCGAGTCGGGTAGCTTGGCATAATAAGACTTGGCTTCCAGAGTTTCTTCGTCTCTTTTGAGACCGACATGATAGATTCGAGCTGCCGGCAAAAGGTGCTGAGCCGCTTCAGCCATAACCAATCCGGCTCTCAGTACCGGCGCCAAAATGACATAATCGGTCATTGAGACACCTTTAGCCGGTCCGACTGGGGTTTCGACCCCGACTTCTCTTGTCTTCATGGCGCGGCAGGCTTCATAAACCAGGTGCTCTGAGAGCGAAATGGCATAACGTCTAAATTTGTGCGGGGCTGTTTGATAGTCCCTGATTTTGGTCAGCAAATGCTGCACCAGCGGGTGGTCAACTACCTGTACCTGCTTATCGAGCGCGATCATCTCAAATCTCCCTGGGATGAAGATGGGCTACACCGCCACGAGGCTTACTGATTTTTCTCTAGCCCATCGGTCGGCTTCTAGTATATCGCCAAGCTGCGGTGCTTTAATAGGCTTGTGTGCAGATAGTGTTCTTTCTATCGTGCGGGCGATGTCAGTAAATGTAATCTTGCCCTTCAAGAAGCTATCCACGGCAATTTCATTGGCGGCATTCAAAACACAGGCGCTTGAATCGTCTGTGGCGGCAACCTCTTGCGCCATAGCCAGACAAGGGAAGCGACTGAAACTTGGTTTTTCGAAAGTGAGGTCTTTGAGCTCGCTCAAACTGAGGCGCGGCACACGGGCAGACGGCACTCTCTGTGGATGATAGAGGGCAAAGTGAATGGGCAGGCGCATGTCGGGCAGTCCCAGTTGTCCCACTATTGAGCCATCGACAAACTCTACTGCCGAGTGCAGTATCGATTGCGGGTGAATAACCACTTCAATTTTGTGCGCCGGAATAGAGAAGAGCCAACGCGCTTCGATTACTTCCAAGCCTTTATTCATCAAAGTCGCAGAGTCGATTGTGATCTTGGCGCCCATCGACCAATTGGGATGCTTTAAGGCATCAGATACGGTGGCACGAGCCATGGCTTCTTCCGACCAGGTACGAAATGGTCCGCCCGAGCCTGTCAGTAAAAGCTTTTCTACTTCGCCCGCTTGTTCGAGGCTTTTGCCTGCCGCCTGCGCCTTCAAAATACTGGCTTCCAGCGATTGATAAATAGCCGAATGTTCCGAGTCGACCGGCACGATCTTAGAGCCGTGTTTGGCTGCCAATTCATTAACTAAATGACCGGCCGCCACCATTGTTTCTTTGTTGGCTAGGGCAATGGTTTTGCCGGTTTTGATTGCTTCTAGGGTCGGCTTTACGCCAAGAAAGCCCACCACCGCCGTTACCACTGTTTTAACAGCAGGATGGGTGGCACAGGCGATTAGACCTTCTTCACCGACAAGTATTTCAGTTTTTTTACCGCTTTTAAAATAATCTGCCAGACTGGCGCGCAATGACTCTCGGTCGCTGTCGCTCGGTACAGCCACCAACTCAGGTGCAAATTGGACAATCTGCTGGCTGAGAAGCTCAAGGTTTGAGGCGCCTGCCGCCAGTGCCGCCACCTTTAAAACCGGCGCCCCCGGTGCTAAATGCTCGCTTTGCAAAATGTCGAGCGTCTGTCTGCCAATCGAGCCGGTTGAGCCCAAAATACTGATAGCCAAAGCAAAACCCCTTGTCTGTATAGACAAGATTGTGCCAGATAGCCGGGGTAATCACATGAAAGAACCCTTAAAAGCGCTTCGGAGGCAGTGCTGGAGGCAATTCTAACCTTGGAATGGCATTGCTTTGAATCAGACCCTTTAGGGTTGTCAATGCAGCTTCTCTATAGGCGGCCTGGTCGCCGCTGCCGCCCCAGAAGCCATAGAAGCCATTGGCTCTTCTGTCCCAATAGGGATCGTAGGGTCTCATCGGCAAATAGCCATTGCCTTGGCGCTTCATACCGTTATCGCCCAGAGTATTATCTGAACTCATGCGAGCCGCCCGGTTTAAAGAGATGGCATCGTCTAATTTGCGCATCAAGACAGGATCTTTCAGGTCAACCGGCTGTCCGGTCAAAGCTTGCCCGACTATACCTTTCATTGCCTGGGCCATATAGACGTCGGCCAGCCAGATTTTCAAATAAGGATTGTCAGATGTGCGCACACCCTCTCTCAAGGTGGTCTCTAGGGTGTTGAGGCTTCTATCTGAGAGCCCCGACATGCGTTGATAATATTGAAATGCCGAAGCGGCCCCGTCTCGGTTCGGATCGGTTTGGCGATTGAAGTCAAGGAAGCCGCCTGCGCCCTGGGTTTCGGCTGTTACAGTCTGCGAAATGTCTTTGTTGTAGGCGATCATGACGTCGTTTCTAAGCTTGGTCAGATCGGTCGAATCTTTAGGCGTCGTGAGAAACTGAAGATTTGGCGGGAAATAGTGAAACTCTTTAGGTTTAGCGGTGCCGTCATTGAAATAAAAGAAGTAACCCTTGCTGTCTACCCACGGGGTTATCTTCACTCCGGGCGGCATATCGGTAATCTTGAGATTGTTAAAGTCGCGGCTATGGTATTTGCCTGCGTATGAGAGTTTCTTCTCAAAATCTTTGTCGTTATAAGAGAGCTCAAGCGTTTTGCCGGTTATATTGAGAGCCAGTCTTTCAGAGACCGGCGGCAAGGGTTGGTCGGCCGGTCTGACAATAGGACGATCCTGAGGCTGCACCGCCGGACGATCTTGTGCCGGCTGAGGTTTCACTTCTGGTTTTTGACGCAACAGATCGAGCGGGTCGCCCAAAGTCGGGCGCGGACCAGTCCGTTTATCGCCGGTAACCAGGTCGAAGTTCGGCTCCTGCCTGCGGTTATTCTCTTGCGGATTGTCTGCCAAGCTGAAGTCCCCTGCTTTCAACGCTTACTTTTACAGCTATAGCATAGGCTAGCCTTGCTTGCGCCGCACGTCAATGTGGCGAATACGAAAGATTAGATATGGCCAGGTGCTAGACTGGGGCATCGGAGCGCCCAGCCCTATTAGTTTTTCATAATTGAGATTGATTTGCGCAAGAAACAGGCCCAAGCAAAGCTGAAAGTGTTGAACGGGGGCTTCCTCCTTTCCATTTTTATTTGGCAGACTTTTGCGCCAGTTCTAGCTCAGCCGGCCTTACTTCGCTCTGAAGAATTTGTCAGTTTGAAGCAGAACGAAAATACTGGGGTAAGCGCCTGGTTCAATGACATAGAACTGAATTCGCCAGGTGAGACCTTTGTTTTGGCTGTCGATGGAAAGCCTCTGCAAAAGCTTTCGCTTGAGGAGATCAAGAAACTTCTTGACGGACCCTACGGCTCAACTTTGTCTTTAGAGTTGGCCGATTCTCTTGGGCAAACTGCAGTGAAATCTGTGGTTCGGCAGCCATTGATAAAGCCTACTTCCGAAAATTTAGATCCATTTTTGCATTTTCAAACTTTAGACGCTGCCAATCGCATATCCTTCGGCAATTTGCTTGAGTTGTCTAGCGTTAATTCAGATATCCTTGCCAAAGCTTCTTGCGATAAGGCAATCGAAGCGATAGAGCAAGACGGTATGCATTATCCGATGGCATACTTCAATGCAGTTTTGTTGCAGCAAGCAGTAGGCGACTTTGCCAGCGCTGATATTTATTTTGAGAAACTGCTCAAAGAAATGAACCGGACAGGTGAGCCGATAGAGCCTTCAATTTATTTTGCCGAACTTGTGCGAAATCTTGTTGCCCTAGGTAAGGTGAGCCAGGCTGAGAAGTTATGCAGGAGTTTTCAGACCCTAAGCAAAGCAAGAGCAAAAGAACAAGTGGGCGGTTACCGTTCGCCCCAGCTTCTTGAGCTGACTGAACTTTATGCCATTATTCCAACTAGTTCGGCTAAGGCCTGTGGTCTGGCATTGGCTAAAGAACTTGCAGATGAAGTTTCATCTTCCAAGGCGGTAGTCTTTTCTGATGAATGGCTCCGTTTTGCTCAGGTAATTCAGTCTTATGGTATGACCGAGAGCGCGCTCTTAATCTGTGCTCAATTGATTACCAAGCCTAAGATTGAAAGATCGAAATTTTATCTGCACTATTGTAAAGCCAGGCTAGAAGCTGAACTTGGTCTATTTGCCGCCGCAGAAAATGAGCTTTCAAGTTTGAAAGATAGTATTGCCAAGCTTCCCGATAAACAGCGCCAGCTTCTCGACCGGTTGCCGGCATTTTTCCCACGACTGGCTGATCTTGATAGCGCTTTGCTCAGCGTTGCTAAGCACAAAGTTCCTGCTGCACCGCCTTCACTCAAGCCGACTTCGCTTACCTTCGATTATCCAGCCGATACATCGGGGCTAGTTCTGGCAAGAGACGCTCAACTTCTGATTGAGCAGCGAAAATTTGATCAAGTGAAAGTAAAGACAAACAAACTTGTCTCAAAATTTGCTGATTCTCGGGCGGCTAAGGCGGGGCAAGCAATAAGACAGAATTATTTCAGCACTTGTTTGCATCTGGCGAGAAAGTTGACTGATTGCGGGCAATTGAAGCAGAGCCAAGAACTTTTGAATGAATTGAAGCAAGTCTGTATGGTCAAGCAAGATCTCGACTATGACCATGATATCTCTCTGCCGATGATCGCTTCCGAGCTTGCCTATATCAATTACAAAAAGACAGCAGATCCTGATTGGCAAGGCTTTTGGACGGCTATGCAGGGAACCCCTAGAGCTGGTCTTGAACAATCTGCATCTAAGCAAGCTAGTTCTAAAGATTTTAGTGCCGAAGATTCTCGTTCAAATAATCTGCGTCATTTGGCCGTGGCTTTTCATCAAGCAGGTGAGACAAAGAGAGCGACGCTCTTTATTGATGGAGCGTTGCAGCAAGCTGAGAAGAGACCTGATGCAAATGGGCTAAGTTTGCTATACACAGACGCTGCAAGAATCTATGCCTGCCAGGGAGATTTTTCTTTGGTGCGCACGCTTTGCACAAAGGCCCTAGCTTATAAGCCCGATATCGATGAGAGGGTTGCTAATTCTCTGGTCGAACTATGCCAGACGCTTGATTCACGCGGACGCACTCAAGAAGCTTTAGAGATTTTGTTAGGTTATGAAAAGGTGATATCGTTAGATGCGCGCGCCTGGATTTGTGGTCCGATAGATAGAGAGAAAGCTCTTTTGTATATGAGATTAGGCAATAATCTAGCGGCACTTTCATCTCTTAAACAAACCTTTCAAGATGATGAGATTTTGAGCCCCCGAGACAGTCTATTGTATGCGCAAATTTCGGAACGCCTTGGCGACAGTCCAGCTGCCGCTAGAGCGTATTTGAATGCGGTCGGCCCCACTTGTACGCTATCAGAATCTGAGAAAGAGAAGATCATCAAGAAAGCAATCGACCTTTGCAGAAGCTCCTCTAAATTGGACGCGCCTCTACTCTCAAGAGCTTATCTGGAATTAAGTGGACTTGAATATGAGCGTAATGCAGAACTTTCTCTTTCTTTAAGAGAGAAAGCTTGTCAGCTATTGTCCGATTCAGACAAGGAGAAGCCTCGTTTGCTTGAGTCGATAGTTTGGCTTAAGGGCTATTTGGCAGAAAAACAGAACTCTGTTGGCTATAAGAATATTGATAAACAACGGGCAGATAGACTTTTGAGAGAAAGAATACTCTTTGCTAAAAGGGCTTTGGATCTGGCATTGCGTCAGAGAAAAGGCGATGCTGTGCATTATTATTTGGCTCTTGCTTTGCTGGAGGTGCAAGCAGGTTTAGTGGACGCTGCTATCAATCATGCCAGACAAGCCATTGAGACATACAATTCTGAATATGCCAATTGTGCAAAATATGAGTATTTAATTGATTGTAGATTGCCCTATGCCCTAGTGGCGGCTGGTCGCTCCGCGCTGGCTGCTTCTATCCTCGACGAGGCTCAATCCAGGGTCGATTCGTGTGCCGGTCTCGGCAGTCTTCCTGCGCAGATTCAGATGATGCACCGCTTTAGATTTTGTATGGGACAAAATGATTTTTTGCAGGCAGAGCAAATACTCAATAAATTTCTAGAAACTGATTTGAATCAAGGGCATTATGCACCACCAGAGCATAATGTCCATATATGCCGCGCTCCCGGAGATTATCCTGTGGAAGCAAGTCAGAACCTGGTGGTGAATCTATTCGATGTAATTAGAAGCGCTTCCGGACAAGCGACGGGTTCCCTTAAACTGAGGATGCTTGAGAAAATTCTTGCTGCCCAGAAAAAGCAGTTTGAGCCGAATGACTATCGCATAGCTTTAACTCAATGCGCTTTGGGTGCCTATCTGCAGTCGTCCGGCTTTAACGATAAGGCAGTGGTTGTCTTGCAGTCGGCAATGGAAACAATGCACCTTTATGAAAACATGCACTATATTTCAGAGAAAGTAAATCCAGCATATTTTGCGGCATTGGAAAAATTACATAGACACTCCGAGATAGAATCTTTCAAACAATTGGTCAATGATGATTGGAAGAACTGGAAACGCAAAGCTAAGTCAAGTTGGCGCCATTGAGCGCCGTTCTTTACTGCAGATGCTGTCTTTTTAGTTTGGTTTAGGTTTCTCGCCGAGTGGGAATCTTTAGGTCAATTAGAATTTGGCAGCTCAATTCGGAATCCCTGGTTTAGTAGACTGTTCGAAATTTCGGTGGGATAGAAGAATTGACTTCAACAAATGTCATCACACTCCATGACGCGCCGAAGAGAGTTGTTAGTTTTCCAGCGGACTATTCTCTGGGCATTCTAACGGCGCACTCTCCCCGCTTTGATCTGTTTATTCAAGACGAATTTGTTACTGTTCGAGATCTGGCTCTGGGGGCGGCAAAGGGCAATATTGAAGTGCCTACAAATGTTTTGCTTGGGCTAAAGCTTAATAGTGACAGTGTCTCCAGACTTAGAGAGCTTGCTATCTACAATTTTGATGTGATTAGTCTTGACGGATTGAATCTCACTGCCAGAGACTTAGAAGGACTGCTTGAATTGCCTTCGCTATCGTCACTGCGCATGACAAGAATGGCTAATGATGAAAATTTAGAGCTTGTGGCAAAATTGACCGGCTTGAAGCATTTAGATTTGAACAAAAGCCAGATTACCGATGTGGGTTTGGCAAAGTTGGCTAATTTAGTCAATCTTGAGGAATTGAATCTATCTGGGACTGCCGTCGTCGGGCCGGGTCTTGAGGCTCTGCAGGGCTTGAAGAATTTAACCAGGCTTGATCTTTCTCAAACTCAAATTACCGACCAGGCACTAAATTTTGCCACCGTCTTTGAAGCTTTAGAGAGTCTTGAGCTAAGTCATACAAGTATCACCGACCAAGGGCTTAAGCCCTTGAAGTCGCTGCCCTCCTTGGTGCGTATCGGTATGCTTGAAACAAAGGTGTCGCCGCATATTATGCGGGTACGGAACTTCCAGAACCTGAGAGTGCCAGAGCAGCTAGAGCCTGAGATGCTGGAGGGCTATAATGGCTTTACCGGCAGAATGTTCACCTTTCTCGAGAATAAACATAGGGGAAGAAATTTTGTTGCTTCACCTCTTTCGGTCTTTCTGCTTTTGCATCTGCTTGCGCATGCTGCAGCCGGTTCTACCAAGAAAGCTTTCCAAACAGCTCTTTATGCCAGTTGTGGCTCTTTGACATCGGCAGAGTCAGCCACTTGTCTTTTGCGAGAGTTGGAGGCTGTCAACGACTGCGTTAAACTCTGGATTGCTAATTCTATATGGTTGTCTAAATCGTTTGAGGCTAACCCTGATTTTGAAGAGTTGGCGAGACTCAGATATGGAGCCGCTTTCTCAAATCTTGATTCTGATCCATCGCGGTCTAAAGAGATTTTGAATAGATGGGCGGAAGAGCAGACTTGTGGATTAATGAAGGATTTTTTCAGCGAGTCTGATGCTCAGTCAATGATGCTTCTTGTTAATGTCGTCTATTTTAAGGGGTTTTGGCAGGCGCCCTTTTCTAATGCGCTTACACGGCCTAGAAGTTTCTTTCTCTCTGACGGCACTGTAAAAGATTGCGAATTTATGCATGCCGAAGATCACTTCGATTATTTAGATTGTCCCGGCTTTGAGTGCGTTAGTTTGCCGTATGAGGGCAATCGAGTGCAGATGCATTTCTTCCTTCCCAAAGAAAACCTCAGCGTTGGTCAGTCCATAGACTTTCTTAGAGTCAATTGGATTCGAGTTTTTGCCGAACTAAAAAGAAAACGAGGCAAGCTCGCCTTGCCAAAATTTAAGATAGATTTGGAAGTGGAGCTAAAGCCTGTCTTTGAGTATCTTGGTCTATCAGTGCTCATGCAACCTCAAGAGTGTAGTCTGCCCGGACTCAGTCCTGCAGACAAAGATTATCAACTTTTTGTGCAGGACGCCAAGCAGAAAGCCTACTTGAAAGTTGATGAGAAGGGGACCGAAGCCGCCGCTGTTACCAAAATTTTGATGGCTTCTGGTGGACCGCCCAGAGAGATTCCGGACATATTTCACCTGACCTTCGAAAGACCTTTTTTCTTTTTGCTAAGAGATAGCATTAGTGGTTTGGTCTTGTTCTATGGCGTAGTTGAAAATCCAGAAAAATAGACTTTAGTCTTTGGCTTTGTCTGTTATCTAGCTGCCTGCAGTTGCATTTGGGCAATCTTTACTTTTGACAGTCCGCCATCTACAGCCAGCACTTGACCGGTTATCCAACTGTTTTCTCTGCTCAATAGCCAGGCTATGGCCTGGGCAATATCTGCGGCTTCACCCAGCCGACCAAGCGGGTGCATAGAAAGCGAAGCTTGTCGACTATTCTCATTATTGGTCACAGACTTGGTCAGTTTGGTTTGCACCAGTCCTGGTGCCACGCAGTTTACTCTAATCTTTTGTCTGGCATATGATGCTGCAGCCGCCAGCATCAGCCCTTCAATGCCTGCTTTGGCGGCAGAAATGGCTTCGTGGTTTGCCAAACCTATGCTGGCTGCCGCCGATGATACTAGAACGATGGCGCCGCCTTCTTTTCTCATCACCTTGCCCGAAGATCTGACACAGGCGAATGCCGAACTTAAATTGGTGTTGATCACGTTATTAAACTCTGCCTGACTGGTTAGGTGCGCTGGTTTAAGCAATAGACTGCCGACACAGTTGGCGGCTCCATCCAGTCGACCAAATTCTTCCACAGTCTTCTCAAAGCACTTATCTACTTCGTCAAAGTTGCCTGCATCAAGCTGAAAGTGACTGCAGCCGGTCTCGATAGCTAGCTCTTCCAGCTTTTCTTGGTCTTTACCAGCTGCCATAACCTGGGCGCCCTTAGCGCGCAAAAGTCGACAAAGGGCATTTCCGATGTCCCCGGTGGCCCCCATTACCAGATAGGCTTCTGGCTCAACTAATGAATCGGTAGTCAATTGGTATCCTTCCTTTATTTCTTGTCTATATTTAAAAGTTAGTGTCATATTATGAACTGGTTGTGAACGAGGCAGCCTTCGTGACCTGATAGCCAACTAGTTTTGGCTTCAGTTGATCACCTAGTCGGTTATAATTCTGCAAAGGCAAGACCTTTGGATATTGAATTGTCGGCAATTGAAGAGAATATAAACGACGGCATGACGGCTGGGAGAAGAGAGCGGAAGAAAGCTCAAACCAGACGCGCCATTCTTTCGGCGGCTGCGAATCTTTTCAGTCAAAGAGGTTATGATCAATCATCGATTGACGATATAGCCGAAGCGGCCGATGTTGCCAAAAGAACGCTATACAACAATTTCGAATCAAAAGAGGAGATTGTTCTAGCACTGCGATTTCAATATTTTGAAACTCTCATTGAAAAGGCCTGTCGCAGAGCTGATAGTGGACAGTCTCCTCTTGCCGCTATTGAAAATTTTGTAGTTGAGAGTGTTCGCTGGACATTCGAACAACCAGAGCTTGCTAGAGTTTTGTTCCGTGATGGTTCAATGCTTCCGCCGCCGCCTAAGCTCGGTCCTGATAATTCACTGCAGCTACCCATGCCCCCTTTCGTGCACCGTTTGTTGGAATTGGTGCTTCTTAGCCAAAAGAAAGGTGAGCTTAGAACCGATGTCGAGACTGAATTTTTGGTCCATATAATTGGCTTTATTATTGTCTATACCAACTTACAAGCTTTCCGCAATGCCAGCGAGAAAACCTCGGTAAAGCTTGCTAGAAGCTGCTTCCATGCCCTGCTGGAAGGTCTGAAAGCTTAAGCTTGAAGAAGAAACTATTTAATTCAGGCGAAGCTCCATCATTACTTCATCTAGATAGACTGCACTTTCTTTCGAGCTAATGCGCAAAGCCCGCTCTTCTCGTCCATATGCTTTGAAGCCCAGCCGTTCGTAAAGCCGCATCGCCGGCTCGTTTCCTTCTGATACGGTTAGTTGGATTGCTTCTACGGCGATATCGCTTTTAACTCTGTCGATTAGGCCTTGCATCAAGAGTGCTGCCAGACCTTTGCCTCTTTTGCTGGGGCTGACATAGACGCCCCAAACTACACCTTTGTGTTCCAGTTTCTTGCCCTTGCGTCTAAAAAATCCGCCCATGGCGCAGATATCGCTGCCGTTCTCGTCTAGTATGGCCAGCACAAAACGGTTGCTCTCCTTTTTGATTTGTCCACGCAAAAATTGTTCGCTTTCATTGAGGAAATCATCGAGAGAGGCGCCGAATGCTTCCGGTGCCTGGGCCAAGGCTTCGGCGCGCAGTTTTTTGAAGCGTGCCAAGCTGAGGTCATCGTCATCTAATAGAATTAGGTCCATTTGGTCGGTCCATTTGGTTTTGTACTTTGTCTCTTTTACTTTGTGCCGGTTACTTTCTGCCGGTTGATCTAAATCAAATGCTCTCGAAAGAAAAGAAGGGAACTTGCGCTCCCTTCCATCTTAGTTTTTACTGCTCTTAGGTTCGCTTAGACGTATTCTTTTTTCTCTACTTCAGCTTTCATTTTTTCAACAAAATCAACAAGCTTCATAGAGCCAAGATCGCCCTGGCGGCGATGTCTCACCGCCACAGCCTCGCCTTCCACTTCTTTGTCGCCGATTACCACCATATATGGTGTTTGCTGCATCTGCGCTTCTCTGATGCGATAGTTGATTGTTTCACTACGTTCATCGAGATGCACGCGCATATCTAGATCGGTGAGAGCTTTTGCTGTTTTTCTGGCATGCTCTTGATGGCGATCTGAAATCGGTATGACAGCCACCTGGGTCGGCGCCAACCATAGAGGGAAGGCACCGGCATAGTGTTCAATCAGTCCGCCGCAGAAGCGTTCCATCGAACCCAGCACGGCGCGGTGCACCATCACGGTGTGGTGCTTATTGCCGTCTTCGCCGACATAGTTGACGTCAAAACGTTCGGGCAGGTTGAGGTCGACTTGTACAGTCGGTCCTTGCCATTCACGTCCGATTGCGTCAAAGAGTTTGACGTCAATCTTCGGTGCATAGAAAGCGCCGCCGCCTTCGTCTACTTCATAGTCCATGCCGCGTTTTTGCATGGCGCGCTCAAGAGCGCCGGTAGCCATTTCCCATTCTTCGTCTGTACCCATGGCCTGGGCCGGTTTGGTGGCCAGATAGGCTTTGTATTTATAGCCGAAGGTGGTCATAAGAGCGTCAATCAAATCAAGGATGCCCGAGATTTCGCCCTCTAACTGCTCAGGGGTGCAAAAGATGTGCGAGTCGTCTTGTGTAAATCCGCGCACCCTAAGCATGCCGTGCAAGACGCCTGAACGCTCATAGCGATAGACTGTGCCCAACTCTGCCATTCTGATGGGCAGGTCGCGATAACTACGCAATTTAGATTTATAGATCATGATGTGACCGGGGCAGTTCATCGGTTTGGCGCGGTAAGCCTGACCGTCGATGTCCATCGGCGAATACATGTTCTCTTTGTAGTTTTCCAGGTGACCGCTTATCTCATATAAGTGTTCGCTGGCGATGTGCGGTGTATAGACAAACTGATAGCCGCGTCTTCTGTGCTCGGAGCGCCAATAGTTTTCGATGCAGTCGCGCACTGTGGCTAAATTAGGATGCCAAAAGATAAGACCCGGTCCCACTTCCTCGTGGGTCGAGAAAAGATCCAGCTGTTTGGCTAACTTGCGGTGGTCACGCTTTTCAGCTTCTTCCAGTTTGTGCAGATAGTCTTCCAGATCTTTCTTGGTCCAAAAGGCTGTGGCATAAATGCGCTGCAACTGCTCTTTGTGCTCATCGCCGCGCCAATAAGAGCCCGAGACTTTCAATAGCTTGAAAGCCTTGATTAGCCCGGTGGACGGCAGGTGCGGTCCGCGGCAGAGGTCGTTCCAGATTGTATTGCCGTCTTTATCTTGCATCAAATAAAGAGTGGGGTTATGGTCTCTGTGCTCGCGCAAAAGCTCAGCCTTAAACTTCTCGCCCTGGCTTTCAAACTCGTTCAGCTGCTTGTCGACGTCTTGAATGTTGTAGCGCACAAGCCTTTGTTTGGCTTCGGCTATTTTCTTCATTTCGGCTTCGATATTGGCTAGATCTTCGGTTGAGAGTGAATGATCTTTGATTTCAAAGTCGTAATAGAAGCCATTCTCGATGGTGGGACCAATAGCTATCTTGGCCTGGGGAAAGAGCTTTTGCACAGCCTGAGCCATGACGTGGGCGGTACTGTGTCTCAAAAGCTCTATAGACTGCGGGTCGTCGGCGGTGAGTATTTTTACTTCCATGCCATCGGTGAGGGGAGTGTATAAATCACTTAGTTCACCGTTGATTGAAAGACCCACTGCTTTGCGAAAGAGACCCTCGCTGATTTCTTTAGCTAGGTCGGCTCCGGTTTTGCCCTGGTCTAGTGTTCTTTCACTGCCGTCGGGAAGCTTTATCTTGACCTGTGTATTGACTGACATATGTACCGTCCTTTCTGAATGCTCGGCATCTACAAACTGCCGAACTGATTAGTCTGTCAATTTTATCAAGAGATTAGAGCTTGAACTCGTTTTCAAGTTCTTCTATGAAGTTGGCAATTCGCTTTTGGTCGGTGAAAAACCTTACCCCTAGGGCGTCCCAGCGGTAAATGCCGGTCTCAACATTCCCGGCATCGATAAAGCATTCGACCCTATATGAGCCGGCACTTACCTCGATGGCAAGCTCAAAAGACGGCTCAGCCGGCTCAAAAAGAACCCGGTTCTTCTTACCTTCTATAAGGTCTTTCAATTGTTTGGTCAGATGGTTGATTTCATCTTGGGGCTTGCGGCAGAGCACATAGGCGTTGGCCACGGTCTGAATGTCCAGCACCGCCTCTGCCAGGTTTTTGTTGTTCTTATGGTTTGAGGCGCTCTGCCCGGCAGCCGCATCATTAGCTAGCGCATCTTTGGCTAATTTATTGGCATCGGTTGTATGCCTGGCCAGCACATCGTCCATACTCAGCCGCTTTTCCGGGTCAAAGTCTGAGGCGAAAGAAAGAGAGCGATCGCCGCTTTTAAGGGTTAGCTCGATATGCTGCCATTGCTGCACTTCTTTCACCAGGTCCACTTCCTGATATGAACTGGCTTTGATGGTAAAGGCTGAGATAAATTCTTCGTCTTCGCAATAGAGTGTGGCCATTTTATTTTCCTATACAAAAGTTGGCGAATACTTCGGTCAATATCTCTTCGGTGACCACCTGCCCGGAAATCGCGTCAAGGGCGTCCACCGCCAGGCGCAGGTCACTGGCCAGGCAGTCTTGGGGCAATCCGGCTTGGGCGCTTTCGGCCAGGCGGCTAAGCGCTTCAACCGATTTTAGGCAGAGAGCGCCTTGTCTTTCATTTAATGAGGCTGAAATCTCTTTGCGTGAATTATCAAAGAGGGCGAAATTCTCAATGACATCTTTCAATGCTTCAATGCCTTCGCCGCTCAGGGCCGAGATTATGATAGGGTCGCCCAGACTGCCTGCGATTATTTTTTCCTCTTTTATCTTTGCGATTGCCTTCTCATCAAGCAGGTCGCACTTGTTCACCGCTACAAAATACGGGCGGGCCAGCTCTTTCAGTCGCTCAGCCATAAGCGACTCTTCGCCTAAAGGACCAGTCTCGGTACCGTCAAGCAAAATACAGGTGAGGTCGGCTTCTTCTGCCGAGCGTGTGGTGCGTTCAATGCCTATCTTTTCCACCAGGTCTTCGGTTTCGCGCAAGCCGGCGGTATCAATGACTACCACCGGAATTCCTCTTATATCGACCGGTTCTTCTATGCTGTCGCGGGTTGTGCCCGGTATGTCGGTGACTATGGCTCTTTCAAAATTTAGCAAACGGTTGAGCAGGCTTGACTTACCAGCATTGGGGCGACCGATGATGGCTAGTTTGAGCCCGTCTCTCAGGAAGCGACCGGAGCGGGCTGTCTGGGCCAGGTCTTTCAATTCGTCCAGGCTTTCATTGATGATTGGTTCTAGATCGGCTAGGTCGAGGTCGCCTACCTCTTCTGGAAAGTCAATGCCGGCCACAATGCGAGTGTAGAGTTCCATCAGGCGGCTGCGAATCTCTTTGATGCGTTTGCCCAGATGCCCTTGCAAGACCGAGAGGGCAAGATGGCTTTGTCTCTCGGTTTTGCAGTGAATCACATCGAGCACCGCTTCAGCCTGGGTTAAATCGAGGCGACCGGCAAGAAAGCCTCTTTTGGTGAATTCGCCCTTTTCGGCCAGTCTTGCCCCTCGGGTCATAATCAAATTTAGTATTTCGCGGGTCACCACTGGTGAACCATGGCAGTTGATTTCGACTAGGTCTTCGCCGGTATAGGTGTTTGGACCTCGATAGGTGACCACCACTACTTCGTCGATGATTTTGTCTGCGCCTAAAGGGTCTAGTGCACCTGAGGGATCTTTGATATATCCGATGTAGGCCCGGTGTGATTCGGGTACAAAATTATTTTTTGAATCAGAGACGGTCGTCTTGTTTTTTCTTTCGCTGAAAATTTCTCCCAGTATGGCGAAGGCTCGCTGTCCCGAAACCCTTACTATGGCTATGGCTCCCACTCCAGGGGCGGTTGAGATGGCGGTGATTGTGTCTTCGTCGAACATGGTTTTAGGTGCTTTTTGTAGACTGATTCCAGAGAAAAAATCAGACTAGCACAGTCTAAAGTACTTGAACTAAATAATTGGAGTTGGTAGTATCTCCGATCGCAAAAATCTTAGCGAAACTATGTTTCCGCCAGCTTAGGACAAACAGCATGAACAAAGCAGAACTAATCACTGAAGTGGCAAAAGCCACCGGACAAACCAAGCTGAACGTTCACAATGCAGTTGCCGCAATGCTCCACACGCTGACTTCATCGTTGGCCAAGGGCGAGCGCGTAACTCTTGTAGGCTTCGGCACTTTCGAGCGTCGTCAAAGACAAGCTCGTTATGGCGTCAATCCCCAGAACCCCAAAGAAAAGCTCAAGATCAATGCTGCCAAAGTGCCGGTCTTCAGAGCTGGTCAGGAACTTAAAGATGTGGTGGACGGTAAAGCCAAACAGGCTCCCCTTCCCAAGGCCGTAACTGCTGAGCCGAAACCGGCTAAGAAAGCTGCTGCCAAGCCGGCCAAAAAAGCTGCCGCTAAAAAATCGGTTGCTAAAAAGCCCGCTGCCAAGAAAGCTGCATCCAAAGCTGCTCCTAAAAAAGCCGCCAAGAAACCCGTCGCTAAGAAAAAGCGTCGCTAATCTAGCTAGATAGCTTGGAAGTTCTAGAAAAGAGGAAGTTTAGGCTTCCTCTTTTCTTTTCTTTGAAAGCTTGGTCAAAAGCCAGATGCTGATTAGATTGATAACCGAGTGACAGATCATGGGCGTGATTAGATTGCCTGTTTCTACTTTTAGATAGCTCATCAGCATGCCCACCAGCCCGGCCCAGGCGGCATAGGGAAAGTAATAGAGGCGGGGAAAATGAGCCAAGGCAAAGCAAAGATTGGCGTTTAGCGAACCAACTTTAGCTTCCAAGACGCCGCGAAAGAAGATCTCTTCACTTACGCCCGAAATAAAAGCGAGAAAGCAGATCTTAAAGAGGGTCATACCGCCAAAGAGAGGCATCATTTCTCGAAAAATTAGGTCTCTAAAAGAACGAAAGATATAGATATTGTTCTTAGGGTTAAGACTGAAAAGCATCAGAATTATGTTTAGGCATGAGACTGCAAGCCCGGCACATAGTCCATAGCTCAAGGTTCGGCGAAGAGTTTCGGGAGCAAAGGGGTTGTCGAGGTAAAGGGCTTTACTGTCAAATGAGGCGATATTGAGCCATAGGGTCGAGAGTATCAATAGACCGGTCTCAACCAGAACAGTCATTATAAAGACTGTGTCTGCGTTAAAGGACGACGGCATTTCAATGAGAGCTTCTTCCTGAAAGTCCGGCTCTTTTTGTTCAAGCTCAGTTTTGTCGTTATCAGGCTTGTTTTCATCTTCAGGTGATTCAGGCAAGCACCACCTCCGGCTTTAAAAGTCCGTCTTCAGTAAGTGCGGCAATGCCCAGCACCTCTTGCTCGGGTGCCGTCAATAAGAAGTATTGATTATCTTTCTGACAAGACTGAGGGTTGCTTATTTTTTGTCCTTGGCAAAAGCGGCGCCGCCAGTCAGGGTCTTCAATTACCAGTATGGGCAAGCCCACTCTTTCTATGGGCAAGAGGGGCATTGTTTCGCCTGCTTCTTTTAGTTCATCTAGACTATGACAGTCGCTTTCTGAAAAAGCACCGGCAGTGGTGCGGCGCAGCTGGTCGAGGCAGGCACCGCAGCCAAAATGTTCGCCTAGGTCTCTAGCAATAGATCTTATATAAGTGCCGCTTGAGCAGTGAATTTTCAAAGATAATCTGCTGTCTGCTTCTTCGCTTTCGTCATGAGAAATATCAAGGCGGTTGAGCTTGATATCGTATATGGTGACTTGTCTTTTTTTGACATAAGTCTCCAATTCTTCGTGTTTGATTTCACCGCTTCTGGCTAAGTCGTAAAGGCGGCGACCATTAATATGAATGGCGCTGTATAGAGGCGGCATCTGCTCGATTTTGCCCTGGAATTTCAAAAGTGCTGGGCCGATATTTTCTTTGATTTGCTCTTTCTGCTTTGCGGTCAGCGGTTTCTTTTCTAAGACTTCGCCCTCTATATCATCGGTGGCTGTCACTAACCCCAGTAAGACACCGGCTTCGTAAGTTTTGTCGTCTTTGAGAAAACGTAAGAGTCTTGTTGCTTTACCCACAGCCAAGATCATGACGCCGGTGGCCATGGGGTCAAGGGTGCCGGAATGACCGATTTGCTTTTGTTTGAGGGCACGTCTGGCTATAGCTACGACATCGTGCGAAGTCATGCCTGCCGGTTTGTCTAAGCAGAGAAAACCGTGCCGTTCAGTTTTGGCTTGAGATCTCTCAGACTTCACCGCGTGAAATCTTGCCCAATAGATCTGCTACTTTAGAGCCGCGTTCCAGAGAATCATCCAGCTTGAATGAGAGCTCGGGTGCAAAACGCAGCTTTAATCTGCGGCAGATTTCGCCTCTGATATAACCGGCTTGCTCGTTCAAGGCATCCATAATAGCCTGTCTATCGCCTTGTCCAAAGATTGAAACAAAAACTTTGACGGCGCGCAGATCGGGCGAGCACTCTACCTCAGTAATTGAAATTAGACCAGAAACCGATAGACGGGGATCTTTTAGATCGCGTCTGATCATTTCAGCCAGTTCTTTCTTGATTGACTGGGCTACGCGTAGTGCTCTTTCTGCGCTCATTTAGGATAGTTCTCTTTTTGTTTCTTGCACGATGAAGCTGTTTATCTTGTCGCCAATCTGCAGGTCTGAGAACTTGTCGAAGCTCATACCGCATTCAAAGCCTTGTGCCACTTCTTTGGCATCGTCTTTGAAGCGTTTGAGAGTATCGAGTTTGCCTTCGTGGATAACCTGACCGTTGCGTTCGATGCGAGCAATGGAACCACGCTGCACCTTACCGCTCAGCACCATACAACCAGCGATCATGAGACCTTTGCCGACTTTGAATATCTGTCTGACTTCGGCCTGACCAATCTGTACTTCTTCCCTGATAGGCTTGAGCAGACCCTGAATGGCGCTCATAATATCATCGGTGATTTGATAGATGATGTTATAGGTTCTGACGTCGACGCCGTTGGCTTCGGCAACGCGGGCTCCGTTTTGGTCGGGCTGTACGTTGAAGCCGACGATGATGGCATTGGAAGATGCCGCCAGGTTGACGTCGTTTTCAGAGATGTCACCAGAAGCGGTGCGCAGTACACGGGTCTGCACTTCGCTCGAACTGAGTTTGCGAATAGAATCGGCGATGGCTTCGGCTGTACCTTGTACGTCGGCTTTGACGATAATGTTCAGCTCTTTCACTTCGCCGCTTTCCAACAAGTCGTGCAGCGATTCGAGGGTGACGTGGTGCTGCGGTCCTTTGGCTTCGCTCTGCTTGCGCAGTTCGGCCAACATCTTGGCGCCTTGGGCATCGTCTACCACTTCAAAGCGGTCACCGGCCAAGGGCACTTCATCAAGACCAAGCACTTCCACAGGCATAGAAGGTCCGGCGGCTTTTACTCTTTGACCACGGTCATCGAACAAGGCTCTGACGCGACCGCACTTGCTGCCGGCGACGATGAAATCACCTTCACGCAAAGTGCCGTTTTCGACCAGGGCTGTGGCCACGGCACCTTTACCGCGACTCAACTCGGCTTCGACGATGACGCCTTCGGCTGGTTTTTCAGGGTTGGCTTTCAATTCGAGAATGTCAGAAACCAGCAAGATCATCTCAAGCAGGTTATCCAAACCGGTTCTCTTCTTAGCCGAAACTTCCACTGTGACAGTATCGCCGCCGTATTTTTCAGAAACCAGGTTGTGGTTCATCAGCTGGGTGAGGACACGTTCGGGATCGGCACCGGCTTTGTCGACCTTGTTGACGGCAACGATGATCGGCACTCCGGCTGCTTTGGCGTGGTCGAGAGCTTCTACTGTTTGCGGCATGACACCGTCGTCTGCAGCGACCACCAAAATGGCTATGTCGGTCACCTTGGCGCCGCGGGCGCGCATGGCGGTGAAAGCTTCGTGACCCGGTGTGTCGAGGAAGACAATCTGACGCATATGGCCTTCTTCATCGGGCACTTCTACGTGGTAGGCGCCGATGTGCTGGGTGATGCCGCCATGCTCTGCGTCGGTAAGATTGAACTTGGTTTGTCTAATGGCATCGAGCAAGCTTGTTTTACCGTGGTCGACGTGACCCATGATAGTAACCACAGGGGGTCTGGTGACCAGGTTGGCTTTGTCTTCTTCCGAAAGCTCAACTAGTTTTTCTTCTTTCGCTTCTTGCACTTCTTCAGAGAGTACTTCGTACTCCATTTCAACTGCCAGTTCGCGAGCCAGTTCTAGTTCGACCATCTGGTTGACGGTACGCATCACGCCCTTCATAAAGAGGCGCTTGATGATTTCGGTTTCTGCCACAGCCATTTTATTGGCCAGTTCTTGCACAGTCACCGAGGTGTTGAGCACGATAGATTTAGGCACTTCCACAACGGCAGCGGCTGGTCTAACTTTCTCTTCTTTCTTTTGACCATGACGATCGGCTGCACCCGGCCTGTGCGATTTGGGCGGACGAGGCGGGGTGGCGCGCATCGAGGGCGCGGCAATTCTAATTGGTACCGATGGGGTCATGGGTCTGACTGCTTGACCTTTCAATTCTGCGAGTTCGTCTTCCACGTCTTCTTCAACAAAATCGACGCGTTTTTTGCTGTGACGACTATCTGCTTTATCTTCTTCTTTCTTGTCGCGAGCCCGATCTTTATCTTTCGACTTAGGAACTTCTTGCTCTTTGGCGGCAGGTTTGACCTCTTCCTCCACTTTCTTGGTTTTAGGAGGTTGATCTAGCTTACGAATAACACGGGGCGCATATTTAGAACCGTCCGACCATTCGTCTCCGGTGGCTCTAATAATGGGCTCCATTTCTTCAAAGGGAGTCTCGGTAGTGCTCTCTTTTCTCTTTTCTTCTTCTCTTGAAAGAGGTTGATTGCTCTGTCTTACTTCTGGTCTGAGCGGCGCCGCTTGTCTGTTTAGCACTTCGCCGCCTCTGTTCTGCTGACCTTGTATCGCTTGTGCGCCAGGTTGCCCTTGAGTTTGACCTTGAATATTCTTCTGGCTAGGTGCAACGCCTGTGACACCAGGCTTCGCTTGGGGTTCAATAGGTTTGCTCGGCGCGGCTTGGCTCTCGCCTGCAACGGGTTGTTCGCCTTCGGAAGCCGGTTGAGCTTGTCCTGCTGCAATGCCGCTGGGCGCTTGCGCTTGGCTCGCTTGACTTGCTTGTACTGATTGAGCTGATTGTGCTGGTTCGCCTGCGGCGTTTGCTTGCGGCGCCTGGCTGGGCTGAGCTTCTGTCGAAGCTGCCGGTTCGATTGTTTCTGGTTCGGCCGGCGGTTCAACTGGGGTCTCAGCCGGACGATCTGGACGATAGCGGGATAGTACGCGGGGCTTGACTACCGGGGCTGGCTCCGGCGGCGGCAAAATCTTGCTGGCTTTAGCGGCGCCGGCTGCCGGTTTGTCTTGCGGCTTGCCCGCTTTGGCGGTCTTTTTGTCGTCCCCGCCTTTCTTTTTCTTGTCGATGGCGGCAATCAGCTGCCCTACCGCATGCTTGTCGATAGTGCTTGAATGGCTCTTGATGTCGTAGCCCAGTTCGCGCAAAGTCGTGATGATATCCTGGTTTGAGATATTCATCTTGCGTGCCAGCTCGTAAATTCGAACTCTATCGTCCATTCAGTCCTCTCCGTATCCTTCAGTATTTTGGCACGTTTTTGCCCTATTTGAGCACTCAAACCGTAGCGCCTCGATAAGTTGTGCTTCAAGCGGCCAGGTTAGCCGCCTGTGCCCGCTCACGCCCTTTTTCTTCCGTCCTTCAATGGCGGCCTTCAACTTTGTAGTGTTTATCACGCTTTCAAAGCATTTCTCTTGTGGGCAAAAATAGGCGGAGCGGCCGAGCAAATGGCTCGACCGCTCTTCCTGTGTGCCTTTCTTGATGTTAAGAGCCAAAGCTCCTGTTCTGAAATCAAACGTTACACGCACAAGCTCTTCCCTCGGCTTGACCTGTCGGCAAGCAACGCACAATCTGAGATTCTGAGACTTGTGGGTTTCGTTTCTTTTCAATTAGCTGGTCAACTCGTCAAGGGCTTGGTTCATGCTGCGGAATGAGCCTCCGGCTTGGCTTTCCGACTTGATGTCGATTTTCCAGCCGGTGAGCTTGGCCGCCAGTCTAACGTTTTGTCCGCCTCTGCCGATGGCGAGTGAAAGCTGATCGTCTGGAACGATTACTTCAGCTCTTCTGCCGCCGTTTTCCGGCGAATCGTCATAGAGCGCTACAGTGGTGATGCGAGCCGGTGAAAGCGAGTTGGAGATGTAATCGACCGGGTCGGTCGAATAACGAATCACGTCGATTTTCTCGTTGCGCAGTTCTGCAACTACGTTTTGAATACGCACGCCTCTGGTACCGATACAGGCTCCGACCGGGTCGACATCGGCATCTTCAGAGTGTACGGCGATCTTGGTGCGATAGCCGGCTTCGCGGGCGATAGATTTGATTTCCACCGTGCCGTCTTCGATTTCAGGCACATAGAGTTCGAATAATTCGCGCACCAGTTCTTGGTGGGCTTGCGAAACAATTATCTGAGGCACCTTGCCGGTTTCGCGCAGTTCAAGCACATAAACTCTGACGCGGTTGCCGACGCGATAGGTCTCGCCCGGCAGCTGTTCGCGGCTGGGCATGCAGCCTTCCACTCGACCGAGGTTGACGATGACGTTGTTGCGCGAATTGCTGATTACTTCGATACGCTCGATTTGACCAGTGGTGCAGCTGCCTTTGCGGGCATCGAACTCTTTCTTGATTAAATCTTTTTCTGCTTCACGCAGGCGTTGAGTGATTAGCTGCTTGGCTGTCTGGGCGGCAATACGACCAAATTCAGAAAAGTCAGCCGGGGTCACTTCGATTTCAAGCACTTCGCCGACTGTTACATCGGGAATGAGATCTTGAGCGTCTTTCAGTCCGATTTCGTGGTATTCGTTCGAAACTTTTTCCACAACTTCTTTGGGGGCGAAGATACCGATTTCGCCGGTCTCGGTATCAAAGATTGCTCTGACGCCGTCTACATCGTGATCAGGAACCTTCTTCTTGTAGGCTGCCACAATGGCGTCGCAAACGTAGGCAATAAACTCTTCCTGCGGAATATTTCTCTCTCTCTCCAGCTCCTCGGCTGCTTCGAGTAGTTGGCTGCCTATGTTTATCACTTTTACCTCCCAGCCCCTGGGGCCATAGTTTGTTATTTGGTTGTATTGAGATCGACTACTTCGTCGTCTCTGTGCTCTATTGCCGCTTTTGAAAGGTCGGCGTAGAGCTTGATCAGGGAAAGATTTTTGACCGCTGTGGTCAGTTCATTGACTGCCTCGATGGCAATTTTGGCTTTGCCTTTGCCCTTGGGTTGTTTAGCCTGGGTGGCGGCCGGCAGTTCTCTTAGGTGGTGCAGGGTTAATTTGGCATCTTTGCCGTTGGCTTCGGCTTCGTAGGCGCCAAGTTTGGCTAAAAAATGCTGACCAAAGCCACCTTGACCGACATCGCTCTTGGCTTTGATTTCAACCGTATTGCCTTGGAAAATGCGAAATTCTCTTTCTGTTTTTAGCACTCGCTCGAGCCCTGGGCTTGCCACATCGAGCACATACGAGCCGTGCAAAAGAGACGGCAGTTCTTTCATGCTCTCTAAGCGAGTTTCTAGTTCGCGGCTCACTAGTTCACAGTCTGAGAGACCGATGCGCCCACCTGGCTTGTAAATTGTGATTTCTAAAATTGTTTTGCGTCCCTGCAGCCCAAAGTGGGCATCTACTAGGGTAAAGCCCAGCTCATTGGCGGTTGCTTCGGCTACTTCGGTGATTAACTTTAGGGCTGGGTCGGGACTTTTGCTGTTTGGCATCTAAATAAATTGAAAATTGGGTTATCAGTAAACAAAAAAATGCCGTAGGCTAAGCTCTAGCCTACGACTGAATTCCTTAACGCGGCATAATAGCACAGTTGTATTGGTCAATTTGGATAATGACTTTTAATTGTCGGTTTAATTAAGGATTCGTCATTTGGATATTTACTTTCATAACAGGCAAAGACGCTACAGCGTCGATATGGCTGAATTTGAGACAGACTGCCGCTCTGTGGCAGATGCGCTCACCAAACTTTTCGGTGCCGATAAAAAGCGGCAGGGCGAGCATGAGGCTCTCTGCCAAGGCGAGTTATCTTGCGTACTGGTCTCAAATAAGCGCATAGCCGAGTTAAACGGGCTCTACAGAGGCATAGACAAAGCCACCGATGTGCTTAGTTTTTCGCTAGATATGAAAGATGAAGAAGGCTGGCAACTGGGCGAACTCTATATAAGTGTTGAGAGAGCTGCCGCCCAAGCTGAAGATTATGGACATTCCTTGCGCCGTGAGATGGCATTTTTGTTTGCTCATGGTCTTTTGCACATTTTGGGTTTTGACCACGAGACCCCGGCCCAAGAAAAGGTAATGTTTGGTTACCAAAACAAAATATTAGATGAGGTCGGCATTAAAAGATGATGGTTGTCAAGTAAAATGCCAATGGGTGCTTTAGTCATTTAGATTTTTAGATCTCTTTGATTTTCAGGTCTCTATCGCCATAGCCAAAATCTGCAGCCAACATCTACAGCCAACATCTAATAGGTAACACCGACCGGTGACACTTGAGAAAAATAACGGTGAAATTGGCTCGACCGAGCCTGGTTCAACAGAACCAGGTTTTGTGCCGGCTCCTGATACCGGCTTAAAAGATGCAAGCTTAAGAGATGCCAGTGCGGAGGCAGATACTAGCGCGGTCCCTACAGAAGCCGACCCTAAAGATGCAAACCCAGGTAAAGTGCCGCAGTCTGTCGATAAAGCTCCCGATTCAAAGTCGCCTGTTTTGATTCCTTTAGAGGATCGGATAGATGATTGGAATCATAAGTGCAGCCGCTCAGGCTCTGTTTTTGAGTCTTTCTATCACGCTTTCAATGGCGTAAAAGTGGCACTGGCACAGCGCAATTTGCGCATTCACTTTTGTGCCACACCGGTGGTGCTCGCCCTGGCTTGGTTCTTGCAGGTAGAAGCCTGGGGCTATGCCTTGCTCATCTTTTCTATAGGGCTCGTCATCGTCTCTGAATTTCTCAACACTGCCATTGAGCACATGGTGGACATTCAAGCCAATTACCGCTATCACCTCAGCGCTCGCTATGCCAAAGACACTGCGGCGGCTGCCGTTATGTTTTCGGCTTTGACGGCGGTGGCCGTAGCCGCCTTTGTATTTGTCCCAAAGATTTGGCAATTGTTGTCTCGATAACACTTTCTAGATTTGACCGCTGTAATCATCGGCGGTGGGAATTTTCCCATTGACTGGGCATGGTGCAGAGGTGTTTGATAGATGCATAAGGCAGCTCAAAGCACAGGCGGTGCTTTGTAATAGTTGGAGAACCCCCCAAGATGACATGGAAAGAATCCCGAGTTCGCGACCATAGCCCCGTGGACAACTTTGAGACCCATCGGTCTGATCTGCCGCCAGTAGTCGATATGGCTGATAGAAACGTCAACTGCCAGCGCGATAGAGCTTGCAATAACGGCAATGACCGCAATCGCGACGTTGAACTCTATAGCCGCAGTTCTGACGGTCGCCCAATCATTATTCATGCTCAGAACGTTTATCTGGGCGGTGAGCAAGGTTATATGGGACGCGGTCCCAATTGTTTTGCCGCTAACGAGGCTGCCTTTGCATCGCAAGAAAGAGCTTATCTGAGATCGATGCAACAAAGACAGTTTGAGCGCGAGTATGGCAATTATGTAGAGCCCAGAGGCTGCTTCAACACCGGTCGCTGTGACGATGGTCGTCGCTATCGCCCTGTTTATGGCGATCGTGATGATACCTATTACAGCGGTGACTATGGTCACGGACGCCGCAGCAATGGCTTCAGAGATTTCATGAACGATTATGTCGCCCCTGTGCTGAGAGCCGGTATTGGTGTGGCTGCCATCAAAAATCTTTGGGACGGCAGAGGCGCTGCTATATTCAATCCTGGCGGCTGGGGTAATACCTGGAACAGCGGTTGGGGCAACAACGGTTGGGATAACGGCTGGGGTAATAACGGCTGGGGCAATACCTGGAATAGTGGCTGGAATAACGGCTATTACAACCAAGATAATGGCTATTATCAGCAGAATAACTGGTGGAATAGACCTCAGTACAGACCGGTGCAGAACTGGAGAGGCGGCAACCGCAACAACATCAGTATCTTCGCCAATCTGGGCTTCTAATTAGATAAAATCTCTTCAGATAAAATCTCTAAGATAATAAATGTGGCTTTCTTCGACTTTGAAGGAAGCCACATCTACTTGAAAGAACTCTTTCAGATTGGCTGATGTAAAGACAGTTTGCAGGTCGCCCTGCAAAAGTTTTTCATTTTTGATAAGCAGAACCTGATCGGCTAACCGTGCGGCAAAGTTGAGGTCGTGCAAGACTATGCCAATTGCTAGACCGCAAGATTCTTTCATAGCCTTTAGGTGCTGCAGTATTTCCACTTGATGGTGAAAATCAAGCCCGGTGGTTGGTTCATCTAAAAGTAAAAGGGAAGGTGCCTGATTGAGAGCCATGGCGATAATCGCCCGCTGTCTTTCACCGCCCGAAAGTTCATTGAGATATTTGTTCTTGAGTGAGGTCAGCTCTAGCCTTTGCAAAATGCTTTCGGTTTGGGCTTGCTCGTTTTCTTTTAGTTTAGACTGCCACCACTTTTGGTGCGGGTTGCGACCCAAGGTCACCAAGTCAAAAACTTTCAGCTCGTCGGGCAGCTGCATGCTCTGCGGCACACAGGCCACTTTGGCGGCAAAGTCTCTCGCCGACATCTGCCATATGTCTTGCCCATTTAATTCGACAGTGCCTCGTTGCGGTTTCTTTAGTCTCGCCAGTGCCCTAATTAAGGTCGACTTGCCGCAACCATTCGGTCCCATTATCGCAGTGATGCGCCCCGACTCTAGACTAAGGTCGAGGTCTCTAAATAGAGGCTGAGCAAAGCCCAAGCTTAAAGATCTGGTTTGCAGCTTAATCATCTTAGGCTTCCTCGCTGCTTTCCGAAACTCTATCTATTCCGGCAAGTAAGTAGATAAAGAAAGGTCCGCCCAGAACCGCCATAAGGCTGCCCAAAGGCAGCTCTTGCGCGGCTATGAGGGTGCGGGCGGCAAGGTCGGCAAAGAGTGTGAGCACCGCGCCTATGGCGAGCACGCTGACAATCTGCACGCTCTCAGAACCTTTAAATATCTGCCTGGCCAGATAGGGGGCGATTAGTCCGACAAAGCCCACCAGCCCCGCGATAGATGTGGCTGCGGCGGTCAGCATAACCGCGGCTGCCAAAATAATTAGCTGCGCTCTGCCCACATTCAAGCCAAGGGCGGCTGCCGTCTCTTCCCCCAAACTCAAGAGCCTTAGCTGTTTGCCTGAAAATAGGGCAACTGCCAGCGCCGGTATGGAATAAAGCAGGGGCGGCAAAAGTTCGCTCCAGGTGCGCCCGCTCAGTCCGCCCATCAGCCAAAGATTGAGACCCTGCGACATACTCTGCGTACCAAAGATGTGCATCATCAAATTGATGGCTGCTTGCGCCACCGCTGAAAGAGCTATGCCGGCTAAAAGTAAGCGGGTAATTGATAGTCCGTGGGTGCCGCCGTGGCCGGTGGCACTGCGGCGCGATAGAACGATGACAGTGGTAGAAGTGCTGATACCACCTGTAATGGCAATGAGAGGCACCAAGCTCAGGTCTAAACCGAGCAGCAATGCCGCCGCCACCCCAAGCGCCGCCCCGCTCGACACGCCTGTTAGGTAAGGGTCGGCTAGATAATTGCGCGAAAGCTTTTGCAAAAGATAGCCCGACAAACTCAAATAAATGCCGGTGAGCATGGCGCTAAGCAGTCTCGGTATTCTAATCTCGTTGAGTACGGCAGCCAGTTCGCCCTTGCCGCTAAACGCCGTCTTTAGCGCCGTGATCGGATCAACACAAGTTTCTCCCAGGCAAAGATTGGCGATGAGAGCCAGGGTGAGACAAAGAAAAAGGATAGTAAAGCGGGCTGCCATTAAGTAAGAGATGTTACCATGTTGGCAAGACTGTAAGGTGTGAGGAAGATGTCGATCTATCTAGACAATAGCGCCACTACAAAGGTTAGACCCGAGGTATTGGAGGCAATGCTGCCGTTTTTGCAAGATAAGTTCGGAAATCCTAGCTCGATACATGCAAAGGGGCGCGAAGCCCGTGCCGCTATGGATAGAGCCCGGCAGGAGACTGCTGAACTTATCGGTTGCGAGCCCAATGAGATTTATTTCGCTTCTTGCGGCACTCTGGCAAACAATGTAGCTCTTTTGGGGCGGGCGCGCTTTGTCGAAGCCAATGGCTTGAACCGCAACCTGGTGGTTTCTGCCATCGAGCATCCGTCGGTGACCGGCCCGGCGCAATATCTAGAGAGCAGCGGCTTTAAGGTGACTTACTTGCCGGTCGATAAGGCTGGTATAGTCGACCTCGATAAGCTGGAAAAGGCTCTTCGCGAAGGGGCTTCGATGGTCTCAATAATGTGGGCCAATAACGAGATAGGAACTGTCGAGCCGATGCAGACCATCTGCCAGTTGGTGCAATATGAGGCAAAGCGACAGGGGCGAGAGATTTTCCATCACAGTGATAGTGTGCAAGTGATTGGTAAGCTCAAAGTTGACATGAAAGAGCTGCCGCTTTCGGCTATTTCTTTTTCTGGGCACAAGTTTGGCGCACCTAAAGGCATTGGTGCGCTATTCTTGCGGCGCCTAGTCAATGTTATGCCCATTATTTTTGGTGGCGGTCAAGAAATGGGGCTGATGCCCGGTACCGAGCCTCTGGCAAACATAGTTGCACTAGGCGAAGCCGCACGTCTGGCGCGCCTTGAACAAGCTGAAGCAGAAGAACGTCTGCGCCGCTATCAAAAGCGCTTGCTGGCTGCAGTAAAAGACTTTGGCGGTGTTGAAATTACCGGACCGCAAGAGCTAGAGCTGCGCTTGCCCGGACATTTGAGTATTTGCGCCGAGGGATACGAAGGCGAGGCTCTGGTGATGAAAGGCGACCTGAAAGGTCTGGCTGTATCGAGCGGCAGCGCCTGCCACCGCGGCATAATCGAACCGTCTGCGGTCTTAAAGGCAATCGGCTTGAGTCACGATAAAGCCATGGGCTCTTTGCGCATTTCTTTGGGTAAAGATACCACCGAGGCTGATGTCGAAAGAGCCTGCACCATATTAGGTGGCATGTTTAAAGTGCGGCATGGTTAGTTTGCGTTGAAGCGGTAGCCTGAATTTGTAGGCAGATTCTGTAGGCAGATTCGGGCGGCAAATTGGGGCAGCAGTTTTTTGTGCCGCTTGATTGGTAGACCATAATGGACTGCTTGTCAGAAAGTCTGTATGCGTGCCTGGATTTGCTGCTGGTCGAATTGAGCAGAGCTTGCTTTAGCGCTTACGCTCGAACAATGCGCCGTTTATTGAAATGCGAATCGGTTGACCACCTTCCATTATCGGATAGGCTGTGCAGTGCATCGTTTCTCCAGCAAGCGAGATCGTCATATCGTTGCCGCTGACAGTGTAAGTTCCGGCATTCTTTTGATAAACGCTCGCTGTCACGCCTGTGTCATTTGTGTCTCCGTTGATTCCTTTGGTACTGTCAGTGGTGACGGTGCCGTTTGGGTAGAAATTATAGATTCCGGCTTTAGTGATTGTTGGTGCTGCTCCGATGCTATAGTTGGCGGCAAAAACTGTACCTCGATGATAGGAGCCGTTCAGTTTTGCGTTGGCGCCGAACTTGTCGACTTTGACCGTAGGCGACATGTTTAGCTCCATTTCTTGACCGCCCTTCATTCTGATAGGCCAGGTGTAGGGTGCAGAGCCTGCATAGCTGAAGGTGATTTTGTTGCCGTTTACACCATACTGTCCACACCTTTGTGGGTGAGTCTGTTGTTCTTTAGCCCAGTTGAATCGTCCTGGCCCTTCCGGTGGAACGCCGTGATAGACGCGTCCGTCGGCGAAGAAGTAGTAGTGATCTTCACGGTAATTCAGCGCTGTTCCTTGCCAGGTTTGTTCGTGTCGCAGATAAAGCCCCTCAAAGGGATGGCTACCTGACACAGGGCCAGCGGGCGCGCTCGGCGAACCACTGCTCTCATTTTTGCTTTGCTTGATGCGTTCATTTATGTCGTTGTACATTTTTTTGTAAGGATCATCGGCGGCGCCTTGCCACTGACCTGATTGTGACTGTGATGGCGTATGTGGTGCTACGCTTGACGCTGCACCAGCCCTTGTCGGCGTGCCATTTTGAGCAGCCCCATGAGCAGCCCCTTGAGCAGCCCCATGAGCAGCCCCTTGAGCAGCCCCATGAGCAGCCCCTTGAGCGCCGGTTGACGGTGCCGCACCCAAGCCGGAGATCCATGTCTCGGGTACAAAGAACTCACCCGAGTGCTTATTGCCAGGCAAGAGACGAACCGAATAGCCTCTCGCTTCTTTTGCGAAGACTTCTGCTGATTCGAAATTTTTGTTGCCGCCGAATGGGTCTACCATGACTATGTCGCCGACTTCATACGCGAACGCTGCGGCGGCGAAGCCGACTCCTGCCAACAATACCAGCCCGAACGCCGAAAATAAAGAATTCGCTTTCATTGCTACCTCTAACCTATGCATTCGTGCCATGTTAGCAGAGCGGCAGAGACATTCGCAATAAATTAGGACTGTCGAAAGATTGATGAAAGGACGATGAAAGGCTGGTTTCGAGGGGGCTTCGAGTGACCAACAATGATGGTCTCAAGAGCATCATTGTTGGAATTGAACTAAAGACGACTTGGATGGAGGGCATCGTGACCGAATGAGAGTGGCATGGATGATACGGCTCTAGTTATTATCCGTTGGTGAAAGAGTCCTTAGCCTCAGTCCCAGAGGCAAAAGAGTATCCAGAGCAGGGAATCCTTCTAAATTGGATGATTTTCCGCAGAATCTAAATCAGCTTCTTTTGGTTGAAACAACTAGCCAGGTTCAAGGCACCATAAGGTCTCGGTCATATGAGCCTGCTATGATAATTCCAGACCTTTGAAGAATAATCTATCTGCTTACACTTAAGCCGTTTGAGCTACCCTCCGCGCTTAAGAGAAAGTTGGAAAGTTTTTCGAAGTTTGCACTTATGCTGTTGGCGGGGCGACTGGCTTTCTTAAGTTGCAAAGAAAGCTATAGCGTGCGAAATTAGTAATGGCAATAGCGTTGATTGCCATGTGAAAAGCTCCTTGCCGATTAGAAGAATTGTTCTGACTTGAATTTGAGTAACACTAATTGGATATACGACTGCACATGCGAAGGTGAGAATTTTACTGAGGAGCAGCGGTTGGCATGCGAAGATCAGTTTGATAACTCTCATCAGCTGGAAGATGGTCTTAGATTATTGGCATTCTACCGGCGTAAGCCGGAGTTTGGCGATAAGAGAGCTGCGGTGATTTTATGGATGATAAGTAACCATCCAGATTCAATTGTCTGGCGGCATACTGCTCCATTGTACTTACTTAGAGATTCAAACGTAGAACATATTTCTCAGGTCAAAGATAGATGGCTTCAGTGTGTTGCAAAAGAACCAGACAATGCTGAAGTTCTTGGAAATGCAGGAGTCTATCTTCAGAATGTTGATAGTGACTTTGCTGTTCCTCTAATAAAGCGTGCCGCAGAATTAGCACCAACAGAAAAGTATTGGTGCAATATTCTCAGTAGATTCTATTTTTGGAAAGCTTCAACAAGTGAAGGCGATTCAAAGAAAGCCTTCGCTCGGGAGGTGCTTAAGTTTGGGCTGAAGTATATCGAGCTGTATGGTGACTACGATAAACATGGAAATGCCTTAAGAGAGAAAGAGATTCGGCGCTGCATGATATGCGCATTTTGGTGCGATGAATTTTCTCTGGTAAAGAGTCTTGCTAAAGCTCATCTCAAGATTACTCAATCTTGGATTGGTAAACCAAAGGTAAGTCGCTCTATGCTCGGACTTTTAGCGGTGAGGAAGGGCTACCTTTCAGAAGCCAAAAAGCACCTGCTGTATTTGCCTCGGAAGATATTTCTAGACGAGTTCGACCTAAGGTTGGCTGATGAATTGCTCAAGCTCGGAGAGGTTGAAACTGTGAGAAGATACTTCAATAAGCGCCGAACTCTAGGCTTGTTTTGTGCAAATTGGCGTGGTTGAAATGGCAAGAAATGGTTGAGTCAACTCACCAACCCAAACCCCACCCTACTTATTCTCTTTTCTCGTTTTGCTTTCGTCGCTTTCTTTGCTTTCATAGCTTTCGGCGCCGGGCTCGGCTTGTCCAAAGGCGTTGCCGACAAAGTTGAGCAAGCCCGACGGGCGATTAGCCATGCGTCCGTGCAGCATTTGTATGCCGCCGCGACCCATTTTGATTTTGCCTTTGCCATAAGGGTACCACCAGACGCGGTGAGAGCCGCCGGCGCTATCGATGCTTATATGCTTGATGTTGACTAGGTCATAGAGCCCAAAGTAAGAGTGACTGCGACCAAAGCCGCTTTTCTTGATGCCGCCCCATGGTAGCTGCGGTGTGGCATGGCTAAATAGACAGTCATTAATCAGTGCTGTGCCGACATTCAAGTCGCGGGCGACACATTCGGCTCTTTCCAGCTTGCCGGCCCAGATGGTGGCGCAAAGCCCATATTCGCTGTCGTTGGCCAGCTCTACGGCCTGGTCTTCGTTTTCCACAACCATAATGGGCATAAGTGGTCCGAAAGTTTCTTCGGTCATCACTTTCATTGTGTGATTGACGTCGACCAATACGGTCGGCTCGAAAAAGAAACCGCCTAGGTCTTCGCGGCTGTGCCCGCCCACCAAGATGCGCGCCCCTTTGCTGACGGCGTCTTCGACATGTTCTTTTACTCTTGCCAGTTGCACTTCATCAATTAGCGGGCCGACATCGGTATTATCGGCGGTGCCTGGTCCAAGCTTGAGCGCGCTGGTCAGCTTGACCAGTTTGGTCAATATTTTTTCTGTGTTTTTGCCTCTGACCAAATAAACTCTTTCGACCGAGGCACAGGCTTGTCCGGCATTGGTGAAGGCGCCCCAAACCAGACCACGGCAGGTCCAATCAAGCGGGGCATCTGCCAGCACCACGGCGGCGTCTTTGCCACCCAGCTCTAAGCTTAAGGGGGTAAGATTGGCAGCGGCTTGTGCCATAACTTTTTGACCACCTTGCACCGAGCCGGTAAAGATAAGCTTTGCTAATTTGGCTTCGCTAAGAAATTTTCCTGTCTCTCTATCACCGGTGATAACTTCCACCACCGATGGTGGCAGCCCGGCCGCCTGGCATAGCTCGGCTATCTTTAGGCCTATTAGCGGCGACTTTTCAGAGGGTTTCAAAACAACTGTATTGCCCACCATGATCGCCATCAATATCGCCATCATCGGAATCGAGAAGGGATAATTCCAGGGGGCGATGATGCCCACCACGCCTAGAGGCTCAAAAGTGACTATGCTTTGCTTACTTGAAAGCAGAGGGTTTGAGAGGCTTATGGTCTGGTCATTGAGCAGTTTTTCGCAGTTTTCAATGAGCCAGGTGCAGGTGTCAAGCGGTCCTGTTAGTTCTGAAAGATAGGCTTCTGCCAGGGGTTTGCCTACTTCTTCACTGATAAGTTGGGCGAGATCGTCGGCTTGGTCGGCTATAACTTGTCTGAGCTTGGCAATATATTTTGCTCTTTGCTTGTAAGAGGTCAGCTGCCACATTTCATAGGCTTTCTGTGCCGAGGCCACCACTTCATCGACCTTGGTTTTGCCCATAATCGGCACTTTGCCCAAGACTTGTTTGGTGCTTGGATTTATAGACTCTATAAGCAGCTCTGAGCTAGTAACCACCGTTTATTCTCTCGGGCATGTTGTCTGAATACGAACCTCTATTTTAGCGCATCGCTCAAGTCTTTAGCTTCGCTGTCACCCGGTGCTAACTGGCTCAGCTTGGTGAGCATTTCGCGAGCCAGGCTGGGGTTCGCTTCTTCCTTGGCGAGGCGGGCTAGACCAAGCAGGGCTTCTTGTTTGCCGGCATCAAGGGCGAGGGCTTTGTTGAAACAGTCTTTGGCCCGGGCAAAGTCTTTCTCTTTTAAGGCTAGCAAGCCAAGCGCCGCTAAGAGGTCTGCATCGTCGGGCTTTTCTTTGCTCATTTTTTCGACTTGGTAAGAAATTTCAGAGAGCCCTTTCTTGCTGCTGTCTTTGTCTTTCAGTCTCGCTCTTAGCTCTATTGCTCTGCCTCTGGCTGCTAGATCGGCCATACCGGCAAGCTCTTTGGCCATGCTCATTGCGTCAACCAGTTCACCTTCTTTTAAGTTGGCTTCGGCCTGATAGACCTTGAGGGCGGTGAGGCTGGGCTCGGCTTTCTGTGCTTCTTCAAAGCAAGAAAGGGCTTCTTGGTTTTCACCTTGGGCTAAAGCAATTTTGCCTTTGACAAAGCTGACCACGGCTTGTTTTGGCTTGTCTTTCTTGCCTTTCGATGCTTCAGAGCTCTTTATAGCTTCAAAGCTTTTGCGTCCTTCGGCAAATTTGCCGCTGTCCATTTCTGAAAGAGCCTTCCAGAGCTGGGTATTGCCGCTGTCTGCCTCGGCTTCGCGCAGCCAGCTTTTGTCTTTCAGCAAATAAAGGGCAAAGCAACGCAAGGTCTGGGTATCACCTAGTGCTTTCTTGCCGCTTGTGCTGTTGCGATTGTAGCGGGCTAAGGCTTCTGCTGCCTCGCTCAAATAGCCGAGGCTGAGAGCTTCTTTGCCAATCGCATAAAAGGTTTCGTCGGGCAAATTGGGGTCATTGATTAGCTTTTTTAGCTCTTGTCTGGCGCCCTGGCTGTTGCCCGAGCGGTGCAGGCTCTGCATAAGGCGCAGTCGATTGGCTCTTTCTTTCGGGTCGAGACTGGCGGCTTTTCTTCTTGCTTCGCCCAACCGGCTGTCGCCTGTGGCTTCATAAACCTGCAGCAGTGCCGTCCAGGCATCGTTATTGGCTGGGTCTAGTGCGGTCACCTTTTCATATTCTTCGCCGGCCTCTGACATGCGACCCATCATATTGAGCAGCATGGCTGCCTGTAGATGCGCCGCCGTGCTGGTTTCGTCTATTTGGCAGGCTTTCTTTGCTGCTTGCAAGGCTTCTTCTTGCCCATCTTTGATTTGCATCAAAATAGTGGAAAGCAAAAGATGCAGTTTGAGATTGTTTGGGCATTTCTTTTGCCAGGCTCTCAGAGACTCAACCGCTGCCTGATTGTCGCCTTTAGCCATGAGGCTTGTGGCGTGGTTGAGACATTCTTTGCAGCCATCGTCTTTAGCCTCAGCCCAAGCCGGGCTGGTAGACAAAAGTGCATTCAAGGTCAAGAGCGCCGACGCCGAGATCCATGTGCTTGCTTTCCTGAACTTGCTTTTCAACGAAAATCTCCATTTGGGGCGCTCTGACGATGCCGGGGTTATATTGTATCTTAAAGGGATGGTACGCCATTTAATCTAGGGAAGCTAAGGTTGCATTATCGAAAGAGTGTTGGGGCGGCAAAACTTGGTAACAAGTTGCTTGCCTTGTTTGGTTGTAGTTTGTCTTTAGTGGGCTCGCTTACTGCGTCGCTGTCTGTTACTTTTGCCGGGTCTTTTATTGTTGTTTGTACTGCTTGCCTGCCGGCAAATGCCGAGAATCTTTTTGAGAAAGCCAAGCGCTCTTATTTTGCCGGGCGTTATCAGGAGGCAGGCGGCATGCTTAACCGGGTCGTGGCTAACGACCCGAATGATGCTGAAGCTTACGATCTTTTGGGTAAGGTTTATCACCGACTGGGGCGTCTAGAAGAGGCGCTTAAGCAGTATCAAACTGCTTTGAAGCTCGCCCCCGGCTCGGCTGACTTTATTTTTGACCAGGGTGTGGCCCAGTTTGATATGGGGCATTATGATGAAGCCCGCGCCAGTTTTGAGGACGCGGTCAAGCGTTCGCCCCAAAAGAGTGATTTTCAGTATAACCTGGCTATTGCCAAAGAGCGCCTGGGCGACCTAAACGGCGCTATGGAAGGTTATGACCGGGCTATTAATCTTGATGATAAAAATGCCTTTGCTCATTTTAGCCTTGGCCGTCTTTTGCAAAAGAATGGTGACAAAGACCGTGCCTTACAAGAGTACAAGACTGCAATCAGTATTTCGCCCGAGTATTCGGAAGCTTATAACAATCTGGGCGTGCTCTATAACAGTCTGGCGAAATATCCTGAGGCTATTGCTTGTTTTCAGAAAGCAATCAAGATCAAACCTGATTGTTCAGAGGCGCAGCGAAATCTCGGCTATAGTCAGGCTCATACAAGTTTGGGCATGACCTATCTCAATCAAGGTGATAAAAGAAAAGCTGCCGATGAATTCAAGAAAGCTCTTTCGATAGATCCCGAGTTTGCCGATGCTCACTATAACTATGGTTTGCTTTTGCAGAGCGATGGACAGACCGAGCAGGCGGTCAAGCATTATTTGCTTGCCATTAAATTTGACCCCGGTAATTTTAGGGCGAGAAACAATCTGGGTGTGGCTTATATGCAAAGCGGCAAGACTAGTGAAGCTAAAGCCGAGTTTGAAGCGGCTCTCAGTCTTTCGCCCGATTTTAAAGATGCTAAAGCCAATTTGCAAAAGCTCGGCAAGTAAAATTAGTTTTGTTGTGATACTACTGGTGGTGAAAGGGTGAGGATGATCTCGCAGGCGATGCCGCCATCGAAATATGCTTTGCGATCTGCTTCACCAAAACTGCTGTTTTTGCCGAAATAGCCGTCGCATTCCATCGATTGACCGGCATGGCGTCCGCCCGCTATTCTGCCGAGATGACGTACTTGGTCTCTAAAGTTGAGATTCCAGGTGCCGTTGGTAGCTTGCAGCGCCGACCAGGCGACTGTATAAAGCTGATTCTCATGCACCTTTTGGTCGGGCACATCGCATACGCTGTGTGCTTCGGCAATTACATCGTTGTCCTTGATGCGATAGACCAAGGACTGGCCTGGTCTAAAGGCTTCTGCACTCGGTTGCACTCTCGATAATACTGTGTTCAAAACCGATTTTAAGTTATAGCGACCGTGAGCTGTGCGCAGCCAGTCATAAAAGCCCAGGGCAAAGACATTGGTGCTTTTAGGGTTGGTGCCAAGACCGTGCCACTGCGCCAGAGTTGCTTCACCGGCAACCGGATAATCCCCACCTTGTGAGATAAAGAGTGGTGCGCTGAGAGCATGTTGATGGTCAGATAGCAGATCTTGCAGAGTTTCATAGCCGCCCGGCATGCCTTGGGGCAGACCAAAGACAAGCAGTCCCGACTGCGATCTGTCTTCGAGGGCACAGGGTAGAGCGCAGGCTGCTGTCTTGACGCCCTTTATCGACATGCCTAAATCTTGGCTGACTTCGGCCTCGACTTTGACCAGGCTGGCAATGGCGTTTGCTGTTTCGCCTTTGCAGCTAATCTCTTGAAAGTTATCGACTGGCAAAAGTGCTGACTGCGCGCCTACAGCAAAGAATTGAAAAGATTCTCGCCCCACAGGCGTATCGGTAAAGGCTGGATAGAACTTGCTATTGAGCCCGGCTAAATTATATGGTTGGGGCACCGGAGTAATAGTGGCTAGGGCGCTGCTAACATCGCTCTTATTGGCGCTTGCTTTGCGTCCCAAACTTAGGACAAATTTTGTTAGATTATGATCTTTTATGCCAGCTGCTTCTAGATTGTTTAGATAGACCAGTTTAGCTTTAGCCTCTTGCTTTGCCAGTGCCTTAGCCAAGGCTGCCGTTAGCTTTAGAGCGGCTTCTTTTACCTTGGCACTGTCTTCGAGAGAGAGCCGCCTCAGTGTATCGTTGCCTAGGTTTTCGGCGATGATAAGACTGGCGCGGGTGCTTGCTGTCAGGGTGTTGATGCTGGTAATCGGCAGAGGTTTGCCGTCTAGGGCTTTGGGCGAGTTTTGGCTGGGGGCTAGGTCTGATAGCCCGATTAGACCAAAATGTTCGTCTTCTATTGTTACTGTTGAAAGTGCTTGGGCGCTCTGCAGGGCTGCTGCTTCGGCTGCGGTTTGGGCACGACTTTTAAGCAAGACTAGTTTTATCAGGGCCGATGAGGCCACCAGGCAGGAAGTAAAGGCAATGAGAGAGAGCACGACGAAGAGCAGAAGGGCTGCGCCCTTTGATTTTCTTTTGCGGTCTTGTCCGCTTTTTTTGTTACTTGCTCTATGAGCCAATCTCTTTCTCATTGCTTTTCTCATTGCCTTTTCTTGCCTAGTTGTTAGGGACCACCCAGGGGAAGGATTTTACCTTTGGGTCCGTATGGTGCCACCAGAGTTGATACCGAGCTTATGGTCGACCCTTTACCGGTGGAAGGAGCGCCCGGCAGAGGCGAGTAGTCTAGCAGGGCGAACTGATAGGGTTCGTAGTCGCTAGGCATGGCTGCCACAGCCGCTTCGTCTTTAAATTGAGGATCAACTAATGTGGCGGCAAGGGCGGTTGTATTTCCGGCCACTCTGAATTGTATGTTGCCGCCGCCGTTTATGTTTTGGGTGACGGGTACTTGCACCGAACCACCATAGACAACCGAGTTGGATACTTTGATGTCGCCGCTGCCGGTTGTATAAATAGGACCGCCGAGCATGCCGTAGGGCGGTGTGCCGGGCTGCGACGGCGTGATGAATGTGCATCTATTGATGCGTACTTTATCGGTCGAGCCAGCGGGGAAGGTGAAGTAGTTTGCGTACATAGGATGGGCAAGATAGAGACAGTTATTTACCTGCACATTGCCTTTTGAAAAAGATAGTGCGAAGGTCAAATGGGTGCCGAAGATGCAACTTTGAGCATAGGTGGTGGAATTGTAGTTGCCTTTGAATTGAAAGGTGTTCACACCGGCGATACCAGTGCCGCAGCCGCGCTGAAAGTTGAGATAGTGTCTATTGGAGCCGAAGGTGCAGTTGCGAAACACCGTGAGGTTGTTTGAGCCTTCTTGGGCTACTTCTCTGGCGCCGGTGTTGCACTCTCTAAAGTCGCAGTTAGCCACTTGTACGTTATAGCCGGAGTACTTTAGACCTACGCAGTTGATTACACCATAGGGCGGCAAGCCGATGCGATTTTCGAATTCTATATTGCGCAGATTGATATTGCTTTGTCCGGGCGCGATGTTTATGCAGGCATCGTGATAGCTTTTGATTTTGATGCCGCTGCGTTGGGCGCCCACGACATTTATATAAGAACCGCTAATTGAGATGCCGTTTTTGAGACCCGGGTAGGGTGGCGGTGTCGGCGTGGCGCTGGCATTACCAAAGAGAATTACTTGGCCGTTATGACCGGCGGTGCTTGCTTGTCTTATTGTGATTGGCGCTGTGGCGCTGCCGCTCTTCGGCACGACTAGTTCGTTTTGATAGGTGATACCGGTGGTGCCACCATCAAGAATAATTTGGTCGCCGGCGTTGACTTGGTTCCAGTCTATTTTATCCGGCGCCTGCCAGGCTGTTTTCCAGTTGGCGCCTGTGGAACCGTCGCCGCTTGGCGATACATAGAAAGCTTTTGCCAGCGCTTCACTTTGAAAAGTGAGTACAGCGAGGCTGGAGAGCGCTAAAGTGAGCGCTCCCTTGCGGGAGAGATATTTCAACATTTCTAAGTTTCTCCAGTCTAAGTCAGTCAGACTTACTTATGCTTTGCTCGGACACTGATTTCGATTTCGAAACCAGTATTACTTTACGTATAGAGCGTGAGGCTAAGGTGAGTGGATTGTGAAAAGACCGTGAAGTTGGAAATTTATTTTGCTGCAAAAGGCACACCGGCATAGTACTTTATGCGCGCCCGACTGTTCTCTGGGCTTTCGTTTTGACCACTTAAGACTAGGCAGAAATATTTTCGCTCTTGATCATTTCGCTTAAACTTCTTGAATTTTTCTATCAGCTGTTCTGGAGTCATAAATGGAATCTCCATTTTGGCATTCTGCAAGGGCAAGGTCATGCCCTTCTCGATTGTCTCGATACCAAGATCTGTGCCCGAGAACAAAGCTAATTTTTTATTGGGTAATTTCTCTATATAAGGTTGCTCTCTAAAGGCAGCTTCTAAGCGGTTTTCTAGGGCGAGATTAAGCTTGCCGTAAAGCGGCACTATGCGCGCGGCTTTCTGGGGCACCACAGTCTTATTGGCTAGGAAGAAGCGACGCAAGGGCTCGTTTAGTTTTTCTTTGCTGTAGGTTACTGCTTTGGCACCGCTAAAGTCATAGCCTTCGCCGCCGTTGAAAGAATAATCGGTCATGCCGATGCGAAAAGACTGACTGCTGTCGTCTTTGACCCGCTCATAGCGACCGTCTTTGCCTCTGGCAAGAACAAATACTAGTCTTTGTCCAGCCGGTTTATCGAGGTCGTAAGCCAGTTTTAGCCCGCTTACATCAAGGAAGCGACCACCCAGTCCACCGGCTACAGAGTGCTCTAGATTTTTCATCAGCAAAGCACCGCTGACATTTGCGCAAGCCAAGTGATTATCAAAAGGAAGCAGCTCTTCTATTTTTTCTAGAGTGATTGGTCCTCTGTCAATGCGAGACCTTATACCGCCGCGGTTTTCCATGGCTATTTCTACGCCTTCTTCTTTGCCGGCATCTAGAAAAGCATCGGCAATAAGGTCGCCTAGGGCTGAGTCATGGCGATAGAAACGCCAGTTGTTATCAAAGTCTCCCAGGGCCTCGGCCAAGACTGTTTCTTTCAAGACTTTCAAAGGTTCTGCCATTTTATCGATGTAAGTCTTGACGCTTTCTTCTTCGGCCACTTTGTCATTGACTTCCACCAGTCTGTAACGACTGCGCCCCGGCACTATCTCGCCTTTGCTATTAAATGTGAGGGCCAGTTTGCCCAGGGTGCGCCCGTAAGAGCCGGTCTGTACTATCAAGCAGGGCGCGCCTTGTTTGCGCTCGATCAAAAACGGTGCAGGCATTCTAGTGTGGCTGTGCCCGCCGATTATGGCGTCTACATCGACTATTGTTTGACCCAAGATCTTGTCTACATCAAGTCCGCAGTGGGTGACCAAGATTATCTTGTTGACGCCCTGTTTTTTTAGCTTTTCTACTTCGGCTCTGATTGTTCCAATATAGCCGTTGCGTTCAAGATAGTTTGGCGAATCGGGATTTTTCTCAGCTAGTTTGAGCACGACACCGTCTCTGCGCATCGATAAGTTCTCGATGTCTGGGGTGATGGCGCCGACAAAGGCAACTTTTTGTCCGTCAATGTCTTTGATTACCGATGGCTTTAGCAGGCTTTTTAGGGCGGGAAGCTTCTCGGCGTCTAGGTTGCAAGAGAGAATGTCAAACTTGGCTGATTTGAGCTTTTCTGCCAAATTTATGGCACCTTCGTCAAATTCGTGATTGCCTATGGTGTAAAGGTCATAGCCCATGCGATTGAGCAGTTCTACTTCTACTTCACCCTTATAGCGGGTAAAGAGTGGCGTTCCCTGAAAAATGTCGCCGGCATCAACAGCCAGGCAGTTCTTTTCTTCTTTCTTGAATTTCTTGATTAGATGGGCAATACGCGCCATGCCGCCCACAACTTTGCCCTTTTCTCTAAACGGCTCGGCGTGGGAATGGAGATCATTTGTATGAAGTATGGTAAGAGTAAACTCAGTGGGTGTTTTGTCGGCGCAAGCCTGAGGAGGGCTTGTCAGCAGGAGGGTGGATATGGAAAGGGCTAAGGCCAGCGGGCTAAATAAGAGAATCAGCCGGGCGGCGCTTCTTTCATTGCTTTTGCCTACTGCCATGGCCGTTCTTCCTCAGTCATCTGCACCCTCTACATATGTATACGCTCAAAGTGCCGGAAAAGTTCGAACTTTGGACTGTGAATATATCACTGAAGAAAATTGTCCAATTCAAGCCACAGCCAAGTGTCACGTCGATCTTGACCCTTTTGACGCTCCCATGAGCTCAAAAATTTATCTGGATTATAGAAATAATTCTGACAAGCCGGTGTCGGCAGTCAAATTTAGAGTGCGTTTTGTTGATGCCGAAGGCAAAGACCGCGGCACTTTCCATGCGGTTGATTCATTTTATCTACAGCCAGGCGGTGAGCGCTCGCAAAAGTGGAAGCGCGATTTCACTTTACATCCCGGTGTGGTGGGCATGAAAGTACGAGCCTTGCAGGTCAAGTATTCTGACGGCGGCGGTTGGCAGAGCGTCAAAATGCAAGAGTTGGCCGGTTCTTCTGAACCTGGAGCCGGTGCCCCAACTGGAGGAGGCGGAGACCCTGCTGCCGGTGGTGGTGAAGCCGCAGTCAGCCCCTAAGTTTCTTCCAAGAGCTGATAAATAAACCGGCGAAAATTTTGTCGAAATTTTGTATTGGGCAGTCGGCGCCAATCTAGACGAATGCAATCGGGAATATTGACGATTTATATTTTCCGAGTGTTGTATTGTATATCTACTTTCAAAAATTGAATAACCATCTCCTGGGGAGGATCGCATATGGCTCATGCCCGAGAGCCAATCGCGACGATCGTCTCGCTGGTTTGCGTTGCAGTGACATGCTTTGTCATTGCCAAGGCAAGCTCGTGGGTTCTGCTCGCCTCGATTGTTGTCGTGTGTTTCGCTTGCTGTCTCTACAAACTCATAGACAAAAATGAAAAACCAGGTCTTGCCCGTAGGCGAGTCTAATGGAGTGATGCGAAGCCCCTGCTGCGGCAGGGGTTTTTCATTTGCGCAGACGTTTGATTAGATAGTTGATTTCTTCAATTTTGAAAAGATAACAAATAGCCAGATAGATAAGACCGCCTAAACCGGCAGCCAGTGCCAGGGCGAGCCCCTGACCTAATAGACCGGGGTTGAATTGCAAAAGAGTGGGGCTGGTTAACCTATAGAGATAAGCGGTGCTGAGAGCGCAGGCTAGAGAGGCAAAGAGCATGGCTGCAACAGGCTTTACTAGTTTGCTTGCACCAAGTCGGCCTATTTTGCGTCTAAGAAAAAAGCTCAGAAGACTTAAGTTGAAAACAGTAATAAGCGAGGTGGAAAGCGCTACGCCGCCCAGCCCCAGATTGAACTGGCGCACCATCAACCAGGTGATCAGTAGCTTGACGCCTATGGCGCAAAGCCCCACATGATATGGAGTCTTAGAGTCTTTGTGGGCATAAAAGACTCTGGTGATCAGGTCTCGGGCTACATAAAAGAATATGCTCGGCACCAAATACAGTAGCACCACCGTCACCAGAGCGGTGGAATGGGCGTCGAACTGACCGCGCTCAAAAAGTAAACGCACTATTGGCGTGGGCACAGCCAATAGAATGGCCGACATAGGCAGTGCCAGGAACCACAAGAGATTGAGCGATTTTCTCAGCTCTACTTTTAGGTCGTCTATCTTGCCCTCGGCCACTTGCATGGTAAAGCGCGGCAATATAGGAACAAGCATGGCTGTGAGCAGCACGCCTAGCGGCAACTGCACAAGACGGTTGGCGGTAATGAGACCGGTCCAGGCTCCCTCTTGCAGAGTGGAGGCAAAAAAGGCATCTACATATGAATAGAGATAACCGATTGAAGTGGAAATAGTTGCCGGCCAGAGCATGTGCAAATACTCTTTGGTACCCGGTTCTAGACTGGTAAATACTTTCAACCCTTTGAACGTGGGTGTGGCCTTGAGCATACCAGGCAATTGCACCAAAAGCTGTCCAATCGCCCCAATCAGGGCGCCTAAAGCCAGCAGATAGCCTTGTTTGTCGCGTTGAGCGGCATCGGGGTCGACAAAGAGACAGGCGATGATCATGGCGATTGAGGCTACGGCCGGAGCCATCGAGGGCCAAAAAAACTGATTGTACGTATTGGAAACACCGCAGCCGATGCCGACTAGACCAGCTATTAAAATCAAGGGCGACATTATGCGCAATTGGCTTGTGGTCTCTTGCCAGAGGCGCTCTCTTTGCACAATATCACCCGAGCCCGGTGCTACAAGCGGCACTATATATGGTGCAAGAAAAAATACGGCTATACTAATCAGACCCATGATTATTGCCGTCCAGACAAGCAACTGCATGGTCAGACGTCCGCATTCGCCCGAGTCTTTGCGCGGTGTCAGCACAGCTACGCAAGAAGAATGGAAAGGACCCCCTAGCCCGCCGAAGAGAACCAAAATATTGCCGGTAAAGAGCGTGGCAAAGTTAAAGGCATCAGATACCATCGAGGTTCCGAAGCTCTTAGTAAGAAAGATGTCTCTGGCTAGCCCGACAAACTTAGACGCTGAGGTAAGGAGCGCAACAAGAGAAAAGGTCTTACCCAGACTTTGTTTCTTATCAGTGCTCACCGCTCTCGCTGTCCGCTTCTGCGTTCATATTGCCTACTTCGGCGGCATATTTCACCGACGGAGGCTCAACGGGCTTGATTTTCTGAGCCTTATTATTGATGTCGTAGATGTAATCTGGCGCGATATTGAGGTAGCGTGCTGCTTCCATTGCCACCGCGTTAAAGACCGGTCCGGCGATGGTATTGCCCCATCTGCCGTCGGTTTGTGGTCCGTCTATGACAGCCAGGCAGATAAGCTGCGGGTTTGAAGCAGGCAGGAAGCCGATGAAGGAGGCGATGGTCTGTCCGGCTTGATAGCCTCTGCCGCTGGCAGTGGGCTTTTGCGCTGTACCGGTTTTGCCGGCGACATTATAGCCTGGTACTTGACCGGCAATTTGCGTACCTTCTGCGATATTCTGCGCCAAAAGCTTGGAAATTAGTTTAGAAACATCGGCGGAAACCACGCGGCGTTTCTTTGGTTCGATCCACTTTTCGGTAACACCGGTGCGGGGGTCGTAGACGCGTCTAATCACGTGTGGTTGCACCCAGGTACCGCCGTTGGCGATGGCCCCAACTGCTGCCACTAGCTGTAGTGGCGTGACGGCAATCGCCCCTTGGCCAAAGCCGGTGGTGGCTTGGTCGATTGGCGTCCATTTTTTGTAGTTCAGCAAGATACCGCCCGATTCGCCGGGCAGGTCGATGCCGGTGGGTTTGCCCAAACCAAATTCAGAAAGCTTGGTATAGAAAGTCTTGGGCGGCATAGCCATGCCGATCATTGCCGAGGCAATGTTTGATGAATGAATGAAGAGACCCTTGAGGTCGATGGTGCCATGGCCGCCATCGTGGTTATGTATGGTGCGATTGCCCACTGTAAGCGAGCCGCCGTCATAGAAAGTTTGGTTCGGTTTGATGGCGCCGGTTTCTAAGCCTGAGGCTACGGTTATTACTTTAAAGGTGGAACCGGGCTGATAGACGTCAACCATCGACCAGTTCTTCATGTGCTCATACTTGAATTTTGTATAGCTGTTGGGGTCAAAGGTCGGGTAGTTGGCCCAGGCCAAGATCTCGCCGGAAGTAGGATCGGCGAGAATAACAGCGCCTCTGAGTGCATGCGAATGTTTGCACATGGCATAAAGTTCTTTTTCAGCCAGGTGCTGTAAGTAATTGTCTATGGTTAGTTCGACATGGCGACCAAGCGGCGGTGTGATATCCCAGGTTGGTTCTTTGGTATCGACCAAGATCTGGCGCCCATGCCCGTCTAATTGCGGCTTGGGAATATTGCCCGTGTCGGTGAGCATATCATGCAGAGCTTGTTCGACACCGCCCTGCCCTTTTGCATCCATATCGGTATAGCCCAATAGGGTGCCGGCCAGCTTTCCTTCAGGGTATTGGCGGAAAGGTTTGGCAAAAATATCGACGCCGGTCCAGTTCAATTCTTGTAATTGGTCCACCGATTCGCGGTCGAGGTGCCGAGCAAGGGTGACAATCGGATAGCCTGAATTGAAGAGCTTCATTATTTTCTCTTCGCTCTTGCGCACAATCGGGGCAAGAATCTTAGCCGCTTCTTCCTTGCTCTTCTTCAATAGTTTGACGTGTACATAGACATCATATCTGGTGGTATCAACCGCCAAGGGCAAGCCGCGTCTATCGGTGATCGCACCGCGATGCACCAGCATATTGTGCTGCTGTCTTTGATTTATAGCTTTATTGAATAAGGTCGGACCTTGAATAACTTGCAGGTAATAGAGGCGTCCAATAATAGACAAGGCTCCGCAGGCAAGCAAAATTTGCCAGATGCGAAGACGCCAGAGTGGAGAACGAGGATTTTTCTTAACCCCGCGGTCGGCGATCCTCAGTTTCTCTCTTGCAATAACCACCTTTCACCCTACAACTCAGTTCTATATATAGGATGAAACAGTCTTTGCTTCATCCCTGCAATTTTGATAGATTTCAAGTGATATTTTAGTACGAAGAAAGAAGCGGCAGATGATGCTTGGCTGCTTTAAAGGCATTCATCTTAGGAGCTTTTACTTCGCGAACTGGAATCACTGTAGTCGGCACACGCAAGCCCTTGTGCTGGGCGACGCTGTCGGTGATACCTTGATATGAGAAAAACTTGAGCATTCTGTTGCCCAATTCGGAATTTTGTTCATTGAGACGACGCACTTGATCTTGCAGCCCGGCAACATCGTGGGCTTGATGAACGTTGAGTGCATAAGAAGCGATAGCCAAACCGCAAAGCGCGATTAGAGTAGCCTGCAAGGCGCGATTGACTTTGACCAGCAGGGGAGTTTTGCGAGTCTTAGGTTTGCCGTCAAGCGGAACCAGATAAGGTCTGGCATCGGGAGTGTTTGTTACGGGGCGAGCGCTGTCGGAGATGACAGTAGATGAAGTTCTGTTACCGAATGCTTCTTGACGACTCTCGGTCACCAGAGAAACTCGGGCCACTCTGTTGGTCTTTTCAGCAGCGCTTGTTTTGGGAAAGTTGTACGACAGGCTCACCGGCTCGTCGTTTACTTGGCGTCTCAAGGTGCTTACCATATATACTCCCTAATTCAGCTTTTGAGCTGCTCGTAGTTTAGCACTACGACTGCGGGTGTTGGCAAGTAATTCTTTTTCTGAAGCTGTTACAGGTTTACGTGTTTTTATCAGCAGGTCTGCTTTTTTGTGACATACGCAGACAGGCATCTTGGGCGGGCAAATGCAAGTCTTGGAGCCGTTCTGGAAAAATTGCTTAACGATTCTATCTTCCAGAGAATGGAAAGTGATAACCACCAGAGTGGCCTCGGGGGCAAGCAGCGAAGAGGCATCATTAAGAAATTGTTCTAGGCTCTCCAACTCTTGATTTACAGCCATTCTTAGCGCTTGGAAGGTGCGAGTGGCTGGATGAATTTGATGGGGTTTGCCACCACCGGCAAAACCACCAGATAAATTGTTTCTAGAATTTTTTTTATTTTGTTTATCGGATATTCGATATGCCCCTGAATTACATCTAGCAACAATATCAGCCAGTTGTAGGGTGCTTTCGATCGGTCGAGACTCGACTATGCGGCGAGCTATCTTTCTGCTGTTACGCTCTTCGCCGTATTTGTAAATGATATCTGCTAGATCTTGCTCTTTCCATTCGTTGACAATTTGATATGCACTCAAAGGCGCGCTTTGGTTCATGCGCATATCCAGCGGCCCTTCTTTCTGAAAGCTGAAGCCCCTCTCTCCCTGGTCGATTTGCATCGATGAAACACCGAGGTCGGCTAGTATGCCACCGTCCACGGTGTGAATGCCGCGCTTTTCCAACTCGCCTTTCAGGTCTCTGAAATTGGCATGAATGAGGGTCAGTCTTGCCAAATCTTCCGGGCTAAAGCCCTCTTCCTTGAGGGCTTTCTCTAGATTGTCCAGGGCTTCTTTGTCTTGGTCGAAAGCAATTACTCTGGAATCGCCCCCGGTGCCCTGCAAAATTTCTCTCAGATGCCCGCCCGCACCGGCGGTGGCATCGATATAGGTCAGTCCCGGTCTCAGCTGTAAAAGTTCGATTGTTTCATCGACCATTACCGGGAAGTGCGGCGCTTTGCTGTATTTTTCGATTTCCAAAATTGAGTGTTTAATGCTTAGTGATGTGCCGCTTGCCGGCTTTTGATTTTAGCTTAAAGCAAAAGACCTCGCAGTACGAGGTCTTTGCCAAAATCTTGCTTCTTTACTTTAGTTCTGAGAAGGGCGGTCCGATAGGGCTGTGCGCTTCTCACGATCTTTGTGTTTTGAGACAAAGTCATAATCCCAGCATAGAAAATATATGGTTTGGATGGCGAAAAGTCCAATTACTGCCGAGGCTAGAGCCGGGCTGAGCCATTCGGGGCGGTCTTGGAAGAGGTTCATCTGGAAAGCTGCCTGGCAGGCCAGGATGGGCAAGGTGAAGAGCAGTACCATGGCAAAGAGTTGTCTTGTGCTGGCGGTGGTGCCGGCCCAGTGCCATCTCAAGCCGTCCCACCAGAATGTGGGGGCGATTTTGAAGCCCAGACGGGTGGCGGGGGTTAGGAGTCTGCCGCCTCTCAGTGCCACAAACGAGCGCTGACAGGAGGAACAGTTCAGACATTCGGTCAGGCCGTGCGGCTCCAAGAGCCCGGTGTTGCACCGAGGGCAAGGATAAGACTGCGATGTGCTGATGATTTGTTGTCTGAAAGAAAGATTCTGGTAGGAGGAATTGAACATCTCTAGCTTCTCCGCCTGAGCACTGCCTGGCAAATCACCTCAGTCGCATTCCGGCTCTGGTGAAACACCTGAGCCGAGCAGCGAGGCTGTTGCCCCATTAACACCATATGAAAGAAATATGCTGGTACTTGTTTGATACCCGATATTGACAGGCAACATAACAAGTCAAGAGGAGAATTCGGAAAATTTAATATCTTTCCAGCCTCTGTCCCATCTTTTCAGCGGGCGATCAGCTGAAATAGGGATCTTTGCGACTGGCTCCCAGGGCTCCTACAGCCAACATCATGCGAAAGGCTTTGGAGTAATCGCTGTGCTTAATAGCTATTGTGCGCGCGTCTAATCTTTCAATGCCGGGAATCAGTTCGGCTGCATCAGCCATAGAAGGGTCAAACATAGTGATCTCTATAGAAGACTGAGGTTTCAGTTCATATTTGTGCCAGCAGGATGAGTTGAGGGCTGCTTCTTTGGCGGCTTTGCGAATTTTGGCTAGGTTGCCGGCATGGCTGGGCAAGATGGCGGAATAACGTGAAACAGCTTCTTTCACTTGGACGAAGGTGAGGTCGCCCAGCCATTGCCGCGCTTCTTCGATGACTGCGTCGTCGCCTGTGAGCATGGCGATGGGTACCCCGAAATAGCTGGCGAGTGCTGCGTTTAAGCCTGTTTCGCCCACTGGTTTGCCGTCTAGCTTTACCTCAAAGAAAATTTGAGCGCGATAAGTATGGCTGAGCACGCCGTGTGGGTGACCAGCGCGGGCGTGATAGCCGAGAAAGATGGCAAAATCGGGGCGTCTTTCCGCTTCACTTAAGCCTGAAACCATAGAAAAAGGCTTCTGCCAGCCGCTGCGCAGATAGACGGCTGGGCTTTCCACCAGGTCTTCGATGCGCAGGTTGCGCATGTCCCAGTGCGAGTCATTTACTACTATTTCTTTGACTCCGGCTTCAAGCAGCCCCTCGATGGCGGCATTGGTCTCGTCGTGCATCAGTTTGAGGGCCCGGTTATAACCCGGTTCGTTGGGCTGGGTCTGGCTGCTGTGCAAGATGCCGTTTACGCCCTCTAAGTCAACTGATATGTAAGCTTTTAGACCCTTTAGAGCTGTGAGGTCTTTTTGACCGTCTAAGCCTTTTTTGTCGCTTCTGTCGCCCATTAAGTCGCAATAACCTCTTTAGTCTTAAGTCGTTTAATCAAAATAGCCAAGGCTAGAAATTATGACCAATTCTTAGCACATCCCCTTCTATGAAATACATGTCAAGTATGAACTTGGCTTATCGGTTATTCTTTTCTATGGCGTCTTTAAGGGCTCTGGTTTTGACCTCACCCAAATCTATCTCAACATCACCTACATTAATCAGTTTCGAAAAGATTCAAGGTCTGGGTAACGATTTTGTCCTTGTCTCTGAAGTTGAGCTGGCTGAGGCTTTGGGCGCCGTGCCCGGGCTGGGCGGCAGCCTCGCCACCAAGGCAGACCTAGAGAAAGTTCTATCGCGCTTGGCTTTGGCCGTTTGTCATCGCCGGCTTGGGGTGGGCGGAGATGGCTTAATAGTGGCTGTGCGCCGCTCTGTCATCGAGGCAGAGAGGCACTGGGACGGTAACTCAAGTAGAAATTCGCAGAAAATCATCTCTTTAATTGGAGAGATCGTTGCTGGTTATGCCGAAGAGAAAGTTGGTATTGACTTTGATGCCAGACTTTGTCAGTTCTCTTGGATATATATCAACTCGGACGGTACCTATGCCTCGATGTGTGGCAATGGTCTGCGTTGTCTCACTCTCTTTCTTGTTAGAAAGGGCTTTGTCGGCCTCAAGAACGATGTCGTGCAGTTTTCGGTCCGCTGTCTAGACTATCCGGTGCATGTAACAGTTAAAGACCTCACCGCCGGTGGTGATAGTACAGAACTGGTTGCCACCACCCGATTGGCCGGTCCAGTTTTTGACGATAGCATGCCTGCTTATATTAATATCGCCGGCAGTGCCCTGCCTAATTTGAATGACGGCGTCGAAACAAGTGCCCGTGTCAAATTTGCTTATGTAGATATGGGTAATCCTCACTGCGTAGTTCTGCCCTGTCGCGAGGAGGGCTATTTAGACTGGCTCGGATATCTCTCTGATATATCTCCCGTCCTTTCCGGCGAATCGAAAGGCGAGAGAGTGCTCAACGAATTGTCGAGGCAAATTCAGTCAAATAGCCTCTTTCCACATGGTGTCAATGTTGAATGGGTGGCTATTGATGGGCCGCAAAAAGCCCGGGTTTATGTGGTGGAACGAGGCTGCGGCCCGACTCTTGCTTGTGGCAGCGGGGCCTGCGCTGTTGTCGCTGCCGGGGTGAAAGAAATGCTCCTAAATAGGCAATGCTGTGTTATTCTTCCAGGTGGAGAATTGCAGGTTTCTTATCTTAGTGGTGATGGCGCATTGCCGAAATCCGATGCATTGCAAGAGTATATAGAATTGACTGGTCCGGCTCGTTTGTCCTTCCAGGGATCTTTCGATCTGCTGGCGTTTTTGTCGGCAAATCTAGCAGATTTAGGGGACTAGCCGATGGAAGCCAGTCAAAGACGCGAATGGATGAAGAGCCGCCGCAAAATGCGCAAAGCGGCCAGACGTGCCCGTCTGAGACGGCAAGTGATTCGCTATATGTTTCTTTGCGCCCTGGTCTTTCTTGGTGCGGCTTCCTTTACTCATCTGCCTTGGAGTCTCAATAATGAGAAGACCCAAATTGAGATTAAGGGTAATTGTGTAGCCACACGTGCTCAGATTTTGCGTTTGCTTTCAAGCACGATTGATGTGCCGGTTTATCGTCTTGATCCAAAGCAATTAGAGCGGCAATTGACTTCACTCAAGGCGGTTAAGCATGCCTTTGTGCGGCGCTATGCTTTGCCTCATCCGCGCTTAGTGGTAGAGGTTCTGGAAGAGTTTCCTTGGGCTTCATTCAGCACCGATCCCAAGCTTCCTCCGCAATCAGTGATTGCCCAAAGCGGCCGTTTCATTCCACTTAGTGATTTTCCTGCGGTGGTGAAGCCGCGTATGGTCATATACGGCTCTAGCAATTTGAAGATGACCGCCCACGAAGTGACGCAGTGGGCCAGCTGGGCAAACTATATTGCCGAACAAACCGGGCGTCCGGTCGATTTTATCGATCTGCGCGAGCCCTTCGATGTGCACGTGCAAAACGGCGACCTGCACTTCAAGTTGGGCATGCCTGATACCACTTTGACCCGTCGTCTCGGGCGCATTGTTTCAATCTTGCCCACAGTGGAAGGTATGAAAGACAAGATTGACTATATCGATCTCGGTCTCGATAATTCGATACCGCTTAAGGTGCTTAAGACACCCAAGAAAAACGTAGAAATGGCTCAGCAAAATTCAGCTTCGCGCAATCTATAAAGACTGCTTATTGGAAAGCTTGCGTTTGGCTTCTTCCCAGAGGTCGTTCCACTCTGTGGGGTTCAATTCTTTCAAGGGCTTAGAGGCTGCTTTTTCCATTTCATAAAAGCGCTTTCTGAATTTTTGCATGGTCAAAAGCAAGCATTCTTCAGGGTTTAAGGCATGCCAGCGGGCAACATTGACCAAACAAAAGAGCACATCGCCAAATTCTAGGGCGATCTCTTCCTGGGCTTGGGCGGTCTTTTGGGGCTCTTTCAAATCGGGGTTGGAAATTGCTTCTTTTAATTCGCTGATTTCAGAGTCCAATTTATCCCAGACATCGCCTTCTCTTTCCCATTCAAAGCCTTGATTGACAGCCGCTTCCGATATTTTGAGGGCTTGCAAAAGGGCCGGCATGGCTTTGGGAATACTTTCCAGAATGCTTTCGGCCTTGCCTCCCGCTTCTCTCTCCGCCTTTTCTTTAGCCTTGATGGCTTGCCACTGGTCCACCACTGCTTCTGGTGTCTCGGCGTCGGCATCGGCAAAGACATGGGGGTGTCTTCTAATCATCTTTTCATTGATCAGACCGGCCACTTCTTCCATGTCAAATTTGCCGTCGTCTTTAGCCACTTGGGCGTTGAGGACGATTTGTAGTAAAAGATCGCCTAGTTCTTCTTTTAGTTTGTCGGCATCTTCGCTTTGTATGGCTTCCAGCACTTCATAGGCTTCTTCGAGCAGATAACGGGCCAGTGTTTTATGGGTCTGTTCGCGGTCCCAGGGGCAGCCGTCCGGGGCGCGCAGGCGGGCGATGGTCTCGACAAAGCGGTCCAAATTAGAAGTTTTGATCATGGTTTATTTCGGAAAAGTAATGGTTTTTGGCTCTTCATCAACTGCCTGGCGCCTGATTTGGCTTTTCAAGGTGATAAAACTATATGGTGCCGAATCAGGTACTGACTAGGTGATGCTCGCCATGCAAGTATAGCGCTTAGTTCTTTGAACCTCGTTTTGCGCACGCTTAGCTTGGGTCACACTTGGCTTAGGTTTGGTTCAAAATTCTAAGGATTTGACTGTGGATATTTGTGTAATTGGGGCGGGTTATGTGGGTCTGGTGACCAGCGCCTGCTTGGCTTATCTTGGCAATCAGGTGACAGCAGTGGAAGCCAATCCTGAGAGATTGGGTTCGCTCAAGAAGGGTTTGGTGCCGTTTTTCGAGCCTGGACTGCAAGAGTTTGTAAAAGAGACCAGCGAGAGTGGCTATCTTAAGTTTACCGATAGTCTGGATAGCGCTGTCAAAGCCGCCGACATCATCTTTATTGCCGTCGGTACCCCATCTTTGCCCAACGGCGAACCCGACTTGTCGCAGGTTATGGTGGTGGCTAGAGCCATAGGCGGCGCTCTTGACGGTAGTAAGCGTCGCATCATCGTCAATAAGTCGACTGTACCGGTAGGTTCGGGCAACTGGGTTGAGATGCTGGTCAGCCAAGGCGTTCAGAATGCTCAGCCGGTGCCGGCTCGTGCTTCGCGGGCTGAAAATCCCAGCTTTACAGTGGTTTCTAATCCTGAGTTTCTGAGAGAAGGCAGCGCCATCACCGATTCTTTCTATCCAGATCGCATCGTCGTCGGTGCCTCAGACGAACAAGCCACTGCCACTATGAAGAAGCTCTATGAGCCAATCATCAATCAAACTTTTGATGCTCCTTCTTTTGCTAAGCGTCCGGAAGGCTTCAAGAATGTTCCCTTTGTCGTGACAGATCTGGCTTCGGCTGAGCTTATTAAATATTCGGCCAATGCTTTTCTGGCAATGAAAATTAGCTTTGCCAACGAAATTGCCGGGCTTTGCGAAAAGGTCGGCGCCGATATCAGGCAAGTGGCACAGGGCATCGGCCTCGATTATCGCATCGGTAAAGCTTTTCTCAATGCCGGTGTGGGCTGGGGCGGTTCTTGCTTCGGCAAAGACGTCAGTGCCCTTATGCAAGTGGCAAAAGAATACAGCTATCCTACTTCGCTTTTGGAAGCCACTGTTAGCGTAAACGAGCGTCAACGCTTGGTCGTGATCAAAAAGCTGCAGGAAGAATTGAAGATTTTGAAAGGTCGCACAGTCGGCTTGCTCGGTCTTTCATTTAAGCCTGACACTGATGACTTACGAGATGCGCCGGCAATAACCATTGCCTATCAGCTTTTAAAAATGGGTGCCTCGGTCAAGGCTTTCGACCCAGTTTCTAACGATAAAGCAAGAGTACAGCACCCAAATCTTGAAATTACCTATTGCGATAATGCCGCCGAACTAGCTCAAGATTGCGATGCTTTGGTGCTTGTCACCGAATGGGAAGTCTTCAAAAATCTAGACTTCAAGACTCTGGCTAAAGCCATGAGATGGCCTCTGATCATTGATGGTCGCAACGTGCTCAACGAGCAAGATATCGTTGATGCCGGGCTTACCTATAGAGGAGTCGGACATTGAGAATACTCATCACCGGTGGTGCCGGCTTTATCGGCTCGCATCTAACCGATAGGCTTATGAATGAGGGCCATAACGTTATTGTTATGGACAATCTCATCACCGGCAATTATCAGAACATCGCTAAACATCAGAGCAGCCCACGTTTTGAGTTCGTTCATCACAATGTCTCTAATCATATTCATGTGGTTGGCGCACTCGACTGGGTAATTCACTTTGCTTCGCCGGCTTCCCCTGTCGATTATTTGGAATTGCCCATCGAAACTCTCAAGGTGAACAGTCTCGGTACACATAACACCCTTGGTTTGGCTCTGGCCAAAGGGGCAAAGTATTTTCTAGCCAGTACCTCTGAAGTTTATGGCGACCCTGAAGTGCACCCTCAAACCGAGAGCTATTGGGGTAATGTCAATCCAATCGGACCGCGTGGTGTTTATGACGAGGCAAAGCGCTTTGCCGAGGCTATAACTATGGCTTATCACCATAAACACAAGCTCGATACGCGCATCATTCGCATTTTCAACTGTTATGGACCGCGTCTGCGTCTTGATGATGGCCGGGTGGTTTCTAACTTAATCGGTCAAGCTCTCACCGGTCAGCCCCTTACTATATATGGAGACGGCAGTCAGACTCGTAGCTTCCAGTTTGTCTCAGATCTAGTAGAAGGAATTGTTCGACTAATGGGGGTCGAGCATCATTTGCCTGTTAATTTGGGTAATCCCCAAGAAAAAACAGTAAAAGAACTGGCCACAATCATCAAAGACTTGACCGCTTCCAAGAGCGAGATCGTTTCCAAACCGCTGCCGGTGGATGACCCCAAGAGACGCTTGCCCGACATCACTAAGGCTAAGCAGTTGCTTGGTTGGACGCCCAGCAAAGACTTGATCGAAGGCTTGAAAGAAACCATCGAATGGTACAGGGCCGAGCTTTCGCTCAAACAAGCGGAAGAAGTAAAAGTCTAGAGCCAGGCCTGGCTCTTAAAGCGATTTGTGGCACTTTTGTGACATGGCAAAACTGCGGGAAACCGCACTTGACAATGATTTCGGGAAAGCTTAAACTGCTTTCACTCCCCCGAAATTACTCTTTTTCTAGAGGTGCAGCCATGCCCGCTGATAGAACTGCCGTTGCCCAAAAGCCTGCTGATGCCGCTCAGGAGCAGCCGCCAAAAGGATCGTCCGGTACTTTTGCCGATATTGCCGGCGGCATCTGGAGTCGCACCAAAGAAATAGGCGGACAAGTAGTCGATAAGACCAAGGAAGTGGGCGGCAAAATTGCTGAAGAAGCTCGTCCAGCTGCCGAAAAAGCCGGCGCCGCCGTCAAGGAAGGCGTTGTTACCGGGGCTAAGAAAATACAAGAGACCGACAAAAAGTACGGCGTATCTAAAGATGTTGGCGCTGTCGCCGGTGAAACTGCCGACAAGTATAAGAAAGACCCGACCAAGCTTTTAAGAGATGGTGCTAGACTTGCCGCCGGCGATGTCACAGTTTTGGCCGAGCCCGGTATCGACCTTGCCAAAAAACAAGTGCGTCGCAATGGCAGTGCTGAAGCCAATCGCAACTTTGACAAAGTGGAAGGAACAGCAAGAATTGCTGCACCTGTTATTGGTGCTGCCGGTGATCCGGTTGGTGCTGTTACCGGTGCTGTGAAGAGACAAGCTATTGAAGGTGCTATAAAAGATCCCAAAGGCACTGGGGAAGCAGCCGGTAATCTCGGCAATAAAGCTATGGAATTGTTCCAGTCCGGCAAGGCTAAGCTTTTTGGCAAGAATGAAAAAGAGGGTGCCGAGAGAAGCGGTGAACAAGCCAAGCAAGAAAGCGCTTCTTTAGAGGGCGCCGAAGGTGTTGCCGAAGTGCGCAGTGGCAGAAAGGGCGCTAAAGCAGAAAAGCCACCCGAGGGTGTTTCGGAAGTGCGTCAGAAGCCAAAGTGGTAACTGATCTCTATAATTGAATTTTGTCTTCGCCCTTTCAAAGCCTTTCAAAGAAAGCTGACTGCGTTATTATTGAACGTGTGATCTTTAGAAAGGGTGCGAAATGATTTTGAAGACTAGAGACAGCCGAGTTTTCGCTAGTTTTGCTTCGCATATGAAGCAGACCTTTGTTTTGTTTTTGCTTGCTTTGACCATTTCTTCCCTCGCTGCCTGTAAAAAGCAAGAAATCCCCGGTGAGAAAATTCCTGAGGGTTTCAAGATCAACTGCTATCCCAAAGCTGAGTGCACGAGAGCCGACTCGACTCCCCTGGGCGACAACAAGTTCAGTTATGTGGTGATTTTGAAGAGCCCGGATGACCGCTTCAAAATCGAAGCTTTCTATAAAACAGAAATTGCCATGACCGGTTACAAGTTGCTAAACGACGCCAGCAATGCCACTTCTATTGATATGAGCGCCGTAAATGAACAGTACTTGCTAGACATCAAGATCACTACAGTTGCCGATCAAAGTATCGTCAGCATCTCTTGGCGCCCGCGCTAGAGCAAGCGAGAAGCCGCTTGGGACGCTTAAACAAAGCCTCACTGCTTACAACTTTGGCGCTGTCTATTGCGTTCAATTTCGGCGCGCTCAATTTCGGCGCCTGGGAAAATAATTTTGCTTTTGCGGAAACAAATTGGCAGGTAGGGAAGTCATTAGATACATCAGCACTGGATGCGAGGGGCTGGACAGCTTCCGAACCTCGTCGACTTTCCAAACTTGACTTGCAAAGTCTTTTCGATGAAGAAAGATGTTTGATTCTCAAAGAGTTCGGCATTCTTTCATTTTTTGGTAAGACTCTTAGTCGCGGCAATCGTCGCATCGAAATCTATATATATGAATTCGAACAAGATAGTGGTGCCATGGCTGCCTATTTCTATCTGAGAAAAGGTGCCGGTACTGTGGTTCGCCGCGGCGATGCCAGTTCGGAAGAGGATGCCAGTATATCTTTTGTGCAGGGCCGCTACTTTGTATCTGTTTCTGCCACAGAAGATGATGATGAAAGCAAAGATGTGGTCAAACGTCTTTGTGACGAGCTGGGTAAGAGGCTTGGTCCCGCCGGTTCTTCGCAACCTGAAATAATGAAAGAACTTCCACTCCTTGATAAGTTGTCAGGAAGTGAGCGCCTCGTATTTGGTGTTCATTCTGCGCGTTGGTATTCATCTGCGCCGGGTTTGGAATTTCTTTTTGATCAAGCAAATGCCCCTGGGCAAGCTCCTTCTGACGCTCCTCTAGCTAAAGCAGATAGCCAAGCTGAGAGTAAAGATTTAGTTGGTGGAGAAGTTCAGGCGGTGAAGCCGAAGCTGGAGAATGCGCAGACGGTGAAGGCTCCAATTATTGGAGTTCTTGCTGACTATCTCTTTAGAGAGCCTGTGAAAGAAAGACTGAGGCTTTTGATTCTTGCTTATCCTGATCGAAGCTGCGCTTTGCAACACTACACTCTTTATATAGATAAGTTGCGACAGTTTCGTTTAGGAAAGGTCGCCGATTCTCCGGTAACCGCTAGTGAGCTCTTCAAGACTGGTACGTCGATTGTGGCGGTCGAGCTGAGGGGCAACAAGATAGCAATTGTCACCGGTGCCAAAAAGCGCTTCAGTCCGGCCTTATTGGTCAGACAATGGAAGAGTTTTTAGAGAGTGTTCTAAGATTGGCCGGTCCTGTTTTTGAGAGACCTGCTGAAAGCCGCATCAAAAGGCGTTCTATCTCAATGATTAAGGGAAAGTATATGCAATTAATTGCTAAGTTATGTGTTCAAACCACATCTTTTGCGGCTTTCGAGAATTTGACAGTCCCTCGTTTGCTTGATAAGATTTTTTCATCGTGTGGATGACACACGCGATTCGCTGTCGGAGCGAATCAGACGAACTAATCTTCGAACCCTGATAACTGAATAGCCTTGAACAAAGGCGCCTGTCAAAACTTTTGAGTAGGCAAACAGAACGTTTTTAAATTGTCAGTATTCCTGACGATTTTTGACAACGGAGAGTTTGATCCTGGCTCAGGACGAACGCTGGCGGTGTGCTTCACACATGCAAGTCGAACGAGGTAGCAATACCTAGTGGCGGACGGGTGAGTAACGCGTGGGAATCTGCCTTAAGATGGGGGATAAC